>Ga0210401_10007169_pt1 | contig 11224 bp, 11 predicted proteins | sample IncBWH32MmetaG_FD_150866 | JGI IMG/M metagenome (GOLD analysis project Ga0210401, IMG submission 150866) | Forest soil microbial communities from Barre Woods Harvard Forest LTER site, Petersham, Massachusetts, United States - Inc-BW-H-32-M | ecosystem: Environmental > Terrestrial > Soil >... | reverse complement strand
CAGAAACATGTTGCCGTTCACCGCCGCATAGGCATTGTTGGCCCCTTTGCGTTCAATCTCCGGGTGCGCCGCAATCAGCTTATCGAACAACGCTAACTTGTCCGCGGGCACTCCACTCTTCTTCGCTTTCTTCGCGCCCATGCGTCCTCCATCGCTCCAGCACTCTGCTAAACTCCAGCAAGTGTAGTGACCGAACTTTAGATCGGTCGACGGTATATGAAATATGCAGCCATCGGTGTTCGCATGCATTCCGGCTGGGGTGCCCTCGTGGCTATCTCCAACGCCACTGGCACCGTAGAGGTAATCGACCGCCGCCGCATTGCCGTCACGACGCCCGCAACTCCTGGAGTGAACCAACCCTATCACTTCGCCAAAAATCTCGCGCCCTCGGATGCCGAGAGATTTATCGGCAATTGTCTTGTAGCCTCGAAAGTCCTCGCTCTGGCTGCCGTCCGCGATGTCCTGAATGAATTGAGTAGCCGCCAATATCGTGTCATCGGCTCCGCGATTCTGTTGGCTTCGGGCCGCCCGTTGCCACCTCTCGCTAAGATCCTCGCGTCACACGCCGCAATTCATGCAGCGGAGGGCGAGTTCTTTCGCGAGGTTTTTTCGAAAGCCTGCCAGGATCTCGCTCTCTCCGTAACCGGCTTTCGAGAGCGCGACCTCGACGATTGTCTTCATGCGGCCTTCGGCAAAACAGCCGCGAAGCGGAAACAGCAGATTTCAAATCTAGGCCGGTCGATCGGACCGCCGTGGACCGCGGATCAAAAAACTGCGGCGAGCGCTGCATTGCTGGTCTTGGCAAATGGCCAAAAATAAATTCTGAAGGAACCTGAAGCAGCTGAACAAACATTCCGCCTGCTAGCTACCCTTCCCGCGTTTCCATCGCGTCGCGGCGGTCCATGTACACGCGGAACACGCCCATCGCCGCCGCCACGATGGTGGGTCCCGCCACCAATCCCAGCAGGCCAAACACTTCCAGGCCGCCAAGCACCCCGATAAACAGCAGCAGTTCATTTAAGTGCGTGCGGTTGCGCAACAGCAGCGGCCGAATGATGTTGTCGGCCACAGCCGCAACTCCGCCGCAGATCACCAAAACCGTCGCCGCTTTTCCCCAGTGCCCGTTGAATCCCAGCCACAACGCCGTGGGAACCCAGATCAACGCCGAGCCCACGACCGGCACCAGAGAGAAAAATGCCATCAGCACGCCCCAGAAAACCGCCGTGGGAATTCCCCCGATGGTGAACGCCAGCCCGCCCAAAAGTCCCTGAATCCCTGCAATAACCAGGCCCACGGCCACGCTTGCAAAAATCAGGTCCTTCGATTCCCTCAACATGTCCGTCTGGATTGCTTCGTCAAACGGTATAAGATGCCGCACGCCTCGCACGACGCTGTCGCCGTCGCGAAACATGAAGAACAACGAAAAAATCAGGATGAACAGATCGACGAAAAATGTCGCGAGATTCTTCACCAGTGCCGCAAAGTTTCCCGCGAGGAACGCTCCCACCTTCTCGGCGGCTTGCCGCAACGGCGCCGAGAAATCCATGTCCTGCCACTCGCTAGGAAGATGCCCGCGAAGCCACGCGACCGCATGCATCGGCAAGGCCTTGTCCGGATCCATCACCGCGCTTTGTATCTGCGCGCTCGCCACGATCGCTTGCCGCGTCGCCAACACCAGCACCACGATCGCCGGCACGATCAGGACCAGCGTCACGCCCAGGGTGCTCACCAGCGCCGCCGGCGTAGGCTTCATGCGCGTCCCGATGCGTTCGTAGACTGGGTAGAAGAAAATCGCCAGCACCGCCGACCACGCCAGCGGCACTAGAAATGGCTCCGTGATCCGGTACACCAGGTAAATCAGCAGCAGCAGTGTGCCGTACGAAAGTACGGTGGTTAAGCGGTCACTCGTGGACTTCGGTGTAGTAGGGGTGGGCTTCATGCGAGCAATGTGCTGCGGCATCGAGACGATCGGGAGTGAAAATTCAATACTGCGCTATTTGATGCCGATGGCTTCGATCAGGCGCAGAACGTCGTCGTGGAAAACATCGTAGAGCGGGCGAATGTCCTCTTCCTCAAGGCGTTCGCGCAAAAATTCGGCTGCAACGAAGCTGCACTCGCGATCGGTCAGATCGCGTCCGGTGCGGTCGCGGAAGGTGACGAAGGCGGTGTGCGCAAGTCCAACGACGTGGGCAACGCCATCGACATAAAATTTTGTATCGATGGTGTCCGCGTGGCGCGTGGCAATCCCGTTCCACATGTGAGAGAAGCGGCACTCGTAAACCTGTCCGGTGAGTTTCGAGGTCACGGTGAACGCGCCGACAAAGGTGCTCATGGCGCCGCTGTTGGCGAGCATCGGGCGTTTCGTTGCGCTGCTCTCGTGTTCTTTCGCTGCTGTCGTCACTGTTTGTCCTCGTCTCTTTTCTTGCGAGCGCTCCGAAAAATCAAAGGCATTTCTTCAGGGGCTAAAGCCCTTTACCCCGCGCACTTTATGTCGGAGCTGAAGCTCCGACCCCTAAAAAATCTGTAAAGCAGCCATCGTCACAACCATCCCGAATCGGCTTCAGCGGCTCATTGCTGCCGCTGTGCCCGCGTGGGTGTAGCTTTGTATTGCGGCGCCTACGCCTGCGCCGCTTGGGAGACGGAAGGCTTGGTCGATCAAAGTTTTTTCCAGGGCGGCCAGAAACAGCAGGACGTATTGTCTCTGACTGCAGTGGCCCATCAGGCCTACTCGCCAGATTTTTGCTTTCAGTGGGCCCAAGCCGCCGGCGATTTCGATATTGAATTCGTCGAGGAGTTGATTGCGCACCTTAACGTCGTCGATGCCGCTGGGAATCATTACGGCGGTTACGGTCGGCAAGCGATCCGCGGGATTTTTCACCAGCATCTCCAAACCCATGGCTTCGAGACCCGCGATCAACGCGAGTTGATTGATGCGGTGGCGCTCCCAGCGATTTTCCAGGCCTTCTTCGATCACGATGCGCATGGCTTCGCGCAGGGCGAAGATCAGCGAAACCGGCGGGGTGTGGTGATAGAGGCGATCCTTGCCCCAATAATTCATGGCGGTGCTGAGATCGAAGTACCAGCTTTGCACTTTCGTTTTGCGATCGCGGAACACCTCTTCAGCTTGCGGGCTCACGGTGATGGGCGACATGCCTGGCGGCGCGCTGATGGCTTTTTGCGTGCCGCTGAAGCAAATGTCGATGCGCTGGCGGTCGACGTTGATGGGGACGGCGGCGAGCGATGCAACCGTGTCCACGATGAGGAGCGCGCCGAGTTCGTCGGCCACTTTGCGGAAGCTGTCGATATCGGTGATGACTCCGGAGGACGTTTCGCCATGCGCGAAGCCGACGATTTTGATTTTCTTGCCTTTGCCCGCTCGACGCACATCCTCGGGATCGACGGCCCTTCCGTACGGGGCTTCCACTTTTGTAACTTTCGCGGGGGTGTGGCCGGCGATGACCGCCATGCGATCGGAAAATGTTCCGTTGACGGCAACGATGGCTTCGTCGCCTTCTTCCAAGGTGTTTACGACGGAAGCTTCGATGCCTCCGGAACCCGAAGCCGACAGCGGCATGGTGATGCGATTTTCAGTCTGAAAGATTTGGCGGAGCAGAACCTGGACGTCGTCCATGCAGCCCTTGAACCAGGGATCCATGTGGCCGACCAGAGGGGTGGCCAAGGCACGGTAGACGCGGGGGTCCATCGAGGACGGCCCCGGGGTAAGCATCAGCCGGTTGGGAGGATTGAGCTCGCCGATCGATTGGGTCATGACGTTTGCCTCATAATTGTGTGGGAATCGATTCTCCCGCAGTGAGCCGGGGAGGCGCAACCGACAAATTGGCGGGAGGTGGAGGTTGGAAGCTCGAGGTGGGGTTGAGGGTGAGTGCACCCCCTCCCCCTATGGTATTTGTGCAAGGATTTGATTCTAGGAGAGTTAGCTTTTGGAATGGCAGTGATTTGATTCTAAATGAGTTAGCGCCGTTGGGCCCGCGGATTTGCGCCACTTGCGGGAATCTTTGCGTTCTTGATTCTCATGGAGGATGATACCACGAGTTTGATATAACGTCAATTATATAATTGAGTGATAAGCATCTGAATGGACGGGGAGTGCCTGATGCAGGCGAGAGAATGGGGTCGATACCGGCGGGCGCGGCCATCGGGCTATAATTGCGCCACTTATGCCCCTTTCTCCAGGCACCAGGCTCGGTCCTTACGAAATCATCGCACCTCTGGCGGCTGGCGGGATGGGCGAAGTGTATCGGGCGAAGGATACGCGACTGGACCGAACCATTGCCATCAAAGTCCTGCCCGAACACCTTTCGCAGAACCCGAATCTGCGGCAGAGCCTGGAGAATGAAGCGCGGACGATCTCCAAGCTGGCTCATCCCAACATTTGCACTTTGCACGACATCGGCCATCAGGACGGAACTGACTTTTTGGTGTTGGAATTTGTGGAAGGGAAAACGCTGCGCGAGCTACTTCGCGCCGGCCGGCTTCCGATGCGAACACTGATTCCGATCGCGGTGCAGGTTGCCGAGGGATTAGCCCAGGCGCATGAAGCCAGCATCATCCACCGGGACCTAAAGCCCGAAAATCTGATGGTAGCGGACCAGAATCTGGTAAAGATCCTCGATTTCGGGCTGGCCAAGCTCGCGCTGGAAAGCGAAGAACAAACAGACACCAGCATCACAACCGACTCCAACACGGAGGAAGGGGCGATCTCCGGGACGATTGGGTATATGTCTCCGGAACAGGCGAGCGGAAAGCCACTCGATTTCCGGTCCGACCAATTCTCTTACGGAGTAGTGCTTTACGAGATGGCGACGGGAAAGCGCGCATTTCAAAAGAGCACGGCGGCGCAGACGTTGTTGGCGATTGTTCGTGACGAGCCCGAATCGATCAGTGCGCTGAACCCCGAGGCTCCCCCTCCCCTATCGTGGGTGGTGGAACGATGCCTGGCCAAGGATCCCGCGAAACGCTACTTCTCCACGCGTGACCTGGCTCGCGATCTTGCGGCCATCCGCGACCGGCTATCTGACTTGCAATTCAAGCGCGGTGACGCGCCTCCCAGCAATTTGCCAGAACCGAGTACCGTTTTTGTTGGGCGCGAGAAAGAACTGGCGGCCGGCCGGGAACTCTTGCTTCGCAAAGATGTGCGGTTGGTGACGGTGACGGGGCCCGGAGGAATCGGCAAGTCGCGTCTGGCACTGGAGATGGCGCGGGACATGGCTCGGCACTCTTCCTCTCGCGTTTATTTTGTCTCGCTGGCCACGGTGAGCGACCCTAATTTGATCCCTTTTGCGATCGCGCAAACGCTGGGTATTCGGGAAACTGCGGGTCAATCGCAACTGGAAACCCTGAAGGAACATTTGAAAGAGTCGTTGCGTGACCCGGTGCTGCTGCTGCTCGACAACTTTGAGCACCTGATCGGGGCGGCGCCGATGCTGGCGGAACTACTGGCAGTGGCGCCGCATTTGAAACTGCTGGTGACCAGCCGCGCGGCGCTGCACGTCTACGACGAGCACGAGTTTCCGGTGCCGCCGCTGGCCCTGCCGGATGTGAAGTCGTTGCCGACCCTCGAAGAGATGTCGCGGTATTCGGGCATAGCACTATTCGTCCAGCGGGCGAAGGCGGTCAAACCGGATTTTGGACTTACCGAAGACAACGCGGCCGCGATTGCGAATATTTGTGCACGGCTGGATGGTTTGCCGCTGGCTCTGGAGCTTGCTGCTGCTCGAACTAAACTTCTATCACCCTCGGCGATGCTTGCACGTCTGGAGAGCCGGTTGCAATTGTTGACGGGCGGCTCACGAGACATGCCTGCGCGACAGCAGACGTTGCGGCAGACGATTGCGTGGAGCTACGACCTGCTGAACGAAGCGGAGCAAAAGCTATTCCGGCGGCTGTCTGTTTTTGTCGGAGGATGCACGCTGGAAGCGGTGGAGTCGGTGTGCAACACAAAAGAAGATCTGGAATTGGATGTGCTCGACGGCATGGCATCGATGGTGGACAAGAGCCTGGTGCGACAGATCGAGCAAGCGGATGGTGAGCCAAGGTTTGTGATGCTGGAAACGATTCGCGAGTATGGGCGCGAGAAAATGGCGGAGAGCGGCGAAGAACAGCTTACCAGGCGCGCCCATGCTGCTTACTGTCTGGTGCTGGCGGAGGAAGGGGACGCGGCGGGGACGAACGCGAGTTTTACCGAATGGGCGGACCGGTTCCAGATCGAGCACGACAATCTTCGCGCGGCGCTGAATTGGCTTACGGAAACCGGCGACGCGGCGTGGGGCTTGCGGCTGGGAGCGGCCCTTTTTCGCTTCTGGGAGTTGCGGGAGCACCTAACGGAAGGCAGGGACCGACTAGGAAAATTGCTGATACTTGCGGAGGCGGCTAAGCCAACAAAGGCGCGGGTGCGCGTGCTTTTTGCCGCGGGAGCGCTGGCTGGAGCGCAAGGAGATTATGTTGTTGGCGACCCGCTGATCAGGGAGAGCTTGGCGGGTGCGCGGCAATTAGGAGACAAGAGAAGTATCGCGGTGGCGCTGAACGCACTAGGCGTCACGGCCAGCGACCAGGATGATTTTGCGGCCTCGCAAGCGCTGTTCGAAGAGAGCCTGGTGCTATGGAAAGAATTGAGGGATCCCGTCGCGGTCGCGCGAACGCTTAGTAACCTCGCGAATGGCGCGAAGTTACAGGGTGACTATGCGCACGCACGGGGTCTGTTTGAGGAGTGTCTGTCGATCTTTCGAAAATTAGGCGACAAGACGGGGATCGCCTGGGCGCTTAACCACGAAGGAGATGTGGCGCGGGAACAAGGGGACTTCGACGGTGCGCGGTCGCTGTATGAGCAGAGTTTGGCGGCGTTTCGCGAGGCGGGCGACCGGCGGGGCATCGCCGGCACGCTGGGGGATTTGGGAAACCTGGCGCGAGAGCAGAAAGACTATGGCACTGCGGATTCGATGTACCGCGAGAGTATCGGAATATTTCAGAAGTTGGAGCACAAGCGGGGCATCGCGCGTCTGCTGGAATCGTTTGCGAGTGCCGCGGCTGAACAATCGGAGGCTGACCGCTCCTTGCGGCTGGCCGGCGCCGCCGCCGCGCTACGCCAAAGTATTGGTGTTCCGCTTACCCGAAATGAGCAGTCCAAGCTTGATAAGAGTCTGGAGCCAGCCCGGAGTGCGTTGACGACTACAGCGGGTAGAACAGCGTGGCTGGAGGGGTGGGTCATGCCCGTCGAGAAGGCTATTGAGGACGTGTTGAAACCTGCGGCGGCATCGGGACGGTAAGGCAGGCCGCTGGCGCGAGTCTGGCGAGACCGCTTACTCGGCCGTGGAGGCGTCAATGAGCCTGCGTACTGCGGAAATGCGATTGGCGGGTATGCCTCCCCTTCTTGCGTGCTCGCGAATGGTGGCTTCGTCGGGAGCGAGGTAGATGCAGTAGAGCTTGTCGCCGGTGACGTAGCTTTGCAGCCACTGAATCTCGGGGCCCATGCCCCGCAATATGCTCACCGACTTTCGCGACATCTCCTGCAATTCTTGATCGGTAAGATCCCCGAGGCCTGGTATTTCCCGCTCGATGACGAACTTTGGCATGTGCTAACCTCCGTCGATGCATGCTAACAAGCAAATGGGGTTGCGACAAGGCTGCCGATTGTGGCACGGGTGTGCGGCTGTCTTCGATTGCTACTATTAAGAGTTGGGGTGAGAGTTCGTCCGGAGGACGCTATGGATCTTGAGTCGGTGCAAAAACCGCTGAAAGAACAATATCGCAATGATCCCACAGCGTCGCGGATCACTTTGAAGGCGCGCGGCGGGCAAACCGAGACCCCGATCGCATGCTCGGTGGCCATCGGACGAGCCATTTATGACGCACAAGCGCACGCGGGAGTCGGTGGAGCGGGCACTGGGGCGTGTTCCGGTGATCTGCTGCTCGGGGCCTTGTCGGCTTGCGCGCAGATCACTTGCCAAATGGTGGCTGCGGCTATGGGAATACCGGTCGAGCGGATCGAAGTTACTGCCGAGGGAGATTTGGACCTTCGCGGCACGCTGGGAATATCGAGGGACGTGCCCGTTGGATTTCAGGGCATCCGGCTTCGCTATGACATTGTGGCGCCGCGGGCCACGCCGGAGCAGTTGCGCGGATTGCGGGAGAAGACGGAACAGTATTGCGTGATTTTGCAGACGCTGGCGCAGCCGCCGAGTTTGCAGTCGGATTGGGTGGTAGCGTCCTGAGAGGACGATTTGCGAAATGAATTCGCCCCTTTGAGTGGGGTTTGAGCGGGAAACAAGGAATTGCTTCGAAAAAATTCGCTGGGAGTCGCGGTGGACGAGCGGCGCGCTGCTATGCGACGCGCTTGCTGACAGCCTTTTCCAAAAGTTCGTGGATGAACGTCTGATAAGGCTTGTTTTGCTTGGAAGCGAGGCGGCGGAGTTTGGCCAGCACGCGCGGGGCGATGCGAATGGCGATAAGCTGCTTGGCGTACCCGGTCGTAGGACGGCCGACGCGCCGCGCACGCTTAATCTCCTCATCCGTCATTTCCGGGATGTCGACGAGATCTAGTTCACTGTCCGGCAAATATTTTGCGCTCGTTGCGGGTAGCCTGCCGCGCGCTGATGATGCGGATCGTTTCCGTGCCATCGCTCAACCTCCTAAACGTGTAAATCACCAGCAGAACTCGATCCCTGATGGAGAACGCTAGGCGCTTCCAGCGCCGCTCCGACAAGTCTGGATTCTCCATGTCTTCCGCTTCGAACGCCTCGGAATCGCCGAAGGCGGTTGCGGCTTCCTCAAAGGTCACACCGTGCTTCTCGTAGTTCTTCCGGGCTTTATCAGCGTCCCAGGAGAACATATTATTGTATATACGCTAATTCACGGAAGGTGTCAACTGACCGCTTCGCTCGAACGAACCACCAAAGGTCACGCCGCATTCGAATAGTGTACCCTAAAGTAATTTAGTTACACAGATACCTAATCCATGGTACTCTTGGACGTGTTGGCCGCTTCCAGTTCGACGTGCTTTCGTTCCCCGTACAAGCGCTCGCCTCGCCCGCGACTCTCTTACCCCGACGTTTGCTTGAATCCACTTCCCTCCTACCTCCTCGGGACTCGCGACCTGAATCTCCGAGCGAAAAGCATAGGCGGGGATTTGGCGTTGGTAAGCGCGACCGAAGCGAAGTCTAATGAGCTAAGTCTCTTAGAATCCGCACTTGCGAAAATCGCGTCCGTAACTCGTTTGGAATCCGCACTTGCAAATTCATTGAACTTAAAACCCTTTAGAATCCGCACTTACAAGAAAAGGCGGGGGAGGGGGGCAAACGGTTAACCACGTCAGTCCCATGGCTGGCCAAGCTTGGAGTACACAGATAGGAGTACACAGATAAAAGAAAGGCGCCCGCTTCCCTTCGAGACTCAGGGTAAACGGAAAGCGGCCGCTACAACTGCTCGGATTACAGGCCTAAATAATCAAGCCGCGAGTTCTTGTTCTCGCTCTTCGGAGTGGAGGAGGTGGGTGGGGACTTGGCGGAGGTCCCAGACCAGACCTAGCCACGAGAAGGTTTTCAGAACGTAATAGGTGATGTCGACTTCCCACCAGAAGAAGCCCTGGCGGGCTGCCGCCATGTAGTGGTGGTGGTTGTTGTGCCAGCCTTCGCCTAACGTCAAGAGAGCGAGGAACCAGTTGTTTTTGCTGGTGTCCGTCGTTTCGTAGCGGACTGTGCCAAAGAGGTGGGAGAGCGAATTGATGGTGAAGGTGTCGTGCCAGAGCAGGACCGTGCTCAGGCAGAAGGCCCAGAGGAAAAGGGGAAGCCCGCCGATTAAATATAAGCTGACGCCCAGGATCGTGGGTGGAATGAAATGATATTTGTTGAGCCAACGGAGCTCGGGAAATTTGGCGAAGTCGGCGATGTAGTTCAGGCGCGTGTCGTTGTAGCGGTCGGACATGATCCAACCAATGTGGGCCCAAAAGAAACCGAAGAGCGTCGGGGAGTGGATGTCATCGTCCTGGTCGGAGAAGCGGTGATGATGACGGTGGTGGGCCGCCCACCAGAGGACGCCTTTCTGGGTGGAGGTCATGGCCATGAAGGCGATTACGAATTGGAATACGCGGCTGGTCTTGTAGGAGCGGTGGGAGAAATAGCGGTGATAGCCGGCGGTGACCCAGAACATCCGGACCGCGACGAGGGCCACGCAGGTGATCAGATAAGACCAGCGGAAGGGAACGAAGAAAACGCCCAGGGCGAGCAGGTGCATTATGGCGAAAGGCGTCACGCCGATCAGGGAGATGCGGGCGCCGTTTGGCAGGGGGATAGACAGAGATCGTGCCGCTGAGGCCATACGACGATTCCTTTGCCCGATTTCCGGGGCTCGGTGGCGATTTGGGCACCCGGACTGAGTGGTTTTGCGAGCGCGGACATCGCGAAGCTCAGCGCTACGAATCAGCGTGCTCAGTGTACGGCTGCGGGTGGTAGCGGTCAAGCGGGACTGTGGTACAGGGCGGTCCGAGATGCACCGTACTGTTGGGCAGATGGGCTGGGAGTTTTCTTCTTGCCTACGTCGGGCTAAAGCCCAGCGCCTACATAGGCTAGGCGGGGCCCTTGGAGGCTCACGGTGAACCAAAGCCCATTGGTTGCTCGACTTTATGTTCGAGAACCGGGAACTGAGTGGGCGGTCTGAAGACCGGCCACTGCCGGTGCTGGATCGTCAGGATGTGGTATCGTGCGGCTGGCGATTGACGCGAGGGAAAATGGCTGAACGGCCTGTGTTGGTTGGTCTTATACCGCAAGCGGTGGTGCTGGATGTTGGCGATCAGGTTTCCTGGATGTCGGACGCGGGGAATCTGCGGGTGGAGTTTGATGTGAACCGCTGCCCTTTTGGGTCGAACATATTTCAAGCGCCGGTGGGGATGCGGCTTTTGAGCGGACCGCCGCGGGTGGGGATCAAAGCTGGGGCGTATAAGTACCGCGTATGGCTCAACGACCAGATGGTCGGGCAGGGCGAGGTGATCCTGCGCGAGAAGTAACGGCGCGGTGACGACGATAGACCGGCGTTGATGCTGATGGACCGTCGAGAGCGTGCCAGCTTACTCTAAACCCGTTGGAGCAACAAACGGAAACTAGGCGAGCGCCCGTAAAGGCGCCCGCTCCGGAAAGCGGCCGCTACAAATTCGGTGCGTCAGGGGAGAACCTCGCCGGGCTTTTTACGCGGAGCGACGGTTATTGGGCGGCTGCGG
>Ga0210401_10007168_pt1 | contig 11225 bp, 8 predicted proteins | sample IncBWH32MmetaG_FD_150866 | JGI IMG/M metagenome (GOLD analysis project Ga0210401, IMG submission 150866) | Forest soil microbial communities from Barre Woods Harvard Forest LTER site, Petersham, Massachusetts, United States - Inc-BW-H-32-M | ecosystem: Environmental > Terrestrial > Soil >... | reverse complement strand
CTCTGACCCGGGAACGCAGTGAACTCGAAATCAGAGTCGCACAGCGAACCGAAGAGCTGAGCCGCGCCAATAGCGACCTAAGCCTTGAGATTACCGAACGCAAGCGCGCCGAAGAGAAGCGGCGGCAGAGCGAGGCCTACTTAGCGGAGGCGCAGAAGCTCACGCGTACGGGGAGTTGGGTCTGGGATGTAGCTCCAACCCGCGCATTGCATCTATCCGAAGAATGGTATCGCATCTACGGCTTCGATCAAGAAGACGGCATGTCGGCTTGGAGCAAGAGATTGCAGCGCATTCATCCGGATGATCGAGCCGGGCGCCAGCAAGCGATCGATCAAGCAATCAGGGAAAAGTCGGATTACGAAGTTGAATACCGAATTCTTCTTCCAAGTGGCGCCGTAAGGCATCTCCATAGTGTCGGGCATCCTGTTTTGGATGCTTCCGGGAATCTGGCGCAATTCGTCGGCAGCTCCACCGACATTACGGAGCGCAGGCTGGCGGAAGAAGCTTTGCGTCAGGCGCAGGCGGATCTTGCGCGGATCAGCCGCGTCACGACGATGGGAGAGCTCACTGCCTCTTTAGCACATGAAGTGAATCAGCCGATTGCCGCCTCTATCACCGACGCCAATACTTGCTTGCGATGGCTTATGCGCGACGACCCCGATCTGGAAGAGGCTCGCCAGGCGGCGTCAAGAGTCGTCAAAGACACCACTCGTGCGGCGGAGATTATCAGCCGTGTCCGCCAGCTCTTCAAGAAAGGAACCCCGCAACGAGAGTCGGTGGATGTAAATGAAGTCATTCAGGAAATGGTCGTACTGCTGCGCAGTGAAGCAACGCGGTACTCGATATCGGTGCGCACTGACCTTGCGGCAAATCTTCCCCACGTCATGGGCGACAGAGTGCAGATGCAGCAGGTGCTGATGAATCTCATGACGAACGGGATTGACGCAATGCGGGATGTGGATGGGACACGCGAGCTCACCATAAAGTCGCAACTGGACAGTGGGCAGATAGTTGTGTCGGTCAGCGATACGGGAGTGGGACTGCCGCCGCAGCAGGCGGACCAAGTCTTCAACGCCTTCTTTACTACCAAACCGCATGGCACCGGCATGGGACTTCGCATCAGCCGGTCTATCGTTGAATCGCATGGCGGGCGACTGTGGGCTGCCGACAACCCACCTCGCGGCGCAAGCTTTCATCTCAGCCTTCCCACGAACGTCGAGGCGCATGAATAACATCTGCATCCGCTTCCACGGATCTGTCATTGATCGCGATCCTTCGCTGGCGGGGCTCCGCCGGGTTTCGGGTAAAGCTGCGTGGGCTAAAATGTTTGGCCAAGTGGAGAGAGCACACACACGAACGAAGGCTGTCATCGCCTTAGGCATTCTGCTGGCCTGTTGCTCTTGGGCTTCCGCGTTGGACCCATTTCTCGATATCAGTCAATATGCGCACCAGTCGTGGAGGATCCGCGAAGGGTTTTCCAAAGGCCGGGTCACCGCAATTGCTCAGACACCCGACGGGTATCTGTGGCTAGGCACGGAATTCGGCTTGCTTCGCTTCGATGGTGTTCGCAACGTCTTATGGGATGAAGCGGCGGGCGAGCATCTCCCCAGCCGCTACATTCGAAACCTGATCACCGCGCGCGATGGACGTCTCTGGATTGGCACTTACAAAGGGCTGGCAAGTTGGAAGGACGGTATGTTGACCGTGTATCGCGAACTTGCTGGACAGACTGTCGATGCGCTTATTGAGGATCACGAAGGCACGGTATGGGCCGGTGGGTATGCAGGCTCCACTGGGAGGGTATGCACGATTCAGAATGGCAACCCACAGTGCTACGGAGACGACGGCCGTCTGGGCCTGTGGGTGGCATCGTTATATGAAGATAGCCAAGGAAACCTTTGGGCGGGAGCACAGAGCGGTCTGTGGAGATGGAAGCCCGGTCCTCCGAAACTCTTTCCGACGCCTTACGCTGTGATCGGCACGTCCTCCCAAACTCTGAATGAGAGCAAGGATGGCGCACTCTTGCTCGCCACCCAGGACGGAGTCAGAAAGCTCGTTGACGGGAAGGCCGAGGCGTACCCGGTTCCAGGTACCGGGCAGCGGTTTCAGGCCGCCCGGCTACTCTGGGATCGTAACGGCAGTCTGTGGATCGGAACCCCTGACCATGGTCTCTTGCATGTACATCAGGGAAGAACCGATCGTTTCACGCAGTCTGACGGTCTCTCCGGCGATTACGTTAATAAGCTCTTCGAAGATCGGGAAGGCAATATTTGGGTAGCCACTCTTAATGGCATCGATCGTTTTCGGGACTTCGCAGTCCCCACGATTTCGGTGAAGGAAGGTTTGTCTAATGCCATCGTTTGGTCCGTTCTAGCAGCCAAGGACGGCAGCGTTTGGTTTGGCACTCCCGATGGTTTGAACAGATGGAATAACGGGCAGATCACGATTTACCGTAAACAACGCGCAAACTCCGCGAGCGGCGGCACCAAACAAGAACGAGAACTCAATGTACGCGAGGTGGCTGATGCCGGATTGCCGGATAACGGTGTGGAGTCGCTCTTTCAGGACGATGCCGGGCGAATTTGGGCGTTCACTGCGAATGGAGCTGCCTATTTCGAAAATGGACGGTTTGTTCCCGTAAGGACGAGCAGTGTCGACGTCGATAATGCGCCTCCGCGGCAACGACGCGTCAGCAGCGTGTTTGGATTGGTCGCGCCTGGCGGGCAGGTGCATTCGCTAACCGGGGACAGTTCAGGAAATCTTTGGATAAGCGACCAGCATCAGGGCCTTTTTCATTTGCTTGGAAGCAGTGTGGTCGACAGAATCCCTTGGACTACGCTGGGACGAAAGGACTGGGCTACATCTCTATTCGCTGGTCCCGTACCCGGCGCTCTATGGCTCGGATTTTCGCAGGGCGGCGTGGAGTATTTCAAAGACGGCAAGGTCCGCGAATCGTATACAGACGTCGATGGATTAGGTAAGGGTATTGTCAACAGCCTGAGCCTTGAGTCGGACGGTACGCTGTGGGCCGCAACCGAGGGTGGGCTAAGCCGCGTAAAGAATGGCCGGATCGACACCCTCACCAGCAGCAACGGATTGCCTTGCGATACGGTTTTCTGGATGATGCAGGACGACGCCAATTCATTTTGGCTGTACATGGCCTGTGGCCTGGTGCGGATTGCAAAGCCGGAGATGGATGCATGGTTCGCCGATCCAAAGCGGACCGTTCAAAACACGCTGTTCGACAGTTCTGATGGAGTGAGGAGCCGTGCTCTCACTACGGGCTACACCCCGCTAGTTGCCAAGACCCCGGATGGGAAATTGTGGTTCTTGCCTCTCGACGGCGTCAGCGTGATCGATCCGCATCACCTGTCCGTTAATCAACTTCCGCCGCCAGTGCACATCGAGCAAGTTACCGCGAACCGCAAAACCTATTGGCAGAATTTCTCTGGCGATGCATCCTCCTCGCACCAGAGGCTCCCGCCGCTGGTGCGCGATCTCACCATCGATTACACGGCGCTAAGTTTCGTCGCGCCGGAGAAGGTTCGTTTTCGGTACAAGTTGGAGGGTCAAGACCCGGACTGGAAGGAAGTCATCAATGACCGAGAGGCGCAGTATTCGAATCTTCCTCCGGGCCACTACAAATTCCGCGTGACCGCCTGCAATAACAACGGAGTATGGAACGAGGCTGGCACCTTCCTGGATTTCTCTATCGCCCCTGCCTACTACCAGACAACCTGGTTCCGTGTGTCATGCGTGGCAGCTTTTCTGGCTTTGTTGTTGGGGATCTTTCGACTGCGCGTACGAAGCATCGAGCAGCGCTACCGCGAACGCAAAGAAGCTGAAGAAGCACTGCGCCAAGCGCGGGAGGATCTCACACACGCTAACCGGATGAGCAGCATGGGAGAATTGACCGCTTCGCTGGCGCACGAAGTGAATCAGCCCATTGCCGCCGCCGTCGCCGATGCTAATACTTGCGTTCGCTGGCTTACGCGCGCTGAACCCGATCTGGATGAAGCCCGCGAAGCTGCCTCGAGAGTAGTCAAGGACGCAACCCGCGCGGCGGAAATCATTAAGCGGGTTCGCCTGCTCTTCAAGAAGGGCGGTCCAGAGCGGGAGTTAGTCGATGTGAATGAAATCATTCGAGAGATGATCGTTCTCCTGCGAAGCGAAGCAGCGCTTTACTCCATATGGGTCCGGACGGAGCTGGCGCCAAACCTTCCCCAAGTCAGGGGGGATCGAGTGCAGTTGCAGCAGGTACTAATGAATCTTATGATGAACAGCATCGACGCAATGAAGGGTGCGAGTGGGACGCGTGAACTCACCATCAAGTCACACCGAGGGGAAAACGATCAACTTGTGATATCAGTCAGCGATACTGGAGTGGGGCTTCCGCCGCAGCAGGCGGACCAAATCTTCAACGCTTTCTTTACTACCAAACCTGAGGGCACCGGGATGGGACTCCGCATCAGCCGGTCTATCGTTGAATCGCATGGCGGCCGACTGTGGGCTGCCGAAAACTCTTCGCGCGGCGCAAGTTTTCATGTCAGCCTTCCCGCCAAATTCGAAGTCCGCGAATGATCCCGCGAGCTGGGCCGGTATTATAACGCTCATACTAAGGTGTGATTGCGTAGCGCGCAGCGGGGCGATAACTTGCGATTATGGCTCATGAGAGGAAGGCAAAAATGGTCGCGATTGTTGATGACGATGAGTTAATGCGCAGTGCGTTGCAGGGCATGCTGAAATCCGTCGGATTGCCGTCACGAGCGTATGCCTCAGCGGAAGAATTCCTGAAGTCAGGGCAACAACAGCAAACTGCATGCCTGATCGCGGATATTCGCATGCCGGGAATGTCCGGTCTGGAACTGCAGGCCAAACTGAATGCCGAACACTGCAGAATTCCGACCATCTTCATCACCGCGCACGGCGACACAAAAATGCGCATGCAGGCACTAAGAGCGGGTGCCGTCGAGTTCCTGGCCAAACCATTTGATGATGAAGTCTTACTCGAGAGCGTTCGAGCAGCTCTAGCGAATTGAGCCTGTCAAACAGCGCGTTCGTCCCAGGAGGTACTCTGTGGGAGCTTTCCAAAAATTCGGGAGTAGTGAACAAGTATCTGATGAGCGCAGATTCGAGCAGGTTATAGGCAATAGTCCTGCTCTGGAATCAGTACTCGAGCAAGTCGAACGGGTTGCGCCCACGGATTCCACCGTCCTTATTCAAGGAGAAACAGGCACCGGCAAGGAACTGATCGCGCACGCGATTCATAACCTCAGCTCGCGCTGCGGACGGCCTTTCGTAAGGCTGAATTGCGCTGCCATTCCGCTGGATTTGCTGGAGAGTGAACTTTTTGGTCACGAGAAAGGGGCGTTTACTGGAGCTATCGCGCAAAAGATTGGGCGTTTCGAACTAGCGGACAAGGGCACGCTTTTTCTGGATGAAGTAGGGGATATTCCGGCAGCGTTGCAACCGAAATTGCTGCGGGTTTTGCAGGAACAGGAGTTCGAACGCTTAGGCAGTACTCGCACTCATAAAGTAGATGTTCGTATGGTGGCGGCCACAAATCGTAATCTGATGGAGATGGCGAACCGCGGTGAGTTTCGCAGTGATCTCTACTATCGTCTGAATGTATTTCCCGTCCTGTTGCCGCCTTTACGCGAGCGGCGCGAAGACATTCCGGCGCTGGTGTCGCACTTTGTCGAGATTTATGGCCGCCGGATGAGTCGTCTGATCGAGCACATTCCGGCGACAACGATGTCTGCGCTCACCGCGTACCAGTGGCCAGGCAATATCCGCGAACTGCAGAACCTGATCGAACGCGCCGTGATTCTCTCTGATGATGGTGTGCTCCCCAATCCTTTGCCTGCGGGAGCCACCTCCGGTGTCAGCGCTTCTGCTGCCGCAACCACCCTCAAGGACTCCGAGCGCATTCTAATTCTGCGCACCCTTGAATCCGTCGGCTGGGTAATCGGCGGCCCGAAAGGAGCAGCTTCGAAACTTGGTTTGAAGCGCACCACGCTCATTCATAAGATGCAGAAGCTGGGGATTTCCCGAGCTTCTCACCAACGCTCTGAGGAAGCGATGAGATCAGGCATGCTAGCGCCGAACTCGATCTCGCAACTGCAGTAACACAGATCTATGGCGCACTGAGAATAGGTGGAGGCATCTGGCGATGCGTTCATCGCACCTCTGCCTGAGTCCCGTTCCGCGACCAGTCCCCGGTCGGTGCTGCAGTTTGCATTGCTTTTTGCGTACGGACGTTCGAGGGCGAAAGTATCCGCAAGGTGATAACCACCGCAGGAATTAGATACGCAAACGTCACCCAGACCCACATCAGAGCTCCAGCACATTCCTGGTCCTCAAGAGGGGACAGACTGAACAACCGGGGTGCAGACAAATAGAAGGGATAAACAAGTCGATTACAGAACACGAAAAAAGCGGAAATAATGTCACAAGGCAGCGTTGCGAAAAAAAGGTATAAGGCCAGCGACCAACGAGGCGAGCTTGTCACACTCGGCGGACCTTGTACGATAACGGACCAAAACAAAATGCCAGATAACAGGAAAGACAAATCCTCAAAAATGTGAATCCCCTGGTAGTGCATGCCCGATTGAAATGCCGCCGGCACATGCCATCCGATCACTGCGGCTGTGCCCACTATCCAACAGAATACGGAGTTCATAGAACAGGGTTCGAGCCATCGCGCCGGCACACTACAAAGAGAATGTCGCTTGATGAAGAGCTTCGGTAACCCGCAGACCAGCGGGAACGCTGGTGCTCCTGCCAGCAGCAACGGAGCAGCAACCGTCATCAACAGAAGGTGCTTGATCATGTGAATTGTCAGTGACTGGTGATCGAGTCTGGCGAGCGGAGATGCGACTGCTGCCCAGACGAACACCAGGCCAGACATAAAGGCGGCGAGCCGCCAACCGGCAATGAGATTTGGGAAAGCGATTCTGAGACAATGCCAGCCGCGCAAATAGACCAATGCCGTGACCGCCAACCCGAATGTGATGACGAGGGAAAGCGCCCACGAATGCACGTGCATATCTGCTCCGGACATAGGTGGGCCTACCGTGGCGAGACCTCGCTATTGCCGAATACAAGCGCTTGAGAAGCATTGCGCGCTGGCCTTTGAGTTGCCGGGTGTAATGTTTTCAGAAATGCTACCAGTGCGGTTGTTTCCGCCGGACTGAGATTTTTCCCATAGGCGGGCATATTGCCGCCACCTTGAATCACCTGGCGAATGAGTTGATCTTCAGTGAGGCGCAGGGCAACACTGTCCAGAGCAGGTCCGCGCTGGCCTCCTTCGTCGTCAAGTGAATGACAGTTGTGACACTGCTTGGCTTGAAAAACCAGCGCACCGTGGCGCTCCAAAGCCGTTCGACCATGCAAGTATTCAACCGGAATCGGCAGGCTGCTCCAAGCATCCATCACCGGACTCCAGGGCGTGTGCTCAGCTAGATGAGTGAGAGTACCGAGGGACACTGCGGTCAAAAGAATCGTCAGGACCGCAATGGGCCTGCGCTTCCAGCTTTTTTCACCTTCCCCTGCCACAAAGGGAAGCGCCAGGAGGACAATGATTCCGATCGCAGGACCAATCAGGAGTATCGGTGTCTCGGCGGAAGGCGGCAAAAACGAGAGCAACGCGTACAACCATAAAAAGAAAAAGTCAGGACGCGGGGCGGTCTGAATAATTGTAGGGTCCGGTTGGCCACTTGGACCGAACGGGCCAAAATATACGGCACACGCAGCGATCGCGAGAAGGATGAAGCCGGAGAACAGAATGTCCTTCCACACTGCGTTCGGTACGAACGGCACACCTTCCTTGTGGGTGAGTTCGTGATACTCCTGCAGATAGGTTGCCCGGCGAACGATTCGTCCGGGCATGGGCCATTCATTGATTCCCAGTTTCAGCACCATGAGCAAATGCATGCCAACAAAAGCAATCAATAATCCCGGAACAACAAAAACGTGCAGCGCGAAGAATCGCGAAAGCGTTGCGCCGGCGATGATCGGACCGCCCAGCATCAGGCTCACAGCCCAAGGTCCTATCACCGGAACTCGGCTGGCAATCGATGCGCCGATGCCCAGGCCCCAATAGGCATCCTGATCGAATCGCATAATTTGACCTGTAAAAGCCATGCCAAGAGTCACCAGTAAGAGAAGGACGCCCACGATCCATGTCAGCTCTCTGGGAAACTTGTAGGCTCCGAAAAGAAAGACCTGCACCATATGGATCAGAACAATTGCAACCATGAAGTTCGATCCCCATCCGTGCAGCGCCCGAATGAACCAACCCAAAGCGATGCCATGATTGAGGGTCTGCAGGCTGCTCCACGCCTCTCCGGCGGAGGGTACGTAGATTAATGCAAGCAGTATCCCAGTCACTAGCTGGAGCATGAAACAGGTGAGCGCGGCGCTGCCGAAAACATAGAACCAGCTGGCCGTCTCGCGCGGGACACGGTGTTCGGCCGTCTCGCGAATCGGCGCGCCGAGCTGCAGCCGCAGATCGAACCAGTCGAGGAGTTTTTGGATCAGCCGCATGCCGTCTTGCCTCGAGCCTTATTTGCTACGGGCTGACCGGGAGTCGGCATTTCCCCAGCTTTGATAAGCAGTTTTCCATCTTCGATTTTGTAGTGATACTGGAACAACCCGCGCTCGGGAGGGCCAGAGGCACGCGAGCCATCCTGGTAGTAAGCGCCACCATGGCAGGGACACATGAACAGATTCGACTGCGCAAACCAGCGAACCGGGCATCCGAGGTGCGCGCAGTTTATGGCAAAGACCTGGAATTTCTGATCGTCGACATTCCGAACCCAGCACGCGATGTCGCCGGTTTCACCGTCCCACGCATTGACCACTGGATTCTTGTAGGTGGCGAGCCGCGTTTGACCAGCGGGAAACAGTTCCAGTCCTCCGAGAGAAAGCCACGAATCGTACCCGAACTTCTTTTCGCGAATCACCGGCGATAAGAGATATCGCAAGATCGGCACGGCCAGGAAAACACTGACGACGCCATTGAGAAGCATTCCCAGCTTCACAAGAGCTGTGCGCCTGGAAATCCCATTTTCTGAACTCATCGAGATCCTCCATCGTCCGGATTGTTCGAAGCGATCGAGTACGGCTGGCCCGGAAACTTTGGCCTGTGGCTGGAGAGCCACGCCACAAGGTCGGAAACTTCTTGGGCCGACATGGGCTGACCCGAGACGTCACCTCGCCAGTCCGGTGCACCCAACTCCGGCCGGCCCGCAATTATGATCGTGCGAAGTTGTTGGTCACTCGTCAGAGCAAGGTACGAGCCATCGACAATCGAGCTGCCCTTGTTGCCTCCACGGCCGTCCACTCCATGACATGAAGAGCAGTACTTTTGATATGCGTCAGCGCCACGGTGCGGATCGCCAGGAATCTGCGCGGCATAGGGTGGTGGGGTCTGATCGCCGAAAACATCTGACTTCGCCCAGGATCGGATTCCCCGTACAAGAGCATCGATCTGCTTGTCAGTGAGCATTCCGCCCGCACTCTGCGCAAAAGCCGGCATCGGAGTGCCAGGTACTCCGTTCGCGGCGATGTGGCGAATTATTTTGTCGTCGGCAATCGCGAGCAAAACCGGATTAGCCAGAGCAGTGGCCGCTCCGCCCTTACCATCCACACCGTGACATCCGGCGCAGTTCTGGCTGTAGAGCACACTAAAATTCACAATCTCAGCGGGAGGGACAACGGCCGAGTCTGGACGAGGACGGCCGGATGAATTGCTGCAGGCAACACACACCGCAACTGCAAACAATGTGAGCGCGGTGCCGATGGCCTGACAGTTCATTCCCGGGGTCTCCCTCCATTCTTCTCATCAGTGCCTCCGAGCACCTCAAATCCCGCGCGGAGAGCAAAAGGAAGATGTTGCCGAGTTGCTATCCGTTGTTGTCGAGAGACTACGATGCCAGCAACAATTCCAAATCCGACCTGAGAAAAAACGAACCACAGCCAATCGATCTGTTGGTTAAGTTGTGGATCGATGAGCTCAACAAAGCTATGCACTAAACCCGACCACAAAATGGGTGCAACCAAGCCACCCAGGAGAATCGGGTGCCTTGGAAGCATCGGCAGCGTCGCACCGTAAAGAAGCCCAACGCTTAAGGAAACGAGCAAGTGGAGGATACTGGCGATAAGCAGGGAGTCCCATTGAAACGCCCCGATCTGTGCCAAGGGGTGTCTGCCAGGGAAGAATCCCGCAGCGAGAACATTGATTGCGTACCACATGCCGCGCCCGCTGATAATTCCGTACATGACCGCTAGAAACGCCATCGCGATACCTCCTGCCATGCCACCCTTGACCCCCGCTTTGATTGGGTAGATTTCAAGTGGCAATCGCGCGCGGAGCAATTCCTGGGTCATCCACTCGACTGGCGCTACTCGTGGGCGGCTGGTGCTGACGGAGCTAATTGTCTCGATCGCGGGCACCGATTCATGCCTCTCGTGGGGCAACACCTCGCGGAACCACCCGATGCCTCCGCTCACTGCCAGGATCGCACCGAGAAAACTCACTGACCAACTGGTGACCATGCCTGCAAAAACCAGAGTCAGACCGAAGGCCAGAACGATCGGCCAGGCTGTAGGCGCCGGCATTTCGATCGTTTCTGTTCGGGTGTCAGGTCGTGCGAGTGCGTCCGTGCTCATCTTGTTTTCCATTCAGCGCCCGATCAGATAAACGACGGCAAAAACGACAACCCAAACTGCGTCCACGAAGTGCCAATAGAGAGACAACACGTCGATGCGGTCGGCATGCTCTTGCTTCACCGCGCCGAAGATTGTGAAAACCATTACTGTCGTCAGCGCTAAAAGACCGACGACTACGTGAAAACCGTGGAGCCCGACCAGTGAGTAATAGGTGGTTCCGAACAAATTGGTGGTGATCGTCAGTCCATCCTTGTAAATCAGCCGATGCCATTCAGACGCTGTTCCGTAGAGGAAGAGTGCACCCAGGACGATCGTCAACAACCACCGTGCCCCAAAATCTCGAACGTTACCGGTTCGAAGACTCTTGGCGGCGAAGTGAATCGTCAAACTGCTGGAAAGCAGACAAACGGTGTAAAAGATTGGGGGCGACAGAACTTCCGAAGGTATGGGTCCGGATAGGCTCTTGCCAATATAAAAGAGATAAGCTACGACAAAGATGGTGAAGATCGCAGCCTCGGCCGCGATCAGAGCGTACATTCCTACTTGTCCGC
>Ga0210401_10007167_pt1 | contig 11228 bp, 11 predicted proteins | sample IncBWH32MmetaG_FD_150866 | JGI IMG/M metagenome (GOLD analysis project Ga0210401, IMG submission 150866) | Forest soil microbial communities from Barre Woods Harvard Forest LTER site, Petersham, Massachusetts, United States - Inc-BW-H-32-M | ecosystem: Environmental > Terrestrial > Soil >... | reverse complement strand
GTTCCTTGCCAATCTGACCGCGTATCCATTTTCCAACGGACTATTGCCCTATATCGCGCGCGAGATTTATGGCACCGGGCAAACCGGCCTTGGATATTTGTCGGCGAGTTACGCGGTCGGCTCCCTGGTCGGTTCAATCGCCTTGAGCGTGACCGGAGGCATCCGGGTGGCGCGGCTGATGATCGGCGCGACGATCCTCTGGTACACCATGCTTCTGGTGTTTGCGCATCTGCAGACCATGCCGGCCGCGACCGCCTGCCTGTTGCTGGTCGGGTTTTCGCAAAGCTTGTGCATGATTTCGCTGGCGGTGATCCTGATGCGCGCGGCGAGCGAGCATTTCCGCGGCCGGGTCATGGGCGTGCGCATGCTCGTAATCTACGGTTTGCCGCTCGGATTGCTCGCGGCCGGCGCGCTGATCGACGAGGTCGGATTTGCGGCGACCGCATCGCTTTACGCGGTTGCGGGTCTCGCACTGATGCTCGGCATTGCGTTCTACTGGCGCGCCGATTTGTGGCACGTCCAGGCACCGGCGAATGTCAGGTAATTCTGCCGCGATGGCGTATTTGACGCCGGTTGGCGAGGACCGGGGTCTAGTCTCAAATGATGTTGACCTGCGGCAGATGTCTGGCATTGCGGCACGGTCTTCGCTAGCTTTCGGCCGAACGCGCCGGCTGCTATCATGTTTCGGCGATCCAAAGGGTACGGGCTTCGACCGGGCTCGTATCGACAACAAAAATTCAATTGGGAGGATATCTTCATGAAACGTCGGTCCGCTATTGCTCTTCTGCTCATGGGTTTCGCCGCACTTTCGTATGCGCCGCAGGCGTCTAGCGAGACCGGATGGGTAACGCTGTTTGACGGCAAGAATCTCGACAGCTTCAACAAGATCGGTGACGCCAATTGGCGGCTCGAGGACGGTGTCATCGTTGCCGACAAGGGCAATGGCTTCCTGGTCTCCAAGGACAGCTACACCGATTTTCAGATCAGGGCCGAATTTTGGGTCGAGCCCGACTCCAACAGCGGCATCTTCATTCGCTGCACGGATCCCGAAAAGCTAACCGCGGAAAACGCTTACGAGGTCAATATCTGGGACATGCGTCCCGATCCAAGCTACGGCACCGGCGCGATCGTCAATGTCGCCAAGGTCGATCCGATGCCGAAGGCAGGAGGCAAATGGAACGTTTATGAAATCACCGCAAAGGGGTCGACATTCACGGTGGTCCTGAACGGGCAAAAGACCGTTGATGGCGTGCAGAATGCCAAGCTTGCAAGCGGGCGGATCGGTCTTCAGCATGGCCTGGGCAACAAGGACGACAAGGGCGTGGCCAACGACAAGGGCGTGGTCAAGTTCCGCAAGGTGGAGATCAAGCCGCTCTAACGCTTTCAAGCCGCCGCAGCGTGGCAACGAAGATTCCCCGCGTGCTTTCGAAGCACGCGGGGAATCTGCTTGCGCGGTCTACGCGCCCGCCTGGCCTGTGAACAGGGCCGCGTAAGGACGCGCATCGAAAGCCGAGTTCACAAGATAAATCTTGCCATTGCGAAACCGGTGCCACTCGGCCACCAAGACCGTTGCTTCGGCCGGCGCCTTGGTCTCGAGTTCGAAGAAAATCGCAGCCTCGTCACGCTCTGCGATGATCGTTTTGACGTCGAGACGCAAGGTGATGGAGAGCAGCCCCGTTAGCGCCGACAAATAAGCGTCCGCGTTCGGATAGGTTTCGAACAGGCCGACAAAGATCAGATCGTCGGCCAGATATTGGCGCGCCTCGTCGAGATCGCGCCTCTGCACAGCTTCGTAAAACCGCTGAAGGATTTGTCCCGGATTTGTCATGGCAGGTGCTGACCGCTGGCTTATTGAGCCCAGGTTTTCAGCGGACGCCCCGTTTCGAGGAAGGATTTCAGGCTCGACAGAACGCGAGGCCAGCCGTTGCTGATCTTGCGGAAGGTCTCCGAATCGTCTCCGAACTCGTCGTGCGTGACTGTCAGGCGCACCATGTCTCCAATCGGTTCGAGGTCAAACGAAACCCGCGAGTGTTTCGACCTGTCGCCGGCCAGGGCGGGGTCAGCCCATGTAATCACCAGACGTCGCGGCCGGTCGCTTTCGAGGACCTCGCCCACCAGCACTACCGCGCGGGTGGCGTCGTCACGGACATGCTGCCATTTCGAGCCGGGTTTCCAGTTGGAAACGTTCTCATGGCCCCAATATTGCCGGGCGAGATCCACCTTGACGATCGCGTCCCAGATTTTTTCCGGTGTCGATGCAATGTAGGTGACGTAGACGAATTTGGTTTCAGTCATGGCTGTCCTCTTCGAGTCGAATTTTGAGGTCGTGCGGCTGGCGACGACGAGCTAGAGTCAACCATTCTCGTCTACGCCTTCCAGTGCGGCCCCGGATTCCTGCCCTCGACATAATCCTTGAGGCGATACATCAATTCGCCCCAGGTCGAATTGCAGCTGGCACAGAAATCGCTGAAGGATTTCCAGTCGCTATGCACAAAGCGCAAGACGGTAGCGTCGTTTTCCCGACTGATGTTCCATGTCAGAGTCGTGCCGTCCCATTCCGGATGCTCGCCATGGCACGTCCAGACGACTTGCTTCCCGGGATCGAGCTTTTCGATATTCATTCGGAAAACGAAAGCGTGATTCTCGAAACCGAATTCCGCCTTGCCGCCGACCTTCTCGTCGGCACGCACATCTGCCGTCCACCAGCCACCCAAACCCGCAGGTGTGGCCAGCGCCGCATAGACCTTCTCCGGCGGTGCATTGATCGGAATTTGGTGCCTGATCTCGGCCATAATCTTCTCCGTTTCGTTCAAGCAGGATTGACGAGTTGTGAAAGTCCGCCTTCGACCATCAGCTCCGCCCCGGCGTCGGATATCCTGCTCAGGATTTGCCGCCGGTTTGGATGAACATCTGATGGAGCGCGAATTCTACCCAATGCTCCGCGATCTTGCCGTCGGCAATGCGATAGATATGGATTTCGGTCCAGTTGACCGGCTTGCCCGTCGCCTGATTTCCCATGAATTCCCCTTGGTGCGTTGCCCTCGCCGAGCTTCGCTCCACCACTTTGTCCGTGGTCACAATCAAATCCTGCTCGGTCACAACGACATCGGGGAAAGCCGCGTTCATCATTCGACCGACGTCCTTGAATCCGGGGAGACCTGGTCGGGAGGGTGGCGCGAAATGATGTTGAAACGCCGGCGAAAACAGATGATCGATGCCATCTACATTGTGCTCGTTCTTGAATATCCGCGTGAATTCCCGAACAAGCGCAGCGTTTCTATCCGCCGTTTCCATATCGTCCCCCACTACCTTTGCTCCGGTGGAGCGCCCTGGCAGCCTGCTGCCCAGCTATCGCCGAAAGAGGGGCGAGTTCAATTCGGGTTGACCCACATTGGTCCAGCTCCACAATTGTGAGGGTTCACAACCGGTTTCGGGGCGGCGTGCGCTTCCGCAATTTCGGAAGCCACCTCAATTGGAAAAGTTGCTGCTGAAAGCTTACGGAGGTTTCGCTCCGATCCACACCGCCCGATGGGCGGGCCGTCGCGCCGAAGATGCTAGGACGCCTTCAAACCGGCTTGGATTTCCAAAAGGCGCAGTGCCGTCAAGATGGCGGAAGTGCCCGCATAAGAGCGGGGGTCGAGCTCGGAGATTTTCTTCAACCGATTGAGTCTGAAATAAACGGTGTTGGTATGAACGCCGAGCACCTGAGCTGTGGACTTCACATTGAAATTGCAATCAGCAAATACGCGGATAGTGGTGACCAGTTCGCGCGACTGACTGAGCTCGGCCGAATGAAGCTGGCGCGCCCATTCCGGAATCAGCCGAACCGCAACTTGATCGGCGCGCCTGACCAGGAGGTCAGGCAGGTGAATGTCCGAGAAGTGCATGAGTGGCTGCTTGGTGCCGGTATATTCGATGGCAATCAACGCTTCCTCCAGCGCCCGGGGGAGCAGCCCGATTTCCGCGACATCCGTGCTGACACCCACGCCGGCAGACTGACCGTTGGCGGTGCGCTTGGCAAATCCGCCGCGACGCAACGCCTGCAGGAGATTGCGGCCGGTATCGCCGTCGCTGCAAACGATCGCCGCGACCTGGTTGTCTCGCACGTCGACGAGGGTGCCGAACATGGCTGGCGGGAGCGCTTGCTCGAGACGCCGGGCAAGGGAGCGGAGCGCCACTTCGAGATCGACGTGATGGCCAGGCGTCAGCAGCGGCCTCGCAACCGCGACCGCCAGTGGTGCGCCGGGCCGAATACCGCGCAGCGCGCAAAGGCGCTGCAGGTCCTGCTCGGCGGGTGCAATTCCGCTCAAGAGTCCATTGACGAGATGGACAAAGCTGCGCGTCTGCTGCGCGACGATGAGCGCATCCTCGGCAGCGTGGGCGTCAGCCAACACGTGATCGACGTGGTTGAACAATTCAAGCCAGAATTCCGACAGGGTCCGCTGGGCTCCAACGATCTCCTTCGGAGCGCCGTGCTTTGCCAGGGCGTCCTGCGAGATATTGGAATAAGTTCTGTGGGCGATCCGGTAGGCATGGAGTGATGCAACGAGCGGCACGTGATGGCGGGCGCGCCATTGCGCGTGGGTATGCACGAAATCGAACGGGTCTCCAGCGGACTTCCTCACGTCACCGGCGGCAATGGCGACGATCATCCGCAGAAGCTCGTTGCAGTGGGATTTGGATTCGCGGGCAAATTCGTCGTCGACCGAATTGCGATATTCCGGACTTTCCCTTTGCAGGAGTTCGAAGGCGTGCTGCCAGATCTCGTCAGCCCGGGAACGCAAGCCCACGATGACCGACCTGGCAAGCGGGTCTTTCAGCAGCCGATCTCGCCAGCGCTGGATCAGCATATGGGACGACGCCTCGGCCATCGTTGTGAAGCTCCACAAGCCGCGCCCGACTATATTGGCAAGCCCGAATTGATCAACCTCCAATCGGCCGTGCGATTGTCAATCTCGCCAGGGTCGATCCAATGCCAAAAGTTGGCGGCAACTGGAGCGTTTGTAGGATCACCGTGAAGGGAAGCCGCTCTAACGGCTGCGGTGCGCGAGGGCCTATTTCGTCAGGGCGATCGCCGTGTCGTCCCAATCCTCGCCCGCGGGAGCTGCTGACGCCCGTTTGCAGCGTTCGATCATCAACGCCGAAGCGCGATCCTCTTTCCGCAAGCCGAGAACCTTCTCGAAGGCTTCGACGGCTGCGTCAAAGTCTCGCGCGCGATAAGAGGCAAGGCCGGCCTCATAGAGCCCGGCCCACTCCGGACTTTCGCTCTCGCCGGCCATGCCCAGGAGTTCAAAGATTTGCAGACCGCCCGCGCGCCCATAGACCGCAAGGCGATCGAGCTCGCGAACCACGATGCGATCGCCCGCCAGCCGGCGCGTTTCGGGACCGATGATGATCCGCGTTCCATAGACCTTGTTGGTGCTCTCAAGGCGGCTTGCAACATTCACCGCGTCGCCGATGACCGTATAATTGAGTCGAACCTCCGACCCAATATTGCCCACCAGCATGTCGCCGGAATTGATGCCGATGCGGATTTCGACCGGCCGCTGCTCGTCGTCGATCAGGCCCAAACGTCCAACGGCACGCTGACATGCGAGCGCCGAGCGGCAACATTCCACGGCATGATCGGAATTGGGCGCCGGCGCGCCCCAAAACGCCATCACCGCATCGCCGATGAACTTGTCGATGGTGCCGCCGTTACTTTGAACCTCCGCCGATACCGCATCGAAATAGCGGGAAAGCAGCGGAATGATGCGGTCGCCCAATCGTTCCGACATTCCGGTAAAGCCGGCCAAATCGACGAACATCACGCTCATCGACCGCACGTCGCCGCCAAGGCGCGCGCCCGTACCGTCGCTGATCAGCCGTTTCACGAGGTCAGCCGGGATGTACTTCCTGAAGGCGGCCAATCCCAGCGCCATGTCGGCGATCGCGGACGAGAGGTTCTCGATTTCCGCAAGTTTCGACGAATGCCGTTCGACCTTGTCCAGGTCGAAACGCTCGACATGCCTGACCTCGCCGACCACCTTGATCAGTGGAGCCGCGATCAGGCGCTGGCCGAGCCAGGCTGACAATAGTCCGGCGATGACGATCAAAACCGCGAGTCCGATCAGCAGCTTGCGGATGGTATCTTGCACCGGTCCGAGGAATTCCGACTCCGGAACCACGGTGACCAGCGACCAGCCCGGAAACGAGATCGGGGTCAGAACGGCCTCATAGGCCTTTCCGTCGAGCGTCAGGCGGGTATGAAAAGCCTCGCCCTTGTCGGTATCGTAGGCCGAGCCTGCTTGCCGGATTGCGCCGACCGCGACCGGGAACAGCGGGTGGCTGGTCTTCAAGGCGTTCAATTCGTCGGCTTCCGAATCCGGTGCCGCGATCGCTGTGCCGTCGCGATCGAGGATAAACGCGCCGGCGGATTTGCCAACCGTGAGCTGGGAAAGAAAATTCGATACGCGTGTGAGCTCGATGATGATGGCGAGAACGCCGGCGCGCTTTTGATTGACATCGATCGGCCCGGCAAGCGCGCCCGCCGGCCGCTCGCCGCCGGGATGGGTTGTCAATCTGAACCAGTGCTCCTCATCGGATCGGCTCGCTTCGCGGTACCATTCCTGATCGGCGACGGAATATTTCGTGTCCTGGAAACGGCGTTCGCCGAACCTGACGTCCATACCGGCGAACTCGTAACGGTCGATGCGCAGCTTCGGCTCGCCGCCTGCGATATCGAGCATTTCGATGGCGTCATCACCAAGTTTGTGCGCGGCGGAGAACGAGCGATCGGGAAATCCGAACGCGACCCACGAAATGGTCGGTTGCGCCTGCAACTGCGAGAGGAAAACGAACTCCCGCTTGTCGGCGTCGCGGGCATCGACGACGTTTTCGACGAGCAAGGTACGAACGGCGGTGAAGGCCGACTTCGCCTCGGTCGTGATCGATTGCAGCTCGTCGCCGACGGCGGAAACGATCTGGTCGTTGATCGTATTGGCAAGAGTCCGACTGATCTGCTGCGCGGTCCGCCACCATAACAGGTGAACGCCGACCGCGCTGACGATGATCGACGCCAGCACCAGCCCTGAAACGGCGAAGCGAACCCCGATGCGCATGGTAGTGCCTTGGGCCTCGCGGGTTTGTTACCGCATTTGGTGAATCACGTTAGCATCTATTTCGCCAGGCGGGCAGGCGGCGCGAAACGCCGCTGTGATTCGGCAAGGCTTGGCCGTCGCGAAACTTTTTGGGCATCAGCTCCGTAGAGGCAAGAAGAACGCCAAATAGGGCGAGCCGAGGATTTTGCGATGAACAATGTCTCTATTTCCGCCGCCCTGATCGCGGGCGTCATCAGCTTTCTTTCGCCGTGCGTGCTGCCGCTGGTGCCGCCCTATCTGATCTATCTGACCGGCGCGACCATCGAGCAGGTTGCCGATGACGAGGCGTCGTCGTCGAAACGCGCCGTAATGCTGTCGGCGTTGTTGTTCGTGTGTGGCTTCTCCACGGTGTTCGTGGCGCTCGGTGCTACCGCCAGCCTGATCGGCGGGCTGATCAGGGCCTGGTCGGCCCAGCTTTCGATCGCCGCCGGCATCGTCATCATTCTGATGGGGTTGCATTTTCTCGGGCTGACGCGGGTCAGCCTCTTGATGCGGGAGGGACGGCTACCGATACCCAAGCCGGTGGGGTCATGGGGCGCCTATGTGATGGGACTGGCGTTTGCGTTCGGATGGACGCCCTGCATTGGGCCGATCCTGGCGGCGATCCTGTCGATGGCGGCTGCCGAGGCGACCGTTGCGAAAGGCGCCGGCATGCTCGCGGTCTATTCGGCAGGCCTTGGAATTCCGTTCCTCGCGGCCGCCTTCATGGTCGAGCAGTTCTCCTCGCTATTTGCACGAATGAAGCGACATCTGGCCAGCGTCGAGCGCGCCATGGGCGTGCTGATGGTGATCACCGGCATTGGGTTCCTCACCGGCAGCGTCTCGTCCATCAGCATGTGGCTGCTCGAAACCTTCCCCTCGTTGCAGAATTTCGGCTGAATCCGGAGTAACAATGCGAGCGGCCGCAGCGAAACTCGGTCACGACCGGCAATTCATGGTTAAATCGGGCCGCAAGTCACGGCTTCACATCGATCTCAGCACCTCGGGAGGCCTCCGTGAAATTCATTGTCAATCTTCTCATTCTGCTGCCCGCATACATCGCGTCTCATTTCGCATGGGCGGGACCGCTGATCATGCGGCTTATCGTCGGCTACACCTTCATGCTGACGGGATGGGGAAAACTCAACAACCTCCCGCAGATGATCCAGAACTTCGCTGATTGGGGCATTCCCTTCCCAAACATTCTGACCCCGTTTGTCTCGGGCGTGGAATGCTTCGGCGGCGCCATGCTTATTCTTGGGCTTTTCACCCGAATTCCCGCGGCGATGCTGGCTGTCGTCATGGTGGTCGCCACCAAGGCTGCGAAGTGGGGAGACGTCGATTCACTGGAAACACTACTTGGCTTCGAGGAAGCGACCTATTTCGCAGCCTTCCTCTGGCTCGCGATCGCCGGTCCGGGTGCCGCCTCTCTTGACCGGCTTTTGGTGAATTCGGTGGCTGGCCGCGAGAAATCGACCTGACGCGTGAAATTCCACTCGCTCACGTTCGCGTGAGCGAGTGAAAATGATGAGCCCGGAATTTCGGGGCGACGTAGCTCTCGAAACCAAAGCGCATCCCGGGAGACGTCATGAAGCTCGTCCGCATCCTTGCCTTCGCCGTGGCGAGCTTCGCCGCATCGCCGGTTTTGGCCGCCGATACGGTCAAATGGAGTAAGTGGAGCGACGATCTTTTCGCGCGGGCATCGGCTGAAAAACGCTTCGTGATCCTCGATCTCGAAGCCGTGTGGTGCCATTGGTGCCACGTCATGGAGAAGACCACTTACGCGGACCCCGAGGTCGTCGGGCTATTGGAATCGAAGTACCTCCCGGTCCGGGTCGATCAGGACGCCAATCCCGATCTCTCGAGCCGGTATGGCGATTGGGGGTGGCCCGCGACGATCGTTTTCGGACCCGACGGCAGCGAGATCGCCAAGATCCGCGGATACATCGAGCCGGAGCGGATGCAGGCCTTGCTCAAGGCCGTTATCGACGATCCCTCGCCGGGGCCCTCGGTCGGCGAGGCCTTCGAGGTTAAGCCGTCAACCTCAACCTTCCTGACCAAAGCGCAGCGCGGCCAGCTCTTGAAGAATTACGACGAGTCCTACGAGGACGCGATCGGTGGCTGGGGCGGCAGCCAGAAATATATCGACGCTGACAGCCTGGACTATGCCGTTTCCCGCGCCGAGACGGGCGAGGTGGCCGCCACACGGCGCGCCCGGCAGACGCTTGATGCCGCGATTGCACTGATCGATCCGGTGTGGGGCGGGGTTTTTCAGTATTCCGAAGCCGGCAGTTGGACCCATCCGCATTTTGAAAAGATCATGTCATTCCAGGCGCAATATCTGCGCCAATACAGCCAGGCTTTCGCGCTGTGGAAGGACGCGAAATACCTCGCGGCCGCACGCAACGTCGAACGCTACCTTGCGGACTTTCTGTCGGCTCCGGCGGGCGCTTTCTATGTCAGCCAGGACGCGGACCTCGATCGCGAAACCGATGGGCACAAGTTCTACGCGCTGGACGATGCGGCTCGGCGCAAACTTGGCATGCCGCGTGTCGACAAGAACATCTATGCGCGTGAAAATGGTTGGGCAATCAGCGGATTGGTCGCATTTTATGATGTGACGAACGAACCGCGGATACTCCAAATGGCCGAGCGAGCCGCCCGATGGGTGATCGACAATCGTGCGCTGCCTGAAGGCGGATTTCGCCATGGCGAGAATGACCGCGGCGGGCCTTTTCTTGGCGACACGCTGGCAATGGGGCAGGCGTTTCTTGATCTATATGCCGCCACCGGCAACCGCGACTGGCTCAATGCGTCCGCCCGAGCCGGCGATTTCATCGCAGCAACGTTCCGTGACGAGGCTGGCGGCTTCTTTACCTCCAGGACGGCGGAAGCCAGGATCGGCGTCTTTGCAAAGCCGGCGAAGCTGATCGACGACCAGATTCAGGTTGCCCGCTTCATGAATCTCCTCAGCCGCTATTTCGGCAGCGACGCCTATCGCGGGCAGGCCGCGCATGCGATGCGGTATCTGACCAGCGCGTCGGCCGACATGATACGCCCGCTGCCGGGCGTTCTTCTCGCCGATGAGGAAAATGCGGTCGAACCGACCCACATGACCATTGTCGGGCGCAAGGATGATCCACGCGCGCAAGCCCTGCATGCCTTCGCGCGGGCGCTGCCTGCGCGCTACAAACGGCTGGAATGGCTGGACCCGCGCGAGGGCAAGTTGCCCAATCCCGATGTGGAATATCCTGACCTTGGGGAACCGGCGGCGTTCGCCTGCAGCAACCGCATTTGTTCCTTCCCCTCGTTCAGCGCCGAGGAACTTCAAACAACCGTGATGCAGATGGCGAAGTTGAAGCCGTCGCGGGCGGCGCTGGACTGATTTCGCGCCGAGAATTTGCTTGTGCGGCGCAATCCATGCCCCACACGCAACATAATTTCCTGTTTGGGTATCCTCCTGGCGCGGTCCATCAGCAACGAAATACTCTTCACACGGCGGTGTTAGGAATAATCGGGAGGCCCGGCCAAAAAAAACAAAAGATTCTTTTGAAACTCTGTAACCAATTCGCCGGTCGCCCGTAGCTAGCTCTGGATGTGTTTCAAATCGCAGGGGTGCCAGTGGTCCTCGGCGATCTGATGGGCATCCAACACTTCCACGCGTTTTGCCGTTCCGGGATCGAACGATCACGGGATCGTCACAACGTCAATTCTTGTCATCATCGAGGAGATCGTCATGAAGCTGAATTCCAAGTCGGGTGCCACCCTCGCAGCGGCCGCTGCAACCTTGTTCCTGGCGGGTGCGACCATGTCTACGACCCCCGTCTTTGCGGCCGACGAAGGCCATTGCGTCGGCGCGAACGCCTGCAAGGGCCAGAGCGCCTGCAAGGGCGGCAATCACGCCTGCAAGGGCCAGAACGCCTGCAAGGGCCAGGGCTTTGCTGAGATGACCAAGGCCGACTGCGCCGCCGCGAAGGGCAAGTTCAAGGCCGGCTAATCCATCCCGTTCGATGGACCAAGGGACCCGGTATAGGCCGGGTCCCGCTTCCATGATAGGCTGAAATCTTCGTCGACAATGCGCGCAACGGTCGCCGGGGTAGCCGAGCGGAG
>Ga0210401_10007166_pt1 | contig 11228 bp, 14 predicted proteins | sample IncBWH32MmetaG_FD_150866 | JGI IMG/M metagenome (GOLD analysis project Ga0210401, IMG submission 150866) | Forest soil microbial communities from Barre Woods Harvard Forest LTER site, Petersham, Massachusetts, United States - Inc-BW-H-32-M | ecosystem: Environmental > Terrestrial > Soil >... | reverse complement strand
AATTGCCAATTTGGGGAACACGTGACAAGAAGCGCCCATGAGCGATCGTGATCGAAAGCCGCCATTTCGGCGCGGCGGCGGCAAACCGTTCGACAAGGGCCGCGCGAGCGGCGGGCGGCGGCCGATTTGGCAGGACCGCGACCATGACGGCCCCGCCGTGCTCTATGGCTGGCACACCGTGACCATGGCGCTGCAGAACCAGCAGCGCCGGTTCAAGAAGCTGATTCTGACCGAAAATGCCGCCCGGCGGCTCGCAGAAGAGAACATCCCGACCCGCATCACGCCCGAAATCGTGCGCCCGAACGAGATCGACCGGCTGCTGACGCCGGATGCCGTGCATCAGGGCCTGCTAGCCGAAGCCGATCCCCTGCCCTCGCCTGACATCGAGACGCTGAGCGAGGGCGGCATCGTGCTGGTGCTCGACCAGATCACCGACCCGCATAATGTCGGCGCGATCCTGCGCTCGGCCGCCGCCTTTGCGGTGAAGGCGATCGTCACCACCGCGCGCCATAGCCCCGAAGCGACCGGCGTGCTGGCCAAGGCCGCCTCCGGCGCGCTGGAGCTGGTGCCGATGGTGACCGTGCAAAACCTGGCGCGCGCGCTGACGGGACTGAACGAACGCGGGTTCATGACCGTCGGGCTCGACAGTGCCGGCAGCGAAAATCTCTCCGAGATCGAATTGACAGCGCCGCTCGCGCTGGTGCTCGGCGCCGAAGGCAAGGGTCTGCGGCAGTTGACGCGCGAGACCTGTAGCGCGGTGGCGCGGCTCGACCTGCCCGGCGAGATCAAGAGCCTCAACGTCTCCAATGCCGCGGTGCTCGCACTCTATATTGGCGCCACAAGGCTCTCCCTGATGCGCTGAGCGCCGGGCCACGACGGTTAAGCGGATATTAAGCCTTATGGTTAATTTTGTCTTTTGGGGGCGGCTCTTCCCCCCGAAGGGCTCGTCATGACTGACACAATTTCTGCATCCGGCCGCATCACATTGGGCGATCCCGCGCCGTGGTTCGGCTCTTCGCTGGTGACCGGCGGCCAATTCGATCTTCACGTGAGTGCCGGACGCTGGGTTGCCTTGAGCTTCCTGGGCTCTCCCGCCAACCCGAGGGCGAATGAAGAGCTGGGCGCGCTGCTGCGCGACGCCGAGCTCTTGCGCGACGACCACATGATCATGGGCATCGTGCTTACCGCCCCGCCCGCCGATATCGCGCCTCTCGCCGCAATCTCTGGCAACGCGCTGTTCTTCCTCGCCGACTATGACGGCGCGCTGAGCCGCGCCTATGGCGCGCAGGACATGCAGCGCACCGTCGTGCTGGATCCGATGCTGCGCGCGATCGCCGACATTCCCTGGGATTTTCCGCAAGGACATGCCGCGACCATCCAGGGCATCCTGCGCGGCCTTCCCGCCGTGGAGGATTCCGCGGGCTGCGCGATGTCCGCGCCGGCGCTGATCGTGCCGCGTGTGTTCTCCTTCGAGCTCTGCGACTTCCTGATGCAGTTCTACGAGGAACAAGGCGGCAAGGAATCCGGCTTCCAGTTCGACATCGACGGCAAGACCACGACCTTGACCGACGGGCGTCTGAAACGCCGCCGCGATGTCCCCGTCCAGGCGTCGGAAGTGCGCGAACTGGTGCGCGACCATGTCGTGCGCCGGCTGCTGCCGCAGATCGAGCGCTATTTCCAGTTCCAGGCGACGCGGATGGATCGCTACATCGTCGCCTGCTACGACAGCGAGAGCGGCGGACATTTCCATCGCCACCGCGACAACGTCAATGCCGGCGCCGAGCACCGGCGCTTCGCGCTTTCGATCAACTTGAATGGCGATTTCGACGGCTGCGACCTGATGTTCCCGGAATTCGGACGCAAGGTCTATCGCCCGCCGGTCGGCGGCGCGCTGGTCTTCTCATGCGCCGCGCTGCATCAGGTGATGCCGGTCACGCGCGGACGGCGCTACGCCTTCCTCGCCTTCCTCTATGCAGAGGAAGACGCGAGAAAGCGCGAGGCCAATAACGCGCGGCTGCATGCGGGCGAAATCCAGTATCAGGCAGGCCATGACCGCCTGTTCCCTGAAGCCGTGACGCAAGCCGCCTGAAACGACAACGTCCGCTCGCGAGACACGAGCGGACGCTGCAACCTCCGCTCTCAGAGCTTCAGATATCAGTAGTAGCGGCGCACCAGATGGTGGCCCCAATAGCTGCCCTCGCCACCGCCGTAGCGATAGTGGTGCGGGTAGTAGCGATAGTGATGCGCGTAGCCGTAGTGGCGCCATCCATAGTGATAGCCGTACGGATGATAGTGATGACGGTAGCCGTAATAGGTCGGCGCCGCGTCTTCCTGATAGACCGGCTCCGGCGCGAACGAGCCCGGGCCGTTATAGGTCGGGCCCTGGTTGACGTAGTAATACTGCGTCGTGGGCTCGGCGAGATGCTCGTAGCCCCAGCCGGTGGTGGCCGTATTACAGCCGCCGCAGCCGCTGTAAGCCGGAGTGGAGTTGTAGGTATAGGCGGGAGCATAGGTGTAGGCCGGCTCATAGGCGTAAGTCGGCGCATAATAGGCGCTGGCGCAGGGGCTGTAGCCGCAGGCCATTGCGGGTGCTGCGCCCGCCGTCATCACGGCAAACGCCGCGACCATTCCCTTAATCAAGTGACGCATTACTCTCTCCTGTTAAATTCTATGTTTTTTTAGTTCGGCAGTTTCTCTGGCCTTCGGCGCATGTCCGGCGGTGGACCTGAGAAATCGTGCCGCCGGTGGTCGTCGCCTTCGGGCGGCGCCATGATCACGGGCGGCGGATAGATCGGGACTTCGGCTTGAGGGTTCGGCAGCGTCGGCGGGTTCGGCGCCGACTCGGCACCCCAGAATTGATGATAGCTCTCGGCCGGCTTCGGCAGCTTGCGATTGGGCGGCGGCTCGATCTCGAGGCGCCCATAGGCCGGCTTCAGGCCCTGGCTCGGATAGTAATGACCGACCTCGGGCGGGGACACCAGGCGACCGCCATAGATGGTCGGCTGGTTGTTGACGCCTTTGCCGAGACCGAAGTCGCCCTCGAGCACGGCGTAGGAAACGTCGATGCCATTGACGATGATCGGCACGCCGGGACGCCCGGGAATGACGATCTCAAACCCCTGGGCCAAGGCAGCAGAACTCAATGCCGCAGAGCTCATCCCCAGCAAGATGGCAAATGCCAGTTTCAGCCGCATGCATCCAGTCCCGATTTACGCGCGGGTAATCTAGCCGAATGAAGGATACCAAGGGTTAAGAACGATACGATTACGCCGGTAAGCCTAATGGCCAAGGCATTTACCGCAGTTAATGCCTGAGGTTGCAATAGCGAAGCGTTAACGCCGGCAAATGCGGTAGCCATCTTTCCCAGCGATCGAGGGCTAGCGGACCGAGATGACGGTGAGACGAATGGCTCCGTCTTCCATTTTTTGTCGGCACCTCGATCTCAAGACAGCTTACCATCGTGAGGTGCCGCTCGCACCTGAGCCGACGCCCGCCTCGGCAAAAATCAGCCGAATTTCGGCTCAAACCGTTCGTTGATTGTCGAGATGTTCGCCGTTAAACAGACACCCACTGCCGGCTTAGCTCAGCGGTAGAGCAGCGGTTTTGTAAACCGAAGGTCGGGGGTTCAATCCCCTCAGCCGGCACCATGCTTCCACGAATTGCCACACGCCACCGACCTGGTCCCCAACAACCCGGGAACCAAGCGCCCTCCGATCGCATTATTGCGGCATGCAATGGATCGAAGCGCTCATCAATATTTCGGCCTTCCTTGGTTTTGTCGGCGTCGCCAGCCTCGGCGGGAAAACCTGCGATCCCGAGGAACCAGTTGGCTGATGGCGCGTTGAACGGGCCTGAGTGGTGCCGACCTTCCAGCCCCGGTCGGCTTTGAAAGCCCCGCTTTTCGACAGGCGGGGTTTTCTTTTGGGAGGGAAGCACGGATCGCAAAGAAGGTTTTCCGCCGCACGTCATTGGCTTCATGAAGCGCAAGCGTGAGAAGGAAAAGCCGGACCACAACTGCTTTGAACCTTTCCTCCAGTTCAATGACTTACAACTGACTGGGGGGATTTATGGGGCCCCAGCCACTAGCTCGACGACCCCTTGACGAGGATATTCCGCCCTGGCGGCGTCGTTCACCCGAGCATCCATTTTGGAAAACCCCGCCTTGCGCGGGGTTTTCTTTTTTGCTCGGCGAGCAGAAGCTTTGCCTACCCTCCAGGCGTGAAATGCTGCTTCACCGGAGCGCACCGGGTGTGGTTCAATCGCCGGGCCGGCAGCATTTTCACCACGCGATTTCCAGGCTTTCATGTTCAAATCCCTTTGCTGGAATCTTGCGGCCTTCGCCCTCGTGCTGTTCGCGCTCCCGTCCTTCGCCGACGCTGCCGATTTCTATAGCGAAGACCTGCGCATCCCGATGGCCGCAGCAGGTCCGCGCGGGCTCGAAGCCTTTCTCATGCGCCCGCAGGCTGCGGGGAAATATCCGCTGGCGCTGATCAGCCATGGCACGCCGCGTGACTACGACGATCGCGCCGACATGACGGCCGAGAGCTATCGCGGACTGGCCATCGAATTTGCCAGGCGCGGCTTTGCGGCGCTGGTGGTGTTGCGGCGCGGCTATGGCACCTCGCCCGGTGGCAAGGTGGACAGCTACGGCACCTGCGACGATCCCGACTATCGCGGCGCGATCGCGGTCTCTGTCGCCGACCTTCAGGCGGCGATCGCGGCGATGAAGGCGCGCAGCGACGTCACGACCGACGGCATGATCGCGATCGGCCATTCCGCGGGCGGGCTTGCGACCGTCGGCCTGACTGCACAGGCCCCGCCGGGGCTTGCCGCCGCCATCAATTTCGCCGGCGGCCGCGGGTCAAGCAGCGCCGGCATGGTCTGCGGCAACAAGGTGCTGGTCGATACCTTCCGGCAAATGGGGACGACCTCGCGCACACCGATGCTATGGGTCTACGCGAAAAACGACGGCTTCTTTAGGCCCGCGCTTGCGCATCGCTTTCGCGATGCGTTCGTCGCCGGCGGCGGCAGGGTCACCTTCATCGACGCGCCCGCATTCGGCAATGACGGGCACTTCCTGTTTTCGGTCGACAGCGTGTCCACCTGGGCGCCCTATGTCGATAATTTCCTGCGCGCGCAAAACCTGCCGGCGCGCGTGACCACAACGACATCCGCCTCTCCCGGCGCATTGCCGGCGCCGCCGCAACTCGGCGAAAGCGGCAAGGCCGAATTCCTGCAATACGCGAGCCACGCGCCGCACAAGGCTTTTGCGGTGGCGCCCGACGGAGCGTTTGGCTGGCGCTCAAAACGGCCGACGGCGGCGGACGCCTCGCGCGATGCGATGGACGCCTGTTCGCAATATTCTGAAGCTTGCAGTCTCTACGCGGTCGACGATGCGCTCGCGCGTTAAGTGAGAATGCCGGCCCGCGTCGAGATCGATTTGTCCACAGGCCGCCGGTAGCTGCGCACCGAGCCGCGCCCGGCAGCGTGCGCAACTTGTGACAGTTATGTCACGGCTCACGCAAAACCTGCACTGTTCCAGTTAGGTTGATGACACGGCGGTTGATTCTAGCCCCACTCAGGCAAACCTTTTGCTGGGCTGAGGTGTGTCATGAGCTGGAAAAAAGAGCGCGACGCATTGATTGCGCAGACCATGGCCTTCGTGCAATCGGTGGCGGGCAAGCGGGAAGAAATGTCCCATTTGGTCGGTGGTTTTGCGCCGGCGTCGGTCGCTGAGTTGCCGGCTTTGCCGGAGCTCGACCTCAGCCTCAGGCCTGCGCCAAAGCCGGTTGCATCGATCGAACCGGTCAGGATCGCAGAAGTGCCGCCGGCGGCCGCAAGCGCCACCCCTCGCCCGATTGCACCGAGCGATATGGCCAGCGAAATCCGCGCCCGTGTCGCGAGCTTCCGCGCCCATCAGGAGCGTTTCAACCGCGAGCGCGAGCAATATTTCAGCGCGACGCTGGAACGTCTCCGCGCCTCGATCAAGGACGCGAACCCGCCGCCGCATTTCGACGAGTAGCTACGGGCGCTCGACTAGAGAGTCGTCATTGCGAGCGAAGCGAAGCAATCCATCGCGCCGCGCGGGCAGAATGGATTGCTTCGTCGCTATCGCTCCTCGCAATGACGGCCGAGTCGTGATCGAACCTAACTTCATCATGCTTTAGGCGGAAATCTTGTCCAGCACCGGCAGCAGGTAGTTCAGAAACACGTCAGGGTTCTCGCTCATCGGGAAGTGGCCGAGGCCCTTCATGATGGTGACGTCGCTGCCCGGAATGCTTCTGGCCACCGCAGCCGTCTCTTCCGGCGTACAGGAATAATCATACTCGCCTGAGAGCAAAAACAGCGGGCAGCGTTTGGTATCGATTTCGGCAATGCGTCCCCGGATGTCGCCGTCGATCTTGTAGAAATAGAGATCGCCTTTGAACACGCCTGGCCCGCTTTGCATGTAATGCCAGAGCGTCTCCCAGCGCTCCTTCTCCGGCGCGTCGGGGCCGACCAGACCGGAGACGATCGCGCCGCAGACTTCTCCGCCATGCACGTCCGGACGATGCAGGAAGTTCACGTCATAATAGGGATCGACATGCGCGCCGGCCTGCAGGCCGATGATGGCGCGGAAGCGCTCGGGATGTTCAAGCGCCAGATGCAGCGCGATGCGGCCGCCGATCGAGCAGCCCATGACGATCGGCTTGTCCAGCTCGAGCGCCGACATCACGGTCAGCACCATGGTCGTGTATTGCGCCGAGGTGAGCTGATATTCCTCGTCATGCCAGCCGGCCGGCGGCGAGGATTTGCCATGCCAGGGCATGTCGAAGGCGATGACACGGTGGCGCGCGGTGATGCGCGTGTCGTTCATCAGCGCGCGATACTGGCGGCCGTCGCTGCCGGCGGTGTGCAGGCAGAGCAGCGGTGTGCCTCGGCCAGCCTCCTCGACATAGATCCGGTGCGGCCGGCCGAACAGATCGAGATGCATATAGCGGCCGATGATCGGCTCGAAGGTGGCGCTCATGCCGCACCTGCCGCGACTGGACGGAGTTTGGCGAGCGCCTCCTTGAAATAGCGCAGATGCGCCATGAATAGCCCGAGGTCTCCTTCGGCCTTCAGCACCTTGCGCCGGATCAGCGCCATCAGGTCATTGGAGCCCGGCGGCGGCTTGGCGAGGAAGAATTTTGCCCATTCCGCTTCCGCCGCGCGCAGCGCGAAGGCGGATGATGGCATCACGAAGGGACCGCGCGTCACGGAGACGACCCTGCCCTCGAAGATCGATACCAGCCAGCAAGTCTCGCCGGATTGCAAAAGGAAGGTCGTGGTGAGGTAGCGCCCTCGCCGAACCAGTCCCGCATCTTCGTTGACCCGCTCCTTGAGCGCTTCAAGCATCACCCACCTCCCCAATCTCGTTGGTTCGGCATGATCAGGGGAACGACGACGGCGTCAATCGCGGGACATCAGAGCCAGGCGCATACCAGCACGACGTTGGCTGCGCAGGCCACAGCCAGTGCCACCGCGAGCGTCAGCTGCGTGCGTCCGCAAAAGGTGTGAAGGCTCGTTTCCATGGCCGGAAGCATCCAGCGATTCTAGGCCGGGAGTCCCGGGGATTCTTTTTCCGAGGATTCACCTCTCATTTACGACTCAGGGCACCCAGCCAAAATGGCTCAAATCGGCCCGATTCTGCCCCGGAAAGCCCGATTTTTGGTCGAAACCCGAACCCGACTCGGACGTTAGGGATGAGGTTCAAGTGGAGCCTTCGAAAATGCCCTATGCGCTGTTTTCCAACGATACCAAGCTCAGCAAGGCCTATCCGGCCGAAGCCGACGTCTGGAAATTCGCGCGCCTGAGCGGGCTTGTCGTCGACGTCGCCTCCGACGCGCGCAAGGCGGTGCCGCATCCTGTCCTGGACAATGATTACGAGATCAGGCCCTGCCACGTCGAGCCGGACGAGGACCCCGTCGAGAACAAGGCGGAGGCCGAGCGCCTGGCGCGCAGGGAGCTGCAATTTCACGTCCCAGGGTTTGAAGCGAGGTCTTGAGCGCCGAAAGCCTTTTGAAGCGACGTGTCACCTACGCCCGCCACGCCGGTCGCCTGACATGTGTGAGAGGCGCGTCGCCTTATGGCGTCGCCACCGCCAGCGAGGCCTGCTCCGAGGCAAGCTCCACGCAAACCCGCTTGCGATGCAGCCCCCTGATCGCCCCGGTTACCTTGAGCACCTTGCCGGCAGGACAGGAAGCGTCCTGTACGAAGGCGACTTCATAGGGAGCGAGTGCGAGGGGTTCGGATTTCAAGATGGTTTGGGCAGAGCACGGCAGCGCCACCGCGAAGGAAAGTACCGACGCCAAGATACGCATGCTTGTTGTCCACCAGCCCGGCGAAACAACAATAGCCGAACTGCATGACAGGTTTCATGCGCGGCGCAATTTTTTTTGAACGGCGGACGGCAAAACAAAAAAGGCCGGCATCGCGCCGGCCTTTTCATGTCTCGACGAGAGCGCCGTGTCAGTATTTGGCGGCGACCGGCCCACCCCAGCCGAAGCGATAGTTCACGCCGACCTTGACGGTGTGCTCGTCGTCGCGGAAGCGCGTGCCGGCAATCGCGGCCGGGCTGGTGAAGGTGGTGTTGCCGAAATTGTAGTACTGGTACTCGGCCTTGGCCGACCAGTTCGGCGCGAACATGTATTCGAGGCCGGCGCCGACGGTCCAGCCGTCCTTGTGGGTGCCGTCGGTGGTGAAGGCCACCGGAGTACCGGCGACGCTAACCCCGATATTGGGGTTGTCGCGCCAAGCGTAACCGCCCTTGGCGTAGAGCAGTCCGGGGCCCCAGGTGTAGCCGACGCGGCCGGTGACCGAGCCGAGCTGGTCGCCATTGGACGTGATCAGGCCGCCGCCCGGAAACGCCACGCCGGTATTGTTGCTGTTCATCCAGCTATACTGGGCCTCGACACCCACCACGCCGTTGGTCGCGAACTGGTAGTCGAAGCCGCCCTGCACGCCGCCGATGAAGCGGGCGTCGCTGCCGGCGAGATTGTTGTTGCCGGCAAAGGCGCCGCCGACATGACCGCCGATATAGAAGCCGGTCCAGTTGTAGATTACCGCCGGCGGTGAATAAGCGGGCGCCTTGGTATAGGTCCGCGCCGGCATGTCTGCCGCGAACGCAGGCGCCGCAAAAACGGACAAAGCAGCCGCGCTAAGCAGAAGTTTTTTCATCGGAATTCCCCATCTACGTCGACTGCGACATCAACCAACAACCAGGCTTCAATTTGGTTGCTTCCGGGCGAAGCCAAAGGCCAAATGTCGCATTTGTGACGGCGAGGATGCGATCGTGCTGAAGTTCCCTCGCGAGGCCCAAATTGGCCGGAATCCGGGCGATTTGCGCCTTTAAGTTAGTCTCGGGCCGGCCCCGCCGGTTCAAGGCTCGCCGAATCGTGATCGGTTCGTTGCCCTTATCGCTGCATCTTTTCCAGATCGGGGAACGCGGCGTAAACCGCGCCGGCACATTCCTCGCTGGCATTGGTGATGATGCGGTCGAGCCGGCCGCTGACAAAGACGATCGCCCGCTCACGCGGCTCGCGGTAGGTGCCGTCGGATTGCTTGTCGGCATAGCGCAGGCAAGCGACGTAGCGCACCCTGCCCCCGACCGTGCGCTGAACCGGCTCGGCCACCTGCCCATTGCGGACGCCGACGGGGTTGTTCAGGTAGGTGTGCATGAAGGCCAGAATTTCCTGACGATAATTGGTCGGAAATGACTGGGTTTCGTTGCTGTCCTCCACAAAGGAGACGGGCCTGGTGTCGTCATTGCCGAGGCAGCCGGCCAGCGTCAGCGGCAACAGCACAATTGCCAGTACCTTTGCTGGAATCCGCAAAATGAAAGTCCGTTTTCGAAAGGTCCGCCGTCCCTGGGCTGCGTTTTAAACGTTCCCCACGAAGAAGGGAATCTGCATTTCATCGTGAGCCGAAACCGGCTCCGGCCCGCGTCGCGACCGGGGATAGAGTCGCGAGCGGGCCGGCCTTTCCACTCCGCGCGGCGGGGGCAATGTGTGGAACGAACCGCGCCGAGCAGATCGGATCAACCGCGCTTGGTCGCGGTGTGCGCGGTGTGCTTGAGGCTGACCTTGCTGTGGGTCCTGATCGCGCCGATCTTCTTGTGAGTCTTGATCGCGCCGACCTTGGTGTGGGTCTTGATCGCACCGATCTTCTTGTGGTGGCGGTGATGGCGGACGTGCTTGGTGTGGTGCTTGCCCATCTTGGCATTGGCATTGAGCACGCTGGCCTTCGCACTGGCCTTGGGCGCGGTTGCCTTCACCGCGGTTGCCTTGATCACCGGCGCTTCCGCCGTCTTGGTGGTCGCGGCAAAGGCGGGCGCGGCGAGAACGGAAGCGGCAATCAGGGCCGCCGAAATCGTCTTGAACATGGTTGTCTCCTCTTGGATGGGGATCTCAAAGGTGTCGGCTAAAATGACCGGTCCCATCGATCATGGTTCAAACCTTAGCGACGGCGCGCTGAACCCACCCTGAAACAGACACGCAGACGGCGTTCATCTGCCTGACATTCTGTTCACATCCGAAATCCGCATGTGGGGCCATGCGCGGGCGAAAATGCGCGCAAGCCATGGAGATAAAAGCGATAACGCGAAGCTCACGGGAATATTTCGACGCTTGCGATGTTCAAGTCCGCGGGATCGGGTGTAGGATCAACCTCGGCCAGCGTTGTGGATCGCTGTGTCGAAATGCAATCGGGAGAGAGAATGCATGCGCAAGTCTTCGAGCAAGTTTCTGGCGTTGTCGCTGTTGTCGGCGGTGCTGGTCGCAGCACCAGTGATCAAGGCCTATGCCGCGGGTGGCGACGAACCGACGAAGCCGCCGGCAACCGATACCTCTACCAAGGGCAAGAAGAAGGCGAACAAGAGCTCGAGCATCGACAGCCCGAAATTCCTCGCCGGCTATCACAGTGCTTATTCGACCATCTATGACCAGCACGACTACACCAGCGCCATCGACCAGTTGAAGGCGCTCGGACAGGACGACCGCGCCGACGTTGCCAATCTGATCGGCTACTCCTATCGCAAGCTCGGCGACTACAAGCTGTCGCAGGTCTGGTATGAGCGCGCGCTCAAGGCCGATCCGAACCATGTGCGGACCTGGCAGTATTACGGCCTCTGGCAGCTCGAACAGGGCAACCGCGAGCAGGCCGAATATCACCTGCAGAAGATCGCCCAGCTCGCCGGCACCAACAGCAGC
>Ga0210401_10007163_pt1 | contig 11230 bp, 6 predicted proteins | sample IncBWH32MmetaG_FD_150866 | JGI IMG/M metagenome (GOLD analysis project Ga0210401, IMG submission 150866) | Forest soil microbial communities from Barre Woods Harvard Forest LTER site, Petersham, Massachusetts, United States - Inc-BW-H-32-M | ecosystem: Environmental > Terrestrial > Soil >... | reverse complement strand
CCGCAAAGCCTATCGCAAGCTCGCCAAGCAGTTTCATCCCGACATCAATCCGGGAAAACCCGAAGCGGAAGCGAGGTTCAAAGAAATCTCGGCAGCCTACGACCTGCTCTCTGATTCCGACAAGCGGGCGCGGTACGATCGGGGTGAAATCGACGAAACCGGCGCCGAGCGCCCGCCGCGCGGCTATTATAGAAGTCAAGCGGAAGGCGCTCAGGGGTGGCGATACCGGCCCGACGGCGAGATGGATTTGAGCGACCTCGAGGATCTGTTCGCCGCCTTCGGCTCGGCCGGCCGCGGGCGACGCGGCGAGGCCGGAGCGGGGGTCAGAGCGCGCGGCGGCGACCGGCATTTCACGTTGACCGTCGATTTCGTCACGGCGGCGACTGGCGGAAAGCAGCGGCTGTCGCTCGCCCCCGAGGAATGGCTCGACGTCACGATACCGGCCGGGGTCGAAGACGGTCAGGTGCTGCGGCTCAGAGGCAAGGGCGGCCCCGGCTTTGGCGGCGGCACGTCCGGCGATGCGCTGATCGAAGTGCACGTCGCAGCCCATCCGCTGTTCCGCCGGGACGGCGACAATGTCCTGCTCGAATTACCCGTGAGCCTCGCCGAGGCGGTGCTTGGAGCCAGGGTATCGGTGCCGACGGTGACGGGTCCGGTAACCATGACGATACCGACGGGATCGGATACTGGCAGGCAATTGCGACTGCGGGGCAAAGGCATCCAAAAGAAAAGCCCGGGCGACGAAATCGTGACGCTGAAGGTGTTCATCGGGCCGAGCTCTGATCCTGAGCTCGCGGCGTTTCTCGAAAAATGGGGGCCGCAACATCCGTTCGATCCGAGAGAGGGGATGCCCCGCGCATGATCGAGCTCGACGATTTGCTGCACCAAATGAGAGGGCTCGACCGCCGCGATCTCGTTCGGTGGGTCGAAAATCGCTGGGTATTGCCCGAGCCGCGGGATCAGACCTGGATCTTTCACGAGGTCGATGTCGCCCGGGTCGAGCTGATCCTCGAGATCCGTCAGGAATTCGCGATCGACGAGGAGGCGCTGCCGCTAGTCCTTGGCCTCCTCGACCAGGTCTATGATTTGCGCCGACAACTGCGGCGGATGTGCGATGCGCTGGCGGCCCAGCCGCCGGACGTGCAGGCCGCCGTCGAGCGGGCATTGCCGCCACGGACCGGACCGGAAATCCCGCACGACTGACCTTGATAAAGCCGCGATTGTGAAGCGGCGGCGAAGCAGGCAGCATCAGCCCTACGCCTAGTACAGGGGGGATGCCGTGCGGCTGAGCCGCCATTCGCACGCTCCCGGATACCGCGCCGCAGCCGCCGTGTAGCGAACCGACCTCAGGCCGCAGGCTCGACATTTGCTGGCGCGGGTCAGCCGCTCCGAAGTCGATAGCGGAGCCAACCGCGCCCCGTCCAGCACCTGGCTGGTTTCCAGCGTCATCGAGCGGACCGTTGCGCTCCACCGACCCGCGCGCCATTCCCGGGCAAACCGCGTTGATGCGGATGCCCCGAGCGGCATAGTCGAGAGCGGCGCTCCGCGTCAGAGCGATCACCGCGTGCTTGCTCGCCGAATAAGCGCTGCGTCCTCTGGAACCCTTTAAGCCGCCGATAGCTTCGGTGACGTGACAATTATGCACCGCTCCTGTGCAGTCTTCGTTGATATCGCTGTTATTTGCAGAAAAAAACAGCGAGCAGAAGAAGCTTTGCCACAGAATCCCTGCCACCTCGGTGTGACAGCCTGTGAAATAACAGCAAAAATGTTCGCTGATATCCCGCTGTTATTCGCTGTTACTGGCTTGAGTAATGAACGCATCGAGTAAACTTAGATCCGTAACTGCCGCCGAGAAGCTACCCCCTATCATCGAATTGCGGCAATTTTCGGATCAACGAACCCGCGGCACAAGTCTTTCGCCGATAACGAGGGCGACTTCGCCCGGATCAACAGGCTTCGGCACGACAATTGGCTGCGGCGCGTGTCCGATCAATGAGCATCGAGGGCGCCTTCCCCGTCCGCCCCCATCAGCCGCGAATAGCCCGCCATATCAGCGGCGAGGATCGCAGCGAGACGGCGGGTCTGGCTCATGCCGCCTCGCCGGCCGCCAGACGCAGGCCGGATCGGTAGAACTCCCGATGCTCGGCATTCCGCAAATAGGTGAGGTCCGGTATCACGACGCTGGTGACGGCCTGCAGCCGCGCGACGATCACTCGCGCTTCGTCGAGCCGTCCCATATGGGCATAGCAGGCTGCGAGGTACCGATACGGGTTGGGGAGGCTGGCGTCCTCCTGGATCGCGAGCAGCAGCTTCGGGACTGCTTGATCGAAGCGTCGCGCATAAAAATGCGCGGCGCCGATTGTGAGGAGAGCCCAGCCGACCCGGGCGCGCGGGCTGAGCCGCAGCGAAGCCTCGGCGTGCTCGATCGCGATCTCGGGCTGGCCGGCATACAATCTGAGCACACCGCTGATGAACCAGCCGCGAGCGAAGCTCGGGTTGAGCGCCAGCGCTCGGTCCACCAGCTCCAGCGTGGCGCCGATGTCCTCGCCGAGATAGCCCAGCGTATAGGCGGCGTTGGCCAGGATCGCTGGGTCGTCGCCGGCCACTTCCAGGGCTCGCCTCGCGTAATCGGTGCCCTTTAGACGGTGCGCCGCCGGATCTTCGCTCCGGCCGTCGAGCAACACCCGATGACAACAGAACGCGGCCCAGGCGAGTGCCGGCCCATAATGCGGATCGCGGTTGATCGCCAGTTCAAGCAGACGGAGCGCCTCGGCGTATCGCGCCGACGACGACAAGGCTATCTGATAGGCGCGCAGATACAGGTCGTAGGCAGTGAGATCGTTTGTCGGACGATCGGCCGAACGCGCCGTTTCGGCCGCCTGTAATGCCGGCTCGATGACGCCCGCGACGCTCGAAGCCACCTTGTCCTGAAGATCGAAGACATCTTCGAGCAAGCCGTCGAAGTGGTCGGCCCAGAGATGCGCGCCGTTCGTCGCATCGATCAATTGCGCGGTGATACGGACACAGCCACCCGCTTTGCGCACCGAGCCTTCGAGCACATAGCGGACGCCCAATTCATGACCGACCCGCTTAACGTCGGGGGTTTGGCCCTTGTAGATAAAGCTCGAATTGCGCGCGACGACAAACAGCCAGCGTATGCGGGAAAGCGCAGTGATGATCTCTTCGACCATGCCGTCGGCGAAATATTCCTGCTCCGGGTCGCCGCTCATATTCTGGAACGGCAAAACCGCAATCGATGGTTTGTCCGGAAGCGCGACGGTAGTGGCCATCCCCAAGACTTCCTGCTCGCCGGCGCCCAGGACCTCGCCCGTGACCTGGTCGCCGCGACCTGGATAGAGAGTCTCGATCAGGTCGCGGTCCGCGCCGCAGGCCTTGCGCAGGCCTTCGAGCATATGCGCGTGGTCTTCCGGCCGCATCCAAGGCACGCGCGAATGGACACTGCTCTGGAACGCGGCCGGCGCGACGGCTATGGCCTTGTGCAGCGCTTCGTTCGCCTCTTCGATCCCGCCGCGCTGGCCGAGGGCAGCGGCGAGCCAACGGTAGGAGTTCGGAAAATCGGGGTATGACCGGATTGCGTGCCGCGCCGCTTCCACCGCGGCCGCATACTCCCGGGAGAAGTAAAGCCCTAATGCCCTCTGGTTCAAGCGGATCGCCGATCGGGGGTCGCGCGGATCGAGCCTGATGGATCTTTCAAGGGCCGCAAGGCCTTCCTTTGGGTGCCCCGAGAATATTAGTGCTGCGCCCAACGTTGCGTGCCCGTACGCTAGGTTCGGACTTATTGCTAGAGCTCGCCGGACCTCGGATAGAGCGCCCTCATAGTCCCCCCGTCTCCAGAGCGTGTGAGCAAGCAGTGAACGCGCCTCCGCGTCGGCGCCGTCGAGCGCGACCGCCCGGCGGGCCAGGGCCTCGGCCGAGTGCAAGGTTCCTGCAAGATCATCTGTGCGAAAGTCAGTGGTTTGGCCTTGAGCTTCAGCGAGACCAACGTAGGCTCCGGAAAAATTCGGGTCGAGATCGATGGCCCGCCCAAAGAGCATCTGCGCGAGAGCGTTATCCTCAGTGGTGGCCTTACCCAGATGCCACAATCCGCGCTGATAGGCGGCCCAGGCGTCGAGGTTCCCGGGTGGTTTCCGCATCGCGCGCTTCTGCTCGGCCTCGGCGATGGCTGGGGCAATCGCGGTCGTCACCGCCTCGGTGATCTCATCCTGCAACACAAAAATGTCGGCGAGGTCGCGGTCGTAGTGTTCCGCCCAGGCATGCTTGCCGGTGTCGGCCTCGACGAGCTGCGCGGTAATGCGAATGCGGTTATCAGCTCTGCGCAGGCTGCTTTCGAGCACATAACGCACGCCGAGCTCGCACGCGACTTGCCTCACATCGATCGCGCGGCCCTTGTAGGTGAAGCACGAATTGCGAGCTACGACGAACAGTGAGGGATAGTGCGAAAGGGCGGTGATAATGTCCTCGGTAATCCCGTCGGCGAAGAAATCCTGCTCAACGTCGCTCATATTGGTGCAGGGCAGCACTGCAATCGAAGGCTTGTCTGGGAGCACAAGGGCGGGCTGGGGGATGTCCGCCACTGCTTCTCCAACGGAATCCAGAGCAGCGTGGAAGACGGGCACCGGCAGGGCAACTCCAGCTGGCTCGGTCACGTCCTTCCGCTCCTGGTCGCTCGTCATATTGGCGAAAGGCAATACCGCGACCGAAGGCTTCTCGGGGCGGGAAGACCCAGCGCCGACCGGTATCATCGACGAGGCGACATCGGCGGCCGCGTCAAAAACCTCCCTTTCGCCAACATCCGAGGGTCGCGCACGGATCTCACCGGTGAACTGGTAGCCTCGCCCGGCGACTGTCCGGATCAGCTCGCGGTCGGCGCCAAAGGCTTTGCGAAGCGCGACAATCTCGCCCGCGAGCCGGTTCTCTTCGACGATCCGGCCTTGCCAAACCTGGTTCAGCAGCTCGTCCTTGCCGACCACCGCTCCCGAGGCTTCGATCAGCGCCATCAGCACATCGAAAGCCCGGCCGCCGAGGGTTATCGGCCGGCCTTCGGCGAACAGCTGGCGGCGATGCGGGAAGATGCTGAAGTGGCCGAATTCGATGCTCGCCGGCGCGTCGGACGGGCGAACCATGGGCGCGATTATAAACCATATTCCATAAAATCACATGTTTTCGCATGCCCGACCCGAGCCCGCGGCGATTTTCGCAGCCGGTCCACATAACTCCGCATAACAACGCATCCCGCGCGAAAGACTTCACATCCGGCGCCGCTTAGCTTTTGTCGTGGCGACCAACCCGGCCGCTGGCCGCCGGGCCGCAAAGGCCCGCAGGTCTGGATCAGCTACGAGCCAAAGAGGAGATCGTTATGCCCGTCAATTTCGTACCTCTCATCATTGCAACAACGGGAGAGGCCATGGTGATCGACGTTCCAAACGGAAGCAAAGAACCAGGAACCGGGGTGATTTTGTTTTCACAAAACAATCCGAGGACTGCTAACCAGCTTTGGGAGCTCCTATTGACCGGAGAGACCGCCGGCCCGGGGGGAGCCCCTTTCGTTTTTATTATCAACCAGAACAGCGGTATGGCGCTTACCGTGCCATTAGACCCTCGTTTCGACGCAGGCGCTGCAGTCGTTCAGCAACCCCTCGATCACGCCGACAACCAGAAGTGGCTGCAATTTCGGCCACCTAGTGTCGGAGCTGACAACTTAGTTTTCGCTAACAAATGGTCGTCTATGGTGCTCGCTGTAAAAGGATCTAACTTCAGTAACGGGACGCCTATCATCCAGGAGGGCGAAACCGACCAGTCCAACCAACTCTGGACTACCTCCCTCAGTTGATTTTCACCACTAGCACGCGGTGCGGCTCATGCGGTCAGGGCGCTGTGAAACAGAAAAGCTCGCTCGGTGGCAAAGCCGCCACGCGCCGCTAACCTTTCGGTCCCTTGACCGCGCCGCGCTCTCTACCACACCGGAAGATGTCGCTGGAGATCTGCCACCGCGAACCTCTCGGTGAAGAACCGTGGGGTCCGCGGTGAGGCAAAGGTTTCTCTGGGTCATGTCGCCTCGCCGGCCGCGAGGCGCAGGCCGGACAAGTAAAGCTCGCGATGTTCGGCGCACCGCAAATAGCTGACGTCCGGTATTACGATGCCGGTAACGGCCCGTAGCCGCGCGACGATCTCGCGTGCCTCGTCGAGCCGGCCCATATGGGCGAAGCAGGCGGCGAGAACGCGGTACGGGTACTGGAAACTTGGATCCTCTCGGATCGCGAGGAGCAGTTTCGGCACTGCCTCATCGAAGCGCCGGCTGAAGAAATGGGCGATGCCTATATTAAGAATCGATGAGCCGACCCGGGCGCGCGGGCTGAGGCGCAGCGCGGCCTCGATATGCTCGATCGCGATGTCGAGCTGGGGCGGATCTGCCCACACTCTGATATTGCCCCCGACATGCCAGCCGCGGGCGAAACTGGGGTTGAGCGCCAGAGCACGATCTACCAACGCTAACATGGCGCCGACGTCCTCACCGAAAAAGGCTAGCGAGATAGCCGCGTTCACCAGCACGGCCGGGTCGTCGCCGGCCACCGCCAGGGCGCGTCGCGCAAACTCCGTGCCTTTTATGCGGTCCGCCGCCGGGTCTCGGCTGCGGCCGTCAATAACCAGCCGAAAACAGCACATGGCCGCCATTGCGAGCGCCGGCCCGTAATGCGGATCGCGTCCGATTGCTTGCTCGAGGAGCCGAAGCACCTCGGGGACTTGCCGTGCCGCCGACCACACCGTCGGATAGGCGCGCAGGTAAATGTCGTAGGCGGTGAGATCAGTCGTCGGACGGTGGGCCGAACGCGCGATTTCGGCGGCTTGCAATTCCGGTTCGATGACACCGGCGACGCTCGACGCCACCTTGTCCTGCAGGTCGAAGACATCCTCGAGCGAGCCGTCGAAATGGTCGGCCCAGAGATGCGCGCCGTTTGTCGCGTCGATCAGCTGTGCGGTGATGCGCACCCGCCCACCCGCTTTGCGCACCGAGCCTTCGAGGACGTACCGCACGCCGAGCTCCCGCCCGACCTGCTTCACATCGACGGCTTGGCCCTTGTAAGCGAAGCTCGAATTGCGAGCGATGACGAAGAGCCATTTGATCCGGCTGAGCGCCGTGATGATCTCCTCGACCATTCCGTCAGCGAAGTACTCCTGCTCCGGGTCGCCGCTCAAATTGGCGAAGGGCAAGACCGCGATCGACGGCTTGTCGGGGAGCGGCAGCGGCGGAGGCTCGGATGGGCTCTTGCCTGTGCCGGTGTCGCGGACCCGGTAGACGCGTACTGGCCGGGCAATGTTCTTGACCTGCTGCTCGCCCAGATCCTCAAAGGCGAAGGGCAGCCGGTCGCGAACGTGGTCGTGAACGGTATTGGAGACGAGCACCCCGCCGGCATCGGCAAGGGCCTCGATCCGCGCGGCGATATTGACGCCGTCGCCATAGAGGTCGTCGCCCTCGACGATCACGTCGCCGAGATTGATGCCGATGCGCAGTTCGATGCGGTTGTCCGCCCCGACGCTAGTGTTCCGCTCGGGCATCGCCTGCTGCACCTCGACCGCGCAGCGCACCGCATCGACGACGCTACCAAACTCCACCAGCAGGCCGTCGCCGGTGGTCTTGACGATGCGGCCGCGGTGCTCGGCGATCTTCGGGTCGAGGAGCTCATGGCGCAGCGCCTTGAGGCGTTCGTGCGTGCCTTCTTCGTCGGCCCCCATCAGCCGCGAATACCCCGCGATATCGGCGGCGAGGATCGCAGCGAGGCGGCGAGTTTGGCTCACTCGGGCAATCCGGCGAGCCGCATAGCTGCGCGGGACTCCTCAATAAACGATTGATCACGAAACGGCGGGGATGTGCGTGATATTCGCCAACTCGGGTCGATCTGCAACAGGCGATCCGCTGCGGCGCGCGCCTCGCCGAGGCGGTTCAGACGCACAAAAGCCAGAATTAGGCTGAGATTCGGCATGGGGTAGTTTGGCATCTCCCGGATGGTGTCGTGTAGAAAGGTCAAGCTCTGTTCGTTTCGGCCTGCGATCAAATGTGCAACACCAATTCCCCAGAGCATCAAGCCCATTTCCTGATCGAGTGGGCTGAGACGCACGGCGCGTTGAAAAACGTCGATCGCCGGCTCCGGATCGCAGCAGTGCACATATACCCAGCCCGTGATCGAGAGTGTCTGAGCGGAGTTCGGATTTAGCTTGATCGCTCGCGCAAGGATTGCGAGAGCCCTCTCGTAGTCATGCGCGAGGTACGAGAAAGTATGGGCTGCATTGCCAAGCGCGTCTGGGTCGTCCGGACCCGATGAGACCACATCACGTGCCAGCGCGATTGCGGTTCTGGCTTCCGCGGGATTGCTCCAGCCAGCTGAGGTGCGCCACACGTACACCGTACTGAGCAGGGCCTTGGCTCCGGCATATCCGGGGTCCATCTCGATCGCCCGCTGTAACAGCTCGATCGCAACATCGGTGGCGGGTCTTAGCTGAGTGTAGTGGCGCTCAAGTGCTCTCAGGTAGAGATCATAGGCGGCGAGGTTGGACGTTGGCTTTGCCCAGGCACGGGCGAACTCCGCGCGGCGCAGGGTCGGAGTGATCGCCGCCACGACGCTGTGGGTGATGCGATCCTGCAGTTCAAAAATGTCATCCAGATCGCCGTCGAATCGGTCCGCCCAAACATGGCGGCCGTCAGTGGCATCGATCAGCTGGCCGGTGATACGCACTCGGTTGCCTGCTTTGCGTACGCTCCCTTCGAGCACATAGCGCACGCCCAGGTCACGCCCGACCTGTCTGATGTCGACCGCGCGGCCCTTATAGGTAAAGCTGGAGTTTCGGGCGATCACGAAGAACCAGCCGACCCGTGACAGGCCAGTAATGATCTCCTCGACCATGCCGTCGGCGAAATACTCCTGCTCCGGATCGCCGCTCATATTGGCGAAGGGCAATACCGCGATCGACGGCTTCTCGGGGAGCGGCAGCACCGGCGAGCTACCCTCACCCGCCTCCCGCCTCTGGCGCTCGGCACCCTCTCCCGCAGTGCGGGAGAGGGGGGACCCCGGCGCGCTGGCGACGGGGTGGGTGAGGGCCGTGCGAACGCGGTAGACCCGCACCGGCCGTGCGATGTTCTTGACCTGCTGCTCGCCCAGATTATCGAAGGCAAAGGGCAGTCGGTCGCGAACATGATCATGAACCGTATTGGAGACGAACACCCCGCCGGCATCGGCCAAGGCCTCGATCCGCGCGGCGATGTTGACGCCGTCGCCATAGAGGTCGTCGCCCTCGACGATCACGTCGCCGAGATTGATGCCGATGCGCAATTCGATGCGGCTGTCCGCCGCGACGCCCGTGTTCCGCTCGGGCATCGCCCGCTGCACGGCGACCGCGCAGCGCACCGCATCGACGACGCTCGCAAATTCCACCAGTAGGCCGTCGCCGGTGGTTTTGACGACACGGCCCCGATGTTCGGCGATCTTCGGATCGAGGAGCTCGCGGCGCATCGACTTGAGGCGTTCGAGCGTGCCCTCCTCGTCCGCCCCCATCAGCCGAGAATACCCCGCCACATCGGCGGCGAGGATCGCGGCGAGGCGGCGGGTCTGGCTCACGTCGCTTCGCCCATCGCGAGCCGCAGCCCCGACAGGAACAGCTCGCGATGCTCCGGATCGCGGAAAGAAACGATGTGTGGAAAGATGACAGGGGTAATCGTCCGCAGCCGATCGAGGATCTGACGCGCTTCCTCCAGCCGACCGGTCAGCGCGTAGCACGCGGCGAGATCGCGGTGAACCTCCGGGTTCCTCGGCATGTTGGCTAGAGCTGTCAGGAAGAACGTAATTGCATCGTCGAAGCGGCGCCGGAAAAAGTGGGCCAGGCCGAACAGAACGGGTTCGGTCAAGTTCCTATCTCGCGGGCTGAGGCGAATTGAGGTCTGCCAGTGTTCGACTGCCACATCCGGTTGCCCCGCCCACATTCTCAACCAAGCGCTTATTCCCCACCCCCGGGCGAAACTCGGATTGAGTTCGAGCGCTCGATCCACTAGTGCAATTGCCGGCTTAATGTCCTCTCCGAGCGAGCCCAGCATGAAGGCCGCGTTGGCAATCACCCCCGCATCGCCGGGCGATGCCTGCAGCGCTCGATGAGCTAGGTCGAGCGCCGCGCGGCGATGGGCCTCTGTGCCTTTTCCTCCGCCATAGCGGCCGAGAGCGTGATTACAGACCGCCGCGAACCCGAGTGCTGGGCCGAATTGTGGGTCGCGCTCGATCGCCTGTTCCAGCCGAGCCAGCGCTGCCCGAACGCGCCCGTCATCCCAGGATAAGCAATCGGGCAGAGCACGCAGGTAAAGATCGTAGGCCGTAAGATCGGATGTCGGCCGCTCAGCCGAACGCCGGATCTCCGCCGCCTGCACGGCCGATTCAATAACTCCGGCGACGCTCAATGCAACGTTGTCCTGCAGCTCGAACACTTCTTCGAGCGGGCCATCGAAGCGGTCGGCCCACAGATGCGCGCTGCCCTCGGCCTCGATCAGTTGCGCGGTGATGCGCACGCGTCCGCCCGCCCTGCGCACCGAGCCCTCTAAGACGTAACGAACGCCGAGCTCGCGGCCGACCTGCTTCAGGTCGACGGCTTGGCCCTTGTAGGTAAAACTCGAATTGCGGGCGATGACGAAGAGCCAACGGATGCGGGACAGCGCTGTGATGATCTCCTCGACCATACCGTCAGCGAAGTACTCCTGCTCCGGGTCGCCGCTCAAATTGGCGAAGGGCAAGACCGCGATCGACGGCTTGACAGGCAGCGCGAGCGCCGGTGTTGCAGGGTTCTTAACGGCGGCGCCGGGGTCACGGACCCGGTAGACCCGCACTGGCCGGGCTATGTTCTTGACCTGCTGTTTGCCCAGATCCTCGAAGGCAAAGGGCAGCCGGTCGCGCACGTGATCAAAAACCGTATTGGAAACGAACACCCCGCCGGCATCGGCCAGAGCCTCGATCCGCGCCGCGATGTTGACGCCGTCGCCATAGAGGTCGTCGCCCTCGACGATCACATCGTCGAGATTGATCCCGATGCGCAGTTCGATGCGGTTGTCCGCCCCGACACTAGTGTTCCGCTCGGGCATCGCCTGCTGCACCTCGACCGCGCAGCGCACCGCATCGACGACGCTACCAAACTCCACCAGCAGGCCGTCGCCGGTGGTCTTGACGATGCGGCCGCGGTG
>Ga0210401_10007162_pt1 | contig 11230 bp, 11 predicted proteins | sample IncBWH32MmetaG_FD_150866 | JGI IMG/M metagenome (GOLD analysis project Ga0210401, IMG submission 150866) | Forest soil microbial communities from Barre Woods Harvard Forest LTER site, Petersham, Massachusetts, United States - Inc-BW-H-32-M | ecosystem: Environmental > Terrestrial > Soil >... | reverse complement strand
CAGCATCGTGCGCTTCGCGCTGAACGGCGAATGGGCGGTCGGTTCGATGCTGGTCGCCGAGACTTGGCCCGCACGACTGCGCGGTCTCGTGCTCAGCGTCGACCGCTCGGCTTGGGGGATCGGCGCGGCGCTTGCCGGTGTTCTGGTGACGTTTGTCGTGACCGAGTGGGGGTGGCGGGCGGCCTATCTGCTCCCGGTGGTAGTAGCGTTGCTGGCGGTCTACGTCAGGCTGTTGTGTCCGGAATCGCCTTACTGGGTGCGCACCCAGGACCGCAAGCAGCGGATCCGCGAGCGCCAGAGCGCCGGCTTCGCGCTCGATGAGGACGATCGCCAGTGGATTGCCAAGACCGAGCAGCCCAGCTGGCGGCAATTATTCTTGCCCGACCTGCGGCGCAGCACCGTGATGGCGACGTTCGTCGCGACCATGGCTCTCGTCTCCTACAGCACGGTCGGCATGTGGATGCCGTTATTCCTGGCGCAGCAGCATGGCTGGTCGACTGCCGAATATGGCAGCTTTTATATCTGGTGGGCACTGTTCGCGACGACCGGCTTCTGGGCCGGCGGCTGGATGATCGACCGGCTCGGCCGGCGTGTCGGCTTTGCCGTATTGCTGATCGAGGCAGCGGTGTTCATGACGATCTGGATCTTCGCCCATGACAAGATCGCGCTATGGGTCTTGGGCATGGCGTGGAGCTGGGGCTTTATCGGCGTGTGGGGGCCGGTTACGGCTTATACTGCGGAAATGTATCCGACGCGCATTCGCGGCGTCGGCAACGGGTTTTCCTGGGCCGTCGCGTTCGTGATCGGCGCGGTGCTGTGGCCGTTCGTCTCGGTCTATCTGCGCGAGACCACCGGCTCGTTCGTCGCCGCGTTTTTGTTGATCCCGGTGATCTTGCTGGTAATGGCGGCGATCATTTGGTTTTACAGCCCCGAACATGCACGCAAGGAGCTCGATGCGATAGCCGTGTGACCTACCAATCGTTTGGTACTGTGTTGACGTAATCATCGCTCCCGGTCAGTCTGCCCGCACTTCGACGGAGGTTCAGCCATGAAGCTGATGTGGTTTCATCTGATGCCCTACACCGAATTGCCGGATGACTTCCGCGAGAAGCATCCCTCGGTGTGGGTCGACATCCATTCCTCGCTGTTCGATCCGCGCCGCGCGCACCTGATGTACAACGATTTCATGGACGAGCTCGAATTCGCCGCCGAATGCGGCTTCGACGCGGTTTGCGTCAACGAGCACCATTCCAACGGCTATGGGCTGATGCCGTCGCCCAATCTGATCGCTTCGGCCTTGGCGCGGCGCACCACCGACACGGCGCTCTGCGTGATGGGCAATTCATTGGCGCTCTACAACCCGCCGACCCGGGTCGCCGAAGAATTCGCGATGATCGACGTCATCTCGGGCGGGCGGCTGATCGCCGGCTTTCCGGTCGGGACGCCGATGGACACCTGTTTCGCCTACGGCCAAAACCCAAGCATGCTGCGCGAGCGCTATTACGAGGCGCATGACTTCGTATTGCGGGCGTGGACGGAGCAGGACACGTTCGCGTTCAACGGCCGCTTCAACCAGCAGCGCTATGTCAACATCTGGCCGCGTCCGGTGCAGAAGCCGCACCCGCCGATCTGGATACCGGGCGGCGGCTCGGTCGAGACCTGGCGTTGGTGTGCCGAGATGGACCACGTCTACGCCTACCTGTCCTATTTCGGCTACCTGGCGGGGCAGGCAACGATGGACGGCTTCTGGAAAGAGATGGACCGGCTCGGCAAGGACCGGAACCCGTACCGCGCCGGTTTTCTGCAATTCGTCGGCGTCGCCGAGAGCCGGGAAGAGGCCTATCGCCTCTACCGCGAGCCGGCCGAGTATTTCTATGGCCGCTGTTTGCATGTCGATCCGCGTTTTGCCGGGGCGCCGGGCTATACCAGCGAGGCGACGCAGCGCGCCGGAGTGGTCGGCCAAGTCGCGCAGGTCGCGAGGATGCGCCGTTTCGACACCTTGGCGCGCGAGATGGACGCGATCGTCGAGAAGGGCTACGTCATCATCGGCTCGCCCGACGAGGTCGCCGATCAGCTGAAGAAGGTGGCGGCGGACCTCAATGTCGGCCACCTGATGCTGCTGATGCAGTTCGGCAACATGGGCAAGGATCTCGCGAAATACAACACGCAGCTCTTCGCCGAGAAGGTCATGCCGCAGCTGACGGATGTGTTCTCCGAATGGGCGGACCGCTGGTGGCCGCAGCCGATGGCGCGCGACGCGCGGGCGCCTTTGACCCCCTTCCGGCAATCGGCGATGGCCGCCGAATGAGCGTGCGATAGGAATGCTCGCAATAATCTCCCTCTCCCCCGCCGCGGCGGAGAGGGGCAAATGGCGGTGATGAGTGATTAGGGGGGCGGTCGTGAGCGAACCGGAGGAGCTGTCAGTCGAAATCAATGGCTTTTCCTGCCGGGTATGGCGGAAAGGGCAGGGGCCGAATCTCGGGTTCCTCGCCGGGTTTGGCGGCTTGCCGCGATGGATCCCGTTTCTCGACGCATTAGCGCGCGAGCGCACGGTGATCGTGCCCTCACTCCCGGGCTTCCCAGGCGGCGACCGCGGCCATACCGTGCTCGACAGCCATCTCGATTGGGTGCTGGCGGTCCGTCAGCTGCTGCTCAAGGCCGGGCTCGACGGCGCCGATGTGGCCGGCAGCTCGGTCGGCGGCTCGTTTCTCGCCGAGGTGGCGGCGATCTGGCCTGCTGCGGTGCGACGCTTGGCGCTGATCGCGCCCTGGGGCCTCTTCGACGAGAAGGACCCGATGACCGACCCCTGGGCGCAGCGGGCGCCCGACGTGCCGGGGCTGCTCTGCGCCGATCCCGAGCGCTGGAACCAGCTCAAAGCCGAGCCGGAAGGGGCCAACTCGCCGGAATGGCCGATCGTGCAGGTACGCGCCAGCGAGGCTGCTGCGCGCGCCTTCTGGCCGCTCGGCAATACGCGGCTCGAAAAGCGCCTGCCGCTGATCGAGGCGACGACGCTGCTGATCTGGGGCGAACAGGACCGCATCGTGCCGCGCGGCTACGCCGACCGCTTTGCCGCCGCGATTGCCGGGCGCGCCGAAATCACCACGATCTCCGGCGCCGGTCATCTCGCGGAGCTCGACAAACCGGACGAGGTCGCCGCGGCAATCCTGCGCTGGACGGCCTGAGAAGCCCTCACCCGCCAGCCCTTGCGGGGCTGGTCCCCCCTCTCCCGCATTGCGGGAGAGGGCGCCGCGCGATGATGTTGGCGGTAATTTCGGCACGCGGAACGCAGCGGCGAATATCATGCCCTGCTGGGCGGCGAAGGTGGCATTACCCCGGCGCTCGGCGACATCGTCAATGCCATCGTCGACGCGGTGGGCGATCTCGGCGTTACCCATCTGGAGATGCCGGTCACGCCCGAGCGCGTGTGGCGTGCCACCCGCCGGCAAGTCTAGCGCATGCGCGGCCGCGCGATGCTCAAATCCTCCTTGCAAATATATTCGCGTCTTGTTATCTAGTTTGTGTGCTGAAGGTGTAACGCACTCTGTTAAAAACTCGACAAAAATTGGATCTATTTTTCACCTGGAGCATTTTTCATTCTCAAGATTTTCCCTGCCTCACGGCGATGAACAGACATATTGCTGTGGTAACCCCGGTGCTCGATGACTGGGCATGCTTCTCGGCGCTGGTCATGGAAATATCCAACCGGTACACCGGCACCGACCTGATATTCCACATCTACGGCGCCGATGACGGCTCGATAGAATCACTGGATGCACAGAGCATCGCTCTGCCAGCGGATTCGTGCGTTGCTGCCATCGAGATACTCCACCTCGCTCTAAATCTCGGCCACCAGCGCGCGATTGCAGTCGGGTTGTGTGCCATCGCCGATCGTGCCCACTTTGATGCAGTGCTGGTAATGGATAGCGATGGGGAGGATCGAGCTATCGATATCGCCGTCCTACTGGCGGCCAGCCTGGAGCATCCGGCGCATGTCGTGCTTGCTCGTCGCGCAAAACGCTCTGAATCGACTGCATTCAGGTTTTGGTACTTCGTCTACAAGCTGGGGTTTCATCTGCTGAGCGGGCAGGCCATCAACTTCGGGAACTACTCACTCATCCCGATGTCGGCGGTCCAGCGGCTAGTGCACATGCCAGAGCTTTGGAACAACCTGGCGGCTTGTATATTGCGTTCGCGCCTCCCTTGCACCACGGTACCGACTGTGCGTGGCGCCCGCTATACTGGACGATCGACGATGAATCTCGTGTCACTCGTCGTGCATGGCCTCAGTGTCATGTCTGTCCACAGCGACGTGATCTTTGTCCGCGCGCTGCTCGTCGCCGCCTTCGTCGCCTCGGTCTCGATTGCGGGCATCGCCGCAGTAACGATCACTCGCCTTGCAACCGATCTCGCCATCCCCGGGTGGGCTACGACAGCGGTCGGCGGCCTGTTGATCATATTGTTGCAGACAGTGGTGATAATCACCGCGGCAAGTCTGACAATGCTCGCCGGCCGGAGCAACCGGCCGATCATCCCAATCCTCGATTGCGCGCCGTATATAGTGCGGCGCGAAGTCGTGCGACGGGAGCGGAGCCGGCTCCAGCCGGAAGAAATTATTGGTGATTTTGTCCAACCAGCACGATGACCCATTCCTACATCGGTTCGGAGCTGGAGCTGTTCGCGGCTGCGACAAACTGGAAGGCTTACTTCTCGAGCGTGCTGGCTCCGTTCATCGGGGCACGGGTGCTCGAGATCGGGGCCGGCATCGGCAGCAACATACCCTTTTTACATACTCCCACCGTCCGTCAATGGACGAGCGTCGAGCCCGATCCTGACCTGGCACGCCGCATCACCGAACGGATCACGCTCGGCGAATTACCCCAGACCTGCCGGGTACTGGTCGGCACAATCGAGAGCATCGAGGAAACGTTGCGGTTCAATACCGTGTTCTATATCGACGTGCTCGAGCACATTGCGGACGATGCTGCGGAACTGAACTGCGCCGCCGGTCATCTCGCGCCCGACGGAAATCTTGTCGTGCTGGCGCCCGCCCACCAATTTCTGTTCAGCGAATTCGATGCCGCGATCGGGCACCATCGCCGCTACAATGATGTGAGTCTAACCGCGGTTACTCCGCCCAGCTGCCGGCTGCGAACCTGCTTTATGCTCGATTCCGTTGGATTTTTCGCATCGCTCGCCAACCGTTTCATGCTCGCCGCGACGATGCCGTCACCCCGGCAGATTGCCTTTTGGGACAAGGCCCTCATACCTGTTTCTCGCGTACTGGACAAAGTCACGGGCCATAAATTCGGCAAGAGCATGGTTGCGGTATGGCAGCCGCTTTGACCCCACCTCTTTGCGCCACTGAATGACTATCTTCTTCATCAGCGATACGCACTTTGGTCACGGCGGCGCCTTGGGGCTTTACCGGCGCCCGTTTTCCTCGGTCGCTGCAATGAACGAGGGGATGGTGGAGCGCTGGAACGAGACGGTCGGACCCGACGATGTGGTTTGGCACCTCGGCGATTTCGCCATCCGCCAGAGGCCGGCGGTGGTCGCAGAGCTCCTCGCCCGGCTGTGTGGCCACAAGCACCTCGTGACCGGAAACAACGATCCACCGGGGACGACGGAGCTCGACGGCTGGGAAAGCGTCCAGCCCTACACGGAGATCACGGTGAATGGCGTCTCAGCGGTGCTGTGCCATTACCCGTTTCGGTCATGGCGGGGCATGGACAAGGGTTGGGTCAACCTGCACGGCCATAGCCATGGAAGGTTGAAGCCTCAGCCGCGGCAGTTCGATGTCGGGGTCGATGTCTGGGGGTTTCGCCCGGTGACTCTGCCAACCATCCTCGGTAACCCTTCCCCGGCGCTAGTGAGGTGAGGGTTTCAGCCGAGGGTCATCTCGGGTAGGGGCACGACCCGCACGCCTGCGGCCTCGAGACCTTGCCGCGCAGCGCGCGCGACAATGACGCCGCTCGGCTCGTCGCCGTGCACGCATAACGTGTCGAGCCGCACCTTCAGCGGCTTGCCGTTGCGCGAGACGATCTCCTCGTTCAGCACCATGTTGACGACGCGCTCCTTGACCAATTCGGGGTCATGGAGGACGGCGCCCGGTATCTTGCGCGAGGTCAGGTTGCCGTCATCATCATAGAGCCGGTCGCAAAAGCCTTCGCGCGCCACCGGCAACCCCAGCTCTCGCCCCGCCTTTTCCATCGCCGAGCCAGCCAGTGCGACGTAGATGATGTCTCGGTCCACCGTCTTGATGGCCCGTCCAATCGCGAGCGCAAGCTCGATATCCTCGGCAGCCATGTTGTTGAGGGCGCCATGCGGCTTCAGATGCGTCACCTTGGCGCCGGCATAGCAGGCCATCGCCTGCAATGCGCCGATCTGGTAGGCCATCATGTATTCGAGCTCGCGAGGGTTCATGTCGATGCGCCGCCGTCCGAAACCCCAAAGGTCGTTGAAGCCGGGGTGCGCGCCGATGCTGACGCCCTGGGCGGCGGCCTCGGTGACCAGCCGCTGCATAGTCACCGGATCGCCGGCATGGAACCCGCAGGCGATGCTCGCCGACCGGATGATCTTGAGCAACCCGGCATCGTCGCCGATGTCATACGCCCCAAAACCCTCGCCCATATCGGCGTTGAGATTGATTTGTTTGGCCATGCCGCCTCCTCGCTTCGATCGGCCACCGCCGCCCTTGCTGCCAGTTTACCAGGGAAAGCGATGAAAGTGCGTTTCCTGTCGGCAGGTGACCGCGCTCTCGTCGTCGAGTTCGGCGACCGGGTCGACCGCAGGCTGAGCGAGCGCGTGCTCCGCCTCGATGCGATCATCCGTTCGAACCCGCCGCCCGGGATCGTCGAGACGGTCCCGACCTTCCGCTCATTGGCGGTCTATTACGATCCTTTGTTGACGAGCCGGGGCGAACTGCAGCGTGCGATCACGCCCTTACTTGATCTGCGGGACAACCCGCGCACCGGCGCGAAGCTGTGGCAGGTGCCGGTCTGCTATGAAGGGGAATTTGCCCCCGATCTGGCGGAGGTGGCGCGCCTGACCGGGCTGACGCCGAACGACGTCGTCGCTTTGCACAGCGGCACCCGGTTCCACGTCTACATGCTCGGCTTCCTGCCGGGCTTCCCCTATATGGGCGATCTGCCGTCGCAGCTGGCACTGCCGCGGCGCGCCGACCCGCGGCTGCGCGTGCCGGCCGGATCGATCTCGATCGCCACCTCCCTGACCGCGATCTACCCCTATGAAAGCCCGGGCGGGTGGCATTTGATCGGCGCGACCCCGATTCGGATGTTCGACCCCGAGCGCTCTGAGCCTGCGCTTTTCGCGCCCGGCGACGCCGTCAGGTTCGAGCCGATCGATGCTGCTGAATTCGCGGCGATCCGCAAGGCGGTGGATACCCGCAGCTACGAGGTCGAAAGCGCGCCGGTTGCCCTATGACGCCCGGTCTCAAGGTATTGTCGCCCGGTCTTCACACGACCGTGCAGGACCTCGGAAGGATCGGCTACCAGGTTATCGGCGTGCCGGTCTCAGGGGCGCTCGACGGCTTCGCTCTGCGTCTCGCCAACGCGCTTGTTGGCAATCCTCAGGGGATGGCGGCACTCGAAATCCTGGTCGCCGGGCCGACCTTCGAGATTGCCGCAGATTCCGCGCGGCTCGCGCTCGTCGGGACCGGAGCTAGCCTCGGCATCCGCGGTGAGAAGGCAAGGGTAGTGGCGGAGCAAAGCGTGACAGTGCAGCGGGGTGACATCATAGAAATCACGCTCGGCCGGCAATCCGCGCGTTGCTATCTGGCCGTCGAAGGCGGGATCGCCGTGCCGCGCGTCCTCGGCAGCGCTTCCACCTATGTGCGGGCGGCGCTCGGCGGGCTGAACGGGCGTGCCCTACAACGCGACGATGTCATACCGTTGGCGGTGGGGTGCGCCTCCGAGCGGAGCGAGCTGCGGGTGCCTGCCCCCCCTTCTGGGTCGCCGGAGCAACCGATCCGCGTCGTCCTCGGGCCACAGCACAAATATTTCAGAAAGGAGTCGCTTGCGGCCCTGCTCGATGCCGAGTTCCGCGTGTCGAAAGATGCCGATCGCATGGGCATGCGCCTGGATGGCCCGGCTCTGCGGCATCGGTGGGGTTGGGACATCGTCTCCGACGCGATCGCCACCGGCTCGATTCAGGTTCCCGGCTCGGGACAGCCGATCGTGCTTCTCGCCGATCACCAGACGACCGGCGGCTACCCGAAAATCGCCACCGTGATCTCCGCCGACTTGCCGAGGCTAGGCAGGTGCCGTCCCGGCGATCCATTGCGCTTCGTTTCGGTCGAGCCGGAAGCGGCCGAAGAGATGTGCCGGCAGTCGGAACGCGAGTTCGCGAAGCTTGTTGGGGCCCTCGAGCCCGCGCCGAGTGAAATTGAGCTCGATATCGGGTCGCTCTACGGCGAGAACTTAATCAGTGGCGTCACCACCGGCTTCGAGTAAAGCTAGACCTGCGCGAGGGCCATCGGCTCCCGTTCGAAGGCGGGCATGATTTCCTCGGCGAAGGTGCGCAGCCCGGCGACCGAGGCGCCGGGAGCGGCGAACAGCACATTCTCGACGCCGCCGGCTTCGAGCCGCTTCAGCTGCGCGATGATCTCCTCCGGCGTGCCGAGCAGTGGTGCATCGTCGAGCTCGAACGAATCCTCATCCTCCTTGATGTGCGCGTAACGCTCGGCGCCGGGACCGCGGGCGAGATCGCCGATATTCTTCAGCACCTGCCGGCGGGTGATGATCGCCCGTTTTCGCTCCTCCTCGTTATGCACGATCTGCAGCCCGCGGGTGACGCCGACCATCATCGGGTCGTAGCGCCGCCCGACCCGCTCGCATTCATGGCGGAAGGTAGCGACGCGCTCGATGATCAGATCGGTCGGGGCGATTTGGTCGAGCAAGAGATTGTACCCATCGCGCGCGGCCCGCCGGATCGATTCGGCGCTCCCGGCGCCGAGCCAGAACGGCGGGTGAGGTTGCTGGATCGGGTACGGCTCGACGACGACATTGTCGAAATGCCAGCGCTTGCCCTGATGCGAGAACCGGCCCTGGCTCGTCCACGCCGTGCGGATCACGTCCATCGCCTCGTCGAACCGCTCGGTCGCCTCCTCGGGCGGGATGCAGAACCCGGAGAATTCGTAAGTCCGATAGCCTTTGCCGACCCCGAAATCGAGCCGCCCGTTCGACAGCAAGTCGAGGGTTGCGGCCTGCTCGGCGACCAGGATAGGGTTGTGCCAGGGCAACACCACGACCGCGGTGCCGAGCCGAATGCGCTCGGTGCGGGCGGCCAGATAGGCGAGCAGGCTCATCGACGCCGACACTTGGCCAAAGCCGGTGAAATGGTGCTCGACCAGAAAAACGCTCGAAAAACCGAGTTTCTCGGCCTCGACGACATAATTGATGAAGTCGTGATAGGCGGAGCTGTCGCCCGCCGGGCCGCCGCGTGCGCGCGCCCCGCCGAAAAGCCCGAATCTCACGCGTCGGCCTCCTCTGGTGTCCCAGCCCGAATATATGGCGCGAGCCGAGCCGGGTCGATGATAGCGGCAGCAAAGTCGATCACCGCAATGTGATCGCATGGCCGATATGGTCGCAGGGAGCTGCACGGGAGACGCCGCCTACCTAATTTGATGCGGTGCAACATCGTGAGGCAGATCATGATCGATGCCATTGAACGCGAGCCTACGCAACCGACCGACGACCGCCAAATCGGAGGCTGGCGCGTCGTGGCCGCGGCCTGGGCGGTCGTTTTATTGTTCCTGCTGCTGCTCGCCGGGGTCAGCGCCGTGGCGTGCCCGCGCGCCGACACGCATCCGCAGCGGCATCTCGCCTCAGCCGTTATTCCGCAGCACCATCCATGCGTCGGACCCGGCGTTCCGTCCGCGCAGGGCGTCGACGGGTGCAAGACCATCCCGCTCGGCCAGAACTGGATCAGCGCCGGCACTTACTGGTGAGGGCGAGAGGGCGGCGCGGCGATCGGTACCGCCGGGTTGTGCACGGCGTCCACCGCGGCGAGCTGTGCGGTAATCTGGCTGCCGCTAATGGTGATCGTCTTATCCGCGCCCGATTGTGCACCGAGGGTAACCTTTAGCCCGTTAGGATTCGCGCGCAGTTCACTCTCCGGAATGTCGGCGGCGAATTCCTCCGTATAGGCGCAGCCGCCATCGCAGGTGATCTGGTGTCGGGTGATCTCGAGGACGCGTAGGGTGCGTCCCCCGCCGTCGCGCGCAGCGTCCCAGTGCCGCTCGGGGCCCGAATAACTGTCGGACACATAAAGCTGGTGGCGGGTCTCGCCGGTCTGCCGGTCGAGGAAGCTGCGCAGACAATAAAAATTCGTTTCGGGCACGCCGAGAAACGGCGCCGCGTGCTGCGCCCTGGTGCCGATCAGCCCAACGAACCTCGATGGGATATCTCCGCGCGCCGGGGCGACCGCCGCGGCGCTCGGCTGAGCGGGAGCTTCCGGCGGCGGAGCCTGGGCGCAGGCGGCGAGCGCCCATCCGAGCGAGGCGGCGAGGATGCCGCGACCACGAGCCGTCATGCGGCCGGATCGACGATTTCAGGGTTGTCCTCTCCGAGCCGCGGCGCCAGCTTGGCCAGTGGCGGGCGAGCACCGTCGAATGACAGTGGAAGTCCGACCAGCGAAATCGCCTCCGATCGCTGGATGATGCCGAGCGCTGCGGTCTGCGCGTCGGCTACGACCTGGTCGACTGTGTGGATCGACCCGTTCGGGATTCCCGCCGCATCGAGCCACGCCGCCCATACCGCAACCGGTTGGGTGGCGAAGAGGTCCGAGAGGATCGTGATCAGCGCTGAGCGGTTGACGACCCGGTCGCTGTTGGTCCGGAAACGCGAATCCTCGGCAAGGCCGGGCCGCCCCATCGTGTCGCACAACCGGTGGAACAGATTGTCGTTGCCGGCGGCGACCATGATATGCCCGTCGGCGGCGGCGAAGGCCTGATAGGGAACGATCTGCTCGACACCCGAGCCGTAGCGCCGCGGCACCTCGCCATTGGCGAGATAGGCCGAGATCGGCAGGGTCATCCAGGCCAGCGTCGTTTCATACAGCGAGGTGTCGATGACCCCGCCGCGCCCGGTGCGCCCGCGTTCCTGCAAGGCGGCGAGAATACCGATAACCGCCCACATGGCCGTCGCCATGTCGATGATCGAGACAGTGACCCGCACCGGCGGTCGTCCGTCTTCGCCCAACAGGCTCATCA
>Ga0210401_10007154_pt1 | contig 11240 bp, 8 predicted proteins | sample IncBWH32MmetaG_FD_150866 | JGI IMG/M metagenome (GOLD analysis project Ga0210401, IMG submission 150866) | Forest soil microbial communities from Barre Woods Harvard Forest LTER site, Petersham, Massachusetts, United States - Inc-BW-H-32-M | ecosystem: Environmental > Terrestrial > Soil >... | reverse complement strand
AAAAAGGCCAATCCCGCGATCAAGCCGGTGCATGAGCTCATTACCCGCGATCCGCTCAAGGTCCCGGTGCTGACGGACAAATATTGGCTGACCTGGCCCGACCGCGGCGGCAAATTCCTCGCCGACACCATCCGGCTGGTGAACGCCAATCAAAGCAAGAAGCCCTTGCCGATGATCAGCACGCTGCCGCCGGATGCCCAGGCGCAGGCTGAAGAGAGCAATAACAAAGCCTGCTTTTCCTGGGCGCGGACGGCTCTGGCTTAGGCCGCTCGCCCAAGCTGGCTTAGCTTTTCTTGTGAGCGTAGCGAACTAGAAAAGCTTGCCCCTCTTAGAGCGAAGCGAGGGAGGCGCGGCCGCACTGCCCTCCGCTTACGCTCCGGGCGTTCGTCACTCGAAGTAGTCCGCCGGACTATTTCGCCGCTTACAGCGGACGTTCCTCACCCACCGGACCTGCTCACCCGCTTCGCGCGCCGGTCACTGCACCGTAAAGTGCATCAGCGTCGTCTCGCTGTAGGTCTCGCCCGGCTTGAGTTCCGTCGACGGGAAGTTTGGCTTGTTGGGGCTGTCGGGATAGTGCTGGGTCTCCAGCGCAATGCCGTCGGTCGCCCGCAAGGTCGTGCCCGCGCCGCTCACCGCCCCGCCATTGAGATTGTTCGAGGAATAGACCTGCACCCCGGGCTGGGTGGTGGAGAGCTCCAGCGTGCGCCCGCTGACCGGATCGCTCACCCGCGCCGCCAACTCCAGCGCGCCGGGTTTTGACTTGCGCAGGACGTAATTGTGGTCATAGCCGCGGCCGATCAGCATCTGTGGATCGCTGGAACGCAGATGCGCACCAATGGGCGTGGGCGTGCGGAAGTCGAACGGCGTGCCGGCCACATTGGCGAAGGTGCCCAGCGGCACCTGGTCCGGGTCGGTCGGCGTGACCTGGTCCGCCATCACGGTGAGAAGCTGGTTCTCCACATTGCCCGAACCATTGCCGGCCAGGTTGTAATAGGTGTGGTTGGTGAGATTGACCAGCGTGTCCTTGTCGGTGGTGGCCTTGTAATCGATGCGGAAGTCGTTGCTGTCGGTCAGGGTGTAGGTCACCTCGATATTCAGCGTGCCCGGAAAGCCCTGGTCGCCATCGGGCGACACCATCTGGAAAGTGACGCCTGCATCACCGGCATGCTCGAAGGTCCGCGCGACCGGCAAAATACGCCGGCTGTAAGCCGGCGGGCCGCCATGCAGGGTCACGCCATGGGCGTTCTGGGCGAGATCGTAATGCTTGCCGTCAAGCGTGAAGCCGTGGCCGATGCGGTTGGCATAACGCCCGGTCAGCGCGCTCATCGGTCCGCTCTCCTCTATCCCGGCAAGGTCTTTCTGGCACAGGATCACATTGGCCATTTTGCCGTCGCGGCCGGGCGCCTCGACATCGCAGATGGTGCCGCCCAGATCCAGCACCTGGGCGCGCATGCCATGACTGTTGGTCATGGTGAAGACATGGACCGTGGCGCCGTTCTTCATCACGCCATAGACGTCGTTCTTCACCGTTCCCGCCTGGGCTGCGCCCGCCAGAAGGGTTGCCAGGAATACGCCGCCAAGATACCCGCCTGCCTTCATTTTTCCCTCATCCTGTCCGTTTTCTTTGTGGTATTGGACCGCCGACATTATAGTATCGCGCACAATTAAAAGACCATGGGTAGGGGGAAGGGACCGCATCATGTGCAGTCCGGATTTCGCGTGATGCAGATGGAAGAAAAGCCGCTGATCGTGGTGATGGGGGTCGCCGGTTCGGGCAAGACCACGGTGGCAAGCCAGTTGGCGGAAAAGCTGGGCGTCCCCTTCGTCGAGGGCGACTCGCTGCATCCCGCCGCCAATGTGAAAAAGATGGCCAGCGGCATACCCCTGACCGACGAAGACCGCCTGCCGTGGCTGCAGGCGATCGGCGAACGCATGGAGGTGGAGCGCGCAACCGGCCATGGCGTGGTCGTGGCCTGCTCGGCGCTCAAGCACGCCTATCGCGACGTCCTGCGCGCCTGCGTCCATGGCAAGATGCATTTCCTGCTGCTGGACGGCTCGCGTCAGTTGATCAGTGATCGGATGAAAAAGCGCAAGGGCCATTTCATGCCGCCGGCGCTGCTGGACAGCCAGTTCGACACCCTGGAAAAGCCCACGCCGGACGAGCATGCGGTGATCCTGGATATTTCCCACCAGCCGGCCGAGCTGGTGGCGGAGGCGGCAAGATCCATCACGCCGCAAACGGCGTCATAACAAAAGGTGACAGAGGGGATGTGCAGCAGGATTCCTATATTGCTTGCCGCCGCCGCGATCGTGTGCGCGGCACCGGCGCTGGCTCAGCCTCAAGCCGCTGACCTGCCGAAATTTCCCACCCCGCCTCCCGTGGTCAGCGCCGAAAACAGCATCATCGGTCCCTCATATGCCGATGCGCCGGAAGCGACCGCCGATCCGATGGTTCCCCAGGGCGATGTCCGCGAATTCATCATGTATTCCGAGGACAGCAAGATTTATCCCGGCATCGTGCGTGTCGCGAACATGCAGCGCGACGCGCGGGGCAATTATGTCGTTCCCGCCAGCGGACTTTCCGCGCCCGGCCGTTATGAGCGCCATGTCTATGTCTATATCCCCCGGCAATATGTACCGGGGAGCCCAGCGCCCTTCATGGTGGTGCAGGACGGCCATTCCTATGTGAAGCGCATGGCCAATATCATGGACAATATGATCGCGGCCAAGCGCCTGCCGCCGATGGTTGTGATCCTGCCCGATTCCGGCGGCAGCGATGCGCAAGGCTCCGAACGCGGCCTGGAATATGACACGCTGTCGGACCGCTATTCCAATTGGGTGGAATCCGAACTGCTTCCGGCAGTGTCGAGAATTTACGGCGTGACCTTCACCAGCGACCCGGAAGGCCGCGCCACCATGGGCGGTTCGTCGGGCGGGATCGCCGCCTTCACCATGGCCTGGTTCCATCCCGAGCGCTATCACAAGGTGCTGTCCTATTCGGGCACCGTTGTGAACCAGGCCTGGCCACCCGATCCCAAGACCCCGCGCGGCGGCTGGGAATATCACGATCACCTTATCGGCCAGGCCGCAAAGAAGCCCATCCGCATCTGGATGGAGGTCGGTGAAAAGGACAACCGTTTCGATGTGCCGGAGGAGACCTGGCACAACTGGCCGCTGGCCAACAACCGCATGGCGGGGGTGTTCAAGAAAAAGGGCTATGACTACCGCTATGTCTTCGCGCTGGGCGCCGGCCATGTCGACAATCGCGTGGTGATGCAAACCTTGCCCGCCGCGCTGGAATGGCTGTGGCGCGGCTATCCGCGATGAACAAGCCACGAAAAGACAATGAGGAGAGAAGGATGAATAATCGCAAGCTGGCATTCTCGCTTTTGGCCGGCGCCCTGCTGGCCATCCTGCCGGCTCAGGCACAGCCCGCATCCGATCCGGCATTGCCCAAATTTCCCACCCCGGCGCCGGCCACCGATGCCGCCACCAGCATCATCGGCCCCGCTTACGCGGATGCGCCGGAATATACCGTCAATCCGAACGTGCCGCAGGGCGATGTGCGCGAGTTCATCCTTTATTCGGACGACAGCAAACTCTATCCCGGCATTGTGCGCATCGAGGGCGATCTCGCCAACAAGCGCGACGCTTATGGCAATCGACTGCCGTTTCCGACGGATCAGCTGTCAAAGCCCGGCCGCTATGAGCGCCATGTCTATGTCTATATTCCCAAACAATATGTGCCAGGCCACGCGGCACCCTTCATGGTGGTGCAGGACGGCCATTCCTACATCAACCGCCTGGCGCCGGTTCTGGACAATATGATCGCGGCGCACCGCCTGCCGGCCATGATCATCATTGCGCCGGATTCCGGCGGCAGCGACGCGCAGGGCTCCGAGCGTGGCCTGGAGTACGACACGCTGTCGGACCGCTATTCCAACTGGGTAGAGCAGGAGCTGCTTCCGGCAGTATCGAAAAACTACGGCGTGACTTTCACCAGCGATCCCGAAGGCCGCGCCACCATGGGCGGCTCCTCGGGCGCGATCTGCGCCTGGACCATGGCCTGGTATCATCCCGAGCGCTACCACAAGGTTCTGTCCTATTCGGGCACATTCGTGAACCAGGCCTCGCCGGAGGATCCCAAGACGCCACGGGGCGGTTGGGAATTTCACGAGACTCTGATCCCCAAGGCGGCGAAAGAGCCGATCCGCATCTGGATGGAAGTGGGCGAGAAGGACCTGCATTTCGACGATCCGGAAAAGACCTGGCACAACTGGCCGCTGGCCAACAACCGCATGGCGGCGGCGCTCAAGAAGAAGGGCTATGACTATCGCTATGTCTTCGCCATGGACGCCCATCACGTCGATCCCAGGGTGGTAAAACAAACGCTGCCGGCGGCACTGGAATGGCTGTGGCGGGATTATCCGAAATCCTGATCGCTGGAACCGCCCCGGACGGGCCCGCCCGAAGCATGTGGCTTTCCAGGCCACGGCACCGCGGCTTGGTTGACAGCCGCAAGCGGAGAGGGGACGCTTCCCGTCCAAGATGGCGGTTTTGACCATCGCGAAGGGGACGGAAATGAAGCGCACGCCTGTCGTTGTCCTGGCCGTTTTGGCTGCAAGCTCCGCTTGGGCGCAACTGGCGCCGCCCCCGCCCACCCATCCCGAGCCGCCGGCGGCCATCAAGCTGATCGCTCCAGGCCCGGCCGTGCCCGATTGGCTCGCCTATAATTACGACCGCGAGCGCACCGGCTGGAATCGCGGCGAGACCACGCTCTCGCCCAAGACTGTGGGCCGGATGCAGCCTTTGTGGAATACGCAGCTCACCACCGCCTCCCAGGCGCTGGTGCTTTCCACGGAGACCGCGCCTGTCGTCGCCGGTGGCGTCAGCACGCCGGGTGGCACCAAGGATCTGGTGTTCAGCATCGGCATGGATGACGTGTTGAGCGCTGTCGATGCCAATACTGGAAACATCCTGTGGCAGAAGCGCTTTCCCAATTCGATCAAGCCGCTTCGGCCCGCGTCCATCAGCTGCTCCAACACCGAACAGGCCACGCCCGTCATCGACAAGGCCAAGGGCGTGATCTACTTCACCACCAGCGACGGCAAGCTGCGCGGTGCCCATCTTGGCGATGGCAGCGAGGCGCTGACGCCCACCGACATGGTGCAGCCCTTCAGCCGCAACTGGAGCCTCAATCTCGTCGACAATGTGATCTACACCACCACGGCGCGGGGCTGTGGCGGCAGCCCGGAACAGGTGGTGGAGTTCGGCGCGGTAGCGGCGATGGACATCTCCGACCCCGCCCATCCTTCGCTGTCGCGCTTTTATACCGGCAAGGGCCGTCCCGCCGGTCCGTGGGGCGCCTCCGGTGTCGCCTGGGGTCCGCAAGGTGCCTATGTCTCGACCGCCGACGGCCCCAACAATCCGGGCAGCGGCATTTACGGCGACATGGTGCTGGCAGTGCGCCCGCATGCCTGGGGCCTGAACGACAGTTTCACGCCAACGAGCTGGCGCTATGTCTATGCGCGCGACCTGGACTTCGGTTCGGGCGGGGTGCTGCTGTTTGCCTTGGGCAAACGCAACATCGTCGCCACCGCGTCGAAGGAATCGGTGCTCTATCTGCTGGATGCCGACAATCTGGGCGGCGTCGATCACACGACCGCGCTCTATCAGTCGCCGCGGATGGGCAATGACATCCAGGATTTCCAGGCGCAGGGTGTGTGGGGGAGCCTCGCCACCGCGCTGGACGATCAGGGCCGGCGCTGGCTTTACACACCGATGTGGGGCACGCCCGCCAAGGCCGGCCCGAAATTCTCAAACTCCTATGGCGACGTCACCAATGGCAGTGTCATGGCCTTCACGGTCGAGGACCAAGGCGGCAAGCCGGTGCTTGTCCCGCAATGGATGTCGCGCGACCTCAATATGGCTTCGCCGCCCGTGGTGGCCAATGGCGTTGTCTATGCCCTGCAGACCGCCGAAAGCACCGTGCAGGTACCCAAGTCCATCTTCAATCCCGACGGCAGCCGCAAGCCGTTCGACGTGAACGGCAACGCCGTCGAACGCATCATCACCCCGCATGCCACCATGACCCTGTTCGCCTTCGATGCCGTGACCGGCAAGGAATTGTGGTCCAGCAAGAAGACGATGGATGGCAATACGGTCCACTTCACCCAGCCGGTGGTGGCGCTCGGCAAGCTGTTCGTGGTGGATCATGCCGGCCACCTCTGGGCTTTTGGTCTCAAACGTTAAGCGGCACCGGCTTATACTGGGGCCGTGAGACCGCCCTTCCTTCTGTTCGGCACAGCGCACCTGGCCGCGATGTTCCTGACCGTGGCCACGCCATTGCTCCTGGCGGTGCCGTCACGCGACCGCGCGGCGCTGGACCGCATGGTGCGCTTCGGTCTCGCCGCTTTTCTCGTTGTCGGCTGGATCTGCTGGCTCTTGCTATTCGCGTATCGCGGCTGGCTCACACTCGGCAATGCCCTGCCGCTCAACCTCTGCGATTGGGCGTGTGTCGCGCTGGTCGTGGCACTTCTCAGCCGCAACCAGTTTGCCTATGAGCTGGGCTATTTCTGGGGCCTGGGTGGCACGCTGCAGGGCATGATCACGCCGGATGTGGCCTATGACTTTCCCGATCCGCAGTTCCTGTTCTTCTTCGTCGAGCATGGCGGCATCATTGCGGCGCTGCTCTATCTCACCCTGGGCACAGGCCTCAGGCCAAGGCCGTCGAGCCTGGCACGCGTTGTCGCCGCGACTTTGTTCTACGCCCTGGTGGCCGGTATTGCGAACTGGTGGCTGGGCACCAATTACGGTTTTCTGCGCGCCAAGCCGCCGGGGACGACGCTGCTATCCTTCATGTCGCCCTGGCCCTGGTATATCCCCGAACTGGTGGCGGCCGGCATCGTCTCGCTGATGGTCTATTATTTGCCGTTCGCCGTGTTGGACTGGTCGCGCCGCAAAAGATAAAAGGCGCACTCCCGCGTTTGGCCGCTGGCAATGGTCACGCTGCGCCGGTCGGCGAGGACGAAGCCGCTTTTCTCCAGTACCCGGGCCGCCCGCCGGTTCTCAGCCTGGATGGCCGACGCCAGCCGCGTCAGGCCGATGGGGCCCAAGGCATGGCTGGCCAACGCCCCCACGGCTTCGCTGGCCAGGCCTTGTCCCCAACGGTCGGGCCTGAACAGGAAGCCCAGTTCGGCCGAGCCGTCCTGGATCAGGCTCAGGTCCACGCTGCCGATGGTGTCGTCCCCCTCCTGCACGGTCCAGTACAGGCAATGCCCATCGGCCATCGCCGCCTGCTGCTCCCGCATCAGTTCCTCCACCACCGCGAGGCGGGTGATAGGCGGACGGCTCCAGAAGCGCATCGCCTCCGGGTCGTTAAGAATCGTAAACAGGGCTGGCGCATCGCTCTCCTGCTGGGGCCGGAGGCTCAAGCGCGCTGTCTTCAGAATCATTATAAAAAACGAGAGGCGGCCGGCAGCTTTCGCGCCGTAACCGCCTCTCATGCCCCCTTCAAAAAGGACCTTTGGACCGAACCCCGACCGGTGCCAAACGTTCGCGGGGCTTCCCCAAACCGTCCATCCGCGAATGACGCTAACTGTGCCGGAGAACGGTCCAGGCGCAATGGTTTTGCGGCGCGTTGAGATGCTTTGCACCTGCAATGTGGACTTTCCGCAACAATCGGTAGGGCGTCATGGTGAACGCCCCTTAACGCGAACGCCGTTTGCTTCAGAATCAAGGAACTTTCCGCGAGCGCATTTTTCAAATCCCGTGGCGAGGACAGGGTGCATCCGGCCCCAGGAAGGTCCGGATGTCCCCAATCGCCTCGGCCAGGCCGCAGCGCTTGACCGGCGCCTTTTGCGGAAACGCCGCCAGAAGCCGGCTGGGCGTTGCCCCTTCCAGGATCACGAAGCAGCCTTTGTCTTGCGGCCCCCGGATCAGCCGCCCGAACGCCTGCTTCAGCCGAAAGCGGGTGATCAGGTCGTCATAGCCTTTGCCGAACCTGGCGCGCCTGGCCTTGTGAAGGATGGTGGGCTTGGGCCAGGGCACTTTGTCGAACACGACCAGCCTGAGGGACCGGCCCGGCACGTCCACGCCATCCCTGAGGGCATCGGTGCCCAGCAGGCAGGCATTCTCCTCGGCCCGGAACAGGTCCACCAGCGCGCCCGTGTCCAGCCGGTCGATATGTTGGGCATAGAGCGTGAGGCCGGCTTCGGCCAGCGGCTCGGCAATGCGGCTGCCGGTCTCACGCAAGGCGCGCACGGCTGTGAAGAGGCCCAGCGCTCCGCCGCCCGAGGCCAGGAAGAGTTCGCGGTATGCGGCCGCCAGCGCATCGGCATCGCGCCGCGGCATGTCCTTGACCACGAAGATGCGCGCCTGCTCCTCATAGGCGAAAGGCGAGCCGAAATGGGCGCGCCGCGCCGGCTGGGGCAGATGGCCGGCTCCGGTGCGTATCTCGGCGCTGGCCCAATGATCATCGGCGTCCCCGCCACTGTCTCTGAGCGTGGCCGAGGTGATCAGCGCGCCATGCGCCGGTTCCAGCACCGCGACCGCCAGCGGTTTGGTCGGATCGATCCAGTGCCGCTCAAGTCCGACATCGGCGTCACGGCCATCCTCGCGGGTGATGGCGAACCAGTCCACGAACTCCTCGGCGATCTCGCCCTCGGCCAAGCCGTCCAGCATCTGGATCCAGGCGGGCAGCATCGCCTTGGCGCGCCGTTCCAGCCCGCGGGATGCCGCGTCCAGACGCGCTTTGGTGTAGGGCTCCAGGGTCGCGGTCTTGTCGTTCATTTTTTTGCGCAAGGCTCGCGCCAGGCCGGCGAGCGGTTCGGCAATCCGCTTGAGCCCACGTGAAAGCCCGCGCACGGCCTCGAGCAGGCTTTCGCCCATCGGATAGGGTTCGGCTTCCAGCGAATAGAAGGCGTCGGCATCCTGGCTGCGGGCCCTGACATGGCCGTAGGCGGCCGCCAGGAAGATTTCACCTGGTCCGCGCGGGCCCGAGCCTAGTCGCATCGTCCAGCCTTCGCCTGCCAGCGCGCTCGCTGCCTGGACCGCTTCCTCCATCGCCTCCTGCGCGGCCTCGTCGCCGGCGATCAGGTCGTTGAGCCGCTCCTCCAGGCCGCGCATGCGGCTTCGTGTCCGGCCCTCGGGACCACGGATCCAGCGGCGCAGTTCCGCCATCTCCCGCCCGGACAGATGCGCGGAAAATCCGCCATCGGCGGCATCGAACAGGTGATGGCCTTCGTCGAAGACATAGCGCAGGCGCTGTTCGCTGGGCGTATCGGTGGTTTCGTCTTCGCCCAGCCAATCGCGCGAGGCATGGTCCTGCGAGGCCTGCGCGATCACCAGCGCGTGATTGGCCACCACGATATTGGCATGGCGGGCGCGGCGGATGGCGCGCTCGATGAAGCAGACGCGGTAGTGCGGGCAGGCCGCGTAAATGCATTCGCCGCGCCGGTCGGTGACGGCGGAAAGCGGCATATGTGCTGCCAGAAAGGCAGGAAAGCCGAGGCCCGAGATATCACCGTCGGTCCGGGCGGCCACCCAGCGCGCGATCAGGCCCAGGGCGACGGCGCGCTGGCCCGGCGCCAGCGCCGTGCGTTTTGCCGCTTCTTCAAAGTTGAGCAGGCAGAGATAATTTTCCCGTCCCTTGCGCACCACGGCTTTTTCGGCGCGCTCGATGGGATCGGGCCACAGATGGGCGATCTCCTGCACGATCTGGCGCTGCAGGTTGCGGGTATAGGTCGAGATCCACAAGCCCGGTCCGTTCTTCTCCGCCCACAGGCTGGCGGGCGCCAGATAGCCCAGCGTCTTGCCGGTGCCGGTGCCTGCTTCCACCAGGGCCACGCGGGGACTGCCTGCCTGTTCGCGCGGTCCGAAGGCGTAAGTCGCCGCGTCGGCGTAAGCGCCCTGCTCGGGCCTGAGGCTTCCCACCATCTGTGCAAGCCGCGCACGCGCCTCCGCGGGCTCCACGGGCAGCGAGCCCGGCTGGCCGGCGGGCGCCTGGTCTTCCCAGGGGATGAGACCGCGCCAAGCCTCCAGGCCCGCGATGGGTGAGCCGTGGGGTACTTCGCCCACGAGAGGCTTCAGGAGCGGGGCCCAGCGCCAACCCGAACGGTCCAGCGTACCCACCAGCGGCGCGAGGCTCGCGCATATGTCCGCCGGCCAATCGCCCACCTCGTTCAACAGGCGTTGCGCGATGGCATGAAGCGCGCGCGCGCCGTCTTCGGCTGTGTGCAGGGTCGCAAGACCCAAGGCCCGCGCCAGGCCCAGTGCGCTGGGCACGAAGGGTGTGCCCGGATGCACGAAGGCGAACAGTTCCAGCACATCGAACAGCATGACCGGCGCACGCACCCCCAGCCGTCCCGCGACAAAGGGGGAGTGCGCCACCAGCACGTCGCCGCCCTCGAACAGGGCTCGCGCATCACGCAGGGCGATGCGCTCGGCCGCGCCATCGCCGCGCGCGATCACCGCACCGGGCGGCGCGGGCACAAGGGCAATCAGGTTTGAGAGCGATTCCATGGGCGCGCGATATTGAAGGGCGCGGGAAGAACTTCCAAGCCGCAAGTTTCTTGCGAGCATCCAGGAATCTCGAGCGTGGCATTCCGCCACGCGACCTTCAGCATCCACCAGCTTCCTTCCCCCTTCGGCGCGAAGCGCCAGGAAGGGGGAGCGAGCAAGGCGCCCAGCCTTGCGAACGGCACAGCGAAGTGTCGGCGAAGCCGACCTGAGCTGTGGTGGATGGGGGTAATTGAACTAAGCCACTTCCGGATAAATCTGCGCCAGCGCAGCGCGCGCCCGGATATGTTCGCCCACCACGGCCTGGGCGGCATTGCGCAGTTCGTGGCCATTGCCACCTTCGCGCGCGGCCTGCGCGAACTGCCGGGCCGCTTCGGTGATGGCGGAAAGCCCCAGTCCGCCCGCAGCGCCCACGATGTCCTGCGCCAGCCGCGCGGCCTCGTCCCATTTTTCCTCGGCGCAGGCCTGTGCCAGCCCGTTTGTCAAATGTTCGGCGGTGACGATGTAGCATTGCAGGATTTCCGTCAGCGTCTTGATGCCGACGGATTTTTCCAATGTGCTGAAGGTGACCGGATCAATGGCGGCGACGGTGTCCGTGTCTATTTGCGCATTTTGCCGATCGTGCGGCGAGCGGACATGTTCGATGGCCCGGTAGAGCTGGGAGGCCTCCACCGGCCAACGCAGCGCGCTGTCGGTGGCGGTGGGCGCGCGGTCGCCGCGCA
>Ga0210401_10007152_pt1 | contig 11243 bp, 12 predicted proteins | sample IncBWH32MmetaG_FD_150866 | JGI IMG/M metagenome (GOLD analysis project Ga0210401, IMG submission 150866) | Forest soil microbial communities from Barre Woods Harvard Forest LTER site, Petersham, Massachusetts, United States - Inc-BW-H-32-M | ecosystem: Environmental > Terrestrial > Soil >... | reverse complement strand
CCCCCATCACGGATGGCGCCAAAGGACTTTTCCCAAGGGCCGCCGCATCGAGCAACGCGTCGACGCCATTGGACAGCTCCCGGCGGATCGCTTCGGCGAAGCCTGGTCCGCGCTCGACCACGATATCCGCGCCGTAGCTGCGCACCAGCTCGGCATCTGCTGGCTTGGCGTCGGCGATGACCTTTAGCAAGTTAAGTTCTTTAGAATCTGGTGGACGAGAAGGGATTCGAACCCTCGGCCTCCTCGTTGCGAACGAGGAAAAATCTAAGCTGAGGCTCGGTTCCACAGTCACTTAGATTTTTGAGGAGGCCCTGAATTGCCCCGCTCGCCCCGCCGACTAATTAGAGGATTTACTCTGGTACTCTGATAGGAACGGGCTGACCAACGGCCATGCGTCAACGCGTCTCCAGCCAGTTCGATTCGGACGTGGGAACAGAAGGGAATCAAAGATTTTCAAAAACATCCCAAACTTCGGACTTGGGTTCGATTCCCATCGCCCGCTCCATAAATTTTGATGATATCCTGTTGCCCTTGTACTGCTTAACCTACCTAACGAGACCATAAAACTGGGGTTTTGGTCCCAGGATGGTCCCAACGACCCAATTGGACGGTCGATTTCACCTTATTCTTGCAATGGCGTAAGGTATCTTCTCGCCCCTCATGCCGGCGTAACGGGCGTCTTTAAATACAGTGCGCGAATATTTGCCCATCAGCTGAAAGGATGCGGCGCGAAGACAACGGTCTAGGGAACCGTTAAGCTCCAGGCACCGCGCCATGTCTTAATCCATGCTGTCGCGTGGCCTTGGTCGCGACTTTTCCGTGCAAGATACGGCGGACTGGATCCGCGGTGAGGAATGTTGCGCGAAGTGATTCGCCGGGTTCGAAGGAATCGGCAATCTGGAGGATGCAAGATTCAGCGCGATTGCGGTACGTTTCGGCAGTTTTGAGTTCTCTTGCGTGCCGGCAAACCTGCGATGCAGTCGCGAAGATTTGCCAGGCTGCGAACAAGATTTCAAATCTATCAATAATTGCGAGGGCTTTCTGAATCGACTCGCGCGCACCCTGCAAATCGCTTTCTGAGAGCGCCACTCGGGCCTGCAGCTCCCACCCGAGCGCCTGCAGATGCGGATCGCTGGTGGACAGCGCGGACTTTAGAAAACCGTCAGCCGCGGTGCGCGCGTTCACGGCGTTTCCGGACAGGAGCCAGGCATTGCCCGATTCAAAGTCTGCCATCATTCTCCACTCCCAATGCATGAAAAATTTTGTGTGCTCATCAAGGTCCTGTACGTGCCTGAAATGTTCAACTGCTTCAGAGTATTTCCCTTGCTGGAGCGCGATATTTCCGGCGGCTATCTGGTCAATCGAGTAGTACTGTGCGTCCGGAAATTCTTGCCCCCTGACATTACGCGCTGCTTGACAAATCTGCCTTGCACCCTCGAAGTCGAAAGCGATTGCGTGAAGCATGGCTTCGCGAAGAGTAAGAAGCCAGTACAACGACAAATTCTCATCCGGAGACGCTCTGCCGGATTTGGTTATCTGCAAGACTTTCCCAAGCTGTCCCGTACGGAAAAGGATGATTATTTTTGCACTCAGTGCACCAAAGTGCGCCAGAAAGTTCACTACTTGACCCACCCCGGATGCGCTGGCTTCGGATACGCTGCGTTCGCATAGATCCAATGCTTCCGCGTATTTGCCTTTAAGCATCAAGATGTGTGCATATACAACTCGCTGATAGGGATCCAGCTCTGCAGGATAGAGAGCGAGCAGAGTTTCGTAAGCGGACGTACACAGTTCAGCATGTGTTTGGCTCCAGGAGTCAAACACCAGGCGAAAACCAGTGGCCAGCATCTGTATGAGCGCTAAACGCGGGGGATCGTTACAGCTCATGCTGATTTTCAGGGCCTCATCCAATGCCGCAACACCTTCTTCGGGACCAATGAAGCCCAGTGGATACATCGCGGAGGTTAACGCGTGCATTTGAGCCGCTTTGAGGCCAGCTTGCTGGGCGCGTGCCGCGGCGGCTGCATACATCTGGGCGGACTCTGTCAGAGCACCCAGCGCGAAATGAGCATCGCCCATAAGCCCAAGGATGCGAACCTCAATTTCGGCTCGAACCTTGAGGGTAAGCTTCACCACTAATTCGTGCGCATGTTGCAGTATCTCGATGCAATCACGATAAGCGAATCGCCCCACCGCATTGTCCGCCGCAATCAGCAAATAATTGACGGCCTGCTCGTAGTCGCGGCCTCCCTCGAAATGCAAGGCAAGTTCGGTCGCCAATTCCTGCTCGCAGGGGTCGCAGAACGATTTAAGTCTTTGCGCCAATAACAGGTGCAACTTCGAACGAGCGCTCTCGGACAGCCTCCCATAGAGAACTTCCCGATAGAGTGAATGCCGGAAATCATAGTGCGCGGAAATCTCGCCGTTGGCTTGTTCTTTTCTCCCGGAACATTTGATGAACTGAAGTTTTCCTACCAGACCCTCACAAATCTCTTCGATCTCGCCGGGATCGATTCCAGCAGCAGTGCTGACGGCCCACGCAGAAAACTGCTCTCCGGCAACGCTGGCGCTTCTTAAAACGCGCTGTTCAACTGGGCTCAACTGCTGGAACTGCGCTTCAATTAATTGATCCAGGGTTTCCGGAACGCTCTGAGCGACAGCTTCAATCGGCGCCGCGAGGACCCATTTCCCGTCGACCTGCGCAATCAATCCCTTCTTCACCATGTCCTGGATGATGGTCACCATGAACAGCGCGTTACCACCCGAGCGCCGGTAGATTAGGTTGGCAAATCTTGCGGGGAGGTCCCTATCAACGAACTTGACGGCAATGTATTTGGCGACATCGGGCTCTTCAAGGCGCTCAAGACTGACTTCATGACTTAGATCGTGGATTACCAAGTCTTGCTTGAGTGCTTTCAAAGGACTTCGCGAAATGATGACATCAGCGGGGCGATAGGTTCCAAACAGCAGCAACTTTGCCGGCCCACGGCGGCGCGCCAGCGCCGAAATAAAATCCAGCGTGGAAGGATCCACCCAATGGAGGTCTTCGAGAATCAAGACCAGCGGATCCTGCACTGTCAATGCTTCCAAGGCCTCACAAATCTCGCGCACCATTCGCTCGCGGGTTGCGCCCAGGATTTCGTTTTGCAGCGCCTCGCGCAGCTCGGGCTTTATGAGCGAAGGGAACTGAATCAACCATGTGGGCGCTTGTTTCGTCAGAGTGTGCATCACTCGGCTGCTCGTGGCCGGATCACGAGCCCATTGGCCAATGGCTTCCAGTACGGGATAATACGCTTCCTTGCCGCCGAAACCCTCGACACACTGTCCACGAATGACAGTTAGGTTTGATCGCTGGGCAGCTGCTTGATGGAACTTGTCAATAACGGTTGTCTTTCCGACTCCCGCCTCTCCAGTGATAAAGATTATCTGTCGCTGACCTTTAAGCGCGTGAGTCAGGTAGCCGTCCAGTTGCGCCAGGGATGCTTCTCGACCAACTATTTCTTGCGCAGTGTGGGCACGCGCATCTGAAGGTCCCGCGGTGCTGTCTTCCGTCACCGGAGCTACAAACTGATACCCTCGGCGCGGAAACGTCTCAATGAACTCAGGTTTTTCATGGCGATCGCCCAAGGCTTTCCGAATTTCCAAAACATATTTCTTGATGACCTCTGGGTTTACGTAGATCTCGGGCCAAAGTGCACTGAGGATTTCATCCTGCGTCACCAGCCTGTCTGCGTGTTCGACCAGATAGCGAAGTACATCGAAAGCCTTAGGGGTGAGCGCCACGCGATCTTCCCCGTTCCACAAGCAGTGGTTCACGATGTCGAGCCGGAAGGAATGGAATTGTTTCATTGAGCAGGCCGGTTCGCTTCTCATATCAAGGCAAGCGGGTTCCGAGAGTCTACGACATTAACGCGAAGTTTACATTAATGATGATCGTCAAGGCCCACTCCAGTCTTAGACGCGGACTAGTTGAATCCTCTTCGCCCATTTGGCCTCACGTCACCAAAATTGGACCGAAATCGTCACCGCCCCGTCATGCCAGCCTTCTTTTCGCCCTGTACGCTGCCCCAGTAACCGGTAGGCCATAAAGGTCAGAACTGGTATCTCAAACAAAAGGACAAGACAAATGAAGAAGATATTGGCTGCAGTGCTCAGTTTACTGTGCGCGGCATCGGTGTTTGCGTTTGATAACGACGATTCCATCGTTCGCTGGAGAGGTATCGTCGGTGTGATTACCGCGCCTGCCGTCGACAACCCTGTGGGAAGCATTCACGGCGGAGCGGGACCTTGGTCCGTTCGCAGCGGTCGCGCAAGCGTGGACTTGGTTGCAGGAAATGCTTCCTTCGAAGTCGAAGGGCTGGTGCTCAATGGCGGAAGTGCCAGTGGTACTCCAGGGCCAGTCTCCGCGGTCGTCGGCACCTTGGTGTGTAACGCCGACACGCAGACTCAAGCGATCCTTGACACCGCCGTGGTGCCTCTTAATGTGCATGGTGATGCCCACTTCTCGGGCCGTCTCCAGAATATACCGGTAACTTGCGCCAACCCGTTGTTCCTGGTCCGCATCGCGGCTCCGGCCGGCGCTGCGGGCCGTTGGATCGCCACGGGAACCGAGCGTTTCATCGGTGACGACGGAAGGTAAAAACAACTGTTACAACCGCTAACGGCGAGGCCAAGGGGGCCTCGCCGTTTTCCTTCGGTTATTTGATAGAACGTGAATTCGATTAGTGCGTTACGGATAACGGACGAAAGCGTCACCGGCAGGTCATACGTTCATGTTTTTATTCGGCTAGGCTCACACATTATGCGCGCAGCATTCGTTGTTCAACTGGGACCAGAAACAAAGCCTTCCGAGGGTCGGTTCGAGGGCTGGGTAGAGGAAGTTGATTCCTGCAGGGAACAGCGATTCCGTTCCAGCGAGGACCTGCTGAAATTTATGGGCCAGCGGTTTGACCTGGTGAAAGCTTCGGCTTACGAGATTGAAGCTGGTGTCAAGAACGAGCAGGCCTCGCCGAGGAAGAAAGCGTGCAGGAAGAAAAGAGGTGCGCCATGTGGATCACACACATTCTAGTTTTTCCTGCCTTGGTGTCAGTCACCGCGAGGCCGCCGGGCCGAAGCTAGTCTTGGGAACTAGGGATAAGCCGAACGGACTGATTCATTTGCAGAAGTAGCTTGATGCGAGCCTGTTGAGCGCGCCTGACGTGATTGCGGATGGCTGCTTCGGAGGCCGCCGAATCGCGCGCCTCGACCGCGTCAACGACAGCGCGGTGTTCCAACAACGCCGTTTCGCGTCGCTCGCTGCCTGTGCGGCCCGCCGGTTGAAGAAGGAGCATCGCGGTCTGGATGTACGCAAGCATCTTCAAAAGATATCGATTATGCGAACAATAATAGATCGCCTCATGGAATCGGCGATTGTGGTCAGCCAGTTTTCCGGCATCGCCGAGGATTTGTTCTTCCAGTTCAATCATGTCCCGCAAAGCCAGAATCTCCACCTCAGAAGCATTTCGCGCTGCCAGCACTGCCGCAGATTAGGATGTCTCCCATACTGCGTGAACCACCCGAGCACAGAACAACCGTGCCTTGCGAAGAACGCGCCGTCACCAGAACTGGACCAAAAAGGCACTCGGACGTCACGCATGAATTGCGTGACACCACTTATCGTGCAGAAGGTCTGGCGGCACGGCGACGGCAAAGTGGAATCTTGGCAAGCGTTTTGGGACTCTGCGAGAACTCACTCGAAAGCCGAACATCAACAACCGTTCCCAGGATTGAAAGACGAAATCGAAAATAAGCAGAAATGAAGAAGTGAACAACAATTGCATTAAGAGGTTCCAGGGCGGCGCACCCGCTCGCATCATTCGTGGAGCAATGGCCGTGGGACTGGCGTTGCTGGGTGTTTCCGGCATCGTTTACGCCCAAGAAAAGACTCAGGAACGGAAGGATGAATCCAACTTCAACACCTCGATCCCGAGCCCGGTAACACCGGAGAAGATTACCCCTCCAGTGGGAAGCACCGCATTCTTGTTAGGCCACGGAGTCGGCACGCAGGGATATGTTTGTCTGCCCAACCCCACGGGCGGTGTCTCCTGGACCGTCAACAACGCCCGTCCTGAAGCTACTCTTTTCACGCACATCTTCGGCGAAGCGGTGCAGATCATCACTCATTTCCTCAGCCCAGTTGTAAATCCAAATAAAATCGGGCCAAATCCGCTCACGTTTCGGCGACGTAACCTGGCAGAGCTCCTTCGATAGCAGCCGGGTGTGGGCGCAAAAGACGGATTTCATTACCGCCGGCACCGACGCAAGTTGCCCAAATGGCGGCGCGATTGATTGCCTCTTGCTGCAGGTGATTGGTTCTGACGCTGGACCTACAGGCGGCAAATCGCTGACGAAGACTACGTTTATACAACGCCTGAACACAAAAGGCGGATCTGCTCCGGCTAATCCCGCGACTGGCTGCTTAACCACCAACGACGTAGGTCATCAAGTGCTCGTGCCGTACAGCCCCGACTACTTCTTTTTCCGGGCGGACGACTAAAGCAGTTTATTCGCACGGCTGTTGAGAAATCCGGATCGCGAGAAGTCGCTAATGCCGGCGTTCTTCGCGCGAGTCCAGGCAGAACACCCTTCTTCGTTTGGGCCATCCGGAATGGAACTGACGTTACCGAAATTGGACCGAAGCGTAACCGGGAGGTCACGTCTTCACATTTTCGTTCACCTATTCTCACATCGTTGTGCCGGACGCATTCGTAATTCAACTGGGACTGAAATGAAATCGGCCAGTTCGCGAAGAGCTTTGGTTCTAGAGGAAGTCGTCATGAACACCAGATACAAGCGAACTATACACACGCAGTTCGCACGAGAAACAAGGAGGAGACCAATGGGCGCAGTCGCCAAAAAGCCGATTACACAAGTGATGCCGGGTCCGGCAACGGCGGTGCCATGGTTTGTCGCCAACGAATCGGCGACAGCGATGCGAATTATAAGTCCCAAAGAAGTGCGGCAGTTATCGCAATTCGCAGCGGTCATTGTCCTAGTGCCCCTATCTCCCGCGCGCAGCAAAGGAGATGCTGTCGAAACTACAGGCAACAATTCGCTTGTCGAGACTTCAAGAACATCAGTTCTCGCCTTGATCGAAAAACGCGCGATACCGTCCAACCCCAATGGCGACGAAAGCGAGCTTGTGATTGGCGATGTGAAAGTGAGTTTTTCCTCCATGGACGCCAGCCGCAAAGGTGAGCCGGTAAAGCTTACGCGGCTGGAATTCAAGACGTTGAAATACTTCGCGCAAAATCCGGGACGCGTCATTGCGCGAGACGAGTTACTTAACCAAGTTTGGGGTTACGAAAACTATCCCTGCACTCGGACCGTCGACAACCACATTTTGAGACTCCGTAAGAAACTTGAAAGACATGCATGTCGGCCGCTTCATTTTCGAACCGTGCACGGCGTCGGTTACAAGTTCTTGCCGTAGTGCGCTGCTCCGGATCGGGGGAACCCAGGAATGACGTTACATAAAACAAGAGGTTAATAAGTATGAAGAATGCACTTACAGGGTCCGGAACAAACGAGAGCAGCGAGAGAGAAGCAATCACGCGCGCGCAGCGCGGCGATGGCGTGGGTTTTGAATACCTCTACAAGAAATACAGCAGGCGCGTATACAGCGTGTGTTTGCGCATGACCAGGAATTCGGCGGAAGCCGAAGATTTGACGCAGCAAACATTCTTGCAGGTGTTTCGAAAGATCGGGACATTCCGCGGTGAGTCTGGTTTTTCAACCTGGTTGCATCGCGTGACCGTAAATGTTGTCTTGATGCACCTGCGTCGCAGGAAACCGGCTGAAATTGTATTCGAAGACTTGGACCGGGCACAACTTTGGGCAGTCCCGAATTCTGCACGAGTTGCACGAGATGACCTGATGACCACAGCGCAGGCAAGGATCTCGGTAGCCGCCCAGCGCTGCGCCAGCATGGCGCGTTTTTCAACACCTACACCGCTGTCTGTCAGGCTTACCACCTTCACCCATCATCCTTTCGCTGCTCCAATTGGAATCCATTTGAGAAATTCGAAAAACAACAAAATACCCCCAATTTGTACGTTTTTGCTCATCTACAAGCTTCCCAAGCTTCGGGCGCGTGGGTTCGATTCCCATCGCCCGCTCCATTACAAACGCTGATTCAGTTGCCTTTACGCCGCCAGATCGTTGGAAAAACCCTATCAAACGCCGAGTTTTGGACCCCAACTGGACCCCAGCGAGGCCAATTGGACCCCAAGTACCATTGACAACGTATGGCTGTAGGTATACACTTCCCCTAATGAAGCGCACTACCATCTGGCTCCAAGAACACCACCAGAAGAAGCTCAAGGCTCTTTCGGAGAAGACCGGAGCCCCGGTTTCTGCGCTCATCCGCAAGGCGATCGAGGCATATCTGAAGAAAAAGTAGCAGGAAACGGAATGCGCCTGACGAGAGAGCTAACAGAAGTTGTGAAGGCGGAAGTTGTTTCGATTCTGCAAGGCTATCCCGCTGGCCTGAAGGCAGTGCAGCTCTATTCCTTGCAGTGGCGCTCTTTCCCTGGTCTAGCACCGTCACTTCAGGAATATATGGACCTGCTGCGAGAACTGCAGACCGACGGCACGCTTCGCGAGCGCCATGTACCTGGTAAATTTCGGATTTGGCAACTCGGTGACCAGAGAGAACAAACTTAAGCAGTAAGAGCGGGGCGCGCCGGTGCTGACGATAGAAGACGATGCGCCTTCACCGTTACCGGCAGCCGGGGACAATCCCTGATTGCTCCAGCGCAACGACGGACACCTCCATAGCGCGCCATAATCTTCTCAATCGGTCTGCCGGGAGGATGAGCAGGGGGAATCCAGTTACTCCGCCTGGCACAGGGCCGGCCAAATGGGCTGGCCCTTCTAGAATCTCGGTATGGGTCCTGAGACACAATCCCCGCCTTGCGAGTACTGCGGACTCGCACCAAGCGAGACGATGAACAACTTGTAACCGCTGGACCGCTTACACGGGTCAAGTGGAGAAGACGAACTTACTTATTCCTTCGCGGCGTACTCGGAATTCAGGAAACGCTGTCTGCAAGAAATGGATCATCGCCTCCGTGTCACGTAAACAAAGGTTTGCATGTTCAAGACGGGCGGCCATTGTGCACCTCCCATGCCGCCTGACTTCAGTCTGACCCTTCAAGAATTGCCCTGGCGGGCATCCCAAGAATATCACTGTCCTCCATACTCTGACGCGGCTGGATAAAGCGCTAAACACGGGAGTGCTGTCCACGCCGGACGCATTCCGAGCATATTGTCGCTAGCCTTCAGGGGCGTGAATCAGGCGAACGGCGGTGATTGTGCCACTCGCTCCATTGATGTGCAATTACTTGCAATCCGAACCGATGTGTTAAGACTCAGATCGATTCCTGCCCTTTCGCAGATATTTCGGCACTGGGATAGCGGAAGGGCTTTCGGAGGGATTATGCGTGCCGATCATGTGGAAGTCTCATGGGATGCAGACAAATCGATGAGACTCGCCTAAGCCGGACATGCACGTTGGATTCTGATGATCTATTCCCGTAGCGACACGGGATCGGACTCGTTCTTTGGTGACTGCTTGTTTAGAAGGGACACTAACTCACGTCCGGATGCAGGCACCCCTGCTTTGCCTTCGCGGACGATCTCTTTCGCAGTGAGGCTTCGGCCATAGAGCTTTCGGTTCGCACTTCCATCTGACCGAAGTGTCGAGCCCTCAAGCGAAACGCCAGCGAACAAGCCTCGGGAGCGAGAATAACTGAGGATTTCTGCCCTCATCACGATGTCGGTATCTGCAGCCGCTGAGCGCCCCTTGGGCCCGGCTGCTGCAGAGGCCTCGCCGCCAAGCTTGACTTTGCTGCTCAGGATTGAGTTCGCCCCTCTGGGATTCATCACCAATAGGACGAAGTCGGTGGCTTGGCCGCCCAACTGAAAACCAATGTTCGCACCTTCGAGGGCGAACAGCGCGGGGGCGCTCCAAGACCCCGTGAAGTGCTGCCCCGTCCGACAGGTGATCGCACCCCGGCCGAAATCGCCCCCGACGCCGAATGCAAACTTCAGGACCGAAGGAATCACGATGACACACTCGGCCTTGTTGAGCAGATCCTTCGGAAGCCCATCGGGGATGTCCATTATTTCCTTGAACACTTGGCCGCAGGTTTCCAAACGCTTTTGCTCCCGGCTCTCATTGGTTGCGAAAGTGGGGCATGCCAGAAAGATGACCATGACAAAAACACTGACTTTCCTCATGATACGGCTCCTAGATATTCTGTTCGATTCTTGTTGGACTGCTTCGCCGAAGTCAGCCAGTTCTGGAGACGTGATTGGCTGAGACAAGGCGAAATGTCACCACCTGTCTAATTGACTTCAAGGTGGAAAATATCAACGACGACGTTAGTTCTGTGGTTCAACAGAACAACGTGGCCACCAATTACTTTCTTCGCCAAGCCAGGAGGAAGGTGTCTCTCATTCTCGGAATACCAGCCGCGGACGGCTTCTTCATCGTGATGTTTATAGTAATGGTCGGAATGCTCGTCATCATCATCGCGGTCGTGTTTATGGCCTTTGCCGTGTCCGTTGCCATTATCTTGTGCATGGTTCACTGCGGGATTTGCGCTGACCAGGAACACACCCAATGCCCCAGCGATCATCCAGTTCATTAATTTCATTCACTCCTCCTGAAGAGTACTGGTGTATTTGAGCGTAACGTGGAACAGGGGTGGTTGCGATTTAGCCTGCATTTCCGCGTGCTCTATTGACGACTTGGACGAAGGTACAGCCTGGGGACCTGGCCTTGGATCCGTGTTGAACTGGAAGGCGAAAAGACAAAGTCACCGATAGATGTCCAAAGAAGACCGTTAAGTCCACCGGTGTCCCTCGCCAAAATGCTGGCCGGCGCGATTGCCTTTGAAATGAGCGCCATTCAAGAAGATGAAAGTGAGTCGTCGCCCTGGTTGTGCTGATTTTCTTTTGGGGGAGCCTTCGCTCTCATCAGCGTCGCCACCGGCCGCCTCCCTGGACCCTGCTTCCCGCCATCGCCATGCTCACCTATGGCTGGACGTTTTACTCCGGCTTCCTGAATTTCTTCTCCGAATCCGCGGCGCCTTCTCCTTGCCTGTGGCTGGCGAATTGTTGTTTTGCCCATATTTCCTTAGGATTTCCCTTCCTGCTACGATTCTGCGATGAGCAATCTGGTCATTCTGTTTATCCAT
>Ga0210401_10007150_pt1 | contig 11248 bp, 10 predicted proteins | sample IncBWH32MmetaG_FD_150866 | JGI IMG/M metagenome (GOLD analysis project Ga0210401, IMG submission 150866) | Forest soil microbial communities from Barre Woods Harvard Forest LTER site, Petersham, Massachusetts, United States - Inc-BW-H-32-M | ecosystem: Environmental > Terrestrial > Soil >... | reverse complement strand
CTAAGGGAAGGCGTGGCGGAAATGATCCACGAAGTGCAAGTGGAAGCCACCTTCCCCGACGGCACCAAGCTCGTCACCCTTCACGATCCAGTCCACTAGCCGTTGCGGCACGGAGAACGCCAATTAAACCGGGTGAATATTTTCTGAACGAAGCCGCCGGGCCCATCGAAGCGAACGCCGGTCGCGAAACAAAGCGCGTGGTCGTGCGCAATACCGGCGACCGTCCGGTCCAGGTAGGCAGCCATTTCCATTTTTTCGAGACCAACCGCGAGCTCGAGTTCGATCGCGCAACGGCCTACGGCATGCGCCTGAATATACCCGCAGGCACAGCCGTACGTTTCGAGCCGGGAGAAGAAAAGGAAATCGAGCTGACTCCGTTCGGCGGCCGCCGGGTGATGCAAGGCTGCAACGGATTGGTCGAAGGCCCGCTCGACGCCGAAGGCGTGCGCGATAACGCCCTGACTCGCGCGCAAAACGCCGGATTCCGCACGAGTCGCACAAGCCAATCGGGGAAACTCCCATGAGCCCGAAAATCCCGCGCCGCACGTATGCCGAGCTCTACGGCCCCACAACCGGGGATCGCATCCGCCTCGCCGACACTGAACTGATCATCGAAATCGAAAAGGACTTCACGCACTACGGCGACGAGATTACCTTTGGCGGCGGCAAAGTAATTCGCGACGGCATGGGCCAAAGCGCCAGCGCCATCAGAGAGCGCGAGCACGGTGCGCTGGACCTCGTCATCACCAACGCCGTGATCCTCGATCACTGGGGCATCGTGAAAGCAGACGTCGGCATAAAAAACGGCCGCATCGTGAAAATCGGCAAAGCCGGAAATCCCGACACGATGGAAGGCGTTGATCCCGACCTGGTCGTCGGCGCCGCCACGGAAGTGATGGCCGGAGAAAATTTGATCCTCACCGCCGGCGGCGTGGATAGCCACATCCACTTCATCTCACCGCAGCAGATTTACGAAGCGCTCTCGAACGGCATCACCACGATGATCGGCGGCGGCACCGGTCCCGCCACCGGCACTGCTGCCACCACTTGCACTCCCGGCGCGTGGAATCTTGCCCACATGTTGCAAGCCGCCGAAGCGTGGCCCATGAATTTTGGATTCCTCGGGAAGGGAAATAGCGCCACCGCCGCCCCGCTCGTCGAACAAATCGAAGCAGGCGCCTGCGGCCTGAAATTGCACGAAGATTGGGGCACCACGCCCGCGACGATTTGCGCCTGCCTGAAAGTCGCCGACGATTTCGACGTCCAGGCTGCCATCCACACCGATACGATCAACGAAGCCGGATTCCTAGAAGCCACGGTCGCCGCCATCGCTGGACGCGCCATCCACACCTATCACACGGAAGGCGCCGGAGGCGGCCACGCTCCGGATATCATTCGAATTGCCTCGTTCCCAAATGTTCTGCCGTCGTCCACCAATCCCACGCGCCCCTACACGGTGAACACCATCGCCGAGCATCTGGACATGCTCATGGTATGCCATCATCTAAATCCGCAGGTTCCGGAGGATGTGGCCTTCGCCGAAAGTCGCATCAGGCCGGAGACGATTGCCGCCGAAGATATTCTGCACGACCTGGGCGTGATCAGCATGCTCTCCAGCGATTCGCAAGCGATGGGCCGGGTCGGCGAAGTAGTCACGCGCACCTGGCAAACCGCGCACAAAATGAAAGTGCAACGCGGCGCGCTCGCAGCAATCCATTCCGGCTCACTGCCCGGCGATACGAAAGGCAACGACAATTCCCGCGCCAAGCGCTACGTCGCGAAGTACACCATCAATCCAGCGATCACCCATGGCATGGCTGCGGAAATCGGCTCGATTGAACCAGGAAAGCTAGCGGATCTGGTCCTCTGGAAGCCGGCATTCTTCGGCGTGAAGCCGGAAATGGTGGTGAAAGGCGGATTCATCGCCTGGAGCGCCATGGGTGATCCGAACGCCTCGATCCCAACGCCGCAACCGGTAATGTATCGTCCGATGTTCGGCAGCTTCGGCAAAGCGACCGCCCTGATCGGTATGACGTTCGTATCCGAGGCGTCGCTCAACGCCGGCGTGCCGCAAAGACTCGGCCTAAAAAAGTCAATCGCTCCGGTACGAAATTGCCGCCACATCGGAAAGAAGGACATGATCCACAACAGCGCGACTCCCAACATCGAAGTGGATCCCGAAACCTACGAAGTCCGCGTGGATGGCACGTTAATTACCTGCGAACCCGCCCGCGTCCTGCCTCTCGCCCAACGCTATTTCCTTTTCTGATTCGGCCGTCACCGCCATCACTGCCGTCGCGGCAGCCAGAATATTTCGTCCCGAAAGGCCGCGCACCCTCGAATTTCGCACCCCGCTACGCTCCACCGCAGCACCCAAAATTACTCCACCCAGCAATGTACCTACTCGATAGCGGTAACCTTTTAGCACACGGCCCGTATATAGAGGTTGAGCGGACTCCTGATGCCAATTAGGTTAACACCAGGCGTTGTACCGATAACTGGAATGCAACTACCAACTAGGCGTTAGGCGGTCAGTTTCCTAATTTGGGTTGGCCGTGCCGATGGCGAATTTGCCAATCGGTTGAACTGCGCGGACTCCCTCAGGTCCCGCGGTTGCGAGTATCACCGCAAATGCACTTGGGAAAAATGACCGGACTCGATCATTCAGTTAAACCGTTGGATCGTGGTGCGCCGCTTCGAATTTCAATTGGCGGCGTGCCCCTCTCGCTTTTCATCCAGGAAGATGCACTGCGCGAGCCTGCCTCAAGGCGTTATCGGGAATTTGCCCAGAATTCAGAAAACGGATTTCCTATCGTTCTCATGCAGCCGCACGGGCGTACACAACCGCGTGTCGAATTTTCGTACTCACTCGATGACGCAAGACTGATCCTTGGACCCGAGTTTGCTGAGTTTCACGGCGTTCGCCATGAATACGCGCTCGATTCTTTGCTGCGCATATTGCTCACAATGGTGCTCCTGCCGCAGCGCGGAGTTCTCTTGCATGGCGCGACTGTCGTGCGAGACGGCCGCGCGCACATTTTCTTCGGACGCTCGGGGGCGGGGAAGAGCACCGTGGCGTCGCTGTCTCCCGAAGGCGCCGTACTCACAGACGAAATTTCTCTTCTGCGGTATTCCCGTGGGTGCTGGCAAGCTCACGGCACTCCTTTCTGGGGCGAATTCCGAGCCGCCGGGATCAACCGCCTGTTTCCCATCGCTAGCTTGCACTTGCTAAACCAGGCGAAGGACGATCGCGCCGAGCCTCTTTCCGTGAAGGAAACACTGCGCGCTCTGTTGCCTTGCGTCCTGTTTTTCACTACCGAGAAGCGCGCGCATGAAACATTACTGTGCACGTTAATGCGCCTGATTCAAGAAGTGCCCTGCGATCGGCTGCATTTTCGCCGGAGTGCAGATTTCTGGAAGGTGATCGCGGCATGAGCGGATTCATCATTCGAAACCCAAAGCTCGCTTGGCGCGAGATTGATGGCGAAACGGTGATTATTTCGCCGGAAGACAGCCAAGTGCATGAACTCAACGAAACGGCGAGTCTCATCTGGAAGCACGCTGAAGGCAAGACGGTGCAAGAAGTAGCCGAGCGGCTTTCCGCGGTGTATGAAATTAGCGTAGAAGCAGCGCGCGCAGACATTGACGCGTTAGTGACCGCGTGGCAGCAGAAGCAACTCGTGTTCCTGGCAGCGGAAGCGAAGGGCTAGTAGATGCCGAATACTCCAGTAATGGACGGCTTGATTCGCAGGACGGTGGAACGCCACCTTCCGTGGAGCGTCCATCTGGACCTCACTTATCGCTGCAATGAACGCTGCATCCATTGCTATCTCGATCACGAAGATCACGGTGAGATGAAGACGGCCGAAATCAAGAATGTGCTCGAGCAACTCGCTCATTCCGGCACGCTGTTTCTGACTCTGAGTGGCGGCGAGATATTTTTGCGCGTGGATCTTTTCGATCTGCTCGAGTTCGCGCGCTCTCTTCACTTTGATATCAGCCTGAAGACCAACGCGCTTCTGATTGATGCCGAGCGAGCCCGCAAACTGCGCGCGCTAAGCGTGCGCCGCATCCAAGTCAGCATATATAGCGCGGAGCCGGCGGTGCACGACGCTATTACCAAAGTTCGCGGGTCGCTCGAGCGCAGTTTGATTGCGATTCGATTCCTGCAAGCGGAGGGTTTGCAGGTAAAGATCGCGTGCCCTCTGATGAAGCAGAATTTGACGGCTTATCGAAACGTCCAAGCGCTCGCAGCGGAGTTGGGTGTTCCTTACGTCCTGGATATGACGATTACTCCCAAGATGGACGGAGACATGAGCCTGCTGCAATTGCGCAATTCAGCGCAGAGCCTTTTGCCGATTTTGCGGGATCCGACTCTCAATCCGCCATCCACGTCGCTCGACAGCGCGAAAGCTACGCCATTTTCCACGGGAAGCGCGACCTCCAGCGGAATTGAAAGCCAGGCGTATAACGACATCCCGTGCAGCGCGGGGCACAACAGTTGTTACATTTCGCCTTATGGCGATGTGTTTCCGTGCGTGCAGATGCCCGTTGCCACCGGCAATCTGCGAGAACGTCGTTTCGAAGATATTTGGTTCCGATCGGCGGAGATGAATCGCGTGCGAGCCGTCCGCGAGTCCCAATTGCCCGTCTGCTCGAAATGCTCCATCCGGCAATACTGCGAGCGGTGCCCGGGGCTGGCGCAGATGGAAGGCGGAGATTTATTGGGAGCGTACGAGCGCGCTTGCGAGTTGGCGGAACTGAAAGCAAGCCTGGCGGGCGTGGCGAATCCCATTAGCGCGATGCACGCGCAGAACCCGGACAGAAAGCGTTCGTGTTCAATTCCGCCACCGGTCGCCGCGCCGCCAGCGCAAATTGGCAGAATTTGATTCCGGGGAAATGATGGATAGAACGCAAAAAACTGCGCAAGGCGACGAAAAGCAGCAGAAAAAGAAGCGAGTTTATGTGAAGCCGCAGTGCGTCTCGGAGCCGATCTACGAGACGCTCGCACTCGCCTGCGGGAAGCTGCCTGGCCAGGGCGGAGTATGCAACGCAGCACCGCGCCGCTCGTAGGCGGACGCGAGTTTCGGCACAAATCAGCTGGAGGTAATACGATTCATGGATAGACGGGGCCCAGTGACCGGAGTGCAACGCACTGACTGGCGTCGGTGGGTTGCTTTAACGCTAACGTTGCTAATGGCCGCGCCGGTGATTGCACGCGAAACAATCGTACTGCAAAAGTCGGGCACGGACTCCCAAGCACGCGGCGCGGACGCCACGCTTCTCCAGGCCAGCCCTACCACGAACAGTGTGGGTAGCGCTCTAACAGTTACGTCTGCAACGGGCGCGAGCCAGCACGCCATCCTCGAGTTTGATTTATCGCGCATCCCGAACGTGGGGATTAAACAGGCATTGTTGACGTTGCACGTAATCACCCCGCCGGTCACCGCCGGAAATTTGACCTACGGAGCCTACGACGTTACCAATTTCTGGCAGGCCAATGCTGTCAGCTGGAATACACGCGTGGCCACCACGGCTTGGACGGCGGCCGGGGGCGACACGGCGGGCACTGCGACGGCAACGGCCACCGTGAACCACACCAGCACAAGCGTCCAATTCAACGTCACCACCGATGTGGAAAACTGGTACAACGGTAGCACAAATTACGGAACGATTATTAAAGATCAAGCGGCGAATGATGGTGCTGCGACAATTTTTGGATCGAAGGAAGCCAGCAACGCAACTTCGCCCGAGCTGGACGTAACGTTCGTTCAGAACGTGACGGGCCTCGCGGCAACTCCTGGCAATGCGAGCATCACACTGAACTGGACCATTCCGGCGCTGATCGGTAGCCCAGTCGGCACGGAAAAATACACCGGCGTGCTTATCCTTCGCCGCACCAGCTCACCTGTGGACAAAACTTCGGTTCCGACTGACACTACGAGTCCGGCCCTCTGCTCGACCGTGGGTACGGGAACTGTTGTTTTCAGCGACACCACTGGGAAAACAACCTTTACGGACAACGCTACTAACGATGCGTGCGCTGCCCCGGGCGGTGCGCCGGTGAACGGAACCACGTATTTCTACAAAGTATTTTTGCGCGACAGTTCTAATTATTATTCCGCGCAGGATCAAATCACCAACGGCTCAACGTATACCGAAGAAATTTCAGCAACACCAGCGGCTACCACTGCTGCTCAGCAAACCACACAGTGGATTGCCGCGACATTCGCGACCGATCTTGCCAGCCCGGCGGTGAATCCCGGAACGGTTGTGGGAGTCGGCTCGCAAATCAATCTTCTATTTCTCATCAACGCTTCCACCGGAGTGCGACAGTTTCTTCCCGTCTCCGTGGGTGGAGCGATTGCCTCGCGCTCGCCTGTAATTGATGCCGCATCTTCGTCAACCGGACAGGACATCGTTTATCTGACGGACCAGGATGGTCTCATCTACGGAGTCAACGCCGATACCGGCGTCTTCGATTGGATCGTGAATCCCATAGGCACTGGCATTCTGTCACTTCAAGGCGGTCCCGCCGTGCAGTTGAAAACCGTTGCGGGGGGCGCAACTGATCTGGTTTTCTTCGGAACTCGTAACGCAGCCACGACGACGGGCAACCAGATTTTCGCATTGAACGGCAACACCGGGGCGAATGCGTCATGGTCGCCCATCACCGGAGCAAAGGGCACCACTCCCGATCTGGATATGATCAGCTCGACTCCGCTCGTGGATTACGTTAATAACGCCGTGTGGATCACGAGCCGCAGTGCGTGCGGCAATGCGCAGCCCAGCCTTTGGAAAATCAATCCAAGCACTGGAGCCATCCTGGCAACCGAGGATCTTGGGGATATTGACGCTTCGCCGACCCTTTCGTTCTCTGGCGACGTGGTGTTCGTCGCCAATAACGGTGACTCCGGTGGAACCACGTGCAAGGCGGGAAACAGCACCATCTATGCGATTAATCCCATCACCGGCGCCACCTTGGCTTCTTTTACGACCACTGACGGATCTGTGGTGAGCTATCCGATTGTGCTAGGAACCTCACCGCCGTACACGGTTATTTACTCTGGGTCCACTGCGGTCCATGCGCTTTCGATTAACACGTCGAATGCCACGCCAACATTCGTGCCGCTATGGAACATGACAATCGCCAATCCTTCTGCACCGATCTCTTCCATCGGGCAGCTGTTTGTGTATGTGGGATCAAGCGACGGCAAGATTCATGAGCTGGCGCTAAACACCGGCGCCGACACGAAGGACGCGATAGCAAATACCGGGCCGACCAAGGGTACGGTGGGCGACCCATCGCTCGATGAAGCGCTCTCGCGTGTTTACGTTACGACGACGGATCAACGCGCATATGCGTTTACGATCCCATTTTAAATCGGAGTTTATGTTGCGTGTGCCGCGAATGAACAAAGAATCTCAACGAAACATAATTTCTCTGGCAGGCGTTTTGCTGGCCGCGCTGAGTTTCTCCGGGTGCCAGATGACTTCGACGGACGGCGGAGCACCGCCGGCTGCTCCGACGGCCGTATTCACATTCTGCGATCACCAGGGCTTGGAGTGTGAAGCGGGAGCAACCTTCAGCGCGGCAGCGACGCGTGACCTGGAAGTCGAGGTTTCCTGGCAAAATATCCCGGCGGGTAATCACGTTCAAACACTCGAAATACTGGCGCCGGGCGGAAATCTGTATCAGCAAACGCAGACGCCCTTCCAGACGCCCGAAAGTTCGACGGATCCTCTGCTCTCGATCCAAACTCTGCCCGTGGCCGGAACGTGGATCCAGCAACGCAACATCATGGGAGAGTGGACCGCGCGTGTATCGCTCGACGGTCAGGTGATTGCGACTCAGACGGTGGAATTGACTCCATGATGAGCCTCACCTCCGCGGTATCCCGAGCGAGAGTACGACGCGAAGAGCCATTCGTTTTACCGGACCCGGATTTCGCCCTCTTGGTTGCGGAAAAGATGCGCTCACAGGGATCCGTGTATCTGCGAGTATCGGGTGGCAGCATGGTTCCATGGATACGCGCGGGAGATTTTGTGTTGGTTCGCCAGGTTGATTTCGCAAAGGTCGCCGTCGGTGACGTAATCGTTTTCCGGCGGAACGGCTTGGTTGTCACCCACCGGGCAATTCGCCGTGTGGATGCTGCGCCTCCCGAGAAAACCGCGATTTTGCTGATTACTAAGGGTGATGCTTTGGACGAATCAGACGCTCCAGTATCCACGGCGGAATTTCTTGGGCGGGCAACGCGCATTCACCGCGGACGCCGGCACATTGACCTGGATTCCTTCACTCACATATTTTGGGGTCGCGTGTTGGCGCGATTTTCGCAAGTGAGTCGGCTGATATATGGCCCACTTCGTTTCGGCAAGCAGCTCTTTCTACTCTAGAAATGAATGCAGCGAACACGGTTTCACACGCCGCAATAGACTAGGGAATTCCAGGAACACCGCACTGGATCGCTCCGGCCCTCAGCGCCAATCTCATAGTCACCGCTACCGCTGCATCGAATCCCGTCCAGGCCGGCAACAACATCACCTACACCGTCGTCGTGAAAAATAATGGCCCGGCCGCTGCCACTGCCATCACTTTCACAGACGTCATTCCGGCGCACACCACGTTCGTCTCTTTGGCTCAAACCGGCACCGCATGGGTTTGCCCCGCTCCGGGCGCTTCGATCAGGTGCACTATCGCGTCGTTGCCCCCGGGAGGCACCACCACCTTTACTCTAATCGTCACGGTTGCGGCAGCCACCGCCTCCGGAACGGTGATTACTAACACGGCCCGCACCGCTACCGGTACGCCGGATCCCAATCCCTCGAGCAACAGCTCGACCGTGAACGTCACGGTGGCTTCCGCTGGTCAATATGATTTGAGCGTCAACAGCTCCGCCTCGCCGAATCCCGTCACGCCCGGAAATAACGTCACCTTCCTTCTGAATTTCGCGAACAACGGCCCGAACTCCGCCAGCAACGTGACGTTCACCGACACAGTTCCGGCCAACACCACTCTTGTCTCACTCGCGCTTCCCGCCGGCGTAACTTGCAGCACGCTTCCGGCAGTCGGTGGCACTGGCGCAATCAGTCGTTGCCCCGGCGCTATAGGAATTTGCTCCGGCGTCGCAATCCCGTCTGGCAGCGCTGCGCAACTCCCGCTGGTTGTGAAAGTGAACGCGAGCACCGCGTCCGGCAGCGTCATCTCGCATACCGCGAGCATCGCTCCAACAACGAATGATGTGAGCGTCGCGAACAATACGTCCACCGCTAGCACCATTGTCGCTTCGCCCACGCAAGCCGACATCGCCATCGTAAAGACCGCTGCGCCGCAGCCCGTGGAGCAAGGCGCAACTCTCACATATACGTTGCAAGTCACCAACAACGGCCCGGCCGTCGCGCAAAATGTGAACGTGTCCGACCCGTTGCCCAGCCAGGTGTCGTTCGTTTCCGTCTCCACCACGCAGGGCACCTGCACGCAGAGTGCTGGAACGGTCAGTTGCAGCTTGGGCTCCGTGAGCGTTGGCGGCCTGGTGATCATCACCATCAACACCACCGCGGTCACGTTCAGTTCGTCGTCGCTGGTGGCCAGTACCGCCAGCGTCGGTTCCTCCACCAGCGATCCAAACCCGTCGAACAGGATGTTTTCGGCGATCTCTACGATTCAGGCGCCCACCGCTGTGCAGCTTTCTTCCTTCCGCGCGCAAGCTCGCGTCGGCGGCGGCGTGCTGCTGGAATGGCGCACCCGTGAAGAAGTCCGCAACCTCGGTTTCCACGTCTATCGCGAAGACGCGCAGGGCCGGCACCAGCTCGATCCTTCGCTGATCGCAGGTGGCGCGCTCTTGTTGCGCGGCGGACAGCCGCAACATCCCGCGCGCACCTATCAATGGCTTGTCAGGGGCTGAAGTACGAATTTTTCGCTGTCGGCGCGAACAGGGCAGGGAATTAAACGAAACTCCGGGATACAATCCCAACCGGGGGAAAAAGTGTCAAACGCCGCCAAACTCTCCGAACGAATCGCCATCACCACGCTAGCGGCGTTTGCAATCCTCTACGCCGCCGACTACGCCATCTTCCAACACAAACTGAGCACCAGCGGCGGCGCCGCAGCTCTCGGCTCCGTCACCTCCTACTACGGCACCGCGCTAAAAGACGGCAAAATGGAAATTTTCACGGACCAGCCCCTCACCGAAACCTGCGCCCACTCGCTATTCCCGCACGCCGGCTACCGCCCCTGCTGGTACGCCAACCGCAACAACGTGAAACCAATCGGCTAAGTTCTTCGACGCTTCTTCTTCCGCGCCTTCCGCACCCGCCCCTCTGCATTCGCCGCCGTCTGCAGAAGCTGCAACAAAGCCTGCGCGTCCCTCGTAAGCGCCCGATGCCGCGGATAAATCACATCCAGATTCCGCCGCAGCGGCTCCTCATTCAAAATTTGAATCGCCACCAGCTTTCCCTTGCGCAATTCATGCGTCACCGCGATCAGAGGTAGAAAACTCAGTCCCAATTTCCTCTCCACCATGCGCTTGGCCGCTTCGATCGTCTCCACTTCCAACACCGTATTCGGCAGCTGTCCCGCGCGGCGGAATAATCCTTGGCTCAGAGTCCAATCACTCGATCCACGATCAAAAAAAATCAAAGGCATGGCTTCCACATCCTGCAGCCGCACGCGCCGTTTCCGCGCCGCCGGATGATTGGGATGACCCACCAATATCAAAGGATCGTCGCGCAACGTCATCGTCTCCACTTCGGGATGATTCAAAGAACGCGCCACGCCAATCTCCGCTTCGCCGTCCAGCACCATCTTCAGCACCTGAGCGGAAGTTCCGGAACGCAGATTCACGAGTACCTTGGGATTCGCCGCCTGATAATCCTTCATCACGTCTGGTAAAAAATAAGTGCACACCGAAAGCGCCGCCGCAACACTCAAGCTGCCGCCGGCGGAGGGTTGCAACTCGTGGACCGCCTGCCGCGCGCGTGTCACATCACGCAAGAGCTGTTCAGCATGCGGACGCAGCGCTTTACCCGCGGGCGATACCGACAGATTCCCGCGCACCCGCGCGAAGAGCTTCACGCCGAGGCCGTCCTCCAGCGCCCGCACCCGCGCGCTAACCGCCGGCTGGCTGATATTGAGCGCCGCAGCCGCGCGATGAAACCCGCCATATGTCAGCACAGCTAAAAACGTCTCAATCTGGTCGATCTCCACATGACCTCATTACCCCGCGCAACAGAAGGGAAGCGCCATCCG
>Ga0210401_10007148_pt1 | contig 11248 bp, 9 predicted proteins | sample IncBWH32MmetaG_FD_150866 | JGI IMG/M metagenome (GOLD analysis project Ga0210401, IMG submission 150866) | Forest soil microbial communities from Barre Woods Harvard Forest LTER site, Petersham, Massachusetts, United States - Inc-BW-H-32-M | ecosystem: Environmental > Terrestrial > Soil >... | reverse complement strand
CTTTCTGATCGCCGTGTATGAAGGTTACATCTCGTTGGCAAAGAATGCTCAAGATGTGAACGTGCTGAAAGTAGGAATCAGAAATATCGTGGGCTGGCTGAGATCTCTTCGTGTGCCGGGCAGCAGCACGGACTGACGGCGTGCGTTGCGGCTCCAGGAAGATTTTGGTGGTGATGATACACCGACCGGTTCGTACGCTTTGAAAGCTAACCAAATGGACCTCGGCCAGTTAGAACGGCCTTGATAGTCAAACTGTCAAAACCGGAGGAACTTATGAACCACAAAGTCGCGGTAGTTGCTTCTCTGAGCTTCCCGTTCATTCTTTTGCTGAGCGGAATGGCAGCGCGGGCACAGGACGCTAAAACACCCTATCCGAGCATGGCCCCAATCGATCAGTACCTTATGGCCGACCGCAGCGCCGAAATCACCTTGGCACGAAGCGCGGCGCCGGAGGCCATATCCCACGAGGCAACAATACTTGTGCTCGGGCGGCGTGGCTACGAAACCGCTGTTGAGGGCAAGAATGGATTTGTATGTGTAGTGGAGCGGGGATGGATGTCGCCCGCCGACGCTCCGGAGTTCTGGAATCCCAAAATTCGGGGTCCGGTCTGCTTCAATCCTCCGGCCGCGCGATCCGTTTTACCGGTTACTTACAAGAGGACAGAAATGGTATTCGCCGGGAGAACGAAAGCTGAAATCATCGAGGGCAACAAAGCAGCATTCGAAAGAGGTGAACTGCCCCAGCTCGAAGCGGGCGGTATGAGTTACATGATGTCGAAGGATGCCTACCTCACCGATCACGGTGATCATAACTTGGCGCACCTGATGTTTTATGCGCCTGCTCTGGATGGTGCAGTTTGGGGTGCGGATCTGCCGAAATCGCCGGTGATGTTGAATCCACAGTTTAAAGGCGTGCAACCAATCGATGTATTTGTTGTCTCAGTGAGCAAGTGGTCAGACGGAACGGTCGCGCCGGTTATGTAGGAAATCCCCGTCAGAGGGAGTGCGACATCCGTGACCATGCAATTCTGTACGCGTTGGTTCTGAGCGGCGACAGGCGTCATATTTGGCTGAATGATCGAGACGAGGACAACCAATATGCGCGCGCTGATCATTGCTGATGAACCCCTTGCCCGTACAGCCATAGCGAATGTGCTAGCCAAAAGACACGATGTCGAGAACTTCGAGTCGGCAGGAGATGTGATCGACGCCGTGAGCAAGCTATCAAGCGCCTGCTACGACGTCCTGGTTCTCGACCTTAGCATGCCAGAGCTCACGGGCCTTGGACTTCTGGACCGCATGAAAACCGCCGGCCAAGCCGTACCACCAGTCGTGTTTGTGACAGCCCACGAGGAACATGCCATCGCTGCTTTCGAGCAACATGCGGTGGACTACGTTCTCAAACCTTTTGCCAGCGAACGGCTGAACGAAGCCCTGGATGTCGCATCTCGCCGAACTGACGGAGCCCGCATGGCCCGGCCAGCCGATGCACCTCCGCAGCGGCAGCAGCTTTCAAGGCAGCAACCCTGTCAAATCGCGATCAAGGCGAACGGCCGCATTTTTTTCATCGATCCTGCGCAGGTGGTCACCGTGCAGGCTCAGGGCAACTACGTCCTGCTGAGACGCGAGACGGGTTCTTATTTACTGCGAGGATCGATATCGGTCATGGCGGAAAAACTGAAGCCCTATGGCTTCGTCCGTATCCATCGCTCAGTGCTCGTGAACCGTTTAAAGGTGGACGAGATCAAGCCCTGGACCACGGGCGAGTACGGCCTTCGTCTTAAGGATGGCAAGGAATACACCGTCACCCGTACCTACAAGAAGAATCTGAAAGAACTGGCCACTTCCTGGATTGGCACAGATGCATTTTCTTGAGTATGCGGAATTGGAGCTAAGTACGAACCTGGGGGAGAAGTCCATGCGTCCGGTAGCTGTTGGTCGAAAGAATTTGGTTGCACATCGGTAGCCTGGGCCAAATCGAGTTTTCACGTAAATAGAGTCACGCTGTTGCGCGAGGAGGGCCAGCATCTATCCAGGCTCGGCCGGGCTCTCCTGCTGAGATGCAGCACACATCTTACGAAGTAATTCCAGCACGGGGCGCTGGCTCTCCAACATTCGCGGCTCAAGTTCAGCCATCGTCATCCAGCGCGGTGATCCCTCCCAGGAATTCTTCAGTTCTCCCGTAGCTTGCACCGCGAAAACGGAAATGTCGCAGGGCACATCCGCTGTGCTGTGATAGCGCATGCGCAGTTCCTGGCCAGTGACGCGCAGTCCGGTTTCTTCCAGGACCTCGCGGCGGAGCGTCTCTTCTTCTGCTTCCTGCCAGCCGGCGAGCCCTCCGGGCAACGAGAGCCCGCGTCCGTCGTTCCTTTGAATGACCAGGAATTGCTGGTTGCGTCGGATGATGGCGATGGATGCGCGCAGAGTTCCGAACACCGGAAACCGGCGATAGAGAGCTAGGCAGGTACGCGCCACGATCCAGAACAGGCGGCGACGCAGGTTTTCAAGGGTCGGCAACGAGAAAGTCTAGCATGCTACGCTTCCGCATCCCGAGTGATCCAGATCTCTACCCGCTTATCATCCGTTCGGTTAGGGGGCGAATCTACTGGATGGAACTCGCCACCGAAGAAAAAACATTATTGGCATTCGATCCGACGAGACGGACCGTGCCCACCACGATCACGAGAATCACCGCAAGCATCACGGCGTATTCTGCAATATCTTGTCCGGATTCCTCTCTCCAGAGCCTGCAAATTGTTGCCATCATCCGTCACCCCCTGAAAAGCTAAAGTCCATTTCAATAGATTGCACCACGAAGTTGATCGAGCAGGTAGTTACCTCAGTTACCTGTTGTTGAATCGCGATGCTGGGAATGTCGCGCGGGGGGTATCTCAACGGGCGCCTGCTACCATTGCTGCATGTTCAATTTCGGCAAACCGAGGACGGCTGGCGATTGGATCGTTCATATCGCGGGTGGCATCGTCGCGCTTCTCCTTGTCTGGTGGATGCTGAGGATGTTCGTTCTTTGAACCCTTGCTCTCCCGTCATCTGGCTTGACGCCGAACCTTGACGCCAAAGAATGACGCGCCGTGTCAGCGATGCGAGCCAGGTGGCAGTGACCTGGCGGGGCAGGAGGGTCACAACCTGGGAGCCGCGTGGCAAACATAGCCATCAAAGCGGTAGCTGCGGGAGCTAAACTTTTCGAGGAAACACGATTCTTCATGGCGAACGATATGGCAAATTCGCAGATTCGGAAGGTAGCAATTGTTGGGACCGGCTTGATCGGCGCGAGCTGGGCGGCGCAGTATCTGGCGAGCGGATTTGACGTCATCGCGACGGATCCCGCGCCAGACGCGGAGCCCAACTTACGCAAGTGGGTCGACGAGGCGTGGGAGTTGCTCACGGTCAAAGGCCTTGCGTCAGGCGCAAGCCGCGACCGGCTGACCTTTACTGCCGACATGAAAGAGGCGGTGTCGAAGGCCGACTTTGTCCAGGAGAGCGTCCCGGAACGACTCCTTTTGAAAACCAAGGTGTTCGCTCAGATGGACGAATCTGCTCCTCCGGATGCGATCCTCGCTTCGAGCGCATCCGGTATCACCATGGATGCCATTCAGACGGGGTGTAAGCAGCATCCCGAGCGCTGCGTGATCGGCCATCCCTTTAATCCTCCGCACGTCATTCCCCTGGTGGAAGTGGTAGGCGGGGCGAAGACATCGGAGGCGGTGATCGAACGAGCCATGGCGTTCTACGCGTTGATCGGCAAGAAACCGATCCGTCTGCGCAAGGCGCTCCCGGGCCATGTTGGGAACCGGCTGCAAGCGGCGCTCTACCGGGAGGTCCTCTATCTCATTCAGCAAGGCGTCGTCAGCGTGGAGGATGCAGACATCGCCGTGTGCTATGGACCGGGGCTTCGGTGGGGTGTGATGGGCCCGAGCCTGCAGTGGCATTTGGGCGGCGGGCCCGGCGGAATTCAACACTTCGTGAAAACTTTCATGGACGGCTTCGTCGGCCAAATGAAGAAACTCGAGATGCCGGACGTCACGCCAGCACTGATGCAGACGGTTATCGATGGCGTGCTGAAGGAAGCAAACGGCCAATCGGTCGAGCAGCTTGCTCAGGCGGAGAACAAGCTGGTGTTGGAGCTTCTCGCGCTACGAGTAAAGGCGGGCGGGACACTTCCATAGAGCACGAGCGCAGGTGAACGTCGAGCACTGCTAAAGGTGAAGCGGTATATCATTTGAAGCGAGGAAACTGAGATGACTGCAGTACAGATGGAAAAAAAGGTCCAGCTAAGCCGCCGGGACCTGTTGCGCAGTGCGCTGCTGGGAGCGGCCTGCCTTCCACTCGTCCCGGTTGCCGGATGGGCGGAAAAGCAACGCGTTTTTACCGAGCCTGCGCGTGTCCCTTACTCGGGTTCCGATGATGCGCTGCTGGACGAAATCGAACGAACTGCATTTGATTTTTTCTGGAACGAGGCGGGCGCGACGACCGGTCAGGTGAAGGATCGCGCCCTGCTGAATGGTAATGACACACATACTGTTGCCAGTATCGCGGCCACCGGATTTGGGCTCTCGGCGCTGTGCATTGCGGACATGCGAGGCTATAAAAAGAAAGACGAAATCGTCGAGCGCGTCCGCGGAACTCTGCGTTTCCTCTGGCAGAAGCTTCCCCACGAGCACGGTTTCTACTACCACTTCATCGACGTGAACAGCGGGGAGCGGCAGTGGAAGTGTGAGATCTCGTCGATCGACACTTCCCTGCTGCTGTGTGGAGTTTTGACCGCGCGCCAACATTTTGCCGACTCGGAAATTCAGGACCAGGCGACCAGAATTTACGAACGCGTGGACTGGCCGTGGATGTTGAACGGCGGCAAGACATTTTCCATGGGCTGGCATCCCGAGTCAGGATTTCTCGATGCCCGCTGGGAACATTACTGCGAACTCATGATGATCTATCTGCTGGCGCTCGGGTCGCCGACGCATCCCGTTCCGGCGGAGACGTGGAAAGCATGGACGCGGCCCACGGTGAAGTTTCAAGGTTTGGAATACATCTCAGGGAACGACCCGCTTTTCACGCATCAATATTCGCAAGCCTGGTTCGATTTCCGGCGCAAACACGACGCCTATACAAACTACTTTGAGAATTCGGTGAAGGCAACCATCGCCCACAAAATGTTTTGCCTGTCGCTGCGCCAGGAGTTTCCCGACTACAGCGATCACCTGTGGGGCATAACGGCATCGGACTCGGCGGCCGGATACCAGGCGTGGGGCGGCCCGCCGCGGCTGGGGAAGTTGGATGGAAGTGTGATCCCGTGCGCGGCCGGCGGGTCGCTGCCGTTTCTCGCCCCCGAGTGCAAGCAGGTTCTGCGGACGATTAGGGAGCGCTATCCGAAGGCGTGGGGTCGGTACGGCTTTGTCGATGCCTTCAACCCGCTGACCAACTGGTACAACCCCGACGTACTCGGGATCGATCTCGGCATCACGATGCTGATGGCGGAGAATCTGCGCACCGGTTTTGTGTGGAACACGTTCATGAAGAATAAGGAAGCGCAGCGAGGAATGGAGAGGGCAGGGTTTCAGCCCGAGTGAATTGATTTTGTTCTTGCATTGAGTTTATTGGCAGTAACCCTGCGCAAACTTCCGCCCAGTCTCGCATCCTAAATAGCACGCTGCCGCAGGATGAACTGGTGGTTCGTCCTGCGGCGGCGTGGATGCGGAAAGCACGCGCCGATTGCTCGGCGCGTTTTTGAGTTTAGAAGCTAAAGCGAGCCCCCAGCGTGGCTGTACGGGCGGCAAGAGCACCTTGGGCCTGACCGAAATTCGGATTTCCGATGTTGTTGGAGATGGTCGTTGAATCGATATTCAGGTTATTGAAGAGGTTGTAGACGTCAAACCGGAATTCAAGCCTGGCGTTTTCACCGAGAACCGGCATGTTCGGGAAACCGAAGCCCTTGGAGAGCGTCAGGTCTAGGTCCTTGTATCCAGGACCATTGAGCGAGTTGCGACGAACTCCGGGAGCCTGGGGAAGCGCAGTTCCTGAGTTCGTACCGGTGAAGGCGGTATAGGTTGGGTTCGAGAAGTACGGCGAGATACACACACCCGATGAACAGTTTGGCGGAGTGGGATAGTTCGAGCCAGTCTTGAACGCATCGTTGCTGGTGCTGGTTCCGCCTCCGCCCAAGTTGGCCGCAGGGTAGAGATTCCCGTAACCGCAGTTTCCGCAATAGAGGTTTCCGTTCAAGACGCTCACCAGCGGACTCCAGGGGAACCCCGAGTGAATGTTGAAGATCCCGCTGAGCGACCAGCCGCCCGCGATCTTTTCCATCCAATGGCTGTTGCCGTGGAAGAGTACAGGCTGCCACATGCCGAAGAGTTTGAACGCTTTGCTGACGCTGTAGTCGGAGCGTCCGTAACTCAGGTTGGGGTCGTAAGGGTAATAAGGCTCCGTATATGGGCGCGAAGTATTGTCCAGGCTCTTGGACCAGGTGAACTGAGCATCGGCCATGAACTGGTGCGAGAAATCATGCTTCAATTCGGCAAGCAAGGCATTGTAGTTGCCGCTCCCGATCGAACTCCAGTAGTCCCCCCCGTTGATCTGCGGATTCAAGGCGTAACCTTGGGTGGAAGGAACGGCCTGCGGGTTCTGGTGGAACAAGACGTCTCGCGACAAGCTTCCCTGGTACCCCAGGGACGCCACTAAATTGTGGCCCAGATCGTATTGGGTGTCCAACGAGTAGTGGTGGACCCGCATCGTCGGCATAGTACCGGGCCAGATGGCAACGCCGACTGCGCCGCTCGTAGGCAATCCATTCGAGCCGAAGGCTAACTTAAAGTTCGGGTTTGGCGGATAGCCGAAAGCGTTGTGCGGATCCGATGAAGCAGCGTAGAAAATGCCGGGATTCGGAGAGTTCGGCGCGCCCATACTTATGTACTCCCCGATCGACAATCCCGGATTTCCTTGAATACCTGCCGAGATGGCGATTTCTTCCTGGTTGTAGTTCAGGCCGTATCCGCCACGAACCACCATTTTGTCGTGGAATCGCGTCGGACTCCAGGCGAAACCGATTTCGGGAGAGAAGTTGTTTTTTTGCGCGGTCCAGGAATTTCCCTTCCTAACGACCAGGCCTGTCAAGTAACCCGACCCCGCTCCAGGGACGGCCACAAACATGTTGTTTTCTTTGGAATAGAGCGGGCCAAAGTAAGACCAACGAAGGCCCAGGTTCAGCGTGAGATTCTTTCGAAGTTTGAAGTCATCCTGGCCGAAAAACCCATAGATGCTCTCGCGGTCGTCCTGGCGTTCGGCGGTAGGTGCCCCGGTATTAGGATCGGCGAGGATAAAACCTTCGCGGCGCGGGGCATCGTTGAGAAAGTCCCAGAGGTTAAAGAAGCCATAGCTAGGTACAGCGCAACCGAAACACGCGTTCAGATAAGAAAGGCGCGTAAGGTCGAGGCCAAACTTGATGGTGTGGGGCCCGAGGATCTTGGTGGCCACATCCTTGAGACTGTAGGTCCATTGATCCAAATGGCTGCCGACATTCGGCCCGAAATTAGCAATGGAAGCGGTGCCGATGGAAAAATCGAGGGAGGCATTTGGCAGTCCCGCCGGCGATTGCGGGTTCGAGGTGATTTCGTTCCAGCGCCATCCGGCAGCGTTTGCACGAAGTTCGTTCAGAAACGTCGGAGAGAAGGTGTGGTTCCAGATCGGGGAATAGGCGTAGTTGGTCTGGCTATGGTGAAAGACATCAAATACCCGCTCGCCATTAAAAAAGTTATTGGTTTGTGGAACCCAGTAAATGGCAAAGCCGACGCGGTCCTTTTGAGTGACATCATAGTCAAGGCGGCCATTGTACTGAACGTCAGTCTTGGTGGTCGGGCTGGCGGTTTGGTAATAGGCAATGTCGGCTACGGTACCCAGATTCTCCGGGCCGCCGCTGCCGTCACCCCCAGTGCCTGGGCTCGACGAACTCGTCCAGCCGGGATCCATCCCCCCTGTGGGGAAACCGGTGCTCGGTCCGATTTGGCCCGGCGGGAACAAAGCGGGATTCAGGGGGGTGCCGACATTCAGCCCTCCCGCGACTGCGTGGCAGTTTGTGCCTTCTGTCAGGCCGGCGTCGAGGCAGGTAACGGTGCTGATGCCTTTGTTGGCGATGCCATTCCCAGGGTAGTTGGCCAATGTCGAAGCGATGCTCCCGGAAGGGGCTAAGGCGTCGAACGCGGGTGTATCGCCCCATTGGTTCCCAGTCGCGGTGGTGTGTTCGCGAATCGTCTCGTAACTGAAAAAGGCAAAAACTTTGTTCTTTATGATGGGGCCGCCGACACTGCCACCGATTTGGTTAAACCGGCTCTGGTCTCTCAAATCCACCCCGCGGTTGGTGACGCTCGCGGGGCCGTTCCAGGGCTGATAGGCGTTCAGACCCGGACGGTGAGCGGTAAAGAACAGACTGCCATGGTAATCGTTGGTGCCGCTCTTGGTAGTGACCTGAATCTGGGCGCCGCTAAAGCGGCCATTCTCGGCGTCATAGTCGTTGGCGATGACCTTAACGCTCTCAATCGAATCTTCCGACGGAGTGATGATTGTAGTTCCGCCCCAGACGGCGCTGGTGGTGCTGATGCCGTCGATCGTGACGCCGTTCGTCGGGGTCTGCTGACCGTTGGCGCTCACTGGCGCGCCGTTCTCGGTATTGAAGATCCCTTGGTCCCCGCCTGATGCGCCTCCTCCAGTTTCGGTGCCAGGAAGGTTGAAGCCGCCACCACCACCGCCTTGTGAACCATCGCCGAAGACTCCGGGCGCCAGTTGCGCGAGTTTAAGGACATCTCGCCCGAACGACGGCATGTGCTGAACCTGGTTCGCAGAGACCACGCCGTTGACGGAAGCGGTCTCGGTATCCAGCAAAGGCGCGGCGTCGGCATTTACGGTGACAGACTGCGATGCGGCGCCGACCACGAGTTGCACGTTCAGAGCGTTCGGCTGCTCGGGAATCAGCTGAAGATTATCGATGACTTTCTTCTGAAAACCGTCCTTTACCACTTCCAACCGGAAGCGCCCCGCGGCCAGGGCGTTGAAATTGAAAACGCCGGCATCGCTGCTGTCCCGGACCTGCTTTTCGCCGGTTGCGGGATTGGTCAGTGTGAGGTGGGCGCCTGGAACCACCGCACCGGTGGCATCGGTCACCACGCCCTGAATGGAAGTTCGATATTGCGCTTGCGCCATGACGGCTGAAAGGATTATGCAGGCACCCATCGAAACCGCGCGAAGTGCGGAAGAAGTGGAACGGTTCATTGTGGCCTCCCGGTCTTACTAGGACCTTCAATCTAGAACCTTTGAGTTCCTGGAGCGGTTTACTAAAACGCTACAAAAGCGTTTTAGTAGTAATAGTTGGGCTTATAGCACACGCGATTTTCCACAGTCAAGCGCATTGTCGTTCGGGACTTGGGATGCGGATTTGCTGGGAACCGACACATTTTCTTGGAGGTGCTTACCTTAACGATTTTGTTCGCAAGATCATGCCGTTCTGGGTGACGGGCGGCTGGGTGTCTTGCCGGGAACATTATTTTGGGAATCTTCGGCGAGCAGAGGCTCGGTGAGAGCTGTCGGATTAGTCTCTTATTTGGAGCGGACGCCGTTCCGGACCCGGCAGGTGGTTTCGCGGATCATCAGTTTGGGTTCGACCATGATTTCGCCTCCGTGCGAATCGGGTCCAGAGTGCCGGATGCGGCGCAGAAGGGTCTCGGCAGCGATCCTTCCCATTTCGCGCAGGGGCTGGCGCACCGTGGTCAGAGCCGGATTCTGGTACGCGGCACTCTGAATGTCATCGAAACCGACCACGGAAACGTCGTCGGGCACGCGCAACTTAGCCTCGCGCAGCGCGCGGATCGCGCCCATCGCTGAAATATCATTAAACGCAAACAGCGCGGTGAATGGCTTGTGGGACGACAGCAATTTCCGAGTCGCCTCATACCCGAGCTCGGGAGAAGGGGAGTCTCCTTCGAGTTGAGAAATCAGAGCCCGGGAGATCGGGAGGCCCAACTGGCGCGCGGCTTTTTCGATGTTGGTCCAACGGACTTCGGTATCGGAGCTGAATTCCTGTCCTTTGATGAACGCGATGTCGCGATGACCAAGTTGCGAAAGATGTTTGAGCGCGACTTCCGCGGCCCGCACGTGATCAAGCACAATGTTGGTTACACCCTTGACCTGGTTGTGCCCTGAGACGGTGACCACGGGGACTGAGAGCGAGAGCGTCCACGGAGTGTCTACCGCAATCAGCCCGTCGACCGATCGCTCCAAGAACAGCCGGGGATATTCATCAATCAGATCCGCGCGATGCCGGTGGCTGACGACAAAGTAGAAATATCCCTCCTGCAGAAGATGGTCCTCCACGCCGCTCATGACCGAGGCCGAGTAGCCATCGCTGACTTCCGGGACGATGACTCCAATGGTGAAGCTGCGCTGGGCGCGTAACGAGCGGGCAAAAAAGTTGGGACGGTATTTGTGCTTCCGGGCGGCGGCAAAGATTCGGTCTTTCGTCTCCTGGGGGATAGAGTCCGCAACGGGCGAGCGGTTGATGACCAGTGAGACGGTGGCAGGCGAGAGCCCCAGACCTTCCGCCAGTTCCTTCAGACTCACCGGTTTGGGCCCCATGCGCACAGTCCGGCCCGCGCCCTTTCCACTCTTTTTTTTCGTCACGCTGCGCAGTCTCGCACAAACCGAATGAGGGTAGCAAGCAATTGTTGTGGCAGCGCGCGCAGTGCTTCGGACGCAATATTGATTGACATTGCGAGGAAAAACGTTTTTCATACTCTCCGACAACGCTCTACTAACCCGATTTAGTAGATACTCACGACTCAGGCCCGACGGAGGTTGCTTCTCATGCCATCTTCAAGACACATTGTCATTCGCTCTCTCGGACCACATCGGAGCAGGCGCTCGACCACGATGAAAGCGCTCTCACGTGGGCTGAGTTTCGGAGGAAGGTTCGGAGGAATCGTGGTGGCCCTCTGTCTATCTTTGGTTGCTCAGACGCCTTCCAAGCTATCGTCTACAAACCCGCCGTCCGGCATTGCGGACGCTCGTCTCGACGCCCGAGTGGAATCAATTCTTCATGGCATGACTCTAGAAGAAAAAGTTGGACAGTTGGTGCAGTATTCCGCTGGCCAACCCACCGGGCCAGGCACGGGACGGACCGACTATGACGACATGATTGCCCGCGGACAGATCGGTTCGCTATTCAACGTGATCGATCCGCACGAGA
>Ga0210401_10007145_pt1 | contig 11253 bp, 6 predicted proteins | sample IncBWH32MmetaG_FD_150866 | JGI IMG/M metagenome (GOLD analysis project Ga0210401, IMG submission 150866) | Forest soil microbial communities from Barre Woods Harvard Forest LTER site, Petersham, Massachusetts, United States - Inc-BW-H-32-M | ecosystem: Environmental > Terrestrial > Soil >... | reverse complement strand
GCCGCCAAGCCGCCGCAGCCGACCTGGTAGAGCAGCGGCTGGAAGAGGTGGTGGTGCATGCGATCGACCACCGTCACCTCCACATCGGCGCCGCGCAGCTCGCGCGCGGCCGTGAGCCCGCCGAAGCCGCCGCCGACGATCACCACCCGGCGGCGGCCCGCTGCCCGCGCGCCGCCGCCGCCGGAATTGCCCGCCTCAGGCGCCATCTCCGCTGCACCTACGTCTCATGTTGTGACCCCAGCCGCTGCAGCAGGTGCTCGCCCACGCGCACCGCGTTGGCGATCGCGGTGAGCGCGGGGTTGACGGCGGAGATGGAGGGGAAGAAGCTGGTGTCGACCACGTAGAGGTTGTCGAGCTCGTGTGCGCGGCAGTCGGTGTTCAGCACCGAGGTGGCGGGGTTCGAGCCGAAGCGGCAGGTGCCGGCCTGGTGGGCGACGCCGGCGACTGGGATCTTGTTCTCGAGGTAGGCCCAGCGGGGAATCAGGTGGTGCTCGTGCATGCCGAGGTGCCCGAGCAGCGAGCGCAGCTGCTCGAGCAGCCGGTCGCGGGCGTGATCATTGGAGGGGGAGTAGGTGAGCGTCAGCCTGCCGTCGCGGTCGACGCTCACGCGGTTCTCGGCCCGGGGCAGGTCCTCGGTCGAGAGCCAGAAGTCGACCGCGTGCTCGGCGACCTCCTGCAGCGAGAGGCCGAACGGGGCGAGTTTGGTGATCGTGGGCTTCTCCCCGCGGTACATGTCGGGCACCGACTTGCCCACCATCTGGATGTTGCCCATCGGGAACTCCCAGGCGTCGGAGGCGAAGTAGTAGTCGTTGACGCCGAGGGTCTTCTGGAAGACGGTGGGGTTGGGCTCTTTGGAGATCGCCAGCACCGCCTGGCTATTGTGGAACATGTAGTTGCGCCCGACCTGGTCGGAGCCGTTGGCGAGGCCGGCGGGGTGCTTGTCGGTGGCGGAGCTCAGCAGCAGCTTGGCGGTGTTGGCGGCGCCGCAGGAGACGACGACGATGTCGGCGGCGTAGCTCTCGCGCTCGCCGTCTGCGGCCCCGCCCTGGCTCGTCCCGTTCGCGCCCGCTCTGCGTCGGTCGCCCGTTTCGCTCGGACCGCTCGCAACACGGGTGGGTGGGCTTTCATCCCCGCCGCGCTCCACCACCACCTCGGTGACGGCGCTCCCCGCGGCGTTGGTGCGCAGCGCCACGGCGGTGGCGCCGGTGAGCAGCATCACGTTGGGATGCTCGAGCGCCGGCCGCACGCCCAACACCTCGGCGTCCGACTTGGCGTGCACCAGGCAGGGGAAGCCGTCGCAGGTGGAGCAGCGCACGCAGGCGCTGTAGGGCATGTTGTCCTCGCGCAGCATCACCCCGCAGGGAGCGTGGAAGGGGTGCAGGCCGGCCGCGGCGAAGTCCTTGGCGAGCTGCGCGATGCGCGGCTCGTGCGAGACGGCGGGGTGCGGGTAGGGCGCGCTCGCAGGCGGTTCGGTGGGGTCCTCGCCGCGCGCGCCGTGCACTTCGTAGAGCTGCTCGGCCTGCGTGTAGTAGGGCTCCATCTCCTCGTAGGGGAGCGGCCACGCGGGGGAGATGCCGCCGTGATGGCGCAGCTCGCCGAAGTCCTCTTTGCGCATCCGGTAGAGCGCCGCGCCATACAGCTTGGTGGCCCCCCCGACGTAGTAGTGGACCTGTGGCTGGAAGGGCTTGCCAGCGCCGTCATACCAGGTGTCGGGTGAGATGTAGCGGTTGTCGACGAACACGTCGGCGGCCGACCAGTTGGAGGGCTCGCGAAGCAGCCAGTCGCCGCGCTCGAGCAGCAGAATGCGCTTGCCCGACGGCGCGAGATGGCGCGCGAGCGTGCCGCCGCCCGCGCCCGAGCCGATGATGATGACGTCGTAGGACTCCATCACCAGGTCGCCTCCTCGCGCCCCGTGCGGCGACCAACCGCGCGGGCCCGGATCGGCGGGATGTGGTGGGAGCACATCACGAGATCTCCGCAATGCGCTCGGCGAGGATGATCCGCGCGGCGGCCTCGATCAGCGCGAGGTGGGAGAAGGCCTGGGGGAAGTTGCCAAGGTGGCGGCCGGTGGAAGTGTCGAACTCCTCGGCGTACAGCCCCAGCGGCGAGGCGACGCGCAAAAGCCGTTCCATCAGGTCGCGGGCGCGCTGCTCTGCGCCGACGATCGCGAGCGCCGAGACCAGCCAGAAGGAGCAGATCAAAAAGGAGCCCTCCTTTCCGGACATGCCGTCGTCGGTCTCGCCGGTGCGGTAGCGCAGCACGAAGCCGTCCTCGGTGAGGTCGTCGGCGATCGCGAGCACGGAGGCGCGCAGGCGCCCGTCGCCGGGGGGCAGGAAGCCGAAGATCGCGGCCAGCAGCGTGGAGGCATCGAGCGCGTCAGTGTCGTAGTGCTGGCGCAGCACGCCCTTGTGGGTGAGCCCATGGGCGAGGATGTCGGCGCGGATCGCCTCGGCGGTGGCGCCCCACTTCTCCTGGCGCTCGGCGTCGCCGCGCATCGCCGCGAGCTTGGCGGCGCGGTCCATCGCCACCCAGCACATCAGCTTCGAGGAGACGTAGTGCTGGGGCGCGCCACGCGCCTCCCAGATGCCCTGGTCGGGGTCGCCCCACACGCGCGTGGCGCATTCGGCTTGGGCCTCGACAATCGGCCACAGCCGCCGCGGCAGCCGCTGGGAGCGGCGCGAGTGCAGGAAGATCGAATCGAGGGCGGCCCCGAAGACGTCGTTCTGGCGCTGGTCGTAGGCGCCGTTGCCGACGCGCACGGGCCGCGCGCCCGCGTACCCGGAAAGATCGTCGCGCGTGGCCTCGGTCAGATCGCGGCGCCCGTCGATCCCGTACATGATCTGCAAGGCCCCGTCGCCGTTGCACTCCAGGTCGGCGACGAACTGCATGAACTCCTCGGCCTCCCAGTCGAGATTGAGGTAGTGCAAAGCCTGCAACGTGAAGGTGGAGTCGCGCAGCCACGTGTAGCGGTAGTCCCAGTTGCGCTCGCCTCCGGGGGTCTCCGGCAGCGAGGTCGTCAGCGCCGCGACGGTGGCGCCGGTGGGCATGTAGGTGAGGCCCTTGATCGCGAGCGCCGAACGCTGGATCGGCTCGCGCCAGCGGTGGTCGGGAAGCCGCGCGCGCCCCAGCCACTCGCGCCAGTAGCGTCCGGTGGTGGCGAGGCGGGCGTTGGCGTCGGCGACGTCGCTCGGCCCCTCCAGGTGGCCGGCCCACGAGAGCGAGCAGTAGATCTGCTCCCCCTGGCGCAGCACGTGGCGGGCTCGCACCCAGTCGCCCTCGACGCCGAGCGCCATGTCGGTGTGCAGGCGGATCGTCAGCCCGGCGCCGGTCGCGTCGGCCTGGTGGCCATCGTCGGCGACGGTCCATTCGGCCGGGACGCGCCCGTAGTCGAAGACTGGTTCGCAGGTCAGCTCGACCTCGACTTCGCCTTCCAGGCAGATCGCCACGCGCACCAGCAGATGCTCGGCGTCTTCGTCGGTGGGGGGCCGCGTATGCGGCGTGACGATGTCCACGCCGCGGCGCGGGCCGAGCGTGAGCGCGTCGCGCACGGCGACCCACCCGCTGGAGGTCGTCCACGTCGTCAGCAGCGTGTTCGTCCCCGGCTCGTACACACGTGCGGTCGGCACGTTGATCCCGAACGGCCCAAACCGAAATGCCCCCGCCTCGCGGTCGAGCAGCGTGCCGAACACACTGGGCGCGTCGAAGCGCGGCACGCACAGCCAGTCGATCGCCCCGTCGGGCGCCACCAGCGCGCCGGTGTGGCAGTCCGACAGGAACGCGTAGTCGGCGATCGGCGGAAACGGGGAGGGTGCGGCGGCGCTCTGGGGGGCGACGTCGCTCACGCCGCCACCCACGGCCCGTGCCAGCTGCCGAAGCCCTCGACCAGCCGCTCGCCCGCGTCAGGGCCCCAGCTGCCCGGCGCGTAGGGGTGCACCGTGGGCGGGGAGTCGAGCAGCGGCTGCATGATCCGCCACGTCTCTTCGACGCCGTCCTGGCGGGTGAAGCGCGCGCTGTCGCCCCGCATCGCATCGAGCAGCAGCACCTCGTAAGGCGTCGGCGCCTCGCCGCCCTCGCGGGCGAACTCCATGTCGAGCGTGATCGTCTGTGGGCCGCCCATGTCGGCGCGGTGGGCGTCGAGCACCATGCGCGTGCCGGTGGAGGGGTCGAGCTTGACGACGAACTGGTTGGGCTCCGGCCGGCGGTGGCCGCGCTCCATGAACAAGAGGCGCGGCGGCTCGCGGAACACCACGCGCAGCTCTGTCTGCGTGACCGGCAGCAGCTTGCCGGTGCGGATGAGCCACGGCACCCCCGACCAGCGCCAGTTGTCGATGTGCAGGCGCAGCGCGGCGTAGGTCTCGGTGTTGGAGTCGGGCGCGACGCCGTCGATCTTGCGGTAGCCGTCGTACTGGCCGCGCACGTACTGCGCCGGGCTGGCGTCCTCGATCGCGCGGAACACGGTGTACTTGGCGTCCTTGAGCGTGCGCGCGTCGTTGCCCGCGGGCGCCTCCATCGCGGCGACGGCCACCAGCTGCATGAGGTGGTTGACGACAACGTCGCGCAGCGCCCCCACCGGGTCGTAAAAGTGGCCGCGGTCCTCCACGCCGAAGTCCTCGGCCATCGTGATCTCCACGCAGGCGATGTGGTTGCGGTTCCACACCGGCTCGATCATCGTGTTGCCGAAGCGCAGGTAGAGCAGCTCGTCGGTGCCCATCTTGCCGAGGAAGTGGTCGATCCGGTAGAGCTGGGGCTCGTCGATGTGCTGCAGGATTTCCGCGGCCAGCGCGCGCGCGGAGGCGAGGTCGTGGCCGAAGGGCTTCTCCACGACCACGCGCGCATTCTTGGTGAGGCCGGCCTCGGCCAGCCGCGCGATCACCGCCCCGAACAGCGACGGCGGGATCTCCAGGTAGAAGACGGGGCTGCGCGGGTTGCCCATCTCTGTGGCCAGCCGCCCGTAAAGCGCGCTGTCGGCGAAGTCGCCGGAGAGGTAGGAGAGCCGCTGCGCGAAGCGCTCGAACACCTGCTCGTCGATCTGCTCTCCGCACCCCTCGATCGACTCGAGCGCGCGCTGGCGCAGCTGCTCGACGGTCCAATCGTTGGCGGCCACGCCGACGATCGGGCAGTGCAACAGGCCACGCGCCTCGAGGCGATAGAGCGAGTGGAAGGTCATCACCTTGGCGAGATCGCCGGTGATGCCGAAGATCACGAGCACGTCGGCCGGCTGGGCCTCGCTCGCGCTCGGTGCGCCGGTGGCGGTGCGTTTGCCGGTGTGTGCCGCTGTGCTCATACGCCAGCCCCTTTCGATCTCGTTGGAGGGTTCAGCGCGGATTGTGGCGACTGCGGAGCATCTCGGTATCACCGCCCAAGGCCGGGTGGCCCGGCATCGCCCGGCGGGGATGAAGTTCTCCTAGCCGACGATGATCGCCGTGGCGCGCCGCTGCCCCTGGACGTAGAGCAGGTAGCGACCCGGGTGAAGGTGGCGCAGGTCGAGGCGCAGGGCGCCCCCGCTGACCCCCTGGCTGATCGCGTGGCCGTCGTGCACGAGGCGCCAGCGCAGGTGGGCGCGTGCGATGGAGGCGCTCTGCGTGATCGTGCAGGTCACTTTGACTCTCTTCTTGCCCTGCTGCTTGACCTTGCAGGTGACCGTGGAGACTGGGCCCGGGGAACCCTGGGCGCCGTCCTTGCCCTGGGGGCCTTCCTTGCCTTTGAGGCCCTCCACGCCCTGGAGGCCTTCTATGCCTTGGGGGCCTTCGATGCCCTGGGGGCCTTCCTTGCCGTCCTTGCCGTTGGTGCCATTCGTTCCGTCGGTACCGTCGGTGCCATCGCAGACGTAGGTGGTGTGCCCGCCGACCGTCACTTCGAGACCGCCGTTTTCGCAGCCGTGCTGGTCGCCGGCGAACGTGGTGATGACCGGCGCTTCGGCTTCCTTGAGGAAGACGGCGGTGACTTCGAGCGACGCGTTCATCGTGACTTCGCACCTGCTGGCCGTGAGGCGCTTGCAGCCCATCCAGCCGGCGAAGATCGATCCGGCGGCCGGGTGGGCTTCCAGTTCGACCGTGCCTTCGAACCTGCCGCTGCACTTTTCCCCAGCGCAGGCGAGCCCGGGCTGGCTGCCGGTTACCGTGCCGCTGCCGGTGAGCCAGACGGTGAGTGTGGTGGGGATCGGCGCGAAGAGGGCCTTCAGCTTGGTGGCTTCGGTGAGCGCGCCGGTTTCGCAGGGGGCGGTGCGGCCCGTGCAGCCGCCGGCGTCGCCCTTGACGGTGCTCCAGCCTTCGAGCCGTTCGCCAGGCAGGGCTTTGACACTGAGCGGGACTTCGGTGCCTTCGACGAATTCGTTTTCGCAAGCGGACGTGCCGTCGCCCACCGCGGTGCAGGCGATGCCCGGGCCGCTCACTTCGCCTTCGCCTGCGACTTCGATCGCGAGCGGGAACTTGGCGTGCGGCGCCCCGTTCGGGCTGAAGACCAGGACGGAGCTGTTTTCCGCGCCGAATTTGTTGGCGATGTAGAGCCTGCCGGTGGAGTCGACGGCGATGCCCAGGGCCTGGCCGGCGACGCCCGGTCTGGTTTCTGCGACGAAGGTGCCAGAGGGGGTGAATTCGTCGATCCCGTCGATGTTGACGTTGTTGACGAGCACGTTCCCGGTGGTGGGGTCGATCGCGACGGCGAGCACTTGGCCGAGCGGCTCGCCGGTGGCGACCTGGGTGATGCTGCGCAGGTACCGGCCGGAGGGCGCGAACTCGTCGACGGCGTCGTTCGTGCCGTCGGCGACCCACAGGTGGCCGGCCGCGTCGACGGCGATGCGGCCCTGAGCAAAGCCGCCGGGGCCAACGAAGGAGTGGGCGGGGGTTTCGGCGCCGGTCAGTTCGTCGGTGCCGGCCGAGGAGCCTTCGGTGAAGTCGACAGGCGCGCCCGTCGTGCTGTTGATGCGGATCACGCGCGCGTGGCCCGGGCCTTCCCCCGCAAAGACGTATAGGTCGCCGTTGTAGGCGTCGCCGGAGTTGTCCGCGGCGAGCTGCAGATAGCAGCATTTGCTGCCGCTGGCCCTCGGCGCACCAAGCGGCAGCAGACGGGGGCCGCTGGGGCCGACGATTGTCGTGCTCAGGCCCCACACTTCGTCGAGAGTCGAATCCGACACGAAGATCTCCCCATCCGCGCGGTCGAAGGCGACGCTTTCAGGCGACCAATAGGAGGGCCGCGCTTCATCATCGGCTTCCCAGGCGCCCGTGGGGCTGTACTTCTCGACATTGCCGTCTTCGAGGGGGGTTTCGGTCACCAACAGGTCGTCGCTGGAGTCGATCGCGACACCGTTCGGGTCGTCGAGAGGGTGGCGGTAGGGAGTGTGGCCGTCGACTTCGGTGATCTCGTGTTCCAGCGTGCGAGCGGCGCTGGCGGGAGCAGCGCCGAGCAGCAGGACGGCGACGGCACCGAGCAGCGCGATGGCCCAGCGCGCGGATCGCAAACCCCCCATAGCACCACCAGGCTACTCCGCGAGAGGCTGGACAGTCAAGCCAAGTGAGTGTTTCCGGGAGTGTCTCCGCGGTATGCTCAGAACGAGGAGTCTCGACTGCACCGGGGATTTGAGATGCCAGGGGGTTCACGTGTGTTTGCACTCACGGGCGCCGTGGGGCGTGGCGGCGCGACGGCGGCGCTCACGATCGCTCTGACGGCGCTGCTCGCCTGCGCGGCGCAGGGCCGGGTGGTGCACGTCGCGGGCAGGACCTACGGCGTGATGCTCGCTCCCGCGGCGCAGGGACTCCAGTTGGGAGCGCCGCTCTCAGCTCGCCCCTTCGCCACCGGGCGGGCCGCTCCGCTGAGCAGCGGTGGCGGTCAATCGCCCGTCACCTACGGGGGAGGGCCGCTGATGCTTTCCTCGACCCTGCATCTGATCTTCTGGGGCCCACAGGGCAGCTTCCCGGCGTCCTACACGGAGCCGATCGTCCAGTTCGCCAGGGACCTGCAGGCCGACGATAAGAAAACCACGGACGACTTCTCGGTCACCGAGCTGTATGCCGAAGGGAGCGGCAAGCACATCAGCGGCGAAGTGACGCTCGGCGGCGAAGCGTTCGACACCACGCCATACCCCCCGCCGGAAACGGCCGGCGGCTGCGAAGCGGCCGACTGCCTGACCAGTTCGCAGATCCGCAGCGAGATCGCCAGCGAGGTCGAAGCGCGCGGCTGGCCGACCGACCCACGGCAGGCGCCGCGGGAGCAGTTCCTGCTCTACACGCCGCCGGGCGTCACCGTCTGCATCGGCCCGGAACGCTGCACGCTCGCCCTGAGGGGGCTCGAACCCCGGGGCTTCTGCTCCTACCACGGCCTGCTCTACTCCGACTCGGGCAACGTGGAGGTCTACAGCGTCCTACCCGACGTGCCGCTATGCAGTTACGGGCAGCCCGGGCTCGGAGACGACCTCGCCGGCACGTTCAACGAGGAGATCCACGAGACGATCGAGTCCGCGACGGATCCCAACCCCGGGTCGGGCTACACCGACGAAGAAGGCAACGAGGTCGCCGACAAGTGCGTGTACGACCTGGTCCCCACCTTTCCCGCCGACTTCGGCCCGCTGCTGGGCGAAGACTTCAACCAGCTGATCGACGGCGACAGGTACTACCTGCAGGACATCTGGAGCAACGAACATGGATGCGTCCCGCGAATCGGGCCGACCCCGTCCTTCGCGGCGCCCGCGAGCAGCCCGCCCGGCGAAGCGGTCAGCTTCGACGCGCGCGGCTCGTTCGACCTCAGCGGGTCGATCGCCACCTACGAATGGAACTACGGCGACGGCTCCGCGGTTGAAACGACGAGCGGTGGGACCGGCGAACACGTGTACCTGAAGCCGGGCACCTACCAGGTGTCGCTGACGGTCAGCGATGCCTCGGGACGCGCGAACGCCTCGACGCAGACGCACCCGATCGAAATCGTGCTCGGTCCGCCGCGCGCGACGATCGCCTCGCCCGCCAGCGGCCACACCTACATCCTCGGACGCGCCGTCGCGACGAGCTTCTCCTGCGCGGAAGCCACCGGTGGACCGGGGCTCGCCTCGTGCGCCGACTCCGGCGGCAGCACGAGCCCCGGCGCGCTCGACACCGCAACCCTGGGGCCGCACACCTACACCGTGACGGCGCTCAGCCGCGATGGTCAGAGCGCGACGGCGACGATCGCATACACCGTGGTGGAACCCAGGAGCCGCCCGTCAGAAGAAACCCCGGAAGCGGGCTCGGGCTCGGAATCCCAGGGCGGGGGGGTTTCGCCGACCGGCTCGCCGACCCCGGGCGCTGGTCCGAGTGCGAGCTCCCACGGCGCGAAGCCGGCTGCGCTGAGCCGATCCGAGCGCCTCGCCCGTGCGCTCAGGGCGTGCCGGAAGCTCGATCAGCGCAGGCGGGCAGGCTGCGTCGCCGCCGCCCGGAGGGGCTTCGCGCCCTCGCACAAGCGGCACAGGAGGGCGCGTACTGGCGCTACGCGGCCAGCCTGAGCGACCACCAGTCCGAGCTCGCCCATGGCTACTGCCTCTGCCGGTCGGGACCGGGACGCCTCACTCCGCGGGCGGGGCACGGTCGCTGGGCACGGAGGCCCAGCGCTCGGCGGCCGTGGACCCCGCGCTTGGACGCGCGGACGATCCCCGTGCCTCCCCTCGTTCACACCCCGCTCTCGGCCTGCACGCGGCCGCTCGCGATCGCCTGCGTGAGCGCACGGTGGTCGAGCTCGTTCTGGTCGGCGTAGGTCTCCGCGAAGGCGCAGATCGCGCGGTCGAAGGCGTCACCGCCGCCGAGGTAGCTGGCGATCGCGATGCCGTCGCCCGAGCGCGCGTGGGCGCGGGCGAGCGTGCCTCCGCACATGCGCCCGTACAGCGACATCCCCGGGGGCGCCATCGCCTCGACGTCGGCCGAGCTCTTCCAATCCCACAGCTGGCGGACGTAGAAGTCGCGCGTCTGGCCATCGATGCCGGTGGCGCGCAGCCAGCCGAGCATGATGTCGCTGGAGGACTGCATCATCCGCTGGCCCTCCACCACGCGGCGGCCGTGGTGGGAGTACTCGCTCTTGCCGACGAACGGCTCCAGCACGGAGGGCTGCGCCTCCTTGCACTGCAAGAACAGCGGGTCCTCGTCGTCGCGGCCCAGCATCAGCACCACCCACGCGCGCGTGCCGACGCTCCCGACTCCCACCACCTTGCGCGCGAGGTCGACGAAGCGGTAGCGCTCCAGCAGGCGCCGGCGGTCGCCCTGCAGGCTGGAGCGGTAGGAGCGCAGCAGTTGGTGCATCGTTTGTTCGAATTCGTGTGCCTGCTCCGGTGGCACCAGGTCCTCCACCCGCTCGATCAGCGGCGGGTCGCTGATGATGTGCGGCTCGCCGTCGGCGGCGCGCGCGGCGAGGCGCGTATAGGCACGCGTGTTGTCCTTGCGCTTCGCCTTCTCCGCCGTCTTCTCGAAGCTCTTTATCTGCGCCGCCGTCGCGTCGGCCTCGAAGCGGGCGACGATCGTCGCGCTGTCCAAGCGCGCATACCAGATGTCCAGGTTGCGCAGCGCCGCGAAGTTGCGCATCGTCTCGCGGTACTGGCGCACCGCCGCCGCCACGTTCTCGCGGCGCTGCTCGGCGGTGAAGCCTTTTTCGCGCCCCGCGATCGCGATGCTGGCCGCGAGACGCTTTACGTCCCACTCCCACGGCCCGGGCAGCGTCTCGTCGAAGTCGTTGACGTCGAAGATCAGGTCGCGCTCCGGCGAGGCGAACCCACCGAAGTTCGACAGGTGCGCGTCGCCGCACAGCTGCGCGGTGATTCCCGAGCGCGGCGTGCCCGCGAGGTCGGACGCCATCACGTACGCGGCACCGCGGAAGAACGCGAACGGCGAGGCCGCCATCCGCCCGTAGCGGATCGGCACGAGCTCCGGCACCCGGGATTGCGCCTGCTCCTCCAGCAGCCCGATCGGGTCGGGCCGCTCCGCCCACGGCTCCCACTCGGCGTGGCGCGAGCGCGGTGCCTCCGCCCTTGCCGCTTTGCCGCGCGCGGCGCGCTCCCGGGCGGTGAGGTGGGGGACGCGCGTTGCGTTCTCAGCCATGGTGCTTCACATCCTGCGCGTGGTACATCTCGAGCAACTCCTTCTCGTCGTGGTGCTTGGGGAACATGAAGAACACGAGCGTCGCGCCCAGTAGGATCGCGATGATCCCGGCGAGGTAGGCGTGGTCGGCGCCGTGCAGGAACGATTCCTTCGCGCCGGCGATGATCTGGGATGAGTAGTGAGGGTAGCGCTGGGCGGTGTCGGCGGC
>Ga0210401_10007143_pt1 | contig 11254 bp, 14 predicted proteins | sample IncBWH32MmetaG_FD_150866 | JGI IMG/M metagenome (GOLD analysis project Ga0210401, IMG submission 150866) | Forest soil microbial communities from Barre Woods Harvard Forest LTER site, Petersham, Massachusetts, United States - Inc-BW-H-32-M | ecosystem: Environmental > Terrestrial > Soil >... | reverse complement strand
AGGGGATGATGGTCGCAGTACTTCGACACCAGCACATGCGCCAGCAGCCCCGGCCCCGCTAGGCCGCGCTCGATCGGGCGACTCGGTGCTTCCGCCTGCACGATGCAGTCGCACTTCGTGCAGCTCAGCTTGGTGCGAACATGACGAAGCACCACGAAACTGGCGGGCACGTACTCCAGCATCTCCGATACATCTTCGCCCAACTTGCGTAACGCGCCTTGGCATTGCGGGCACACGGTCTCTTTCGGCTCGTGCCGGCGCGTTTGCCGCGGGAGATGATCGGGGAGAGCGCGGCGTGTGGGCTTCGCCGCACTGGCAGCCGAACCGGCTGGCGCCGAAGCCGGTTCGGGCGGCGTGGACTCTTTCTCGCTGCGGTTGGATTCCAACTCTTCCAGCCGCAACTCTAACTGCTCGATCTGTCGCGCCAACTTCTCCGACTTCCGCCCAAACTGCATGCGGTGCAGCTTGACCAACAGCAACTTCAGATGTTCGATTTCCCGGTCGCGCGAGAGTAACTGCTCTTCTGTGGTGGTGAGCTTAGCTTCGGCCGAAACCAACTGCTCGTGTTGCGTCAGGATCAGGGCACGCAGTTCCTCGGCAGGAAGCTCGTTCAGATCGGGAAGCGCAGTCACCGCCATGCGCGGAGTATCGCATGAACTCATGCGTTTTCATCCGACGCAGGCACGAAAAAGTTGTGGAAGAATCTCGCACGTTACACCGACAACTGCGGCTCCCAAGTGCGCTCGGGTCGTCGCCAATTCAATGCCTTCTAACAACATCGACAACTGCGCTCGGGTCAGCGAAACCGTGCCACTGCTGGCTTGCGGCCACACGAAACGCCCGCGCTCCAGACGCTTCGCGAACAAGCACAATCCGTCGCCGTCATACCACAGTACTTTGATCAGATCGCCGCGCCGTCCCCGAAACACGAACACCTGCCCGCAGAACGGATTCTGCTCCAGCTTCGTCTGCACCACCGCGCTCAGCCCGGTGAAGCCCCGGCGCAAGTCAGTCACGCCCGCCGCAATCCAGATCCGCGTGTTGACAGGCAACCCCATCATGCCCGTAGGCACTCCAGCAATACGCGCACCAGGGCGGGATCGGCGTTGCCTTCAATGCGCACCTGTGCCTGCTGCATTTCGATATAGATGGTGCCGGATTGTGTTCTTGGCAAATCAGCAACTCGATGCTCTACCGAGACTGGTGCCGGCAAAGTCTCACTTACCCGAACCGGCAACAACTTCATCGCCGACTTGCGCTCCCCAAGTCTTCCTGCCAGGTAGAGCCGTCGCCACCCAAATACCTGGTTCGCATTGATGCCATGCGCTCGTGCCACCTTCGCTACTGACGCGCCTGGTAGCAACGTCTCTTCCACAATCCGCCGCTTCTCGGCGATGCTACGCCGCTGTCGCAGGGGCGCGACCAAGACCTCTTTGTTTCTGGGAATGACCCCAGCTTGCTGGGAAGTGTCCATCTCCGCTCCAAGTGGACACCTATCCGAACAGTCCACTTCATTGAGAATGGACTCTTATTTATAAGGATGTCGAGACGTGCACAACCGGACGCTTACTTTTCTGGCGTTCCGTCCGGGCTTGGTGGGACTACGACGATTCGTGTCCCGCTTAGCGATGCGACTACTGACCCTCTTTCCGCCGCTTGCGTTCTTTGGCAGGAGCCTGTCTTAAGCGAAGTCGAAGGATGGGATTCCAAATACTCGAGCTCGTGAGAGTTTTGTTGTATGTACACGGATACAAGTGAGTGAGAGTGCAGGAACAATGTATCCAGCGGGCTCGGATGTTTCGTTGAGCGGGATCCCACATTCGAGAACCGCGAAAACCGATTACGCATCGAAAGTCAGAAGAATAGAACTCTAAGGGTGTATCCATGCTCAACATAAGCAAGGCATTCAGCAGTTTTTCGGTAAACGATATTCAGAAGGCCAGGGAATTTTATGGCAAGACGCTGGGACTTGAACTCTCCAGCGGTCCGGAAGGCACCCTGGTTGTGCCCCTTTCCGGCGGCACCAAGGCTCTCATGTACCCTAAATCCAACCACCAGCCTGCCACCTTCACCGTCCTGAATTTTCCCGTAGACAGCGTAGAAAAACCTGTCGATGAACTGAGCCAACGCGGCGTGCGATTTGAAGTCTACAACGAACCCAATTTGAAGACGGACGCGCGCGGGATTTCTCGCGGGAATGGGCCGACGATCGCGTGGTTCAAGGATCCGGCGGGAAATATCTTGTCCGTGCTGGAAGCGGCTTAGCGGATCGTCTTGCCTTTCTGTTAACCCGGGAGTACCGCGTTGGTGGCCTGGATTCTACTTGGCATTTGATGTGATTTTTGGCGCGTCGTTGGCCATACCTCTGATGAAGCGGTCTAAATCTTCGCGCGAGAGACCTCGATCTTCCAGACCGCCCGATGGACAGCGGTTTTAGAACAATATCTTTTTAGTTTTTGGCGGAATTGGGAGACTATTGAAAAGCTCCAGGTTCTAATCCGGTCCGATTTCTAATTTGCCAGATTGCGTCGAGGAGTTCGTCCACCCGGAAAGAAATACGAATTGCTGGAAGTGGAAGAATAAGCGGCAGCATCAAGCTTTCGACGGTTTGAGTCCGCTACGGGCTGATTCTAAATCTCATACGATGACCGGAAAGCAGGCTCTTGGTCAGCTGTCCTTTAGCTGTCCAATAGCGATTCCTAAGGGCTCCTTACAAGGCTTTTGGGTAGCCACCCGCGTCTTGTAAGTTGTTGAAATTACTTATCACCTTGGGCTCATAACCCAAAGGTCGGTGGTTCAAATCCACCCCCCGCAACCAAAACTCCTTGGTCCAGCCCGGAGACATGGGTGACAGATCGTACCTAAGACATAGGTAACAGTTTTGGGCCAAATGGGTTTTCGAGCGGTTCGAGCACTCGCGTCTCCAGATCGAAATATCCCAAATCATAATCCATAAAGCTGACCAACCAGATGTCGTCGTGCACTTCTTTGAGGCCGACGGCCTGCCCAGCAAACACTTGGCTGAAATTGATCTTTTTGTTCCCCAAACAGATGCGGCCGCAGTCCGTGACCACGATGGTTTTGTCGTGGAAGGGATAGTCGATGTCGGGCAATCCGGTGTAGGGACGCGGGGAAGGTTGGTAGACCTCGGCCGGGCATTTCATGTCCAGAGCTTCGTGCGGGCGTTCGTGGTTGAAGACCTCGACAAAGTGATCGAAGCGGGCCTGCTGTTGCAGGAAGTTGGCGGCGGCCGGCTTGGTAGCTTCTTTCTTCAAAGTGAGATGCATGCGTTCGTGTCGGCCATTCTGTTGGGGATGACCAGGCTGGATGCGTTCGATACTAATGCCGAGGCGAAGCCACCAGACGGCGAGTTTGCTGAGGTTGAACAAAGCGTGCGCAGAAGCGAAGGGCACACCGTTATCACTGCGAATGTTGGCGGGCAGGCCGCGCTCGCGAAAAAGCCTTTCAAATACGGTAAAAGCATACTTCTCCCGAGTCGAGGAAAGCGCCTCACAGGTGAGCAGAAAACGGCTGGCGTGGTCGGTGACCTGTCATTCGCCAAAATTCTGGCCAGACGTGAAATCAACAGCTTGCACACTTTCCCCTACCCGCCCATCTGCTGGATGAAGCGAGCGCGCCAGGATCCAGGACTTGCCCGGCGCTGGCAGGCCTTTCTTCGCAATCATCGCGAAGTGAGCACCGCCATGGATTTTTTCACTGTCCCGACGGCCACCTTCAACCTGCTGTACTGCTTCTTTATTATTAGCCATGACCGGCGACAGATTGTTCATTTCAACGTCACTCAGCATCCCACCAGCAGTTGGATCGTCCAACAGCTAAGAGAAGCCTTCCCTTACCAATCGGCCCCAAAATTCCTGCTTTTCGATCACGACCAGAAATATGGCCTGGAAATTACCCGCTGCGCTTCGCTGGCAAGGGCTTCGCGCAGCCTAACCCACGCCAATGTTTCCCAATCCGCCAGGGCTTCTGCGTCTTGAGCCATACTCTGCAGGCTTGCGTGATCGTATCTGGTGGGGATCTGCTTCCAACGCGACGGCAGAATGGGCCGCGAAGCTAGGAATGAACATGCAGACCTCCACTCTCAAATTCGACGAGACCGGCGAGTCGCTCCACATCCAACAGGCCGCCCAGATTTGCGCCTTTCGCGCAGCCTGGAAGGAAGCCGGTCACACGCGCACTCCGCGCATTTCCGTTAGCCGCAGTATCTTTCCGTTGATCGATGACCGTGACCGTGCCTATTTCGGACGAGGCGGTCAGGAAGATGACAAGATTGGTTTCCTTGACGAAAACACACGGGCGATTTTCGGTCGGAGCTATGCTGCTGAGCCAGACATTCTCGTCGAGCAGCTTAGAAACGACGAGGCGATCGCGGAGGCCGACACGCTATTGCTAACCATTCCAAATCAACTAGGTGTCGCCTATAACGCGCACGTCATGGAGGCAATTCTGACTACGGTCGCCCCAGCCCTCGGTTGGCGCTAAATCGTCGGCACATTCATTGAGACAATGGGTTCCTTTCGATAAGCCGGTAGATTGCGGGGCCAGAAAGTTCGGTCCGGCGGCGAGACTCGCCGCTACGCCGCGCTGCCTTCCGCATCGCGTTCATGTAGCTGTCCATGGTCTGGGCAACTGCGCATCCACCTCGTCCGCGATAGTCGTGACATCGGGTAGAAGCAGACTGAAATCCAGAAGGCTCGGATTGCTCTGCAATGTGCCGAAGAGCGTTACTTCGAGAATCCGTGATTCGTGCACCAGCATCGAGGGAGTGTAGCCTTGCTGATATCGTAGGTTGCCATGGGCGATGGCGGCCTCGGAGAAGGCCGCATCACTGTCCTTCTGGGTTTACTGGGCCGCACTACCAAGTCTCGAACCAGCCTGGAGAAGATGTCCTGTGCGTTCGACCCAACTGCGCAGACGAAGTGCTTTGTCCCATGCGCGGGAAACGGTGTGTTTCGCGGTTTCTGGCGTTTGCGAGATTAAGGCGGCCTCAATAATGTCTGTACGCAACAAGGAACGGCACCGTATAGGACGCATTGGCTGGCTGCGCGCGGGAGTATTGGGCGCGAACGACGGCATACTTTCAACATCGAGTCTGCTGCTTGGTGTCGCAGCTGCGCATGCGACTCACAACAACGTATTAGTCGCGGGAGTGGCTGGCCTGGTCGCTGGGGCTATGTCAATGGCTGCCGGTGAGTACGTGTCTGTCCAGTCACAGGCAGACACCGAACAGGCCGAACTCAAGCTCGAACGCGCGGAACTCAAAGCAGATGACGTGGGGGAGCAGAAGGAACTCATGGCAATCTACGTCTCTCGCGGGCTCGATCCTGCACTCGCAAAACAAGTTGCCCAGCAACTGATGGCCCATGACGCAATAGGCGCCCATGCTCGCGACGAACTCGGTATCTCCGAGACTCTTCGTGCGCGTCCGATTCAGGCTGCGTTAGCGTCTGCGGGCAGCTTCGCTGTCGGAGCAGCCATGCCTCTCGTGGTCACCGCCCTGGCCCCGGTGGCTGCTTTGATCCCTCTTGTTTCTGGAACTTCACTGGCGTTCCTCGCTCTTCTTGGTGGGTTGGCTGCACGCGCGGGTGGCGCAGGAGTTACGATGGGAGCGATACGGGTCACATTCTGGGGTGCACTAGCCATGGTGCTGACCGCAGGCGTCGGGGCGCTGTTCGGAACAGTCGCGTGAGTGTGGCCGCGACTATCCCATTGACCCTAGGCAGTAGCGAAGCTAGAGTTTCAGGTTCAGCTTACCGCATCGTCGTGCCGCGTGGTCGGCCTCTCTTCCCGTCAGTACGTTCAATTTCCGGATTGACTCATTGTGATCCCAGCGCCATTGGCCGGGCGAGAGTTAGCACTCTTGCTCAGAAGAATGGGAGGTCCAACCTCTCAATTGTTCCGGATCGTAACGAACTTCAATCTTCCTGGTCTTTTTTGGGCTCGTTACGTGGTTGAGCAACACTGACGCCAGTCGTTTCGACACATTCACCTTTTTCGTCGTAATCGCAGACGCGACCGGGGTGGGCTTGTTTGCATTTCTGGCACAGTTGAGGGGCCATTTCCACTTCCTCCAATTTGTAAGAATCCTATCGAAAATGGGTGCTTCTCATCTCATCTGTTAATGTCGACTATTCCATACGGACTTACGAAACCCCGGGAAGTAATTCTGTGGCTCACGGGTTTGAAGGCGCGCCTCGTTTCATCTGATCAACCCGCCCCATTCATCAGGAGGCCCGTTATTTCTTGAGAACCACCTTGAGTGCGCCCTCTTTTGCCGCGTTTCCAAACGTGTCATATGCCTTCATGATGTCGTTCAACGCGAAGCGATGAGTCACGAGCCTGCTCGGCTGCATTTTGCCTGAGCGCACGATTTTCAGCAGCATCGGTGTGGTTACCGTGTCCACCAGCCGCGTGGTGAGCGAAATGTTGCGATCCCAGAGTTTCTCCATGTGCAGTTGCACCGGCTTGCCGTGGACGCCCACGTTGGCAATGCGTCCGCCAGCCGCGACAATGGCCTGGCAGATTTCGAAGGTGGCTGGAAGTCCGACTGCCTCGATGGCCACATCGACGCCGGCCCCCTCAGTCAGTTCCATCACCTGATGTGCGGCGTGTCCGTCTGCGCTGTTGATCAGATTAGTTGCGCCGAACTTTTTAGCGACCGCGAGGCGCTTGTCGTCCAAGTCGATCATGAAGATCGCCGCAGGTGAATAAAATTGCGCCGTCAGCAAAACGGCGAGCCCGACGGGCCCCGCACCAACAATCGCAACCGTGTCCCCCGGCTTCACCTGCCCGTTCAGGACGCCGCACTCAAAGCCAGTCGGCAAGATGTCGCTAAGCATTACCAGGGCTTCTTCATCGCCACCGACTGGAAAGTGGTAGAGACTTCCATCGGCTTGGGGGATGCGTACATACTCAGCCTGAGTTCCGTCGAGGGTGTATCCCAGAATCCACCCGCCATGCCGGCAATGCGAATACATGCCTCGTCTGCAGAAGTCGCACTTCAGGCAGGCAGTGACGCACGAAATGATGACCTTATCTCCTACATGAAACTCCGAGACGCCGGTTCCGACTTGCTCGACGACACCGATGCCCTCGTGGCCGAGAACGCGTCCATCGGTCACCGCTGGAAGATCGCCCTTCAGGATGTGAAGATCGGTTCCGCAAATCGTCGAGGTGGTCACGCGCACGATGGCGTCGCCTGGTTCCTGAATGGTGGGGCGTGGCTTGTTCTCCCAGGCACATTCGCCCGGACCGTGATAGACCAATGCCTTCATGGTAGTGCTGCTTAGGGTTGCGGCACTCTTAAGAGGATGGTCGAGTTCGGCGGTTGTCATTGATGGTCCCTCTTTGCTTCCTTAATTCCTGGAGTTCAAGCTTAATAACGACGCTGCCGTGCTTTCTGAGCAAGAGTGATCACTCTCGATGCCTTTGCCTCAAAGGAGCGGCAAGAACGCCTCTACAAACGCTGAATTGGCCCGCCAAGGAACCAGTCGCTCCAAATCCCATTTAGGGAAAATAAAACTGAGCCCGAGTACGGACTCTCGCCTCTCAAGCGTGAAAGAGTGTGCACTATTGACCAGCAGCAACATCCTGCGTTGCGGTACTTTTCGTTTTTTGATTTAAATGACGCTTGCTCGCGACAACTCCCGCGCTGTTCGAGTTCTGCTGTCGACCTTATTTCTTTTCGTCGTCGTCGCCTTGGCTTCCAGTCAGACAAGTCCGCCAGCCGCGGCTAAGACTGTTCAATCCACCGGCGCACCAGCGGCCACTGTGCCCTCCCCAGAAAGCTCCCAGTTCGTGGGAGTCGAGACGTGCAAGACCTGTCACGAGGGCATTTATAACGCTTGGGAGAAGACGCCGCACTGGAAGACCACGCTGAACATAAAGGGTGGCCCCTCAAAGCAAGGTTGCGAGGGTTGTCACGGTCCCGGAGCGGACCACGTGGCGGGCGGTGGCGACAAAAGCAAGATATTCGTGTTCGAGGGGAAGTCACGGCAGGAGACTAACGCTCGCTGTCTAACCTGCCACGGCGAAGCACACGAACAATCGCATTTCGCCGAATCAGCCCATTCCAGCAGCGATGTCGGATGCCTCGATTGCCACTCTCCGCATCACGCCAAAGAAAAAGAGTTCCTGCTGGTCCAGGAGCAACCCCAGTTGTGCTACGGATGCCACACCTCCGCCAAGGCAGATTTTGCCAAACCGTATCACCACCGCGTTAACGAGGGGTTGGTGCAGTGCAGCGACTGCCACAACCCGCACGGGACGGGGACCGTGCGGCAATTACGGAGCATGCCGAGCGGCGACGCCATTTGCTACAAGTGCCACGTCGATAAGCAGGGCCCTTTCGTCTACGAACATGTGCCAGTGAAGACTGAGGGTTGCACCAGTTGCCATTCGCCCCACGGTTCCACAAATCCCAGGCTGCTCAACGTGATGCCGGTGAACATGCTTTGTCTGCAGTGTCACACTTTCTCGACACAGTTGACCGCGGGCGGGCCAATCGGTCCGGCGCACAATCAGTCGGCGAAGTATCAGTCTTGCACTGTGTGCCACACCCAGATCCATGGCTCCAATTTCAGCAGTGTGTTTTTCAAGTAGCGAGTACCAATGGAGCCGCCCACAAAACTCGCCCTCAACCTGCAACTTTTCCAACTGGACAGATCGGCGTCCGCACCAGCCTGCCCTAAGCGAAGCCGAAGGGTGCAAGCCGAGCACAGTTCGGCAGTCGAGTCTGGTCCCGGCAAAAGTCAAACGGCGACAGCTCCAGCGGTTCTTATATGGGCGGTAATGATCGCGTCCTCAGCAAATACACTTTTCGCCCAAACTCCCACGGCGAGTCCGCCGCCAGCCCCTACTGCGAGTTCAACCCCAGCACCGCCCGCCGAACCCGAGGGCGTGACCCGCGGCGGGTATCAGATTCACTCCTCGATCGAACTGGGCTACCGGTTCAACGACGTGACCGGCAGCGGTGATATGTACGACACCTTGGTGAATCTGCAGACCGGCCCGCGAATACTGGACCAGACGCTCACGATGCAGTCGGTCGATCATCAGGGTCTGCTGTTCGATAATCTCTACCTCAACAGCGTGGGATGGGGAGGCGATCCCAACAACTACATGCGCCTTCGGGCAGACAAGAACAAGTGGTACAACCTGCAAGGCAGTTTCCGCCGCGATCAGAGTTTCTTTGACTACAACTTGCTGGCGAATCCGCTGAATCCCTCAGCCTCTACTCCATCGATTCCGGTCCTGAGCTCGCCTCACCTGTTCGATATGACGCGACGCATGACCGATGTCGATCTCACGTTGCTTCCGCAGTCCGTTGTGAGCTTCCGTTTGGGATATTCGCATAACAACATGACCGGGCCTTCGTATAGCAGCATTCACGAGGGGACGGAAGGTTCGCTGCTGCAAAACTGGAACACGACAATGAATTCGTACCGAATGGGAGTGGACTTTAGAATCGCGCCGCGAACTGTCTTCAGCTACGACCAATTCCTTGATTACTACAAGGGAGATACTGACTACCAACTGAACCCAATCAACCAGGCACTCCTACCGACGACGCCTGCAAGTTCCGTTTCATTGGGTTTGTCCATTGACACTGTGAACAAGGTACCCTGCGCCGTGCCGACCGGCCAAAGCAGTTTGATTGTCAGCGGGACTCTGACCAATGTGACATGCAGCGCGTACTCTAGCTACTTGCGCAATCAGCGAATTCGTACTTCCATACCCACGGAGCGGATCAGCCTGCGCAGCAATTATTTCAAGATGTTAGAGGTGCTCGGTTCCTTTTCCTATAGTTCCGCGACTTCCAGCACACCGTTGGACGAGTCTTTCGGCGGCCTGATCCCGCGAACCAACACCCTCGCCTTCACCGGCACTGGGACAGCCGCCGCAAACCGCATTTCTGACGTGGTCGATCTCGAGGCCACATTGCACTTGACCCAGCACTTGCGCGTGATCGAGAGATTCTATTTCTGGGCATACCGCATTCCGCAAAATGGCAATTTCAACGAACTCGACTATAGCTGTGCAGTGCCACCGTGCACGTTGCTGAGTACGCCGATCACTACGCCAACACCTCCAGGGGGGACGTCCACCATAACCCAGTCATCTTTCAACCAGACCTGGACGAGAAATCAGACCGAACTCGCCTGGGACTTTTCGAAGAAAGCCGGGGTGCGCATTGGTTACCGCTATGGCGACCGGGACTTCAACCACTTCCTTGATTATCTGCCCGGAGACGTGGACCACTTCGTGGGCCTTGAGAAAACCGCTCTCTTCGGGTTCTGGGCACGACCCAACCATACTTTGCGATTGAATTTCGATCTGGAGCACACGAACTTCAACAGTGTGTTCGTCCGACTCTCGCCACGCAAGGTAGCGCGCTACCGCTTCCAGACGACCTACACACTGCGCTCGTGGATGACCCTGGGCGGATCCATCAACATCCTGCAACTATCCAATGCCGACGCGGAGACCCAGTTTGTGGGCCACAACCAGAACTATGGGCTCACCGCGTCGCTCGCGCCGCGCGAACGCTTCGGGATGGATCTGGCGTACAACTTCAACAGCGTAATCCAGAATGCCCTGATCTGCTTCAACGACACGCCGCCAACAGGCGTGATCCTTCCTTTCGTGGCCAATGCCAATAACAATGATTGTGCAGGGAACGATACGTCCAACAACCTGATGGCCAACTCGTACTATACCAATCACACCAATTTCGGAATGGCCACTGTCAGGCTCAAGCCGGCGAAGCGAGTGATGGCGAACGTTGGCTACAGCATCACCAGTGTTGAGGGCAACGTGCCGCAGTTCAACATCCTGCAGCCCCTCGGCTCGTTGCAATACAAGTACGTGCAACCGGTGGCCAACTTGAGCGTGGATATTGCACGAAAGTGGGTTTTCAACATGGGCTGGAATTATTACCAGTACGCTGAAGGTTCGTTCGTCGGTCCAACAGCGCCACGCTATTTTCACGCAAACTCGCTAACTGAGTCTCTGCGTTACTCGTTCTGATGTTCTAGGGAGACTCTGATTAAGTCCTCCCTTTCCACAGGGAGTATAGATAAAGTCGTGCCAGCATGAACTCGTTGGGCAAGCAGAGGACACTGGCGATGATGACGGGATTCGAGCGGTACACGAAGAAGACTCGGCGGGCAATGTTCTTGGAAGAGATGGAGCAGGTGGTGCCGTGGGGGAAATTGTGTGCGCTGATCGAGCC
>Ga0210401_10007142_pt1 | contig 11257 bp, 11 predicted proteins | sample IncBWH32MmetaG_FD_150866 | JGI IMG/M metagenome (GOLD analysis project Ga0210401, IMG submission 150866) | Forest soil microbial communities from Barre Woods Harvard Forest LTER site, Petersham, Massachusetts, United States - Inc-BW-H-32-M | ecosystem: Environmental > Terrestrial > Soil >... | reverse complement strand
GCAAGGCGTACAACCCCGCGCGCTGCTATGGCGCCGCCGTGTCGATCGGTTGCAGGCGCGCCGTGAAATGGCGCAGTACGGGCGCCTGCTCGACGATCCGATAGCCCGGCAGATCCGCCTTCTGCGCCGCGACTTCCAGGATCACCTCGGCCAGGTAGTCGACGTGGCTCTGCGTGTACACGCGGCGCGGGAACGCCAAGCGCACCAGGTCGAGCGCCGAGATCCGCTCAGAGCCGTCCGGCTGACGGCCGAACATCACCGACCCGATCTCCACGCCGCGCACGCCGCCGACCAGATAAAGCCCGTTGTTCAGCGACCAGCCCGGGTATTGCTCGGGGCGAATGTGCGGCAGCAGTGCCCGCGCATCCAGATACACCGCATGTCCGCCGGTGGGCTGAACGATTGGTATGCCGCCGGCCAGCAGCTTCTCCCCCAGATACTCGATCGAGCGAATCCGGTAGCGCAGGTAGCCCTCGTCGAGCGCCTCGTACAACCCTTGGGCGACCGCTTCCAGGTCGTAGCCTGCCATGCCGCCGTAGGTCGGGAATCCCTCGGTCAGGATCTCCAGATTTCGGCATCGCACCGCCAGGCCGTCGTCGTTGAGCGCGAGAAATCCGCCGATGTTGGACATGCCGTCCTTCTTGGCGCTCATCGTGCAGCCGTCGGCCAGCGCGAACATCTCGCGCGCAATGTCGATCGGCTTGGCCTGCTCGTAGCCCGCTTCGCGTGTCTTGATGAACCAGGCGTTCTCGGCGTAGCGGCACGCATCGATGAAGAACGGGATGCCGTGCGCGCGGGCGAGGGTGCTCGCGCCGCGCACATTGGCCATGCTGACGGGCTGGCCGCCGCACGCGTTGTTGGTCACCGTCATCATCACCGCGGGGATGCGCGCCGGGCCGACCTCGGCAATCGTCGAGCGCAGCGCCTCCAGGTCCATGTCGCCCTTGAACGGATGCGGCACCTTTGGATCGAGCGACGCGGCGCAGGGAAGATCGCGCGCTTCCGCTCCCTGGCGTTCGACGTGCGCGCGCGTGGTGTCGAAGTGCGCGTTGCTCGGGATCACGTTGCCGGGCTTCGCGACGGTCGCAAACAGGATGTGCTCGGCCGCCCGCCCCTGGTGCGCCGGGATCACGTGCCTGAACCCAGTCACGTCCTGAACCGCGTGCTCGAATCGATAGAACGACGTGGCACCCGCGTACGACTCGTCGCTGGCGATCATGCCGGCCCACTGACGGGACGACATCGCGCCGGTGCCGCTGTCCGTCAACAGGTCGATCAGCACGTCCTCGGCGCGCAGCAGGAACGGGTTGTAGCCCGCCTTTCGCAATGCGGCGTCGCGCTGCTCCAGAGTCGTGAACCGGATCGGCTCGACCGAGCGGACGCGAAACGGCTCGATGATCGACTTCGGCTCGAAGGCCTTCATTGGTCCAATGCGCTCCGGTTGCTCTATCGCGTTCGGAAGCCGCCAATATAGCCCTGAGATCGCCCGAGGATTGCCATTCGAGGGGTCCGTTGCAGATGAAACATTCATCGATGCGTCGAGGCGGGCAGCGCGCCGCTGCGTGTAGGATACTTTCCTGCGACACTGCGAATTGACAGGGAGATGCCGATGGCGCACCTGACGATCAATGGCAAGACGCACGAACTCGACGTCGATCCGGCGACTCCGCTGCTGTGGGCCATCCGGGAGCAGGTTGGCCTGACCGGAACCAAATACGGTTGCGGGATCGCGCAATGCGGCGCCTGCACCGTGCACATCGATGGCCAGGCTGTGCGTTCCTGCGTGATGCCGGTGCAGGCGGCGCAAGGCAAGAAGATCACCACGATCGAGGGACTGGCGGCCGACGGCAAGCTCAGCCGGGTGCAGCAGGCCTGGCTCGACCACGACGTTCCCCAGTGCGGCTATTGCCAGTCGGGCATGATCATGGCCGCCGCCGCTCTGCTGAGAGAAAAGCCCAAGCCCACCGACGCGGACATCGACGCGGCGATCACCAACATCTGCCGCTGCGGGACGTTTCAGCAGGTACGCGAAGCGATCCACGCCGCAGCCAAGGCGTAAGGAGACCGAACGATGATGGTCGCTACTGCGAAGATCGATCGGCGTTCGTTCCTGGTCCGCACCGCCGCGCTCGGCGGCGGGTTCGCGCTCGGATTCAACATTCCGTTCGGCGGACCGGAGCAGTCGTTCGCGGCCGAAGCCGGCACCGAGGTCAACGCCTGGGTTCTGATCCGCCCCGACGAAACGGTCGTGGTCCGGATTGCGCGATCGGAGATGGGGCAGGGAACACTCACCGGCCTGGCCCAGCTCGTCGCCGAGGAGCTCGAATGCAACTGGGACAAGGTCACCACCGAGTTTCCCAGCCCGGGCCAGAACGTCGCGCGCAAGCGCGTGTGGGGCGACTACAGCACCGGCGGCAGTCGCGGCATCCGCAACTCGCAGGACTACGTGCGCAAGGGCGGTGCTGCGGCGCGGATGATGCTGGTACAGGCCGCCGCGGACGAATGGAAGGTGCCTGCCTCCGAGTGCAGCGTCGTCAAAGGGGTCATCACCCACGCGCCTTCGAAGCGCAGCACCACCTACGGCAAGGTGGCCGACGCTGCGGCCAAGCTCGAGGCGCCGAAGGAAGTGCCGCTGAAAGATCCCGCGCAATGGCAAATCATCGGCAAGCCGCTGAAGCGACTCGACACGCGGGACAAGGTGACGGGTCAGCTGGTCTACGGCGCCGACTTGCGCCTGCCGGGGATGCTGAACGCCGCCATCAGGGACTGCCCGGTGTTCGGCGGCAAGGTCAAGTCCTACGACGCCACCAAGTCCGAAGCGATGCCGGGCGTCAAGAAGGTCGTCCGCGTGGGAGACAGCGCGATCGCGGTCGTGGCCGACACCTGGTGGCACGCCAGGACGGCGCTGGACGCCGTTGCCATCGAGTGGGACGGCGGCGAGAACGCCGCCGTTTCGAGCGCCACCATCGCGCAGATGCTGGCGGCGGGGCTCGATGCCGACCAGGCGTTCGTGCACAACGAGGCCGGCGACGTGAAGGCCGCGATCGCATCGGCATCGAAGAAGCTGGAAGCGGTCTACAGCTACCCCTACCAGAACCACGCCACGATGGAGCCGATGAATGCGACCGCGCTCTACACGGCCGATCGGTGCGAGGTGTGGTGCCCGACCCAGAACGGCGAGGCGGCGCTGGCCGCGACCTCCGAGGCCTCGGGCCTGCCGGTGGCTCAGTGCGATGTACACAAGCTGCTGCTGGGGGGCGGGTTCGGGCGGCGCGGCTTCACCGACTACGTGCGCCAGGCCGTCGCCATCGCCAAGCAGATGCCTGCAACCCCGGTGAAGCTGCTGTGGTCCCGTGAAGAGGACATGACGCACGGGCGATACCACCCGGTGATGCAGGCGCGACTCACCGGAGCGTTCGACGCGGGCGGCAATCTGACCGGCCTTCGGATCCGGCTGTCCGGGCAATCGATCCTCGCATCGGCCCGCCCCGAGGGGCTGGACAACGGCAAGGATCCGATCACGTTCCAGGGCTACTGGCCCAGCGGCGAGCACTCGCTGGAGTACACGTTCCCGAACCTGTTGATCGATCACGCGATGCGCAATCCCCATGTGCCCCCGGGGTTCTGGCGCGGCGTCAACGTCAACCACAACGCGATCTTCCTGGAATGCTTCATGGATGAGCTGGCCGAGGCGGCCGGACAGGATGCGCTGGAGTTTCGACGCAAGTTCATGGCGGCGCATCCGAAGTCGCTGGCAGTCCTGAATGCCGTGGCGGACAAGGGGGGCTGGGGCAAGCCCGCGCCCGCGGGAGTTCACCGCGGACTCGCCCACTTCAGGGCGTTCGGCAGCTACGTGGCCGCTTGCGCAGAGATCTCGGTGTCCGACGGCAACAAGGTGAAGGTTCTCCGGATCGTCGGTGCCACCGATCCCGGGTACGCCGTCAACCCGGCGCAGATCGAGCGCCAGGTGGCCGGTTCGTTCGTCTACGGGCTGTCCGCGCTTTTCATGGGCGAGTGCACGGTCAAGGACGGACGCATCGAGCAGGAGAACTTCAATACGTACGACTCGATGCGGATGCGGCAGATGCCGAAGGTCGAATCGATCATCATTCCGTCCGGCGGCTTCTGGGGCGGGGTCGGTGAACCCACGATTTGCGTGGCAGCGCCCGCGGTCCTGAACGCGTTGTATCGGGCAACGGGCAAGCGCATCCGTTCGTTCCCTTTGAAGAACAGCGGCTTCGAACTGGTCTGAGTGAAGCGCAGGTTCCTTCTCGGCGCTGCGGCGGCCGCCGCGGCGCTGCCGGTGCAGATCCTGCGCGGGCAGGCATCGGCGCCACGCGTGGTCATCATCGGCGGGGGCTTCGCGGGGGCCAGTTGTGCCCGCGCTTTGAGAAAAGCCGATCCGCGAATCGCGGTGACGCTGGTCGAACCCAACGCGGTCTTTCACGCCTGCCCGATGAGCAACGCGGTGATCGCCGGCCTGCGCGAGATGGATCAACAGCGGTTCACTTATGAGGCGGTACGGGCCGATGGTGTGGCGCTGGCCACGCTCGCCGCCACGGCGGCCGACCCGACTGCGCGGCGTGTCGTGCTCTCGGACGGCACTCGGCTGGGCTACGACCGGCTGGTCCTGGCGCCCGGCATCGACATCCGCTGGGACGCGTTGCCAGGCTATGACGAAGCAGCCGCGCAGTTGATGCCGCATGCGTGGCAGGCCGGCGAACAGACGCTGCTGCTGCGCCGCCAGTTGCGGGCGATGGACGACGGCGGGTTGGTGGTCATCTCGGCGCCGCTCGGTCCGTCACGCTGCCCTCCGGGACCCTACGAGCGCGCGAGTCTGATCGCCCACTACCTGAAATCGCACAAGCCGCGTTCGAAGGTCATCGTGCTCGATGCGAAGGACACCTTTCCCCGGCAGCGGCTTTTCCTGAACGCCTGGCGCGAACTGTACCCAGGGCTGCTCGAGTGGGTGTCTTTGTCGAGTGGCGGCCAGGTCGTCTCGGTCGAGCCGGCGACCCGCACCCTGGTCACCGACTTCGACCGCTATCGCGCCGCCGTCGCCAATGTCATCGCGCCGCAGAAGGCAGGCCGGATCGCTGCGGCCGCGGGGGTTGCCGACCGCACCGGCTGGTGCCCGATCAATCCGGTGACCTTCGAATCGAAGCTGCAGCCGAACATCCACGTGATCGGCGACGCCGCCATTACCGGCGCGATGCCGAAATCGGCTTTCGGCGCTCATGCCGAAGCCGGCTCCTGCGCGGCGGTGATCGCGGCGTTGCTGGCGGGTCGGGAAGCGACGCCGCCCAGCCTGGCAAATGCCTGCTACAGCCTGGTCGCGCCCGACTATGGCATTTCAGAGGTGGGAACCTATCGGCCGAAGGGAGAGGAATTCGAGGAAGTTGCGGGATCCGGCGGCCCTGCACCTGACGAAGCGCGCGCCGCCCGTGCCGCGGACGCACAACAGGCAGAGACGACATTCCGCAAGCTCACCGCGCAGGTGTTTCATTGAAGAGACTGGTCGCGCTTCTTCTGCTCGCACTGGCGAGCGGCATCTTCGCGCAGCAATCCCTGCCCACCCCGCTCACCCGCGAAAAAGGCGACCCGGCGCGCGGGCGTGCGATCGTCGTGAACCGGCAGACGGGGCTGTGCCTGCTGTGCCATAGCGGACCGTTTCCGGAGGACCCGTTGCAAGGGGACCTCGCGCCGGATCTGCGAGGCGCCGGAACGCGCTGGACCGAAGCGCAGCTTCGGCTGCGAATCGTCGACCCGATGCGCTTGAATCCGACCACGATCATGCCGGCTTACGGCAAATCCGAAGGGCTGTGGCGTGTTTCGCCGGCGTTTCGTGGGCAGGCATTGCTGACGCCGCAGCAGATCGAGGATGTGGTCGCATTCCTGGCGACCCTGCAGGACTGATGAAACGACGCGATTTTCTGGTCGCCGGCGGCGTCGGCGCTGTGTTCGGTGCGGCCGCTGCAACGGCCCGCGCAACTCCTGCCGAGGTGCTAGAGGCAGTCCGTCAACTGACGGGCCCGGCCGGCGTCAAACCGGGGCGGGTGACACTGGATCTGCCACCACTGGTGGAGAACGGGAATTCGGTGCCGCTCACGGTGAGCGTGGACAGCCCGATGACCGCGGCCGACCACGTCAAGTCGATCCATGTTTTCGTCGAGAAGAATCCGCAACCTTTCGTCGCATCGTTTCACCTCAGCCCGCGCGCCGGCCGCGCCGTCGTGTCGACACGCATCCGACTCGCCGACACGCAGAGCGTGTTGGCGGTCTGTGAGATGAGCGACGGCTCGTTCTTCTCCGGGTCGGCGGATTCCGTGGTCACGCTCGCCGCGTGCACCGAATCGGAGTAAGCGTGGCCACCGCCCTGATCCACGTGCCCGCCAGCGCGAAACGGGGCGAGATCGTTCAGATCAAGGCGTTGATCTCGCACGTGATGGAAACCGGCTACCGGCGCACTTCACTGGGCGCCGTGATACCGCGCGACATCCTGCGACGCTTCGTGTGCACTTACAACGGGGAGGAGGTGTTCCGCGCCGAGATGTACCCGGCGATCGCGGCCAACCCCTACTTCGCCTTCAATGCGATCGCAACCGAAAGCGGCACGTTCGAATTCACCTGGTCGGGCGACAACGGCTTTTCGAAGACCGAATCGGTGCCGATCAAGGTCGAATGAGTCGCCTCGTCGGATTGCTGCTGGTGCTGGCCATTGCGGCCGTTGCGGTCGTTGCGGGAGAAATCCCGCTGAGCGAGCGGCGCTCCGGCTACGAGTCGATGCGACCGGAGACGCGCAGCCTGCAGGATGACGATACCGCCAATCCCGGGATGCTGTGGGTGGCCGAGGGCAAAGACCTTTGGAGTGCGAAGCCCGATTCCGCCTCGCGCGCCTGCGCGGACTGCCATGGCGACGCCAGCGTCAGCATGAAGGCAGTCGCGGCCCGCTACCCCGCGTTCAGCGCAGCGGCAGGACGGCCCATCGACCTGGAGCAGCGGATCAACGCCTGTCGCTCGCATCAGCAGCATGCCTCGCCTTTCGTGTTCGAGAGCCGGGAGCTTCTCGCCATCACCGCCTACATCGCCCGCCAATCGCGCGGGATGCCGATCGAAGTCGGCTCCGACCCGCGCCTGGAGCCGTTTGTGGCAGCCGGCCGGGAGGAGTTCGGGCGCCGCCGTGGCCAGCTCAACCTCGCCTGCACTCAGTGCCACGACGACAACTGGGGCAAGCATCTCGGAGGCAGCGTGATTCCGCAGGGTCATGCCACGGGCTATCCGATCTACCGACTCGAATGGCAGGCGATGGGTTCGCTGCAGCGCCGGCTGCGTGGCTGCATCAGCGGCGTGCGCTCCGAGCCCTACGCCTACGGGGCGCCCGAGCTGGTGAACCTGGAGCTGTTCCTGATGTGGCGCGCGCGGGGCATGCCGCTGGAGACACCGGCGGTGCGGCCTTGAGCGCTCCGGCGGGCGAGCCTCGCACGCGGGTTTTCTCAGCCCTATGGAGCCAACCACAATCTGCGCGGGCGGCGCCGGCCCGGATCGTTCGTCGAAAGACGCCTTTAAGTCACTCGATCCTGCGTGTGCGCTTCCGCTGTGCCTCTGAGTCGTCCGCTGCGCGCTGGATGTCGGCTTTGCGGCGAGCTACCATTGCGACCGATCGGCCATCTGCGGTCGATCGATCAGCCCGCGAAACTGCGGCCGGACCGGACATTGCTGCCGCACCGGGGTCGGTTTCTTCGGCGGCTGTGACGTGACTCACGCGTTAGCGAGCGATCCGCGAGGCCAACCGGTAGAAGGACGAATCTCTGTTCAGACGGAATTTCGCGGGCGTAGGCGACTCAACGGAAAATATTTTCAAACTCTCAATTGGTCTCATTGCAAGCCGACTGAATATGGCGGAGCATGATCGCGGTCGCCCATCAGCTGACGTAAGCGTGGGTTGGTCCGTCTTGGCGTCGCCGCATGATGGTCAAAGAGGTTGATGATGATCGATCCGTTCGACGATGTGGACGATCCCTGCGACATCGCGGATCACAATCACTGCGACATTGCAGATCACGGTGGCTTCCTGCGTCGGCTCGGCAGAACAATCTGGCGTGAGATCCTGGATCGCCTCGATTCGATCGGGGAAGAGGATCCGGAAGACTCCGAGTCCAAAAAGCGTCGTCCCCCGCCCGGTGCGTCCGAGCTCAACTAGCTCGCGGCCGTACGGTTTGCTGTCGCGGTCATGCCCGGATAGGGTCGCGAGAGAAGAAATCGGTCCGGTCTCAAGGCGGCGATGTTTGGTCGGCTATCTGATGTCGAGCTGTCATCGACGCGGCCGGGCGGAGTCGGCTAGAAGCGACGGGTTACCGGGCACATGGGACTTTGAGATCATGCGAAACCTAGTGGCTGCTGCCTTCCTAACAATGTCAAGGCGCTTTCTCAGCAATGGCGGATCGCCAAGATTAGCGCGTTCGAGATGAGAGTGGCTATGGTGACTGATGCGAGTGAGTTGTAGCTAGATGCGAAGCCCAACTTTTCGTCTGTCGGTGATCAACTGATGTCTGCTTTGGGATGGGCGGGTTGGCCGCTATGGGTCGTTTTTGCCAATTCCGACTGCCCGCTTCCCGGCGATCACTAACTCTTGGCCGGCCGTTCGCGCTCTGTCACTTCGTCGCAGGAACCCCCGGCACGCCGCGGATGCTTTCCCACAGGTGCCAGCCGAGCAAAGCCGGCAGTCCAAACAGCACTTCGCGCATCCGCTTGGCCAGCGCCAGTCCGATCGCGAGCTGCTGGTCGAGGCCAACTGCGGCGCAGATCAGCACGATGCCGGCCTCTTGCGCTCCCAGTCCGGCGGGAATCGCGAAGGCCAGGTTGCGAACGAACAGCACGACGCTTTCGATGATCAGCGCAGCCTCGATGCTGACCGGATGCCCGAGCAGGCGCAATGCCAGCCACACTTCGGAGGCTCCCGCCATCATTCCAGCCAGTTGAAGCAGCGTCGCCAACGCCAGGCGGCCGCGGCGGCGCGCCAGCGCCGACAGCTCCGTCTCGAACGCCGGCATCGACGCGAGCCAAGGCGGCGCCTGCGAGCTGGCACCGGAGACGAGCGACGCCAGCCGCCCGAGCCAGGCCGCGAGCCGGCCTTCGCTGATCAGCCACAGTCCCGCGAGCGGGATTGCGAGCGCAACCAGCACGCTGAGCTCGAGCCCGTTCAAATCGACGCCGTGCGCGGTCAACGCAAACAGCATCGCCAGGCCCAGCGCGGCGAACAGCACCAGGCTGAGCAGCGTCAACACGACTTCGGTGACTACACTGGCGGCTACCGGCGTCGGTTCCAGTCCGCGGCCCGTCACGATCCGGACGCCGACGAGCTCGCCGCCCACTCCCGCAACCGGCAGCAGGCGGTTCACGGCCTCACGCACCATCGCGACCAGCAGAAGAACCAGCCAGCGCGCGCGTGAGTGCGGATCGCGCGGCGCCAGCAGCACGCGCCAACCCAACGCGTCCAGCGCGAGCGGTACGACATGCAAGGGCACCAACCACAGCAGCGGCCAGCCGGCGGCGGCCAGCGCGTCCAGCACCGCCTGCCAGCCGGCGCGCGCCACCAGCGCGATGGCTGCCGCAAGCCCTGCCAGTCCCAGTAGGTACGCGACCCGCTTCATCCCACCGCCCAACCTCGTTGCGCGCTGGCCGGCCCCGTGATGTCGAGGAAACCGCCCACCGACGCGCGCGACCGCTGCAGCCGATCACGCGCCCGCGGACTCATCAAGGCATCGAGCTCCTCGGTCGCGCGCGCGCCGACCCCAGCCGCCCTCTCATTTGCGCCGCTGCGGGTGGCTGGATGCAGGTACACCTCGGCGATTCCTGGTCGAAGTCGCTCCAGCGCTTCGCACAACGCCGCCTCGTTCAATTCGCCACTGCAGCGCAGCCCGAACAAGTAGTCGTTGCAGGCCAGCCCCTCGCGGCGCAGACGGCGGCGCATCCAGCCTGCGCCCAGCGCCCAGCCGAGCGCGGACCAGCGCCCGGCGCGCGAGGCACTCGCTGAAACCGCGCGTGCCAGCCACAGCGGCTCGAACGGCAGCCTCACCGCGCGCAGCCCGAAGCTGCGACCGACGGTCACGATCCGATCCAGCACGAACGGATGCATGTGATAGTGCTGATGTCCGTTGGCATGGTCCAGCGTGAGACCGGTCCGGGCAAATGCGTCGAACTGCGCACGGATCTCGTCCTCGGCCTGTCGGCGGACTCGCGGGCTTGCGGCCAACCGCCAGCCCAGGCCTGCCAGATTCTGCGGGAGTCGGCCTTGCCCATCGACCAGATCGGGAAGCTGCTGCGGGGGCAGCACGGGCCGCATGCCCCCGGTCAATGTCACATGCAAACCGACTCGCAGGCCGGGCAGTCGGCGCGCACGTTCAACGGCGTCGGCCGCGGCCGGCTGGCCCACCATCAGGCTGGCGGCCGTCAACACCCCTTCGGTGAACGCACGCTCGACCGCTTCGTTGATCGCCGGATCGAGGCCGAAATCGTCGGCCGTGACGATCAGGTGACGCATCGCGTGGACCCTCACCCCTTTTCCGGCCTGCGGCCGGAAAAGGGCTCTAGGAAGAGAACGAGGGGGCTCGGCTGGCCCCCTCGTGCTCCCCCAGCCAATTCGTTGATGCGAAGAATCGCCTCAAGCGGCGTGGCGATTCAGGAATCGCATGAACTCCACGCCCTCGCGCAGGCGGCGTTGCGTCATCTCCCAGCTGGTCGACATCTCGGCCACCAGCTCGAAGATCTTGCGAGGCCGGAAGTAGAAGCTCTTGTAGAAGCGCTCGAGTGCGTGGTAGATCTCGTCGGCCTTCAGATGCGGATAGCTCAACGGGATCAGCTGGGTGCCGGACGAATCGACCAGTTGCGACGGATCCGGGTTGCTGAGCCAGCCGTTGGCAACCGCCTCGCGATACAGCTCGGTGCCGGGGTACGGCGCCGCCAGCGAGACCTGAATCGTGTGCGGATTGATCTCCTTGGCGAAGCGAATCGTCTGATCGATCGTTTCGCGCGTCTCGCCCGGCAAGCCCAGAATGAACGTGCCATGAATCGTGATGCCCAGCGCGCGGCAATCGCGCGTGAAGCGCCGCGCAAAATCGGTGCGCATGCCCTTCTTGATATTGCGCAGGATCTGATCGGAGCCGGTTTCGTAGCCGACCAGAAGCAGGCGCAGCCCGTTGTCGCGCATCACCTTCAGCGTGTCGTACGGAACGTTGGCCTTGGCGTTGCAGGACCAGGT
>Ga0210401_10007139_pt1 | contig 11261 bp, 13 predicted proteins | sample IncBWH32MmetaG_FD_150866 | JGI IMG/M metagenome (GOLD analysis project Ga0210401, IMG submission 150866) | Forest soil microbial communities from Barre Woods Harvard Forest LTER site, Petersham, Massachusetts, United States - Inc-BW-H-32-M | ecosystem: Environmental > Terrestrial > Soil >... | reverse complement strand
TGTCCCAGTATGCCGCGCAGGTACAGGCACTCTTGAAGCAGGGCGCGCAGGTAGTCGTAGCGCCAGAAAAGATTGTTGTGGTTCAGGACGAAAACATCAAAGCGGTGGACGATCTCTTTGCTACGCCGGCCGCGGCGTCCGGCAGCCAGGTGGTGATCGGTGTGGCCAGCCATGCTCCCAGGGAATGGCTGAACGAGGCGCGCATCTACGCGCCGGCGAACCCTCGACCGCTAACTTACGAAAAATACCACATGCTCCCGCCCTTCGAATCCAAATTCACTGTTGGGAACTCGCGAACGGTGCTGCAACAGCCCCGCGGTCTGTGGGGGTCACCATCTGCAAAGATATGGATTTCCCCGGACTGAGCCGAGAATACGGCCGCGGGAGTGTGGGCCTGCTCCTGGTTCCGGCCTGGGATTTCGACGCCGACGGATGGCTATACGAGCGCATGGCAATTTTGCGCGGCGTCGAGGACGGGTTCAGCATCGCGCGCGCTCCAAGGCACGGCATTCTCAGCGGCAGCGATAGCCGGGGCCGCGTGCTGGCCGAACGGAGCACGGCAGCAGCTCCTTTCTCGACAATGCTCACGCAAGTGCCGGTGAACCACAAGGCCACGCTTTATTCGCGAGCCGGGAACTGGTTCGCGTGGTGCTGCGTCACGCTTCTGCTGGGTTTGCTGGTATTCGCGCGACCGCGCCCTACGAGCGCAGCCGCCTAAAGTGAAGGAAAGTGAACGAAAGAGGTAAGAGGACCCGGCTGAGATCTACGAAGTGTTTGAGGCATTGGGTGCCTCGCTTCGGGGGTAATTGGGGTTCGGCCGGATCCTCTCTTTGGGTTACTTGTGGCCAGACTACGGGTTAGCCGCCGCAAAGGGAACTGGCAAAAGTACCAGTCAACAAACATTCATGGATGGAGCTTGGGGGCCTACGCTAGGCCCGGAGGGGTGCCTGGCGAGCCTGGTCCGGCAGGGGCCGCCCGTGGGGCTGCCGCCGGTCTATACGATGCTGGGAAATCGCTCCTGTGGATTGTGCGTTGGGATGTATTGACTAATACGACCGGACTATTGTGGCGCGGGGCGGGGCTCAGTAGTCTCTCCCTACCGGGAAGCACGCCGCTTCGGAGGCCAGAAATGAAGACTGCAACGAATTCCGCCAAGGGCACGAAAAGCGATTCTGGCACGCGCACGGCGATCGCCACGCAAGAACTGAAAGAGCGCATCCGGGCCAGCCGCCTGGGCGATGTGCTGGCAGGGATGGCGTGCGACCTTTGCCTGGAGCAGGTCCCGGTGGAGGAAGCCCTCCAAATGATCCAGGAGCGCGCTATTGAGCGCATGGTGGCAATGCTGGATACGGCAATTCTCTCCGATGAAGTTGCGATGCGGTGCTGCCTGGACATCGTGGCGAGGGAATCGGAGCAAGTGGCGCTGCAGGCGCTGGAAAAGGGTACCGATGCGTTGCGCGAAGGCCTGGAAATCTACGATGGGCTGCAATCGGCGGAGTGCACGGGCCCGGTGAATTGAAGCAATTGAAGCAGCCCTCGCTGGAATTGCGTAACCAAGGATGATGAATTTGCGGGGTTCGATTCCTGATAACTGATACCTGATAACGCGAGCGCCGGCGTGATTCGCCTGTTCGTCTTTACTCAAAACTGAATACTGAAAACTGCGTTATCTCGCCCAGCCAGGGTCGCCGCCGGCCTTGCGGAGTTCGTCTTCCATGTCGCTCAATTGCTTCTTCAGATCTTCGATCTCTTTTTTCTTGGCATCAACCTTGGCGGTTTTGTCGTTGATATCTTTGCGATCGTACTGCTGCATCAGGGCCTTCTGAGGGTCACTGTAATATTGCACTTGATCCTTGTTGAGTTCGCGTTGCAGGACGTCCAGTTCCTTTTCAGCGTTATCGAGTTTGTCGCGAACCGTCCGAAAGCGCTTGCGCCAGTACGCTTCGCTCTTGGGATCGTTTAACGCTGCAGCGTCCGTTGCCGCTGTCGCATCCGTGGCCGAGGCTTGGTCACCTCCTGTTTTGGCAGCTGGTGTCGCCGGGGTATTCTTTTTGGAAGCGAAATCGTCGTCCGTATAGACTTTTTTGGGCTTGGCGGCGGCTTGCTTTTCCGCGCGAGCCTTGCGAGCTGCGTCAGCCACAGGATCAGATGATTGTGGGTCGGGAGACTGTTGTGCTTGCGTGGCGAAGCCCGCGAACCCAGCCAGAGCCAAAAGTGTCGCCATCCGTAAGAGTGAATCTCGACGCATGTTGAGTTACCTCCACCGGAGCAGCCCGGATCGAACTTTGGGGGCAGGCAGGGGGGCTCCCTGGAAAGATTGAACGCCTAAAGGCATTGTACCGCTTTAGAACGCCGGGAGGGACCAGGCCGTGCGAAAGAATTAACGCGGGAGCGCTATTCGAACATGCGCCGAAGAATCCACGGCATGGCATAGACCACCAAAAAGGCCGCGATTCCCAGGAAGGTGCCAAGGGGCAAGTGATATTGCGAGGCAAGTGTCCAGCGGATAGCGCTGAGCTTACCCAGGCCACGCCGATACGCTCGCTCTGCAAGTCTCTTCTTCCAGCCGAACGCATAGAGTGTAGCGACAAGTGCAATCCCTGCGACGCTGCCAAGCAATGTTCCCAGGAAAATGGTAAGAAATGTGTCTCTCACGCCGAGGAAGGCGCCCACCATGGCCATCATCTTTACGTCGCCCATGCCCATGCCTTCCCGTTTGCGAACCAGTTTGTAAAGCGCAGCAGCCCCGAGAAGCAGCAGGCTGCCGAAGGCCGCGCCGAGGAGAGCGTCCGTGACATTGAGAAAGGTGTTGAGATAAAACCGCGCCGCCGGGTGAGTGCGAAAATAGCCAAGGTCAAAGTAGCGCAGAAGCCGGACGAGTAGCGCCATTCCGGTGGGATCGTCCGGAGGTACGCGTGCTGCAAACGCCAAGCCCACGCCGAAACCGGGCCAGTTGATCGCGTCGGGCAGGATGCGTACACGCAGGTCCGTAACGATCAAGACCATCAGCAGGCAGCCAAAGATCAGGAATTTGAAGGTGTGCAAGGTCAAGCCGAAGGTGTAGTAGGTCAGGACGAACATGGCGCCGGTCAGAAACTCGATGACGGGGTACATCAGTGAAATGGGCAGGCGGCAATTACGACATTTGCCGCGAAGCCAGAGCCAGCCAAGAATCGGAACATTGTCGTAGGGTTTAATCGGCTTCGAGCAGCGCGGGCAGCGAGAACCGGGCGAAACAATGGAAAGGCTCTCCGGAATGCGGGCGATGCAAACATTCAGGAAGCTGCCGATACAAATGCCGACCAGGAAGAAGAAATAGGGAATCACAGCATTGAATGTGCCACAGGCGAAGGAGCGTCTCAATGCGCGCGCATGACACACGTGTCCCATGCCTAAACGAGAAATCCTGTAGCTCAGGCCTTCAGGCCTGAGGTTCTTTCGCAGGCGTGAGCTTGGGTTTTCGCCAAAGATAGTTTCCTCGCCTCGCTCGAAATGACGAGCCAAGCACCTTCTCCGCAGCCCGTTCACTCGTGCCGCATGTGGTTCCCGTACGACCCGCCTTTAGTCACTGAGTGTGTCGTTTCTTAGTTCTCAAACAGACTCTACAGGGTGACGCCGCATGACAGACGCCACGGGGATGCGGCCAAAGGCGCTGTTCGCTACACTGTTCCTATATGGCCATGAGCTGGTACGAGCATGCGATCCGCCGGTATGAGCACCGGCGATGGACCACCGACGACAACCGCATGGTGCGGCTGTTCGAGTGGGGCCTGGAGCACATCAACGGCAGCGCCTCGCGCGACGATCCACGCGCGTTTGTGCGGCAGTATGCGCAAGATGCCATCGCGAAGAGCGATGAATGGTACTCCACCCGTGACGTGCGCGATTATCATTTGGATGAAAATAATGTGCTGACATTCACCAGCACGGTGGAATCGCCGTGGCCGGAAAACAACACCGTGCATGCGCAGTTCTTTCCCGGCAAAAAGATTGGGCCGGCCGTGCTGATTCTTCCGAACTGGAATGCCAAATGGCACGGCCAGGTGGCGCTCTGCCACTGGTTGCAACGCATGGGCATCTCCGCGATGAAGATGAGCCTGCCGTATCACGACCGCCGCATGGCCAAGGGGCACGAACGCGCCGATCAACTCGTGGGACCAAATATTGGGTTGACGCTGCACGCGAACCGGCAAGCCGTGCAGGATGCGCGCGGATGCCTAAGTTGGTTGGAGCAGCGCGGATATCACCGCCTGGGGATTTTGGGCACGAGTATCGGCTCGTCGGTGGGATACATCACGCTGGTACATGACAAGCGCGTGCGTGCCGGCGGCTTCTTCCACGTGTCCACCTATTTCGCCGATGTCGTCAGCCAGGGCATGACCACCAATCATGTGTGGGAAGGGCTTCGCCATGAAGTAAGCGTGGCGGAGTTGCGCGAATTCTGGGCCCCCATCAGCCCCATGCCGTATGTGGAACAAGGCCGTGGCGCCGGACGCAACACGTTCATGGTCTACGGAAAATACGACCCGACATTCCTGCCGGAACTGACCCACGAAATGCTCTCATCGCTGCGACGGCACGGCGCCGAACCGCGCACACTCGAATTGCCGGTAGGGCACTATTCACTGGAATTGGCGCCGTTCAGCTACATCGCCGGATATCGCATGTTCACCTATTTCCTCGAAGCCCTGGCATAAGGCGCGAAAAGTCCTCACCCCTGAAGGGGTGAGCTACAGGATTAGACATCAAGCGGGGGAGTTGTAGCTCAGGCCTTTGAGGCCTGAGGGTTTTGATGGCCGAGGGCTCCGGCTCTCCTCTTCGCGCGACGACGATCGGCGGCTATTGCAAAACTTTAGAGATGGCGCCGGTGACGATCAGGTCGTGCACGGCGTTGATGTCGGGAGCGAGCGGGCGATCGGCGATGACTTTCGGAGAAAGGGCGCGAACACCGTGGTAGGCTTTTTTCGCGAGCGTGCCGGTCTGCAGCGGTGCGAGAAGATCGATGCCCTGGCAGGCGCACAGCAATTCAATAGCAAGGATATGGCGAAGATTGTGAAGCATGCGCTCCAGGCGGCGTGCGCCGCTCATGCCCATGGAAACGTAATCTTCCTGATTACCGGACGTAGAAATCGAATCAACAGAATGTGGCGTAGCCAAAGCGCGATTTTCGCTGGTTAGCGCTGCCGCCGTAACCTGCGCAATCATGAACCCGGAATTCAGGCCGGGATCGGGTGTAAGAAACGCCGGTAGCAGACTAGTGAGCGGATTGGTCATTTGTTCAACGCGCCGTTCGGAGATGCCGCCCAGGGTGGCCAGCGCGATGGCCACTTGATCGGCGGCCATGGCCAGCGGCTGGCCATGAAAATTCCCGCCGCTGATGATGTCGCCCGCGCCGCCTTCCTTTACGAACACTAAGGGATTGTCCGTGGCGCTGTTCAGCTCAACGAGCGCCATTTCGCGCGCTTGCACCAGCGAATCGCGCACCGCTCCATGGACCTGCGGGGTACACCGCAAGCTGTAAGCGTCTTGCACGCGAGGATCTTCTTCAGCGGCGCGGTGCGATTCGCGGATCTGGCTGCCTTCGTTCAGGTGCGCCAGATTGCGAGCCGTGGTGCCCGCGCCGGGATACTCGCGCGCGTGCATGATGCGCGCATCGAACGCGCCCGGGCTGCCGCGAAGGGCATCAAGCGAAAGAGAAGCGGCGACGTCAGCGGTGTCGGCAAGAATGTCGGCTTCGCGAAGCGCGAGACTCAGCAGCGCCAGCATGCCTTGCGTTCCGTTCAATAGCGAAAGGCCTTCCTTGGCTTCAAGCGCAACGGGCGCAATGCCCGCGCGTTGCAACGCTTCCGCCCCAGGCAGTTTCTCACGCTTGTACAGCGCTTCGCCTTCACCAATCACCACGTGCGCCAGATGCGCCAGCGGAGCGAGATCGCCGGAGGCGCCCACCGATCCCTGCGAAGGAATCACGGGATGAACGCCGGCATTCAGCATGCGGATCAGCGTTTCAACCACGCTGGGGCGTATGCCGCTTAGCCCCTTGGCCAACGCATTGGCGCGCAGCAGCATCATCGCGCGCGTCTCGGCTTCGCTAAGCGGCTCCCCAACACCACAGGCGTGGGAGCGCACAAGATTGACCTGCAGCTGGCGCACTTGCTCGCTGGAAATGCGCACCGAAGCAAGCTTGCCGAAACCTGTATTGATGCCGTAGGCGGTTTTGCCGGAGGCGACCAGCTGATCAACTACGGCGCGCGATGCCTTCATTCGCGCGATGGCGTCCGGCGACAGAGAAACCGTTTCGTGGTGGAGAGCGACCGAGTAGACTTGCGAAAACGTGAGTTCGTTGCCGGTGAGAACGATGCTCATTCAGTGCTCCGGTCGGAAATGGCAGGCCCCAGTGCAAGAAATGCAGCTTTGTATTTCTCCGCGAAATGTTTTACGCGGCCGTCGCGGCTCGTGGTGACGTGAGTGGTGTCGCCGGTGGCGAGAAGTTTTTGATCACGCTGGCGGAAAACTTCGTAGCCAAATTTAAGGACGCGCGTCTTCGCTTCCAGGATGCGCGTGCGGATGGTCAGTAGTTCGTCGTAGCGCGCGGGATAGTGGTAGCGGCAGTGCGCATCAGCGACGACCATGTAGGTATCGTCCTCCGCTTCCATGCTTTTGTAGTCGAAACCCAGAGAACGCATCAGTTCCACGCGGCCTACCTCAAACCAGATCAGGTAGTTGGAGTGGTAGACCACGCCCATCTGATCGGTTTCGGCGTAACGCACGCGGACGGTGACATCGTGATGATTGAGCATGAGTTGGCTGTGAATAGTATGCCGGAAAAGGGAAGAGACTCGAAACTCGAAATGGTACTCCTGAAGCTCACCCCTTCATTCAGGCCCGAGGCTTTTCGAACAATTTGCGAGCCGTCCGTGACGGTTTCGCTCTTCGAAGTGACATGAGCGAATCTTTCCGGTCGTAAGACCAAACCGCTCCGCATACCTTAACAACGCATGATTCGTTTTGGCACCGTTGTCCTGTTACGGGCCGCTAGCTCTGTCCTGTTCTAGCTGGCCTCTGCCTTAACCGTACCCAAATCCTTTCGCCTCAGCGCCCGGTCTGTGGTGGCGGGCATGCAAAACATCAGAACCGACTCGTTGGACTTTCGGTGACGTCTGATGATTTGGCGCAAAGTCATTTCGGTTTTCATGTTCGTGTCTATCCTCTTCGACTCCGGCCAAGGAAGCCGCGCCTGATTGATGGCCACCCGTGTCGCCGTCCGCCATTGTGCCCGCACAGGACTTTGACAAGACCGTCGCCCCTATCACTGCGTTGAAGCTGCTCGGCCTAGGCATAGAAGGTGAATTCGGCGCGGGCTTCTGCCTCGACCCTACCTGTCGTTTTATCGCAACCAACTATCACGTCGCCATGATGGCCCGGCCACGCAAAATCAAGGGAGAGAAAATCGTTCAGCTCTACCTCGCTACCGGCCCGGATGACGGAAGGCGCGACCGTGAACGATGGCCCCTCCGTAAGTCCTCTGAAGTACACTCTCAGTCGCGACCTGGCCATCTTCGAACTACGCTACTCTCTGCCTCACCATCACAGCATTCCTTTCAGTCTCGACGATCTGCACCTGCAAGTTGGCATCTTTACTTATCCTAAAGAAGCCATCAGTCCCTTCCGAAGCCTCCTGCAGTTTCACGGCACGTTCAAAGGGCAAACCACCACCGGCCTGCTTGCCTTCGACTACGGCTTGTCCGCGGACAAAGCCATTCATCCCGGCGCGAGCGGCGGAATAGTTGTTGACACCAAAACTCACCACATTGTGGGCGTTCTTAACGCGCTTGGGGGCAACGGTGAACCGATTGCCCTTGCCGGTTCAGTCCTTGGTTGCCTTTGTCAGCAAGGCGCAACCCTGCCTGGCACAGAGCATCTTTCCTTCAACTATGGGAATCTCCCTGGTTTCGGCCGACCTCTATCCCAAGTTCGTGCCGCCACCTCGCTCTAACACACTTCGTCACCGGCCCGAAGAACCTGTCGAAGTCACAGTGCTATGCAACAAGGCCCAACTCCTCGCCGATAGCATGCGCAACTTTATCGCCGTGCTGACTTTTGCCTGGGGATCAGGAGACAAACGGCCCACCGCTGTTTCCGCCTACGAAGTTCGCGTCCTTTACGGCCACCAACGATTCCGCGCGTATTCCGACGTCAAGAAAGAATTGCAGGACGTGCCGTTCCCTCCAGTGAACACTGTGATGGTACCCGTCGGGGAATGGTCCGACCTGCCGGGAATGGTGGGGCAGAACTCCGCTTGAGAATTCGTCAAGCCGCCGATGTCCTCGAGAATTACGAACTTTCCGGCAGGTGGAAGGATTATCAGGCCGTGGTCACTTACGGCTGGCTGCAGCGCGCGAATGAGTCTCCTCGGCTCATCCCCCTCAGCATTTCCACGCAGGCACACTTCAACAAGAAGCTCTACTGGTGTCGCGGGCGCTTTACTGCCTACAAGGTATTCAGCCGGGATCGGCCAGGGCAAGCCGGTCTACGAGCCGAGTGGAAGCGAGCGAAGGCTTGTGCGCCAAGCGACTTGTTGCACTGGTCCAACCAGAAAAATCCAGCAACCTGCGCCCGCGAAGGCAACCGCCGCCAGGATGACGAACGCCCAATAGAAGTGACCGGTGCGTTGCAGCACTAATCCGGTCAGCCACGGGGCCACGATGCCTGCGAGATTGCCGGTGAAATTCTGGAAGCCCGTCCAGCGTCCGGCGGCCTGCTGTCCCGCGAGCGTTTGCGTGATTGCCCAAACATTCGACGCGGTAACGCCAAAAAAAATCACGCCGAGGATCAGCGCGGCAATACACAGGGCGGGGTTACTGAAGACAGAAAGGCCGACAAAACCTCCGGAGAGCGCCAGCCCTCCACCAACGAACGTTTTGCGAACGAGCGAAGGGCTGCCGCCATAGCTGATCCAGCGATCGGACAGCCAGCCCCAAAGAGCGGTGAGACCAGCGCCGAGAAGATAGGCGATTCCGCCGATTTTTGCCATTTCTACCAACGAGAAGTGACGCTCGCGCACCAGATAGTAGGGAAGCCATGTCAGCAGGAAATAGCTGACGTAGTTAATGCCGAACTGGCCTAGGCATGTTCCCCAAGCGGATCGCAACCGCAGGAACTCAGGAAGACTCGGCGCGCCCTCAGCATCGCCGCCAAGGTTGGGCTGGTTTTTCGGCATCCATTTCAGCCACGGCACCAGCCAAAGCATGCTGGCGAGGCCGAGGGCAATGAAGAAGGAACGCCAGCCAAACCGCGCCATCAACAATCCCCCCAGCAGCAGGCCAAATCCAGGACCCAAAAGGAGGCCGGCGGAGATCACGGAGTTGGCAAATCCGCGATGCTCCTCAGAAACATTCAAAATGATGATTTTCGAATACGCAGGATACGCCACCGACTCGCCGATGCCCAGCAGCAATCGCAAAACGAACAGCACCGAAAACGCGTGAACCATGCCCGTGCCTGCGGTCGCCGCTGACCACAGAAGAAATCCCCCCGCGAATACCCAGTTCACATTCAAACGATCCACCAGCCAGCCCGATACCAGCTGAAAGCTCGCATACGTCCAGAAGAACGCCGACAGCAAAAAGCCCAGTTGCCCCGACGTAATGCCGAACTCGTCCTTCAGCATGGGAGCGGCGATGGATAGATTGCTGCGATCGATATAGTTGATGAAGATCGAAACGGCCAGCAAAAACAGAACGATTTTCAGAGCGCCAGGGATTCCGACGCGCCGCGCTGGATCGGAAGTTGCCATCGAGAATGGCAACATCTTCGTCGCGGCGCCACAGATTTGCAACTGCTTTTAAGCAACGGATGCGCTAGTCGGGAGGAGACTCAAAGGGTCTTGCGAGTGCGACATACATTTTTTATAGTGCTGCTCGAGGCGAAGAGCAACGAAGGAGGATTCGTTATGCCAAAGCCCACACCCGCACCCGTAGCGTCAGACAAACTCCAGCTTTACGAAAAGCTGGTGGCCACAAATCCAAGCGTCAAACGCAAAGGCGCGACGGTGCCTTATACCTCGCTAAACGGTCATATGTTCAGTTACATGAGCAAGGAGGGAAAGTTGGCGTTGCGCCTGCCGCCCGATCAGCGTGAAGTATTCCTGAAGAAATACAACGCCAAATTGTGCGAAGCCTATGGCGTAGTTCAACCCGAATACGTCGAAGTTCCGGCTTCGTTGCTTTCCTGTACGCGGGAGTTAAAGAAGTTCTTCGACGCCAGTTATAGCTACGTTGCCTCTCTCAAACCGAAGCCTACCGCAAGAAAAAAGAAGCTTTGAGCTCAGTGTGGTTTCACTGTACGGATTTGCCACTGCTCGCTGGTTCCCGGAATTTCAATCGGCGGTCGTAAAATCTCCCGAACCCGTCCGTGAAGTTCGGGCTCGGCCCCTGCTCAATTTCTCGACTGGGCAATGCTGCGCTAAGAACCCACGCGGATGTGAGAGAACGAACTGAAGAGCCCGAAGACATTCAGAAGCCACAGCACCACCGCGATCACTACCACGGCGTTCAAAATAGACTTGATCGTTCCCTGCATTGGGATAAAGCGGTTGATCAGCCACAGAACCACACCGACCACGATCAGAACCATTACGATTTGTATCAATGGCATGAGCTTGGGACCTCCTGCTCAGCGAGCGGTATCGTTTCTACTCAAGGAGCGTACCCGCCAGCCTTGGCGCGAACCATACGAGGAAGGGAGTAGGACCTGCGGAGAGATACGTTAGGCTTTTTGCCCGGCGCAGCTTTCTTCGCGGGAAGGTCCAAGCCGGCTTCCGGCGCGTTGTACGTGCCCATCAGGTGTCCGGTATCACCGCGCCAGTGTGCTTCCGGCGAAAGAACACGTCGAATGGCCTCAGCGCGACGGACCTGAAGCCCGAGGTCATCTCTGAAAATTCCTCTTCGGTTCGCAGCGTGCCGTGCCGATCGACAGCCCTATTTCCAGGTTATAAGTACCGCGCATTTCCGCCGAAGCGCCAGGCACGGCAAATCGAAAATTCTTGAATGTTGCGGCGGCATCGCGAAGTTCCACATACCCCGCCAATTGGGAGCTCACCCTTCCCGGGTCGCCGTCGTCGGAATCATTCCCAGCTTTTTCGCCTAGCGCCTTCTGGCTTAAGGTGTCCGGTCAGTCGAACTTTGTGAAGAAAAAGTACGTCTCCCGGAGGAATGGTCACGTGAGCGCGAAAGCTGGTGACACCGTGTAAGGGCGGGTTTGAC
>Ga0210401_10007138_pt1 | contig 11261 bp, 9 predicted proteins | sample IncBWH32MmetaG_FD_150866 | JGI IMG/M metagenome (GOLD analysis project Ga0210401, IMG submission 150866) | Forest soil microbial communities from Barre Woods Harvard Forest LTER site, Petersham, Massachusetts, United States - Inc-BW-H-32-M | ecosystem: Environmental > Terrestrial > Soil >... | reverse complement strand
GAGCCAGCGACGTCGGAAGAGCGGGCGTTTCTCGGCGAGCATCCGGACTTCGCCGTGCGTTCGACCGGCACGCGTTTCGGCCACAACATGGACGCCCAGTTTGCGCTGGGGATCGGGCTTGCCGCCCTCTCGATCTCGCGCGGCGCGCTGTTTCCGCCCGGCGATTCCTCCGGTGTGGAGATTGAAATGTCCAAACCGCCGACCCAGATTGTGGTAACCGCAACGGGGCACTGGCGGGGCGAAGGCATGGCTTTGGTGGAAGCCGTTAGTTAGGGGATGATCCTGGAGAGTCGGAACCGGTTTTCCGACAAGATCGTGCTCAAACAACGGATATGATCTCGGAACGCGGGCATAACCACGCCACGCGTTGTAAGAGGTGGGGGAGAACATGGCAGCACCACGCGACAAGTTCGGCAGACCGATCGTCGTCGTTACCGGCATGGGCGTGATCACCTCGCTCGGCGCCGGCAAGGCCGACAATTGGGCCAAGCTCACCGCCGGCGAATCCGGCATCCGCACGCTGAGCCGTTTCCCCATTGAAGGGCTCAAGACCACGATGGCGGGCACCATCGATTTCATTCCGCTCGATCCGTTTTCGTCCGTGGGCCTCTCCGAGCGCCTCGCCGAGCTCGCGATCGAAGAAGCGATCACGCAGGCCGGCATCGGCAGCAAAGGCGATTTTCCCGGACCGCTCTTCCTCGCGGTTCCGCCGGTCGAAATCGAATGGCCGCAGCGCGAGGAGATTGGAAAGGCCGTCGGCAGCACGGATTTCAGCTACGACGATCTTCTTAGCGTAGGCGGCGGCGGCAAGTTCAAGCCCTATCACCATCGCTTCCAGATGGGCTCGGTGGCGGATTTCCTGGCCGAGACCTTCGGCACCAAGCGATCGCCGATCTCGCTGTCGACGGCTTGCGCCTCGGGCGCGACCGCAATCCAGCTCGGGGTCGAAGCCATCCGCCGCGGCGAGACCGACGCCGCGCTCTGCGCGGGGACCGAGGCCTCGGTGAATCAGGAAGGCCTGGTGCGCTTCTCGCTGTTGTCGGCGCTGTCGACGCAGAACGAGCCGCCGCAGGCCGCTTCAAAGCCGTTCTCCAAGAACCGCGACGGCTTCGTCATGGCGGAAGGCGCTGGTGCCCTGGTGCTGGAGAGCTATGAGGCGGCGGTCGCGCGCGGTGCGCCGATCCTCGGCGTCGTCGCCGGCTGCGGTGAGCTCACCGATTCGTTTCATCGCACCCGCTCGAGCCCCGACGGCAAGCCGATCATCGGCTGCATGCTCAAGACGCTGGCGGATGCCGGCATGACGCCCGAGCAGATCGACCACATCAACGCACACGGCACCGCGACGCCGGAAAACGACAAGATGGAGTATCAGACGACCTCGACCGTGTTCGGCGAGCGCGTCAAGCAGATCCCGGTGACGTCGAACAAGTCGATGGTCGGTCATACCATCTCGGCGGCCGGCGCCGTCGAAGCCGTGTTTTCGCTGCTCACGCTCGAGCACCAACGCATTCCGCCGACCATCAATTACGAGATCCCCGACCCGACCATCCAGTTCGACGTGGTCGGCAACAAGGCGCGCGATGCCCGCGTCACCGCCGTGATGTCCAATTCGTTCGGCTTCGGCGGTCAGAACGCCTCGCTGATATTGACGCGCGAACCGGTCTGACCGGCCGCGCGTCTCAGGACATGTCACCTTTCAAGGCCCGGCTTCGTGACGCCCTCAAGCCGCTCGGCGAAGCCGCCGTCGGCGCGATCACGATCGGCATGCTGCGGACCACGCGCTATTTCGATCCGGACAAGACAGCCAACCTGTTCGGACGCATCGCGCAACTGATCGGGCCGGCGCTGCGTGAGCAGAGAATCGGACGTGCGAATCTTGCGGCAGCCTTCCCGGAAAAATCGCCCGAGGAGATCGAGACGATATTGGCCGGGGTCTGGGGCAATCTCGGCCGCGTCGGTGCCGAGTTCGCCCATATCGACTATATCTGGGATTACAACGACGATTGCCCCGACGCGCAAGGTCGCGTCGAGATTTCCCCGCGTACTCACTACCTGTTTCATCACTTGCGATTGGACGGCAAACCGGCGCTGATTTTCGCAAGTCATTTGGCCAATTGGGAGTTGCCCGCGCTTGCTGCGGTCGCGCATGGACTCGATGCCGCGATCCTCTATCGCCGGCCTAACAGCGCTTCCGCCGACCGCGCCATCCAGAAAATACGCCAGGTCAATATGGGAACGCTGATCCCCGCCGGCCGGGATGCTCCGTTCAGGCTGGCGGATGCTCTCCAAAAAGGTCAGCACGTCGCCATGCTGGTCGATCAATATCTGACCGGCGGGGTCGAGGTGACTTTCTTCGGCCGCAAGACCAGGGCCAATCCGATGCTGGCCCGCCTGCTGCGCCAGATCGAGTGCCCCGTGCATGGTGTCCGCGTCATTCGCCTGCCTGGAAACCGTTTCCGTGCCGAGCTGACCGAGGAAATTCCGCCGGTGCGCGATGCCGACGGCAAGATCGACGTCCAGGGCACGACGCAGAAGATCACAAGCATAGTCGAAGACTGGGTGCGGGAGCACCCCGAACAATGGCTGTGGCTGCACCGCCGCTGGCGCTAGAGCGCGATGGGATCAGGTCGAATCGCCATCGCGCTCTAGATTCTTGTTTGAGCATGATCTTTTCGGAAAACCGCTTCACACTTTTCCGGATCATGCTCTAGGCGATTACTCGCTCTAGCGCTGCGCGATCACCTCCGCCATGGCGGCGGCAGCTTCGACATAACCTCGCGGACAATCGCTGGCCGCGCGTTTGAGCATCTGCAGAGCCTGCTGCTTGTTTTTCCCCAGCAACGCAAACTCGCCGCTGTAGAAACTGGCTTCGCAGCTTCGTCCCCGGTTGATCTTCGGATCGTTGTCGTGCGCGGCAGCAAGCGTCTGTGCGGCGTTCGATTCGCCGAGGAACTCGCGCATCACCGGCGCCGGCCAGGCGGTCATGTCCAGTTGCGCGGACTGCTCGCGCAAGCGGCTCGCTGCATTGTTGCGCCGCGCAGCAAGGTCGAGCCAGATCGCCGCATAGGCATCCTTCGGATCGAGCTCGACGGCTTTCCTGAAATCCGCCTCGGCGTCCGGCGTGCGGCCGCCGACGACGTAATAGGCGATGCCGCGGTTGAAATAAGTCGCTTGATTGTTCGGGTCGATCTTCAGCGATGCCGTAAAGTCAGAGAGCGCAGCTGGGTTGTCACCCAGGAGGTAGGAGACGGTGCCGCGGATGAAATAGGCCGTGGCGTCGTTGGGATCGAGCCGGATCGACTGATTCAGGTCGGCGCGCGCATGCTCGAAGTCACCCCCGCTCTTGTAGAGCTCGCCACGCAAGCCATAAGCCATCGCGTAGTCGGGATTAAGCCGAATCGCTTCGCTGAAGTCGGCCATGGCGTGGTCGACGTCGCCCTTGTTCTTGTAGATCTCGCCACGCGCGTTGTAGGCCCATGCGCTACGGGGATCGCGCTTGATCGCCTCATTGAAATCGTTCAGGGCATGGTCGGCATCGCCCTTGCTCAAATAGACGTTGCCGCGATTGATGTAAGCGTCGGCGCGACCGCTATCGATGCCGATCGCATCGTTGCAGTCGGCCAAGGCGCGATCGGAATCCTGCTTTGCCCACCGCCATCCGCAACGGCTGCTCAACGCGGCTGCGCGGTTTGAACCTGTCACCTGGGCATCATCGATGATCCGGTCGCATGCGGCAATGCTCTGGTCGGCGTTGCTGAATTGTCCGACGAACTTGCACCGATCGAGATCGCTGAACGTGTCGGCGAGAGCCGGCGCAGCCATCATCAGTATCGTCAAACCGGTAATGAGCATCACACGGTGCATAACGCGTTCCCTTCCCGTCACGGCGTATCTTGTTGTGCGGCTACCTAAACGCTGAGCGAGGTGCCGTGCAACGTCGCTTGCGCGATCAATCGTGGGAGAGGAGCGGCTTCACATGGCCCGAGCTAAGAGGTTGATTTCATAGGTGCTGTTTGGCCTGCTGCAACGCGGCGAGACATTACGCCGCACTCCTCTTGCAGTAAAAACATAAGAAAAATCATGCGCTTAAGGATCATTACCGCGAAATACCGCTCGAATTCGTATCTGAAATGCAACACGCCTTGGAATTCTCGCCAAAACAGGTGGCACCACCGTGATCAAAAATTGCGCTTTCGCGAAGGGCAAGTAATCATTCCGTCATAACTAGTGCTTCTTGCGTAACTCCTCCGCTACCCGCCGAAAGGCGCGGACCAGCTGGTGAGCCCAGTAAAGAATGCCAGAGAAGAGACAAAGGGGGAATCAATGGCATTGAATCGCTACGCTCTATTGGCTGCGGCAGCCGGCATGATCGCACTCTCCAGCGCCCCAGGATTCGCGCGTGAGGCCAACACCAATTTGCTCACCAAGCCAGGCGTGCTGATCGGCGCCAGTGCCGGCGTTCCGCCGCCCGGCGTCTACATGTTCAACCAGGTCTTCACCTTCCAGGGCAATGCGACCGGTCCCGGCGTGAATACGGTGCTCGGTGGCAACACTCATGTGGGCGTGCAGGGTGCCGTGGACGTTCAGGGTTTCCTGTTCGTGCCCGGCTGGACCTTCCTCGGCGCCACCTATGATGCCCTGGTCGTGCAGCCGTTCGTGATGGATTCAGTCGGCGCCGCGAACGGGGGGCTGGGACCCATTCCGGCAGTGCAGCAGTCCGGCATATTCAACACCTACATTGTGCCGGGCGAATTGGCCTGGATGAATATCGCCAATACCGGTCTTGCGGTCAAAGTGGGCCTCGGCATTTACGTGCCGGACGGCAACGTGACCGGCGTGCTCGGCACCGGCAGCGTCGGATTGCCGTTCTGGACCTTCCAGCCGGAAGTGATCGTCTCGTATCTGAAGGATGGCTGGAACCTCAGCGCAGCCGTCTACGAGGAAATCAACACCCGCAACACTGTCTCTAACTATCGCTCCGGCAACATCCTGCATGCCGACTTCACCGCGACCAAGACCATCGGCAAGTGGACCCTGGGTCCGGTTGCCTACTACTGGGGCCAGGTGACGGACGACTCGTGTTCGACGGGCTGCTCCTACCCGCTCGGTACTCTGACGAGTTATCAGCGCACTGACGTCTGGGCGGTCGGCGGCCTGCTCGGCTACAATTTCGGACCGGCGGCGGTGTCGGTGTGGGCCACCCAGGAAGTCTCGGCGAAGGCTCACAATCCGGCCGCGGTTGCGGCGACGGGTGCGGACTTCTCGCTGGTTCCGCAGGGCCTGACCGTGTTCGGCACGCTGAGCTATCGCCTCTGGGGACCTGACGAAGAGGCGAAGGCTCCCGCTAAGCTGTTCACGAAATAAATCTAGATTTGCTTGGGGTCGGATGTCCCCTCCGGTAGGCGCCCAGCGCTAGGCGCCCAGCGCCTGTCGGAGGGGATTTCCGTTTGGGGCTGGCAAATGACGGCGGCCGCTGGCGGATGGTCGTGAAGCGCCGTCGCGCTCTGAGCTTATCGATCAAGCTTTGTTCGCGCCGGCCCGATATATCCGCCGCCGCCTCACCTTCCCGGCTTTGCCATCGGCGATTTACGCTCCGTCGTTCAAAGGCCGGCGGTCGCCTTCAAGCAGGCCTTTTCCAGTCGCTCCGACAGCTCTGCAAGCTTTTGCGTGATATCGCGAAACGCGTCGTCGCCGAGCTCGGCGAAAACAAATTCGTTCAGCGACTGCTGCTGGGAAGCGAGCTGCGCCATCTGCTTGTAGGTCTTGTCGGTCAGGGACATCTGCACGACGCGCGCGTCCTGGTCCGATGTCCTTCGACGCAGCAGGCCCTTCTTCTCCAGGATCTTTGATTGCGTGGTGACAAAGGACGAGTCGACCTGAAGCTTCTTCGCGACGGCGTTGACCGGAATGCCCTTGTCCTGATCGAGCTCAGCCAGGGCGATCAGGATCATCCATTGCGGACCGCTGATGTCCAGCGCCCTTCCCCAAAAGCCGTTCAGCTCCTCGAGATGGACGCTGATCGAAGCGATCGCCCATGTGAAGCGCCTGACCGTGTCTTCATCGACCGCCATTCTTAAGGACCTGCAAGCATCAAATACGGCAACGCGTCGTCCTGGAAACCGTCGCCTCGGGCCGACGAATGCCAAGGTCGCTGCGAAGGCCCATGCGCTCAGTCGACGAGCGCACCTATAAAAAGCAAAAAAGAAAGCCCGGCAGTTTCCCGCCGGGCTTCCGTTATTCGGAGTTAGCCAAGATCAGAAGTTGCGTTGAACGCGAACCTGCAGATACTCGGTGCTCTGATTCTTGTACTCGTAGGTCGCGGTCGGCTTGGGAGCCGAGGGCGTCAGAGTCACAACACCAGTCATCTTCTGGTCGAGGAAGAACGCGCCGACTTCAGCCGAGAACGTCAGGTTCTTGACGGGAGTCCAGCGGGTGATCACACCGACCTGGGCGATGTTGAAGTCCGGGTTGCAGGAAAAGCCCCCAGCAGCGGCCGCAGCATTCGCAACCAAGGGGGTACCAGCGGCACTGAGCTTGTTGGCTACCATGTAGCTGGCGCACCACTGGCCCTTCGCCGTCGTGATGTCGGTCGAGCTGCCACCGAAACGCTCGGCAGCCCACGCACCGAACAAGCTCGACGACCAGTACGGATCCCAGTTGTGGTTGAACGCACCACGGACGCCGTAGGCCGTGACGAGCTTGAGGTCGCCCGTGCCACCCGCGCCGGCGAGGCCGCTGCCACCGGCCTGGAGGCCGGCCGGCAGGTAGACCGCGTCAGCCGTCTGGCCGATACCGATGCTCTGGTAGGCAGCGCCGCTGGTACCGAACATGGCGAAGTTCGGCGCGGCAACCGTCGTGGCGAACACGTTCTTGGTGTCACCCTTGGCGTAGCTCGCGTCGATCTTGATGTCGTCGCCGGCACCGGTCGGCAGGTTCTTGACGTTCAACGCCGCCATCACCGAACCGCCCCACTTGGTGTCGGGGTGACCGGAGATTTCCGAGAAGTTGTTCGGAGCACCAGCAGCGGACAGGTCGTTGTACGAAGCATCAACCTCGTGAGCCGCGGCCGAAATCTGGAACAGACCCCAAGCCTGGTCGACGCGGATGTTGCCGACGACATCAGGAGCATGCGTGCCGCCATAAGCGAACGCGCCCGCGGCGGTGGCCGAGCCTGCAACCGACAGGTTCAGAACCGACACGCGGTTGTAGACGGTCGGATCGTCGAGGCCGATGGTGCCCGACACGCCGTTGCCGAACTGCGCAGTGTACTGGATGTTGTTCACACCCGTGACCGTGTCGTTGCCGCCGAGCAGGTAGGACGAGTTGTTGCCCGGGAAGCCGTTCCACGGCGTGGAGTAGGCAGACGACGACTTACCGAAGGTGAAGCCGGCGAACTGGATGAACAGGTACTCAACCGCGACGTAGCCGCCGCCTTCACCCTGGAGCGTGTTGCCGCTCAAGCCACCGGGAAGACCGTTCACGGTGAAGGTGGCGGACGACGGGTTCGACGTGGTGAACTGGTTGAAGCTGAAGTCAGCCTGACCAAAGGTGCGGACGACGCCGTATTCAGTGGCGGTCCGGGTATCGATCGTCAGCGCGACGCGCGAACGGCCGTTGAAGTTGTCGAAGTAACGATTGCGCTGACCGAGATCACCCGACCAAGCCGGCTGACCGTAGTTGCTGCCGTTGAACGTGGTGTCGACACGTGCGTAGCCGCCGATCTTGATGCAAGTATCGGTGCCAGGGATGTACCAGAATCCGGCACCGTACAGGGAGCAGATCCTCACGTATTCGACCGCTTTGGCCTTTACGGGAAGATCGGCCGCCTGTGCTCCGCCCACGGCGACCAAGGCCGCCGCCGAGCCGAGAACAAGGCTCTTAACCATCTTCATGTTAAACCTCCAAGTTGCTCTAATCAGGGAAGGTTCCGGATCCGCTGGGTGAAGACACCCTAAGGTTGGTTCCCTAGTCCCTATTTCACCGCTTAGTCGCTACGCGCCATCGCAACTCGCGAGAACGCGAGGAACGTAAGCGAACCACCTAACGGGACGACTTCGGGATGCCCCCCTCCGTCGCACCATCACAATTACCGAAGGGCATTGCACACGCAACAAAGGAACCGCTTGGAAAGGCCCGGTTAAGCGCGTTTTTGGACGGGTGTTGCACAAATAACACGCAGTCGTGATCAGACTGTCGCGGCAAACCATTGTTTTAATTGTATATTTTTTAACGTCCCTTTTCGTTCCGCCTGTTGCGGCCAGATCAGGCACAAACGGCAATTATCCCCTTCGCGACGGCTTGAGCGTTATCGAATCGAACGACAGGAACTCCGATTCTCTGCCGCGAAGATCGCTGTCGTCGCGCGAGCTTGGCTTCCATCAACGCACATTCGGTCGGCGCTGGTGGCAAGGTCGCAAGCGACCGCTGCACACAATGGTTGTGAGCGATCTAAATGATTGTCCTGGTGGACTGTTTTCAGAGGTTTCCACAGGCGGCGGGCGAAAATGAAAGGCACTCTATTATATGTGTCGATGGCGCCCACCGCGGCAGGGGCGCCGCTGGCCGTCCCATTCCGATTTGGCTTGCGAAATTGCGCGAAAATCCCGAGCTTTCTGGCCTAATCCGAGTTCCAGCCGGCGCGCCGACAGGCGTCCATCGGGGCCGGCAAAGAAGGGCCGATTCAGCCTCCCATCGGTGCCCGGAATTAATGTGCACCGGAAGGATGGCGCGGCGTAGCATCTGGCGCTTGCGGCTCAGCGCTGTGTCGGGCATATCCGCCTCACCGGAGACGTGGCCGAGTGGCTGAAGGCGGCGGTTTGCTAAACCGTTATAGGGTTGTAAAGCCCTATCGAGGGTTCGAATCCCTCCGTCTCCGCCACCCTTCGTTTGTCCGGCCCGGAGACATGGGTAACGGAACGTACCTAAGACATGGGTGACAACCTCGTGCCGAACGGGTTGTCGAGTGGTTGCAGGGTTTTCTGCTCCAGGTCGAAATATCCGAGATCATATTGCATGAAGCTGACGAGCCAAATGCCCTCGTCGACTTCCTTGATGCCGAGCTTTTGGCCGGCCAGCACGGTTGAGATGTTGATCCGCTTGCGATGCAGGCAGAGTCGACCGCAGCCGTCACGACTGAGCCTTGGCGGCAGCGGCCGCGCTCCAGAGGGAACCGAGATTAGCGCGATCGGGATAAAGCTCCAGCATCTTGTCGTAGAGCTCCCGCGCGGTTTTAGTTGTGTCATTCAACCGGATGAAGTCGCGAATGTATTGGCGGGTTTCTTCGACATTTCGCGGACTATCATCGTTGCTGGGAATCTTGTGTCCGGCAACAACCGCCGACGGTTTCAGGGCGTCGATTTTGTCAAGCGCGGCAATCCATTCCAATCGGGTTTGCCGGTTCGATTCGCCGAGAAATGGGTGAATGCCATTGTAGACGACGTCGCCAGCGACGACCAATCCGATGGACGGGACGTGAAGACATGTCGTGTTGTCGGTGTCTGTATGACCGACCCTGACAACGACCAATTTGTTTCCTTCCAATTCAATCTCATTGCCTTCCAACGGATCCGCGATGGAAATAACGTCTGGAAGGTTCGGAAACTGCTTACGCCGATCGTCCAATCTTTCCGGCGTGATCTGAAGCCTCATTTTCGCAACGACCTCACGTGTCGCAAGTGCTCGCACGTTTGGGAAGCGATCCTGTAGAACTTTTAGCCCGAAAAAGTGGTCGGGATGTCCGTGAGTGACATAAATTGCCTTCAGCGATTTTCCGCTCGCAACAATGGCGTCTGCCAAGCCGCTGCACTGCTCCACCGTCATGAAGGTGTCCACGAGGACCGCGTCCCGCTCTCCGTAGATTAGGGTCGCCGAATTGGCGATCCATATCAGGGACTCTTTACCCGGCGGCACGTTGCCCGGCGGCACATCACGGCCGCGGCGAATGGCGGTAAATACCTTATACCTCACTGTAGGCGTTTTAAGCTCCGGATTTGCCTTCGCCACCCCCGGCATCATGGGAAGCATGACTGCCAGAGAGGCCAATTTCATCATCTCTCGGCGTTTCATTTTTAAATCTCGCTTTCGGGGACAGGCAGCATTCCCGTAACAGATTGCGGGCCATCGCAGAGTGAAGCATGGGACGACATCTATTAATTATGTCCATCATGATTATATTCATGATATCGGTCCTGTATAAAGTCAAGGCATTCGGAGCGGCCCACGTGAAAGTGAGCAGAGAGCAAGTTGCGGAGCATCGAATACGAATCTTGGCCGCCGCGGCGCGCCTGTTTCGCCAGCGCGGCTTCGACGATGTGACCGTGGCGGAGGTAATGAAGGACGCGGGTCTGACCCACGGAGCCTTTTACGGGCATTTTCCTTCCAAGGAGGCGCTGATTGCAGAGGCGGTCGGGCAAGCCCTGCCGCCGGCTCCGGACCAAGCCAAGCCACGCCGCGCTGCCGCGGAATTTGCCGACGGCTATCTCAGCATTAGGCACCGCGACAACCGGCCCACCTCTTGTCTGTTTTCAAGTCTGGGAACGGAAGCCGCGCGGGGCTCCGCTGATCTGCGGCACAGAATGACCGAGGCCGTCTCCAGCCGGATCAATCATCTCAGTGTTGAGGCGGAAGGCGACAGGCCCAAGGAGAAACGGCGTGCAGCGATTGCCGCCTGGTCAGCCATGGTCGGCGCGATGGTGCTTGCCCGTCTCGTCGACGATGAGACACTCTCGAAGGAAATCCTGAGCGCGACGCGTGCGTCACTGCCGCTGGTTTAGCCGTGCGGCTTCGGAAGACTGGACAGCAATCGGGCTAGTCGGCGCCACGGCAGTTTGCCTTTCGCTGGTCGCTTCATCGCATTGTTGTCGATGACGGGCCAAAGGCGGAACAGACTTTTGGCGAGGAGCGAGACCTCATTTTCGGCCGTGGCTCAAACGGTTGGTTTTGATCTAGGAAAATCGAAAATGCTTTATCTTTCAATGGGGGTTGACTGACACTCTGTCCGCCACCCTTCGCCTGTCCGGCCCGGACACGGGCCTGTCGTTTCTCCCTGCGGATCGAAGCGCAGACGCAGCGTACTGCGATCGTGATCGCCGATTCCCGGCGGACACGCATTGCATTCAGTCGGGTTGGGACGAACCTTGCGCGCCGCTCACATCGCTTTGAATCGACGTCTGAGCCGTTGGCGCCAAGTAGCGCTTTGCCATGTCGACCGTCTGCTGCCCTAGCACCATGCCGAACAGGCCAACGAGGGCGACTATCGGTGG
>Ga0210401_10007137_pt1 | contig 11261 bp, 5 predicted proteins | sample IncBWH32MmetaG_FD_150866 | JGI IMG/M metagenome (GOLD analysis project Ga0210401, IMG submission 150866) | Forest soil microbial communities from Barre Woods Harvard Forest LTER site, Petersham, Massachusetts, United States - Inc-BW-H-32-M | ecosystem: Environmental > Terrestrial > Soil >... | reverse complement strand
TGGTCGGCTGCCGGGTCAGGATCACAACCTACAAGGACAACGATCGCACCATTGAGGTCGGCCTGGCACCGATGACTTTCGGGTTGAAAATGAAAGACGAGCATGGCGTGGTGGTACGCCCACCAGAAGCGTGCGATGGCGCGACGACGGAAAACGGCAAGGTCCCGCAAAATCTGCTACCGCTTATCGTCACCTACGAAAGCGCGGATGCGCCGTGGTTCGGGATCGCCTATGCTTCGGAGGACGCTTACGACAACCCGCTGTCTGAGCTGAAGTTCTTCGGGGCCACGATCAGCAAGGCGACGCGCGAGGAGTGGCAGGACTGGCGTCGCACCGAGGCGCCGAAGAACTTCGTCACTTACGAACTCCTCGGCATCAACGCCCAAAATATGTGGAACGCGCCTCACTGGAAGCCGGGCTACCGGGTGATGGCCTCCGGTTGTCTTGGCGCCTCCTGGGTCAAGCTGCCCGAACCTGTGCGCGACCTGGCGCGTCGGTTCTGGCCTGCCTACAAACCAACCTATTGGTTTCCTAGTGGGGAGATGCGTGACGTGTTGTGGAGTACTGCAGTTTTCCCAAAACAGCTTCCGATCTTCGATGGAAATCGTTTTTTGGACTACCTGGAGTCGGATGATTCGAACGGCACCCGAGGTTTGCCCCGACGCCAGCCTGGCGCTGTCATCTCTCTCAAAGGCCGCGTTGCAGGCGACGTTTATCCAGCGCGGATCAGCCGATCGGTGAACCGATTCAGCGCCGACGGCGAACTCCCGCCCGAGATCAAAGCAGAGCCCCACCAGCCGCCGTGGACTGAAGTAGAAGAAAAGCGCGAGTTACGCGGCTTCGCTTATTGCGAGGATACAGTATTCAAGATCGAGGAGCTGCCGGGCGGCTTCTACGCGGTCAAAGACTTTAGCAAGATCAGCGGTGAGCCGATCAACCGGGAACGCGACCTGCGAACTAACCTAGCTTTCGAGCGTGACGAGTTTGCAATTCTTTCACGCGGGTACGAGATCGGAACGATCTTTGGGGCGTTATGAACATCTGTGTTGTCAGCCCTCACGCACGATGTCTGCATCGGGTCAGATTCAGAATAGCTCGCGATGAGCACAACGAGTCCGCTTCACCCCGAGCAGCTGACGCGTGGGGAGACGTTGGACGAGGTCTGCGTCGGGCAAAACCAAACAGACTCATGCGCTGGAGCAAGCAGGCCTTTCGATCACCTAGTCGGCTCGCAGCAATATGGAGGTGGGCATCGTTCGAATGTCGACGGTTCGGCTTCAGGGGCACCACAAGATGCAGCTGGGACAACGGCCCGAGACCCGATGCCGGCGAAAAGCTGTCCCTCTTACCGGCAAAGGTGGTAGAGCTTGGTCCATGTCAGACCTTGGACAAGCTCGACGTTCCACGCTTCTCGACGCTGCCTGGCAGACAGCATACCGCGTCGGTTTCCCGCTTGCCCGCATCTGGTGGCGACTGCGGCACCAGCAGCATGAGGGAGCGCTTGTGGCTGTCTACGTCGGTCAGGCGGTACTGCTGGTGCGCTCGTCGTATAGGATCGAGTGGAACTTCCCCGGCGGCACTGTCCGGCACGGTGAGACGCCTGAAGTAGCGGCCCGGCGCGAGTTGGCAGAGGAGATCGGCCTCGCCGGAGCATTCCCGCTGGTCGCTGTGGGAGACGCCTGGGGCCTCTGGGACGGGCGAAGAGATAAAGTGCATTTTTTTGAACTGCGACTGGATCGGCTGCCCGCGTTACAGCTCGACAACCGCGAGATCATCGCCGCACGGCTGATATCGCCGAGTGAGTTGCGCGGCATGGCGCTGACTGGGCCGGTCGCCGTTTATCTCGGCAGGACGATTCCGCCGGGCTGCCGTTCAGAGTGACCGCGCAAAGCTACTGCAATGTTCACGATCCTTGAAGGCTGAAAGCTTCCGACCGACGCGAGCGGATGGCGATCGATGGTGCGAATGTCAATGGCACGGCTTGGGAGCGACAACCATACCTGCCACATCATTTGTATGAGGGGTTGTGTTGTGCGTCACCGGAAAGATTGGCCGTCATGTCTGAATCGGGTCAACCGCGTCGATTTGGCCGCGCCAGCAGTTTCCGGTCTAGCCTCTGATAGCCGACGTGTCGACGAACATCGGATTTCGTCGATAAGGGCCAATTCCGGACTCATTCGTCGCAGCAAGCAACGTCCTATCGATCACCTCGTCGGCGACAGGCGAACGCAGTTTACTCAGGCAACCCCGCTTTCCGAAGACCCTCAATCAACAGCTTCGCGTTTGATTGCCCGCCCCGGGCGATCCACGCCGATATTGTGAAGGCGGGATCGGTCTCAAGCAGACGCGCCGCCGCCTCACGTGCCTCAGCGTCACGTCCGAGATGGGCGAAAGCGGATGCGAGACAGCGGTAAGGTCCCTGAACAGCGGGGTTCAGACGTTGGGCTTTCTTCCCGGCGACGATGGCCTCGTCAAAGCGACCAAGCTCAATCAACGCCACCCCCATCCCAACAAGCGTCAGGTGTAGCCCCGGGTCTACCGGGCTCATGCGAATGGCACGTTCAAAGCTTCGGACCGCTTCCTCCGGCAGCCCCGCAACGTTATAGACCCAGCCTCGGTTGGCCCACGCTGAATATGAATTGGGGTTGAGAGCGACCGCCCGGTCCGCCATTTCGATCTCACTTTCGCAATCGCCGACCATGAACGCCGAGATTAGGGCAGCCGGTGCTAGCGTACCGGGATTATCACCGTCGACGCTCAAGGCCAAGCGAAGTAGCCGAATTGCCTCCTTGCGGTCGAATTGAGGATCGGGGGAATAGCCGAAAAGGACATTTCGCATGTGACAGACACCTGCCAGAGCCGCGACCAAGCCGAACCGAGGCTCTAGCTCCAAGGCGCGATGAGCCAGCCGGAGCGTCTCGGCCATCCCTTCGCGGGTCGCTAGGTAAAACTGCGGCAGAGCACGGAGATAGAAATCATAGGCGGTGAGGTTCTCCGGCCGCCGCCGCGTCGCCAATGCAATTTCTGTTTGAAGCAATTTCGGCTGGACGGCTGTGACAACCGCGACTGTTACTTCGTCCTGAAGAGCGAAAATGTCGGTGAGGTCACGCTCGAACCTGTCCGCCCAGATGTGTGCGCCTGTGGTCGCATCAATCAATTGCCCTGTGATGCGAACTTTCCCCGCTGCCTTGCGCACCGACCCTTCAAGGACATAGCGCACGCCCAGTTCGCGTCCGACCTGCTTCACGTTCACCGCCTTGCCCTTGTAGGTAAAGCTCGAATTGCGGGCGATCACGAACAGCCATTTGAACCGCGACAGCGCGGTGATGATTTCTTCGACCATGCCATCCGCAAAATACTCCTGCTCGGGGTCGCCGCTCATGTTCTCGAACGGCAGCACGGCGATCGACGGCTTGTCCGGGAGTGGCGGGGCCGCACTTAGCCTATCGATCACCGCGCCATGCGCTCCCGCGCGGACGGCATATGCGCGGATCGGCTTGGAGATATTCTTGAGCCGCTGCTCGCCCCGGTCCTCGAAGCCAACGTCCAACTTGCCTTCGACTTCGCTATACACCTTCTCGGAAATCAGGATGCCGCCCGGATCGGCGACCCCCTCCAGCCGGACCGCAATGTTGATCCCGTCGCCGTAGAGTTCACCGTCCTGCCCAACGATAGCGTCACCAAGGTTGATCCCGACGCGCAAACTGAAGGGACTGCCGCCCGAGCCGAGATGGTCCTGTATCTCAACCGCGCATCGCACAGCGGCCAAGGGACTTGCGAACTCGACAAGCGCGCCATCTCCCGTTGTCTTAATGAGCCGTCCTTCGTGGCGGGAGAGGCTAGGCTCGATCAATTCTCGCTTGAGCCGCTCGAACTCGGCATAGGTAGCTTCCTCAGCGCGTTGCATCAACGCGGAGTAGCCGACCACGTCAGCAGCCAAGATCGCCGCCAGTCGCCTTTGAACCCGCTGCTCCGCCACAGCGTCCTCCGAACGGCCAGGCTAACCACGCCGGTGGGACAGGGAGAAGCCTAGCACTTTGTTGCGGACCTGTGAGCGGTAATCGCGAGAGAGCCTATCTGCCCCAAGCGGCGGCCCGTGGCACGGCGGCCATAAGTGTGCGTCAACTCGGGAGGTCCGAATTGGGTCAGACTCGGAATAGCTCGCGATGAGCACAATGGGTCCGCTCTGCCTCGACTAGCTGACGCGAAGGGAGACATTGCAGGAGGTCTGCGTCGGGCCACAAACGGAAGTGCGGTGACTTTGGGAAAACTCTACGATGAGTTCGCTGCTAAGGCGCTTTCGCCAACGTCCTGGCAAAAAATTCCTGCGCCGCCGCGATCGCCTGACCATGGGTGTCCGCCTGTGGGACGCTAAAGGTGCACCGCTGCCCGAATGTAGCCCGACCTGCGTCGGTACAATCAGCCACAAAATCAGTGTGACCGACGCCCGGCAGCCGTAAGAGCGTCGCCCCGGGGATCGCCTTGGCCGCGATGAGGCCGTTCGTCGCCGGCGGCACGTCTTTGTCCTCATCGCCAAGCATGATGCTAACCGGCGTGCGCATGGCTACGAGACTTGCGGGATCGAGCATTTGAATGGGCCCCGGAGCCATGACGAACGCCGCTTGCACTTCGGGCAGGCGATGGTCTTCGCCCGCACGGGCACGCTCGGCGGCGATTTCCGGCGAGTCCAGAGTTTTCTTCCTGTCGAAATGCGTACGACAGACACCATCGTTGGGATTCTCGGCGCAGAAAGCGAATAAACGATCGAGATCGGAGGATCGCGCGCCCGCCGCGACCAGCGCCGTGTATCCGCCGAACGACACTCCAGCCACACCGACGCGCGCTCTATCCAGATGCGGTCCAATCACTGGGTCATTTTCGGCCGCCGCGAGAGCTGAGCGCAGATCCTCGGCGCGGTCCCAGGCCAGGAGCATGGCCGCCGTCGTCTTCACATCCGTGAAGTTATCGCCGGGGTGGTCGACCGCGATCACCACATAGCCGGCGCGGGCCATGGCGATCCCGAACCAGCCCATGAGGCGAGCGCTACCGCCAGCACCATGCGACAACAGCAGGATCGGACGCGACCCGCCATCGGCGAAAGGAGCGTCGAACGCGACCGATCCGACTTCGAACAAGGGCTTGTCCGGTGGGCCGATGACCAATGGCTGCTCTACCGAACCTTTCGTTGCCGGATACCAGACGGTGACGCGCAATTGGTCGCGTCGCTCCGCGTCGCGCAGGACGGCCGTCTTTTCGGTCGTCACACGATGCGTTTCACCGACTGGGTCTGCATGCGCGCGTTGGAGTGACAGAAGAACGAGCAATGCCGCGCCGAACAAATATTTCACCTCAACCCTCCCGTGCATTGGCACTTTTACAAAGCTTACAGTCCATCCCTCCTTTAATCTAGGAATGATGCATCGGTACGAACGGTGTTGCTTGATATGTTGCTCCAAGGACACGCGATTTTGCCCTCGTCATCAGTGAGGCCCTTCGGGCGTCGAGCCGAGGTCAGCTACGGGTCACAACCGGCGGTCGAGGACCCCGAGGCACACGTCCGGTTTGCCCCTGATCAGCGGACCAACGCCGCGTTCCCCGCTTCTTCGCCTTGGGGCCAACCTCGGACATCCGGGCAGGCTCAGGGTTCGCCGATTTCGCATAGTCAGCCATCGCGGAGGGTGCGAAACTTCTCCAAGCCAAATCGATCTGCGAGCAGCGCCCACGCGCTTGAGCACAAACTCCAAAGTGGAAGGAATGTCGAAAATGTTGACGAAACGCGATCTTCTTCGTTCCGCTGCCTTGGCCGCAATCACCGCGTCGACGGCGAGGTCCGTCCCGGTGCTCGCGCAGACGAGCGCTGACCGCCCAGGCTTCCTCAAGGCAAAGGACATTGCCGAGGCGGGTTTCATCTACGGCCTGCCCATCGTGATGGGCTACGGCGTCATGTACGAGTTTGCGGTGGATCGCAATTCCGGGCAGTACAAGGCGCCGTTCAATCAGATTGCGAACGCGGCCAACGTATTCACCTACAAAGACACCGCCGTTGTCACACCGAACAGCGACACGCCTTATTCAGTCGTATGGATGGACTTGCGGGCGGAGCCGCTCGTGCTTTCCGTGCCGCCGGTGGACCCGAAGCGCTACTACTCGGTCATGCTGTGCGACGGCAATACCTACAACTACGGCTATATCGGGACCCGTGCCACGGGAAGCGAAGCCGGCGACTACATGGTTGTCGCGCCGGACTGGAAGGGCGCAACTCCGCCAGGAATTAAAAAGGTGTTCCGGTCGAGCACCCAGTTCTCGCTGGCGATATATCGCACTCAACTCTTCAACCCCGACGACCTCGATAACGTCAAGAAGGTCCAAGCTGGCTACAAGGTGCAGACGCTTTCCGCCCATCTGAAACAGCCGGCTACGACCGCCGCAGCAACGATCGATTTTCCGAAAATCGACAAGGAACTCGCGAAGACGAACTTTTTCGAGTATCTCGACTTCGCGCTGCAATTTGCTCCCGCCCAGGAGAACGAGAAGGAGATACGTGCGCAGCTCGCCAGTATCGGCGTCGGACCCGGCAAGACCTTCAACTTCAAGGACCTGCCGCTAGAGCAAAAGCTCGAAGTCGGGTTCGGCATGAAGGAAGGTGAGAAGAAGGTCGATGAGGCCGTCGCCAATGCCGGCAAGGCGATCAATGGCTGGCGAGTCAGCTCGCTGTTCGGCGATAGTGCTTTTTTCAACGGCGACTGGTTGAAACGCGCTGCCGGCGCGAAGGGAGGAATATACGGCAACGACGCAGCGGAGGCGATGTATCCCGCCAGGCGCACAGACAGCGATGGTCAGACCCTAGACGGCAGTCAACACAATTACACGCTGGCATTCCCAGCGGGGCAGTTGCCGCCGGTGAATGCCTTCTGGTCGCTGACCATGTACGACGGCAAGTCGCAGTTGCTGATCGAAAACCCGATCAACCGCTATCTGATCAACTCGCCGATGCTGCCGACCATGAAGACAAATGCGGACGGGTCGCTCACGTTCTACGTCCAGAACAAATCGCCAGGCGCTGATAAGGAATCGAACTGGCTGCCTGCTCCAAACGGCCCGATCTATCTGGTGTTGCGGCTCTACTGGCCGAAGGTCGAACCACCTTCGATCCTGCCGGTGGGCGAAGGCACCTGGCAGCCGCCCGATGTCAAGCGGGTCACGTAGAAGCACCCGGAGACATGCGGTGTCGTCTTAGGGTCAGATTCAGAAAAGCTCGCGATGATCACAACGGGTCCGCTTTGCCTCGAGCAGCTGATTCAAGACGAGACGTTGGAGGAGGTCTGCGTCGGGCCAATAAGGGAAGTCACTACTCAATTGAGCCTTTCTAGCTGCTCCTTGGCGCTCTTGAGATCAGGTGTACTGAACCCTTCGGTGAACCATTCATAAATTGGAACGAGAAGATCGCGTGCTTCGGCTTGCTTACGCTGATCGGCCCAGAGCCGGGCAAGACTCATGGCCGCGCGTAGCTCAAACAAGTGGGTCCCTTGCAGGCGAGCCAGCTCGAGCGCCTTCAAATAGTCAGCCTCGGAATCACCCTTTTTAGAGCCGGCCAGGAGCTCCCCGCGGATCCGGTAGACTTCTGGAATGACATGAGCCTCGCCGGTTTCCTCGATTAGCGACAGGGCCTCCGAGATCGCGGAAATCCCATCAGTCCAGTCATTTCTCGCCAACGCGGCCTCCGCAAACAGGCTCAGCAGGAACGGCGCCTGGAACCGTGCTCCGGTGCCGCGATAGATGTTGAGGGCATCGCGCATTGCCGCTGGTGACGTCGCGACCGGCTCGACCGCTGCCTGCGCGATCCCGCGCATTGCAAGACCGAGTGCGACAACTAGTTGCAGGTCATATTCACGCGCGACTTTGATCGCTCGTTCGGCGAACCCAAGCGCCCCGTGCCAATCTCTCTGGACTGCCGAGATCATAGAGCACCAGTTGAGTCCTCTCGCCAAAGTGAAAGGATGGTTGATCCGCTCAAGAATTTCCAGAAGTACACCTCTGCCTTCCATGGATTGTTCCGGATAGCCCAGCATTCCGAGGCACCAGGCTCTGTAGCCATGTGCCACAGCGCCAACTTCCATTCCGTAGCGGTAGGCCACCGGACCGCCCTTCAGCCCGCTGTAAGTGCTAACGGCCTGATCGAGCTTTGCCCGGGCCTCGAGGGGTTTTCCAACAGCAAACAGACTGAGGCCCAACGGAACATGGGCGACAATTCGGGCCGCCGGATCGACGGCATCGGTCATGCGCTCCTCAAGCTCCAATCCGATGGCTGTCGCGGCCGCGTGATCAGCCCGCGTGTAGTTGAACAGCCAAGAATGCCAGAGCACCGCTGCCAACGAGCCCTCGTCACCGACCTGACGGCACAGTTCGACGGTTCGAGTCGATATTCTTCCGACTTCGTCGGAACCATAGCCTTGCGTCACCATGAGAACGGAGGCCAGCGCGCTGTGCAGATCCAGATCAAGACGCGGCTTTTCAGCCGTGTCCCGCGCACCTCCGAGCAGTTCTATTCCGGTTTTGAGATGACTGACCGCCTCCATGTTGGCGGAGCGGGCTGCCGCCTGTTCGCCGGCCTTCAACCAGTATCGCACCGCCGGTTCCGTCATTCCCGCCACCGTGGCGTGATGGGCAAGAAGCTCAGGCGCGGCCCTGATGGCCTCCAGCGCTTCGACCAATTTCGCGTGAATGGTCTGGCGCCGGGTTTTTAACAGGTTCTCGTAAGCAGCATCACGGACCAGCGCGTGTTTGAAGACATAGGTCGAATCCGGCGGCACGCCGCGCCGAAAGATCAATTCTGCACTGGTCAGACGCTCAAGTGCGTCCTGCAAGGCGGCCTCGTCGAGCGGCGAGACCGCCTTGAGCAACCGATAATCGAAATCCCGACCAATGCAGGCCGCGGTCTGCGCGACTTCCTTGACCGGTTGCAGCCGGTCGAGCCTTGCCATTAGCGAATCGTACAGGGTCGACGGGATCAAAAGACGGCTGAGAGGTCCGGTCAGTTGGAAGGCTGAGCCCGTCTCTCTCAATTCTCCCGACTCAAGAACCGTCTTGGTAATTTCCTCGACAAACAGCGGTACACCATCCGTCTTCGCTGCAATTATGTCGAGCAGCTCGCCCGGAAGCGTCTTGCCGTTGGTCAGCCTGTTGACGATTGACTTAATCTGATCGCGGCCGAGCCGGTTAAGCGTCAGTTTGTTTACAATCGGATGGCCGCCAAAGCCGTGCTGGAAGGTGGGCCGGGTGGTCACAAGCATCATGACTCGCGCGCTGGCGACCTCGTCGAGACTTAGATCGACGAGTTCAAGTGTCGTCGCATCGATCCAATGCGCATCTTCGAGCACGAACAGGACAGGCTTGCCGCGCGACAACTCTATGAGTTGGTTGACGAGCGCCTGCAGAGTGTGCGCCCGCTGCTGTTGCGGCGTCAGTCTCAGGATTCCATAGCGCCCTTCGGTCCGCAATCCAAGCAGCGCGGCAAACAAGGGCCTGTCACTCTCGGCACCAACCAACACCTTTTCCAGACGATCGAGCTTATCGTCATTGTCGTCGTCTGGCCCGATCCCAGCAGCGAACGCAAGCTGTTGAATGACCGGATAAAGCGGCGAATCCGAGTGATAAGGTGAACACTGATAGCTCACCCGGATATGGGCATCAGAAGAGACCGCATCGATCATGGCGCGCGTAAGGCGCGACTTGCCGATGCCGGCCTCGCCCGACAGCAGCACCAGTTGGCCTTCGCCAGCTTTCGCCTGCTTCCATCGCTCCAGCATCAATGCCAATTCATGATCACGGCCGACCATGTTGGACATGGCGCCAGAAGCGCGGGCTTCGAACCGGCTTTCAACAATGCGCTCACCGATCACCCCGTAGGCCGACGGCAGTCCAGCAATCCCCTTCAGATTCTGACCGACAAGGAGAGTAACGTCGAACACGTCGCCAAGAACCCGTCGTGTCGCCTCCGCCAGCACGACCTGGCCTGGCAAGGCGATGCCTTGCAAGCGTGCCGCGAGATTGGGCGTGTCGCCGACGACGGCCTGCTCTTGCGCAGCACCTTCTCCCACGAGATCGCCGACTACTACGAGGCCGGTAGCGATACCGATGCGCACCTGAAGTTTGTCCGTGGACCGCATCTTCAACGCCCCGACCACGCTTGCGATTTCCAGTCCTGCCCTGACCGCTCGCTCGGCATCGTCCTCATGGGCGTGCGGAAAGCCGAAATAGGCAAGAATGCCGTCGCCCATGAATTTAGCGACAAAGCCGTCATAGCGCGCGACCACGCCCGAGCAGGCATCCTGATAGGTGCGGATCACCTGCCGCATATCCTCCGGATCGAGCCGTGCCGACAACGCGGTTGAGCCCACGAGGTCGCAGAACATGACCGTCAGTTGACGACGCTCAGCCGCATCCTTCGGTGAGGGGCGCACGAGGCTTGTGGGTTGTGGCGCCTTATCCTCTTCGCCGAGGTTTGCAATCGCTTTGAGGATTCGTTTTCGAGGTCCCAGTGGCAGGCCGAGCTTTTCGAGGTCAGCATCCGTCAAATCCGGCAGAACATCAGCCTCGATTTCGCTCTCGCGAAACGTGTTCGCATACTGTCCAAGCCCGAGGCCCTGTAGCCAAGCTGCGACATCCATGCGCGCTCTCCAGACGGTCGATCCGCTTTAGACCATGGATCGGACCCCGAAAGGGGCGCCCCGAAAAGTCGAGAGACAAATCCGTCCGATCCTACGAGCGTTCGCAGTACAGCGCTATGCAGAAACGGCAACTCGCCGCAGTCATCGGGCGCCGTTCCTAAACGTCCGAAAAGGGTCAAAGGCCGAAGAACTCAAGGCGAGCACAACGAGTCCGCTTCACCCCCTAGGAGCTGACGTACGGCAGACGTTGCGCTGGGCAGCCCTGGGCCAAAAGGGGTCATCCGGGCTACGCGATCATTAAACAGAAGCACCAGCTATGCGTCGTGTGAAGCGGCGGATTCCATGCAACAGATCTCTCGCCCTAAGCACAAGAGCTATGACCCATTCCGGCGTTCCCAGATGACGGAGTGCCTCCACATTACCCTGATCTATTTCCTGCCACATGTTGTGGTCGGTAAAGTGTGCGTTATAGAACGACAATTACGATGGCCGGTCGCATTGCCTCAACCTAAAAGCTCCCGAATGTTGAGCCGTTGCCTCAGATAAATTGCTCCCCGGCTAGACGGGCGAGCGGGGGGCGACGATGAGGCGGCT
>Ga0210401_10007135_pt1 | contig 11262 bp, 8 predicted proteins | sample IncBWH32MmetaG_FD_150866 | JGI IMG/M metagenome (GOLD analysis project Ga0210401, IMG submission 150866) | Forest soil microbial communities from Barre Woods Harvard Forest LTER site, Petersham, Massachusetts, United States - Inc-BW-H-32-M | ecosystem: Environmental > Terrestrial > Soil >... | reverse complement strand
GCACACGGCGAACGACGCCGAATAGAAGTACGGCGAATAGCCCGCCGAGCACGATACCGACGAGCAGACCCTTGAACTGATCACCCATCCACGGGCCAAAGGTCTGCGTGGCCAGGCCATATTTCCGTTCCCGAAAAAATCCCTCGTAGACCCCGAGAGGAAAACCGAGAATGAAGGTAAGGATGGAAAATTCCGTCCAGTAGATAAGTGTTTGGAGCGGCTTAAAACGCGTGAGCCGCTCGGCGAAGTCGCGCATACCGGCGGACCAGCGAAAGCGCAAGAGCACGATGTAGATGATGACGCCCATCAGGAAGTCCCAGAGGATCAGCCAGTAGCCGCCTTCAAAATAGGCGTTCGAGCGCGCGGTCGCCTCTGCGGGAATCTGCGCGAGGTAAGCATCAGTCGCAGCTTCGGCGCTGAAGTGGGGAGACGCCTGAGCTTCGGGTGGCACTGTGAGCACCGAAGGCATCTCGGTCGCCGGCTTGGCGCCTGGACCTGGAGCGTTCTGTGCCTGGACGAGAGTCGCGCCGCACAGCGATGCAAGACACAAAAATCCTGACCGCAGATTCATAACACCACCTTTAAGGAAGACGAGTGCTGGCGAGTATACGCGTGAGCCATCGGTTTAGACTCGTGTGTTTCAGCTAGCTGGCGACCGTCAGTTGATTCTTGTAGGGGGGCTTTCCTCGCCCGGGCGTAAAACCCGCATAAAACCGACCGTCCGGCGAACGGTGCATTGCCGCCAAGATAGGATTATTGCGAATTGGGCTCCGTTTGGACGGCGCCATGCTGCTTGGCCCACGAGATAAATCCGTCTGGAGCGTCTTTGACACCGTAAATGTTCGCGTTTTTGACGCTGCCGAGATCGCGCCATCGGATATTCGAAAGGTTCGTGTTGCTCAGGTCCGTATTCGTGAGAGTAGCGCCGGATAGGTCGGCGCCACTCAAGTCAGCGCCCGTGAGGTCGGCATCTTGCAAGTCGGCGCGCTGAAACCCGGCGCCTTGCAGACGGCTCTGGCGAAAATTGGCAGTGCGCAGGTCGGCGTCCGAAAAATCAGCAAAATTGAAATTGGCGTCGCGAAGATCCGCGGCGCTGAAATTGGATCGAAGAAGCCGCGCTTTTTCTAGCTGGGCGTTCTGTAGAAATGCGCCAGACACATCGACGCCCACCAGCGGAACGCCATCGCGGTTCAACTCCTGCAGCGCTTCGATGCGCCCGCCGCTGCCGCCCTTTCCCTGCGCGGTGTTGATGACCTGCCACGCCTGATAGTGTTTTTGCTTGAGCCGATCTCCGGATTCGGAAAAATAGAAAATCACCGCGATCAGCACGCTGAATCCCTCGAGATATTCCAGTACATCCAGAAACGTCCATCGGCTGAGAGCAAAAGCGACCCACTCCATCACCCATTCGATGCCCCAGAACGGAGTCGTCCAACGATGTTTTATGCGTTCTCTTAGAACCGACCAGGGATCCGGCCTCTCTCTGTGAATTCTGACTTTCATAACGGAAGTTTACAGTCGGCAGTTTAAAGTTGAAAGCGCGACGAAGGACGGCACAATGCGGCGACCAGGCCGCGTCACGCTTGGGAAATTGCACGAAGCCCGGGTCTTTCGAAACCAGTGTGAACAAGAATAGCGCGTCACGAATATCTATTCGTAGCGCAGCGCGATGATGGGGTCGACGTGAGCGGCCCGACGGGCTGGGATTGCGCAGGCGGCTGCCGCAACGATCAACAGGCACGCCGACACTAGCGTGAATGTAAGCCAGTCGCCAGGCGTTACGCCATAAAGCAAATCGCTCATTAATCGCGTCAGAAAAAGGCCGGTCACTACACCGACCGCTACGCCCACGCACGCCGTCACCATGCCCTCGCCAAGAACCAGGCGCAGAACGTCGGGGCGTTGCGCTCCCATGGCGACGCGGATACCGATCTCCCGCGTGCGCTGAGTGACGGAGTATGAGATGACTCCGTACAATCCAATCATCGCCAGAACCAGCGCGAGGCCCGCGAAACTCCCGATGAGTAATGAAGGATAGCTGCGGAGAAAGACCGAAGGCGCCTGCCCGGCGACCTGCTCGAGGGTGCGCGGCTGAATCAACGGTAATTGGGGATCGATGTCGCGCAAGACGGATCGGGCAGCGCCGACGAATGCGGGAGGTTCTCCTTTGGTTCGCACGACGTAACTCAGATAGGTGTCGCCGCTTTGTTCGTTCGGCTCGTAGATGATCGGAGGAGGTGGCGCGTCGAGGTCCAGCAGAGCGGTGTCGCCGACTACGCCAACGATCTGGCGGAAAGGCTGCTTCGGACTGTAGGTATACCGGATGCGTCTGCCGATTGGATTTTCGTTGGGGAAGTAGCTCTTCACGAAGGCCCGGCTAACGAGGACGACTTCAGGCGCATTGATCTTTGTGTCGTCCTCGGAGAAGAACCGGCCTTGCACCAAGGGAATCTCCATGGTGGCGAAATAGCCGCGGCTGATTCTGGCGATATTGCACTCGTCTTCCCGGCCGAGCGCGGTCGGACGTCCCTCGACAAGGAACCGGATGGTGCTGCTGTTGCCAGCAGCAGGAACAACCGTCGTGGTCGCGACATTTACCACGCCCGAAGAGTTGCGAAGCCGCTCGGCGAATTCGCGCGCGAACTTATCCGCACTGGAATTCTTGTCGGGATCGTCCTTATCGTTCGGATAGGAGCTATCCGGTAGGTTGACATCAAAGGTCAGGACGCTGTGCGGATTAAAACCCCGGTCGTGGCGTAAGAGCGCGCCGAGGCTTTGCAGCATCAGGCTGCCGCCGACCAGCAGCACCAGGCAGACGGCGATTTCGACCACCACAAGAGAATTGCGCAGGCGCGCGTGGCTCGAGCTGGTGCCCCCGCGGGTTTCGTCTTTCAGGACATCATTCACGGTGGATTGTGCCGCAGCGAGCGCAGGCGCCAGTCCGAAGAAGATGCCGGTGGCCAGGGTTACGCAGCAGAGGAAGACGAGGACCGGCAGGCTGGCTCCGGCCGTTCGCAGATACGGCAACGCGCGGAGTTGCGCTTCCGGTATCGCTGCAACGAGCAGATTGACACCCCACTGGGCACCCAGGAAGCCTATGGCTGCGCCAAGGACGGACAGGAGAAGACTCTCCGTCAGCAATTGCGAGACCAGGTTCGTACGTGTCGCGCCCAAAGCGGATCGCACCGCGAATTCTTTGCGGCGGCTGATGGAACGGGTCAGCAACAAATTCGCGACGTTGGCGCACGCAATCAACAAAACAAACCCGACCGCGCCCAGCAGCACCAGTAGTAGCGGCCGGATTTTGCCGGAAATTCTTTCGCGGAAACCTGCGAGGAGGAAGACCGTTGATTCGTCTTCCTTTGGATAGGTCTGCGCAAGCTGTGCAGTAATCCCTTTCATTTCAGCTTGCGCCTGCTCCGGCGAAACACCCGGAGCCAGCCGCGCGATCACGCTGAACCAGCGGAGGCTTCTTCGTGCGCTGAGATCACCGGCGGCATGCAGCGGAACCCAGAGTGGCGCCGACCTCGCGGGCGCGAACTCAAAATCGCGCGGCAGAATGCCAACAATCGTGACCTGCTTGCCATCGAGGCGAATGGAAGTGCCAATCACGCTCGGATTCGCACTCAGTTCCGTTCGCCAGAACGCGTCGCTCAGGATAGTGACGTGAGGACCGTCGGGCTGATCTTCCGTTTGCAGAAAATCACGACCAAGGGACGGCTTCACACCCAGGGTGGAAAAAAAGTTCGGCGTAACCTGTGTACCAAGTGCGAGCTTAGGCTCGCCACCGATTTCCAGCGTGAAACCGTCTCCACCGTAGCCCGCAAGGGATTGAAAACTCTTCGCGGCGTGCTTCCAATCCAGAAAATCAGGATAGGAGGTCTGGGCCATATCGATGGTCGGGTATTGCTCGCGGGATTCACCGAGAAAGAACAGTTCGCCTGGACGCTGATACGGGAGCGGGCGAAGGAGCGCCGAATAGACCACCGAAAAAATGGCCGTGTTGGCGCCGATTCCCAGCGCCAGCGTCAAGACGATCACGAGTGTGAAACCGGGGCTCTTGAGGAGGAAACGCGCGGCGTAGCGAAGATTCTGCTTGAGCATGAACGGACCTCCACACCGGACCAATCGCAAAGCAACTCAAAGCAGCACGCCACGCTCCGTCCGGAGCGCCAGCTAAATGCTTGCATCGCAAGCACATAGTGCTCGTAAGAGCCGGTCGTTTAGAGTCAGCGGTGACCGCTCTTGGGACTTTGGATTGCAAAAACGGACAAGCACTCAACCAACTGAGGCTTAGGAAAGACGCGGAGACAGAAATTCCTCGAACAGCAGCTGCGACAAGCGGCCCGAATTGTGGCGGATGACCCCGTGTTCGTCCAGTAGGTTGTCGAGAACCACGCGATAGCCCAGCTTCTGAAGATCCCTGAGATCGACGGCGACCGGTTCGGCTCCCTGGGCGCGGTAGCGCTTGGCTACTTCGGGCGAAATCGGTTGCCGATTGGCGACCACCCAATCGATCACGCGCCGAGAGGTGTGTTGACGGATGGCGCGTAGATGGTCGGCGAGCGCGTAGCCGGAGGTTTCGCCAGGCTGTGTCATGAGGTTCGCGATGTACACGCGCGGCGCCTTGGATCTCGCGATGGCATGCGCGATCTCCGGGATCAGCAAGTTCGGCAGAATGCTCGTATACAGCGAACCGGGCCCGAGAAGAATCAGGTCGGCTTCCTCGATCGCTTCCAGCGCCTTTGGCAATGGGCGCGCCGCGCGCGGAGAGAGCGCGAGCTTTTTAATGGCCGCGCGGCTGGCAGTGATGCGGGTCTCGCCATGAACACGGCGGCCATCCGCCAGGGTAGCCACCAGCGAAACGTTGGAAACGGTGGAAGGGAAGATCTGCCCGCGGATCGCCAGGATCTTGCTGCTGACGCGCACCGCTTCCGCGAAATCGCCAGTGACGTGCGTCAGCGCCGCCAGAAACAAGTTGCCGAAATTGTGCCCGACGAGACCCCGCCCGGCGTGAAAGCGGTACTGGAACAACCGCCCGAGCAGCGCTTCGTCCTGCGAGAGCGCCACCATACAGTTGCGAATATCTCCAGGCGGCAAGATGCGGTTTTCGCGCCGCAGCCGACCGGAACTCCCGCCGTCGTCGGTGACCGTAACGATCGCGGTGAGGCTCGCGATGGGGTGCTGTTCGTTGGCCAGTTCGTCGCGGCGCCGCACCACTAAATCCTTCAGCCCGCGAAGCAGCGTGGACAATCCCGTGCCGCCTCCGAGCGCGACGACGCAGAGTCCGCGAGGGGGCAGCTTCGACTTGGAAGCACTTCTTTTCACGTCAGGCCTGGTATGCAGCATTCTACCGAAAACATGCAGGCGGCGAGGGCACAAACAGCCTCTCGCATTAAATCAAGCAATCGGCGATGGGAGGGTAAACGTCAGGTGATCGCGATGGCTGTGCAACTCACAGGTTACGGCTACGACGCTTCATCTTCCTCGCGTGAAGCGGGTGGAAGCGCATTCGACAGCTCGAAAGCATCTCAGCCGCCCGAGCCATCCTTCTCCGGATAAAGCATCTCGGTGAAACGAGGGTCTTCCTGCAGAAACGCAAAGTCTTCATCGTTGCGCGCGTGGTACCGGTTTTCCGGGCGCAACTCGATCGCCACTTTCAGATTCTTCATCGCCGAATCCGCCTCGCCCGTCAAGCAATCCAGCGCCGCAAGCGCGTAATGAATGTAGTCTGCCTTCGGCGCTGCCTTACGTGCCCGATCCAGACTCTCACGCGCGTCATCCCACCGGCCGATGTTCATCATGGCCACGCCGCGCTGGTAGTGCTCGTCCGCCGTGCGAGGATTCTGTTCGGTGCTCGGCTTCATGCGCTGCTCGGCGATCTTCAAATGCATACGTGCGCGATCGGCGAGTTCTTTGCTCGGCCCCTCAAGAACCTTCTCCAGCTCCTGCTTGGCCTTGGCAAACTTCTGCTGGTGGAACAGTGACAGCGCTTCGTCGTACACCTTAAGCTGCGCCTGGACGCGGGGATCGACCATCTCGACGCCGCCGCGCTGCGGGGGGTGCTGCGGAGTTAAAGGTTTTCTTTTCAATTGTTTAGCTTTGCTGTGCAAGGCGCTCTTGGTGCGCCCGGAACTTCCCGAATTGGGCTTGTGCGCCTTGGCCATGCCCGCGAAGATAGCAGAGCAGGTTACTCACGTCAACGCGTCTCGGGGGTAACTCTTTTGTTACACTGCGCGTTATCTCGTTAGCGCAGGCCGCGAAAATTATTCTACCGAACCAGCCGTGACTCGCTGAAACTAGATGCGAGTGGCAAACACGCGACATCCGTCAAGTTGAAAGGGTGGCCTGCCTGCAACGCGTGTGCTATAAATTTCTAAACAAGTTCCGGATCAAGGACCGGCCAACGACAAGTGCCATTCATCAATTTTCCCGCGCGCGAAATTAACTGCAAGCTGGTGTACTACGGTCCAGGTCTGGGCGGAAAAACCGCCAACCTCCAGTGGATCTACGACCACACCGGCCAAAACCAGAAAGGGAAAATGGTTTCCCTGGCCACCGAGACCGACCGCACCCTCTTCTTCGATTTTCTTCCGCTCGACTTGGGCACCGTCCGCGGCTTCAAGACCAGGTTCCACCTCTACACTGTGCCCGGCCAGGTGTTCTATGAAGCCAGCCGCAAGCTCATCCTGAAAGGCGCCGATGGCGTCGTCTTCGTCGCTGATTCGCAGGAAGAGCGGCTGGATGCCAATTTCGAAACGATGGAGAACTTGCAGGAACACCTGAAAGAGCACAACCTGAATTTCGACACGATTCCGTACGTCCTGCAGTTGAACAAACGAGACTTGCCAAACGCTCTCCCTATCCCCGACCTCACCAAACAGTTGCAGCGAAAAGGCGAGCCGGTACTCGAAGGTGTAGCGGTCACGGGGCAAGGCGTATTCGAAACGCTGAAGGAACTAGCGAAGCTGGTCCTGGCGGAGCTAAAAAAGGGCGGCTAAAACGACCTGCTATCGCTGTAGCCGCTGTAATCTCTGTAGCCGCGGTCTCCGAGACCGCGGGGTTTAGATGAAAACACCACCCACATTTTCTTTCTATGCAACCCGTTCACGCCAAGTCGCACGACCGTGCACAAGTGGCAAGACCTAAGCGAAGCTGGCCAGCGCCGAAGAATCCGTCTCAAACGTAGGAATCGCTTCCACCAGGCGCGTCACCGTCAACGCATCGCGCACGCGCCCGTGTCCGCAAACCAGGTGCAGCGCCCCACCCTCGCGCGCCAGTTGAATCGAGCTGCGCACCAGCGACGAAATCCCGGAGCTGTCGATCTGCGGCACTCCGTTGAGGTTGACCACGACCTTACGGCCGCCACCCTGCACCAGCGATTGCAGCACTTCCGTCAATTGCTCGCTCGGCTCACCGATGGTCAGACGGCCGTGCACTTCCAGCGTATGCACGCCATTCGCTTCACGCACGGAGATTTCCATGGGCAGACGTTCGGTCATTGGGAGGTCTCTCTCATGGAATGTTCAAGCTAGCCTATTCGAAAAATTACGCTTCCCAGAGCAGTTGTAGCGGCCGCTTTCCGAAGCGCGCGCCTCGTGCCCATAGCATACCCCGACGCTCCCAACAAGTGAACACCGTCGAAGGGGAAACTCCCCGCGCCATCTAGCGCACACTGCACCGCGACACGCCAGCACGGCATTATACGATGATAGCCGTGCGAGACAAGTAGTCCGTGTGGAGAGCCTCCCGCTGCTATATGAACCAATTGACACATGCCCCCGTCGGGTGCAGAGTATGCGTCAGGGTGGCATCAACCGGGGTCTCGAACTTGCGTCGCAACACTCCATTTTTTCCGCTAGAGACGTTGGCACTCCTGGTCGGCCTTTTCTCGTTCGCTCACGCTGATGTTCTGGAAGCACAACGCATTGCGGTGCCGGTACTCCTGCCCGACAACGCGAATCCCGCCTTTACCGGCCTAATTAACGTGCGCGTGCAGCAAGACACCGGTTCGCCGTTTGCCACCCCCGCCACGGTGACGCTGCGCTCGGCCGATATGCAGATCAACCTGACGAGTCGCACGAACGAATCCGGGCTGACCGCCTTTAACAGCATCCCTTCGGGCCAATACCTTGTCGAAATCAGCGCGTCGGGCTATCGCACGGTGCGCGAACAAATCGGGATCGGCGCCGGAGTACAAGTCCAGGATCTCCTCGTGGCCATGATCCCGGAAACCGGCGTAACCCTCTCGGGCGCTCCATCGGGCGGCGGAACCGTGAATCCCAAAGCCATCAAGGAAACTGAGAAGGGTCTGCGCTCCCTGCAGGTTGGCAAGCTCGACGAGGCTCAACAACACCTGACGCGCGCTCTGGCTGCCGCGCCTAATTTCGCCGATGGCAACTATCTGATGGGTGTGCTCCTTCTCCGGCGGAAGGAGTCCGCTAAAGCCCGCCCCTATTTGCAAAAGGCCGTGGACATTGCGCCCAATCATGCGCCGGCATTGCTGGCACTGGGCGAAGCGGAATATCTTCAGCGGGACTTTGCGCGGGCGACCGAATCGCTCGAACAGTCCCTGCGCGAACAGCCTCGCAGCCCGCAAGCGTCTACCGCGCAACAGTTAATCGACCGCATGCGCGCGCCGAATCAGCCGAGGGCCGACGCTGCCGCGGCGGCGACGCAGTCCTCCGGGGCAGAAGTCGCCGAGTTAGAATTAGCCACCGATGCCAATCAACCGGGCCTCGTCGAACTGTCGGCTCTACCCGCGCTTACGCCCGTCACCGAAACCAACTGGGCGCCGCCCGATGTCGATCAGGAAAGGGTCGTTCTAGACGCAAGCACCGCCTGCCAACTGGACGAGGTGGTTCAGGCGGCGGCCGGTCGCGTTAAGGAACTCATGCAGAATGTGGACCGTTTTACCGCCACTGAAAAAGTCGAGCACTCCAACCTGAGTCCTCTCGGCCTGCAAATTTCCAGCGAGACCCGAAAGTTCAACTATCTGGTCGAAATTCGCCAGCTCCAATCGCATCTGGACGTTCAGGAATACCGCAATGGATCCGTTTCCGTGCAGGATTTTCCGGCGCATATCGGCACTATCGGCCTGCCCACGCTCGCTCTCGTTTTTCATCCTTACTACCAGGAAAAGTACGAGTACTCCTGCGAGGGTCTTGGGTCCTGGCGCGACAAACCGGCTTGGGTCGTCCATTTCCAGCAAAGAACCGACCGCAATAGCGAAACGCTGGTCTATCGCGTCGGCGGCAAGTCCTTTCCGGTGAGGCTGAAAGGTCGCGCGTGGATCGACGTGCAAAGCTCGCAAATCGTGGCGATGGAATCGGATCTAATTCGGCCGATCCCCGAGATTCGCCTTCTGCGGGACCACCAATTGATCGAATACGGGCCCGTAGCCTTTCGAAACAATACGATGCAACTTTGGCTGCCGAAGAGCGCCGATTGGTACTGCTCGCTATCGGGCCAGCGCTATCACCGGCGTCACTCCTTTAGCCAGTTCTTGCTGTTCTCCGTGGATGATTCGCAGAAAATCACCAAGCCGAAAGAACCGATAGAGCCGGTCGAACCGCCGCCGACTCAACAATAGCTCGGCCGCCTTCCAGGCATCCGCAGCATCAGAAAAATCAATCCTGCGAATGCAAATTTCAAAGTAAGGTGTTCCCCGCCCGCCGCGTATAATCTCGCTCGATAAAGCATCTGGTCTCCGAAAAAGCGTCTTTCGTATCAGGGAAGCGGTCGCTTTTTGTGTGACCCGAACGCGTCAATTCACTCGCAGCGGAGCGGACATAAACTATGAAGCAGGCGGTCTTGCAGTGCTGTTGTATCTTCATGCTGCTCCTGCTCCCCACCGTTCCACTTCTCGCGCATCAGACACCCTCCGCGCCCGCAACGTCTTCGTCCTCCGTTGATTCCTCCAAAGCTCTCAACGACAAGCTCGCGCAACTCGACCAGCGCGTCACCACCGCGCAATCCGCCGGTGACAACGCTTGGATGCTGGTCAGCGCCGCTCTCGTCTTGTTAATGACCGGCCCAGGCCTGGCGCTTTTCTACGGCGGCTTGGTCCGCCGCAAGAACATGCTCGCCATCATGATGCAAAGTTTCATGCTCATGGCGGTGATCTCCGTTCTCTGGGCGCTGGTCGGCTACAGCCTGGCGTTTGGTGGCAACGGCCCGGTGATCGGCGGCTTCGAACATGCCTTCCTCCGCGGCGTCGGCGCCGACCCGAATCCCGATTACGCCGGCACCATTCCGCAAGCCACCTTCATGATCTATCAGTTGATGTTCGCCATCATCACCCCGGCACTGATCACCGGCGCCACCGCCGAAAGAATGAAGTTCAGCGGCACCGTCCTCTTCCTCACCCTCTGGTTTTTCTTCGTCTACGCACCGCTAGCCCACATGGTGTGGGGCAAGGGCGGCTTGCTGAACGCCTCGCTCGGTGGAAAATTCCCGACCCTGGATTTCGCCGGCGGTACCGTCGTCCACATCAGCTCCGGCGTTTCGGCGTTAGTGTGCGCTTTGTATCTTGGCAAGCGCGTCGGCTTCCCCAAACAACCCATGCCGCCGCACAGTTTAACTCTCAGTTTCGTGGGCGCGTGCTTACTGTGGGTAGGGTGGTTCGGGTTCAACGCCGGAAGCGCCCTGGCGGCAAGTTCCCTGGCCACCAGCGCCTTCATAGCCACTCATTTCGCCACCGCAGCGGCCGCCATCAGTTGGAGCCTCGCGGAATGGTTCAAAAACGGACGCCCCAGCGCTCTCGGCGCGATCTCCGGCGCGGTCGCCGGCCTCGTGGCCATCACCCCCGCGGCCGGTTTCGTGGCCCCCATGCCCGCTCTGGCCATCGGATTCATCGCCGGCCTGGTCTGCTATTTCATGGTCACGAAAGTTAAATCCATCTTCGGCTACGACGATGCCCTCGATGCCTTCGGCGTGCACGGCGCGGGCGGCACCATCGGCGCCCTACTCACCGGCATCTTTGCGCAGCAAATCGTCAACCCTATATTCGGCGCCGGCAAACCGGTGGGTGGCCTCGACGGCCACTGGAGCCAGGTCGGCAATCAGGTTGTTGGCGTACTGATCGCCTGGGGCTTCGCATTGGTCGGCACCATCATCCTCCTGAAAATCACCGACATGATTACCGGCCTCCGCGTCACCCAGGAGCAGGAGATTGAGGGTTTGGACATTTCGCAACACGGTGAAGAGGCCTACAACCTCGAACTGTAAGTAGACTGTGATGGTTCGATCGTCACACGCTGG
>Ga0210401_10007132_pt1 | contig 11263 bp, 11 predicted proteins | sample IncBWH32MmetaG_FD_150866 | JGI IMG/M metagenome (GOLD analysis project Ga0210401, IMG submission 150866) | Forest soil microbial communities from Barre Woods Harvard Forest LTER site, Petersham, Massachusetts, United States - Inc-BW-H-32-M | ecosystem: Environmental > Terrestrial > Soil >... | reverse complement strand
TACGACTAGCTGATGGTGCGCCACCGAGAGCCTCGTGCCCATCGTTGCAAACTCTATCGTTTTACGGATCATTGCTCAGCGGTTGTCAGTCGTTGGCCGGACGAATCCGTCCGATCGGGTCTACCGATACCTTGATCGCGTTTCTCGACATGATCCCGCTAACAGTCGGTTCAAACAGCGAAGGCTCCTGCGGAGATGCGTCGCTTACATCCAGCAAGGAAATCTGTCCCTTGCTGGCGATCTTTTGAACGCGCCACAGCGTGGGCGGCTTCCCTTTTTCTTTTGTAAACTGGACCGTATCACCAGCCGCCAGCGACATCACGAAGACGCCGCCACCGTCGCGATCACGCCGGACGACAGGTTCACATCGCGACATCCTACGCGTGGCTAAATAGAGAGTGACAGGATCGAAGTCGAACTTCCCGTTCGGTAGTCGGAAGATGGCGATATGGTGATTGTTCGCAGGATCGGCAAAGCCAGTTGAAGCGGGGACCATCAAGGTTTTTTGGCGAAGTGCCAGCACCCGCGCCTTGCGAATTTCCGGTCCTTGCGGGCTGACACGAGGGTAAGGGGGATATGCTTTGACCGATTGCACGTTAGCGGCTTCGACATGCGCCAACAGCACTCTGCGGATTTGATCATCACTCACCAGGAATGGAGCCGTGCGCGACAGGTCTTCGAGGCTTTCTGCCTTGAGTGCGGCAAGTGAAAGACTTTCGACCGGTATCCGCTTTGCGAAGACACCGTATTCGATCCCATTCTTTATGGTATTGCGGTTCCTGTATCCGAGCGGCATTTCTTGATGTAGAGGACCAGATACCTTCCGTCTGGTCCGATGGGACACAACGATCGCTTTGATCGCCCACTCAGCGTCCGCGCGTATCCTTTTCCACGGCGGATCAAGGCGAGGTCGTTGTGCGGTCGAGGCGTCCACCGTTTGCCAGTAATTGGACAGTTTTTGAGTCACGCCGGGGTGGGCGCAGGCAACCACAAGAGCGTCAATCGCGTGGTGGCGATGGTCCGCCCGTGTCTTCTCGCCATCGTCCGACAGGATGTTGTTCAAGCCCCATATCCGCCGAAGCTGGGCCGTCACGCGGCCAGTCACGGCCTGAACTGTGACCGGCGCTGCAATCCCCAAGTCGGGCCACAGCCGCTTCAAGAAGGCGACGGCCTGCCGAGCAGCGAAACCAGTGTCGTTGAGTTGACGGGATTTGAAGTCGTCGTCGAGGGGTTCTTCGCGACAGAAACGCTTTGCCTTTCCTAGCTTCATCTTGCCGTCTTTCACCAGCGCCCATACGCGTGCGTTCATATGCTCCCACTCCGGCCCAGAGCCGAATGCCTCGAACGGAGTTCTATTTCCCTTTTGCAGATTGAGTGATTTCAGGCACAGGGTTTTGTTTGCGAAGCTGTCGTCAAACGAGACCCATCGAGGCCAAATATGTTCAACGTCAAAGTCGCCAGTTCCGAACAAAGCGTCGAAGCTGATCGGCTTGCCAGAATAGGGATCGAACTCTCCGCATTCCTTCCACAATAACCATTTCTCGATGTCCGAGCGCTTTGGTTGAGTAATGTCTTTCAGGCGTAGATCAGCTTCGGCTTTGGCGCGATCTCTTTCTCTCTTTTTGATCCCAGTCTGCATATCCTCACGTTCACGCTTGGATTTACCGACCTGTCGCGCAAGCTCGATCCGTATGAGGTCCGGCTTCCCATACAACCCGATCAGGTTGTTGACGACTTTCCGCAACTCGTTCAGTGTGCGGATCACGGTGGGGTTGCGCAAAGTTGCGATGCGTCTTTGCTCGTCCAATACCGCCGGACTGGGCAACCTATCGAGGACTTCGCCGGTCGCCTGCTCGCGCTTCGGAAAAGTCTTCTCCCGCCAGTTTTCCCACTCCGGCCCGTTGACGAGCGCCCCGAAGCGCAGTCCCGACTCCAGATGCGGCAAGAATTGCAACAAGGCGGCAGTCGAATAGGGTTCCCAGCCGGTTGGCAGGCTCATGTTTCCCAAGACAGCAGCTTGATCCTCTGTGATGCCGAAATCCGCGATGAAGCTCTGCGCAGCCTCAGCCCGTCGCCGTTTGCGCTCAGTCTCGAAAAGAATAACGACACGATGCTCACCGATCTGGCGGTAATCCGCTGCCCATAGGCGTTCGTGAACGGCATCGCGGATTGCTTGGCGGTATGGGTGGTTGGGCCAACCGCTCGCGAAGATTGTGGCCAATTTGGCTTCAACGACGTTGCCCAGGAGCTTCGGATCGCCGCCTTCTTCGAGATTAAAGCGAACGCTTTTTTCACGTCCCGGTTCGCCGCGTGCCTTGAAAATCGGTCTGAGAGCACCGCGCACGCCTTGCCAACTCATCGACGCCTGAAACTGCAATTTCTCAAGTATTGCAGCGCGTTCTTTCTGATCCAGCGGACGTGCATTGCCGTCGAGAAGGGCCAAGTTGTTCAGCTTTTCCAACATGCGCCGCTGTTGCGACAACCAGACACCCTTCGGGCACAAGGCTTCGCCGGGCATGAAGCGACATTGGCCTAGCGTATTCTTCCGCCAGAACACCGGTCGTTGGGCAAAGATCAAATCCTCGATCCGCGCCCTGAAACGGGGGGCGTGAAGTGGCGCGTTAAAGGCGGTTTGCGCCGTCCAAAGACGATCGAATTCAGAAGCAACAACAGATCGGTTTACATGAACACGCCGACTACGTTCATGTAAGCCGTTGCCAGCAAGCATTTGCCGCCGCACTCCTTTGTCATCCGGCGACGTTTTCTTGTAAAGCATCTCACCTAACGTTTCTCCGCTGGCGCTTAGCTTGCCGATGGTGGATTCCGCATCCCGGCGTGCTTCTTTTTCATCAGCGGCTTCCTCGCTATCTGCCTCGGCTAGGTCGCGTCCCTTGAAGTGCCGCCGCTTAGCCAAATGATAGAGCGCACGACCAAGTTCATGCCCCTCTAGGCTTTCCGATAACCCCCGCGACCTCAGCGTTAGCGGTTCTGTCGCCATGACGGCTTGCCACTCAGTGGTGCCGTAAGCAGGCAAAAGACCTGCATCGAAAAGAGCTTCATTCAGGGCGCGGCGACGTTGACGCCGCCTGCGCAACCTGCGGCGCATCGTGCGTTTGGTTCGACGGGTCTGGTTGAGGGGCGTGCCATCCGCGTCCCTCGCCTCCGGGAAGATGCGGACGCCGAGCCGTAGAATCTCGCCAGATTCGCGGATTGGGTCGTAGTCGATGACAGCAGAACCGATCGAGGTTGTGCCGATGTCGAAGCCGAATATGCGAGCCATCCCTAACCGTCTTGTGTTTAACGTTTCCCTCAGATACTATACCTCACGTAGCAAAACGAGAGGCGGTCGTTTCTCGCAAGCAAAATGACCCTTCGAGCGGGTTCGGCATCCCAAGGTCGATTGCCGGTGAAGACCCTCGCCGTATGGTGAGGGTCTTTGCACTTTAGAGGCCCAGTTGCGGAGGTATCGGTATTGATCGAGCCTCCCTATAGGCAGCGCAACTCCCGCGTGCACAAGTTCGGATTGCAGGATTCCGTTGAAGCAGGGGTGCAAATTGTGCACTATAGGGGTGCAGATTGGCTGCGACCGAGGCTGCAAGAGCCGCAGAAACGTTGGATTCCAGGCTAAGGGAAGAGGGTGCGAATCCTGCTCCCTCCAGCGGTGAGTCTTGTGCGAACCTGACTACGCGTCGCCTCGTCCGGCCAGGGCGTTACCGTGATCGGCCTCACATGGTCCTGCCCGCCGCGGTACCGTTATAGATGCACCTATCGCTGATGGATGAGTGCCGCTCCCGCGTTGAGCAAGCGCTCGCGGTGCTCGGCGCTGAACCCAATCGGAACGCGCCCCGCGGCATGAAGCTTTATGCCGCATCTGCGACATCCTTGATCTACACCGGAGGGACACCGGCGGAGCTAGAGGCGGCATGGGCAAAGAGTCTCGAGCTTGCAGAACGGCTTGATGATACCGAGTACCGGCTCCGGGCAGTTTGGGAACTGTGGACCTTGAACCGGGTCAGCCAGTGGCATCGAGCCGCCCTGACACACGGGTCCGCAGCTCCCGCGACGGCCGAGGATCTGTACCGGCAGGCGCTCGACTGGGCGCGCCGGCAAGGCGCTCTCTCCCTGGAACTGCGCGCCGCCACGAGCCTTGCGCGGCTGTTGCGCGGTCAGGGCCGCTCCGCCGACGTGACGTGCCGGCGCTCCTCCAGCCGATCTACGAGCGGTTCACCGAGGGGCTCGACACGGCCGACCTCAAAGCGGCAAAGGCGCTCCTCGACTCTTTCTGATAACGCGGGATCGGCCCGAGTTCATCACTGCGGCGGACTCTCTTCGATCGGGCGTTCCAACTGCCGCGTCTCACACCTCGCGGCGACGATACCACGTTCGCGCGATCCGCCCACCGCGACCGACTTCCCGCGCAGCTCCGGATTGTCAGCTGCTCCGGCTACGGGCGATTGCGGCCCGTGCCACGTCGGGCGTCATCAGTCGGATGTAAAACGTGTCTCGTTCGAAGACTCCCACGTCGCCACCTTCTTCCCAACTGCGCAATGACGCAACGCTGCAGTACACCTGCTCCCCAGCGGCGAGATCGACATCCTTGTCCTGATTGAAATCCTGGCCATAACTCTGGGGTGCGATGTGATAATGCCCGGGCGAAACATCGCGATACAACACCCCGCCATTGGCGACAGACCCGAAATAGCCGCCGTTAACGTCAATATTCGCGAGATTCAGGCTCTCTGAAGGTTCCCAGTCTCGGTAGAGCCAGATCCGAGCTTGGCCCGCCGGGACCGGCGGTAGTGCGGCCGGGAATTGGACCGTCGCCGGCAACTCTGCGCACCCCGCCGCGATCAACAGCAGGCCGCTTGCGCATTTCAGCCGCCGTCGTGACCATAAACCCTGGTGACTGAACCTGAGCCTTCGCATGGGTCTCCCGCTCAAACGGAGCTGTCAGAAGCCGGCGACCGCCATACGGTCCCCGCTACATTCGGCGCGCCGCCTTTTTCGAAAGCGGTACCGTAAAGTTTCTGCCATCGCCAAGTTTTATGAGAGATGAGTAGCGGATATGGTCCTCAGTCTGGTGGTTTGTCCCGGCCGGGGAGCGGCCCCGGTTCATTCATAATGCGCAGCTATCCGGTGTGGAATCGCTTGCGGGCACAGCTAGACGCTTCCTTTCCAGATGCTTCGAAATGCGCACGATCGCGGCATATCCGTGATGAGCGGCAGCGATACGGGAAATGCCTCGGCATTCAGACATTGGCGTTGGCACCGTCTCCCCGCTGGAGCAAGCGGACGAAGGTGCTGGGGGTCAGCGTCCACGAAATACCGGCGAGAGACCGGCCCGGAGTGAGGCGGCCGACACGGACGCGCCTGTCCGTCCCCAATCACAAGGGCATGCGCAGTGCGTAGAGTTCTCGGATTTGCCGGGCGGCATTTGCCAGGTCCGCGTCATCCAGCAGCGAAGCCACATCGTCTTCGTCGGCCTGTGCGAGCAGGCCGCGGAACCGTAACGGTTTTTCGAAAAACGCCACGGCCACGTCGAGAGGCCTCTGGCCCTCCTCAACCCAGAGCGGAATTTGCCTGCCACGCACACTCGGTCGGATGTGGTAGTGGCTGCCTACGCTGAAGGGATCGAAACGCAATGCTTGCTCTCGCTTGCCTGCGACGGCAACGACGATCGACGGCCGCTCGATGCCGTCCTGCTCACGGCCGAGCAATTGCCGGTTGGGGTGGAACATGACATGTAGATGCGGTCCGGCCTCGACCTGCTGCCATCCGCCGCCGTCCTCGGGCATGGTTTGCTGCACCCGCTGTGGCTGTAGCTCTTCCGACATGATTCGCGTCTCCTCTCACCAGATGTGGATATCATAGCGAGCTTGCGTGTGCCGCGCACCCCAAGCCGCGCCGGAACTGCCTACATTAAGGCACTGCCCCACATGCCTGCTTTGTGCCGCAAGATAGCACTTTCGTTTTTACGGGAGGTCCTGCGCTTGGCAGCTAACCCTGGTTGGAAGTTCGCCCGACTCTCGCTGGAGGAAAGCGGATTCGAACCGTCGGTCCCTCCCTATGAACGAGTTGGTCTCTCAGGCAGGAATGCGAATGCGAGCCAGGCGACAAGGATGGTCTCGAACGCGTCGGCCATGTAGCGGGGACCACGGGTTCGAATCCGCTTTCCTCCAGCGGGGAGTCGCGTGCGAACCTGGAGACGACATCGACATTCCGGTGCGGCGTGGCTCGACCATCACTATCCGCTCGCGCTCGACAACGTCACGACGAGACAGTCGGGTTGCCGAGCGACTGAGCAGGATGGCCGTACCGCCCGCGAGCGGGAGGGTTCAGCGGCCCTTGAAAGGTCCGGGCTGGCGTTTTTCGGCGAACGCCCGGGCGGCCTCCTGGAAGTCCTCGGTGAGATAGAGCTTCAAGGGCGCGGTCTGCATCGTAACCTCGCGCTCGAGCTGATCCATATACCAGCGGCGGCTGCGGACGGTTGCGCGCACCGAAAGTGGCGGGTTCTTCACCACTTCCGCCCGACATTCAGTACGATGGTGCAAGGCTGCATTGCTGATTCCTCGGCGATCGACGAGCCGCATTCGGGACAGAAGTACCTGAGGATCGGATTCCCGCTGCCGCCGATGCCGTCTTGGCGGCCGGGTCGGACGCCCAAGCCGGTCAAGCGTTGTTCGAGAGGATCGGCTGGTATGTCTGTCACGTCCAAGTCAACACGACGGCGCCGCCGGGCACGCCGATCAATGGCGGGGCTTTCGCCGTGCCGGCGGCGCTCGGCAACAAGATCATACATCCCTACAGCGATTTCCTGCTGCATGACCTCGAGACCGGCGACGGCATTGTCCAGGCCGGGCCGCAGGATACCGCGAACAAACTCCGCACGGCGCCACTGTGGGGCCTGCGCATGCGGCCGCGCTTTATGCATGACCTCAAATCGTTGACCCCGGAGAGCGCGATCGAGCGCCACAAGGGCGAGGCAGAGGACGTGACGGACCGCTTCTTCGATCTGACCGAGGCACAGAAGCAGCAGCTCTTTACGTTTCTCAACTCTCTTTGAGGTGATGGTCGAGCAGCTACCTCTCAAACTCGCTGACACCGAAGCGGAATAAATCGCAGGCGTCGCCGGTCTTGTCTGGGCAAAGAGGGGCTCTGTCGACTGATGTTGAACGGCGGGGACCTCTGTTCTCTGAATGGTCTGACCCGGTTCGCTCCGCTCGATTTCACGCTCATGCTAAGGCGACGGAGGGCGCGATGAATTTCGATCAACTCTTTGAGCCGCGTATCGAGCTCATACGAATGGAAAACCGATATCGGGTCTTTGCCGACCTCGAGCGGTGCGCCGGTGACTTTCCTCAGGCGTTTGATCATCGTTTGCAAGATCGGGTGACCGTCTGGTGTTCCAACGATTACCTCGGCATGGGCCAGCATCCGGCGGTGCTCGAAGCCATGCATGAGGCGCTCGATCGGGTCGGAGCCGGCGCTGGCGGCACACGAAATATTTCCGGGACCAGCCATTACCACGTGCTGTTGGAAAATGAGCTTGCCGACCTCCACGGCAAGGAGAAGGCGTTGCTCTTCACCTCGGGATACGTGGCCAATGAGGCGGCTATTTCGACGTTGGCCGGACAGATTTCTGACTGTATCGTCTTCTCCGATGCCGCAAACCACGCCTCGATGATCCAGGGTATCCGGCACAGCGGCGCCGAGTACCAAATCTTTCGCCACAACGACCCCACCGACCTCGAAAACCGCCTGGTGGGCGCCGATCCGTGGCGGCCGAAGCTCGTCTGCTTCGAGTCGGTCTATTCGATGGATGGCGATATCGCGCCCGTCGCAGAGATTTGCGATGTCGCTGAGCGGTATGGCGCCATGACCTATATCGACGAGGTCCATGCCGTCGGCATGTACGGCCCGAGCGGCGCTGGGATCGCCGAACGGGACGGCGTGATGCCTCGGCTGACAGCGATCCAAGGAACGCTCGGCAAAGCGTTTGGCGTGATGGGCGGCTACATCGCCGGATCGGCGAGGCTGATCGACTTCCTCCGGTGCTGCGCGCCCGGCTTCATCTTTACGACATCGCTGCCGCCGGCTCTCGCCGCCGGCGCTCTGGCCAGCGTCCGCCACCTCAGGTCGAGCAGCATCGAACGTAACCGCCATCAGGAGCGCGCCGCCACAGTGAGACGGCGCCTGCTCGAGGCAGGATTGCCGGTTATGCCGTCGGAGAGCCACATCGTGCCCGTGCTCGTCGGCAATCCGCAGCGCTGCAAGGCGATATCCGACGAACTGCTACTGCGCTTCGGCATCTATGTCCAGCCGATCAACTACCCGACTGTCCCGCGCGGCACCGAGCGCCTGCGCGTCATCCCGACCCCGCTACACTCCGATGAGCACATCGATGGCCTGGTTGCTGCGCTGGCGGAAGTATGGAGCAGAAACAGCACGCAAGGCTGCCGGATGCAGCCCGCTCGCCTGCGCCCTATCGAGCGCGATTCTCGCTGAGGTCGTGCGCCGACCGATTTAAGAGACCAAACCACCAACCAAAACTCCACCACCGCCGGTCCCGATGGCGGCGTGCCGCTGGCGAGCTTCAACCCATCGAAGAGCTCGCGCGCTTCATTCCGGAATGGCTGTTCGCATACGTTAGGCTGCGCAGGCGCGGCGCATGAAGGACCGGGCACGGTGCAAGCGAGTCCCCACCGTCCCCGTGGGGACGCCACTCAGAACTGCACACTCCTCCCGGGTGGCGCCCCCCAAAGTGGGCCAGAAAACGCTGGCTTGCTCCTTCGTTAGCCGCTCTACAGCAAGGCGCAATGCCTCCTTTGCAAAGTAGATCTGATCGGCACGAGCGGCGCGATAAGCCCACTCGGAAGATTCCTCGGGCACAGACCGACCGCCTGCCATCGCGTCTGCCCTCTTCTTACGTGTGTCAAAGAAGTGATGGCGCATGATGGTCAGAACCCAGGCGCGCATATTGGTCCCCTGTCGGAAGAGGCGCCGGAAGCGCAGGGCTTTCTCGCAGGTATCCTGAACCAGGTCCATCGCCTGCTCCCGATCGTGAGTGAGCTTGTAGGCGTAGCGACGGAGCGAGGGGAGCTGGGCGATAAAATCGGCTTCAAAGGTTATGCCTCCCGTCGGATCGTGACCTTCAATCGGCACTGACCCGAGCATTCTCCTTTCACCTGGAGGCCTCGACGGGGATGGGGAGGCGCTGAGCCGCGTCCGCCGGCTGTTATCAAGAATTAGGCGGGTCATAGCGACCCTCCTTTCACATTCGGCATCCGAATTCTTTGATCGGACAGTTGATACGTAATCAGGCGCTCAATTGGGCCACCATGCCAAAAATAGATGGGTGACTTGTTGGAATAAGGCGCTGCTTGTTAAAGGTCTGTATTAAACGAAACGCGTATTATTAACATAGCCCGCCAACGCGGTGCTCGATTCCAGCACGACCCGATCGGGTCGAGCTTTATCAAGCCCCGCTCGGCCGGGTGATCGGCGGCTCAGAACATCGATGAACCGAGGCATGTCACCGCCACGACAAGGCAGACGAGCCAAGCACCGATCATGTCATGTTTGCCGACGGCGAATGCAGCAGGGTGGTACCACATCGTGGCCTCCAATCTTTCAGTCCGATCTGCCTGGCCCGCCGGCTCAATTCGATGACATCTTGCCGGCGGGTTTGACAATGATCTTTCCGGCCATGTACGGATGGATAGTGCAGATATACGGGTACTCACCCGGCGCCGCGAAGGTGTGGGAGAAGGTGTCGTCGGTATCGAGCGCCGCCGACTTGAAGGTTCCGTTCTTGTCGCCGATCCGGTGCGGGCTATCGTCGTCGTTCTTCCAGGTCACCGTCGTGCCGGCAGAGATAGTCAGCGTCGCCGGCGCGAAGGCGAAGTTGTCGATCTTGACGGTGGCGGGACTTGCCGCGGCCGCGAACACCGCCTCGCCCGCCGTGGAGAGTTCGGGCAAAGCGACCGCCAGCAGCGAGACTACCCCGACCACCCCGAGCAACGGGGCAATCCGCCGGCGACGCAGCGCCGGATTAATCGTCGTCAACATGGCTCTACCTTTCAGGCGACAAGCGTGCTGTCGGTCAGCGCGGGAGCGCCCTTGCTGCGGACATAGTTGACTGTCCGGATGCCGAGGTATTTGCGCAGCTCATTGGCGGGCACCTCCTTCATCGGACCCGGAGCGGGAGCGGCGCCCGGCGCTGGCTGCGGAAATGCCGTCGAATCCGCGGTATGGAACGTGACGTTGCCCTCGACCTTCTGGATGATCTGGTGGATGTGGCCGTTGAGCACGGTCACCGAGCCGAAGCGCTTCACATAGCCGAGCGCGCGGCCGGCGTCCTGGGTTCCCCAGCCCCACTGCTCGTAGATCGTCCACAGCGGCAAGTGGGCCATCAGCACGATCGGCGTACTGGCCGAGAGCCCTTTGACATCCTTCTCCAGCCATTCCAGCTGCTCGTCGCCGAGCTTGGCAAGGCCGGCGGATTTGAAGCCGGGTTGAAATTCGAACACGTTTATCAGGCCGATGAAGTGCACGCCGCCGTGATCGAAGCTGTACCAGCCCTTGCCCTTCGTACCCTTGCCGTAGCGCGCGAGATAGGCCTTGCCGTTGTCGGCGTCGGCGACGTCGTGCTCGCCGGGCAGGAAAAACACCTGCTTGTTGGCTGATTTGATGATCTGATCGGCGTCGTCCCACTGCTCCTCCTTGGAGAGGTGGCTGATATCGCCGGTATGGACGAGAAAGGCGGGCTGCGCCGGCATCGCCTTGATCTTCGCGATCGCCTCGGTGAGCGTGGCGCTCGGGTCGGGGTTTGGCGGCAGGTGAAAGCCGATATGGCTGTCGCTGATCTGCACAAAAGTAAGCGCGCCCTGAGGCGCCTCGGCGGCGGCAGCCCCGCCGATCAAGCCGAGCGTGCGCGGCACGCCGCCGCTCAAGGTCCAAACGACGCCCGTTCCTGTCCATGCCATGCACTTCAACAGGCCGCGGCGGTTCATCTTCGCCGCGCCCAATAGATCTTTGTCGTCACGATCGGCCATCTGTCTCTCCTGATTGGCGTGGTGTGTGACGCTGAGCAGACCGGACGCGCCCCCGATTTATTCCAGCCGCTCACTGCTCGGAATAACGCGTTCGAATCGGAGGTCTGCTCAGGCACCACTTGGAGTGAGCGGACATGCGAAGACGAGGACGCGTCCTGCCGGTAGCGGCGGGGATCAGTGCGGTATTGATTATTGGGGCCCACGGCGCG
>Ga0210401_10007131_pt1 | contig 11265 bp, 10 predicted proteins | sample IncBWH32MmetaG_FD_150866 | JGI IMG/M metagenome (GOLD analysis project Ga0210401, IMG submission 150866) | Forest soil microbial communities from Barre Woods Harvard Forest LTER site, Petersham, Massachusetts, United States - Inc-BW-H-32-M | ecosystem: Environmental > Terrestrial > Soil >... | reverse complement strand
TGGTCACCGCAAGCCTTTCTTGACGATTTAGCCGTTTGTCATTGGCGGCATTTGGTGATTAGTGCGATGCTGAAGACGGGACGCCATGGCCATCATCCTCATCACCGGCGGCGCACGATCGGGCAAGAGCACACGAGCGGAGGCGCGCGTGCGCGCCTTTGCCGGCCAGCCGGTCTATATCGCGACAGCCGAGGCGCTCGATGCCGAGATGCGCGAGCGGATCGCAAAGCATCGCGCGCGACGGGGTAGCGAATGGCTGAAGCGCGAGACACCGCTGGAGCTGGTCGCCGCACTCCTTGAAACCGACGGCGGCGGCCCGCGTTTGGTGGACTGCCTGACGCTCTGGCTCTCCAATCTGATGCATGTGGAGCGCGACTGGGAAAAGGAGGCGAAGCTGCTTGTCGATGCGCTCGGCCGGCAGAAAAGCCCGGTCGTGCTGGTCACCAATGAAGTCGGGCTCGGCATCGTGCCTGACAACGCGCTGGCGCGCCGATTCCGCGACGCCGCCGGCATCTTGAATCAGACGGTCGCGCACGCGGCCGACGAGGTCGAGTTTGTGGTCGCGGGATTGCCGATGCGGGTGAAGTAGCCGAGATGAGCGAGTACGCCGAAACCCTGCAAAAGCTGACCGCTGATCTGCGCATCGGCTTGTCGTTGTGCACCCGCCTGCCGGTCGGGCCGTCCGAGCCTGTCGGCGAAGGCGATGTGGCGCGCGCGAGCTGGACCTTTCCGATCGCGGGACTTGCGGTCGGGCTCGTCGCCGCATTCGTGTACTGGCTCGCGGTCCGCTTCAACGCGGCGCCGCAGCCCGCCGCGGCGCTGGCGCTGGCCGCGACGATGCTGCTCACCGGCGCGATGCATGAGGACGGACTTGCCGACACCGCCGACGGCCTTGGCGGCAGGACGCGTGAACAAAAGCTCGACATCATGCGCGACAGCCGGATCGGCACTTTTGGGGCCTGTGCGCTCGCGATCTCGCTGATGCTGCGCTGGAGCACGATTGCCGACATCGCCGAACCGCATTTCGTCGCCATCGCCCTGGTCGCGGCGCATGTAGGCGCACGGGCTTGCCTGCCGGCCTTCATGCAGCTTGTCCCGGCAGCACGCCAGGATGGGCTTTCGAGCGGCGCCGGGCGACCGCCGACGCCAAGCGTCATCGCCGCCCTGATCCTCGCCGTTGTCTGCCTGCCGCTCACGCTCGGCGTGACTGGCACCGCCGTCGCGCTCTTGATGCTGGTGATCGCCGGCCTGTTGCTCGCACGGCTTGCGACGCGTCAATTCGGCGGCCAGACCGGCGATATGCTGGGCGCGATGGAGCAAGTGGGCGAAGCCATCATCCTGCTGGTCGCATCGTCGCTGTTCTAGTTCGGCTTCAGCTTGTCGAAGGCTGTCGCAAGGTCGACGGTGACGGGGACCGGTTCATCCGGTGCCCCCTCCCTCTTCCAGGTCGTCGCCGTCAATTCATGCTGGCCGGCGAACTGGAATTTCTCCGACAGCAACGGCCTGCCGTCGATCATCTCGCTCAACTGCGCGAAGCGGTTGCGCTCCACGCTGTACACGATGGTCGGATGCGACCAGGGCGAATGGCCGCCTGACGAGACCATCGAATAGACGAAGAACTGCGAATCCGGCGACCACTCCGCGATGTCGACGTAGTAGCCGTTCATGCCACGCGGCGAAGCATGATTGATCGAGTTGAGCGTGTCGCCATCCACCGAGCGGATCACGACCCGGCTTTCCATGTCCGGCGTCGCGTTGAGGCTGACATCGACGGGCAGCACGCTCGCGTGCAACTTCTTGTTCGGGGATGCATAGATCTTCACGAGCGTGTTGGCGCAGCTGCCTTCCGGCCGCGGCGTCGACAGCAACTCATGGCCTTCGCACTGGATTTCGGCGAAAGCCGTTCGCGGCACGATTAGCGCCATGGCCATCAAGCACATCGTGAGCCGCCAGAAGCCGGACATGACGCTCTCTACCGAAATGATATCGCGCTCTTCAATCTAGACGCCAAACGCCGCGCCGTCGATTGTCATCTGCGGGTCACTGGCTGCGGCATCCGCTCAGGAATAGTTTGGCGCAGGTAGCGGCGCGCTCTGCGCGCTCCTCTTTCGTTGGCGCAGGCCGGTGACCGAACATGGTCGCGCGCAGCGGCTGCATGGCGAGCATCCCGAGCAACATGCCGGCGGCCGTATCGGCGTCGTCGAGCACGATCGTGCCGCGCTTCTGCTGCACCTGCAACCAATTCGCCAGCGCCGTCTGGGTCGGCGTGATCGCCTTGTGAAAGAACGTTTCCGCAATGTCGGGAAACTTGTCGCTATCGCCGGCGATGACGCGCTGCAGCGCGATGACCTCACCGTCGAGCATCAGCTCCGCACAGACGGTCAGCGCTTCAGTCAACGCCGGCTCGATATTGCTGCCATCACAGGCGCGCAGTTTGACGATCGAGACGAAGACGTCGATCCGCTCCGCCACCATGGCCTCGAACACCGCGGCCTTGTTGGGAAACAGCCTGTACAGCGTCTTGGTGGAGACGCCGGCGCGCCGCGCCACGCTCTCCATGCTGGTTGCAGCATATCCCGTATGGGAGAACTCGTAGCGCGCGGCCTCGAGGATGATCGTGCGCGTCTCCTCATCCGAGCGCTGCTGCGGCCGGCCGCGGCCGCGCCGGGCCTCTTCCACAGCCCCCTCGCCTTCGCCCGGCTTGTCAGCCCTCGCGTTGTTCATGCTTCGCCTTCAAAACTGTCATGCCATCGAGCCATGCTTTTGGATGATGACTGTCATCCTATTGACAGTCCGAATATGGGCTCTATTTTGGAAAACGTCAAGTTTCCAAATTACTCCCTTGGCCTGGCGGAAATGAATTTCCGTTGATTTGCAAAGGGATAATAAAAATGGAGGGCACCATGAGCCGTCATTCCACCGAGTTCAAGGCCGAACAAGAGCTTCCCGCCGGGGCTGTCCAGGGCCTGCACAAGGCCGATCAGAAGGCAGATCACGAGAATGTGGTCGCCGCCCCCAACACCCGCAATATCCGGGCTCAGTTGCGCAAGCTGCTGCTGGCGGGTGCGGCGGTTGCCGCGCTGTCCGGCGCAGTCTGGTACGGCTGGGATTACTGGACCGTCGGCCGTTTCCTCGTCTCCACCGACGACGCCTATGTAAAGGCTGACAACACCACCATCGCGCCGAAGGTCTCGGGTTATCTGACCGACGTGCTGGTCGGCGACAATGAGCGCATCAAGGCCGGCCAGGTGCTGGCGCGGATTGACGACCGCGACTTCAAGGTCGCGCTCGACCAGGCCAAGGCCGATGTCGCCGCCGCGGAAGCCACCCTCGCCAGCAAGCAGGCACAGCTCGAGGTTCAGCAGTCCGTCATCGAGGCCGCGAAGGCGACCATCGAGGTCGATAACGCCAACAAGACTTTCGCCGGCCAGGAGAACAAGCGCTACACCGATCTCGCCGCCACCGGTTATGGCAGCGTGCAGAACGCGCAAGCCGCGCAATCCAAAAACGCCGGCGCGGACGCGGCGATCGCGCGCGACAAGGCCAATCTGGTGTCGGCGCTGAAGCAGGTCGACCTGCTCAAGGCCGAAGTCGCGCAAGCCGTCGCCGCTTCCGCCCGCGCGGTCGCCTTGCAGCAGCAGGCCGAGCTCAATCTCAGCTACACGACTATCACCGCCCCGATCGACGGCGTGGTCGGCAACCGCACGCTCCGCACCGGCCAGTTCGTCCAGGCCGGCACGCAATTGATGTCGCTGGTGCCGGCCTCCGGCGCCTACATCATCGCCAACTACAAGGAAACCCAGCTCACCGACGTGCATGAAGGCCAGGCGGTGGACGTCGCGGTCGACATGTTCCCGGGCAAGGTGGTGCATGGCCACGTCGACTCGCTCGCGCCGGCCAGCGGCCAGGAGTTCGCGTTGCTGCCGCCGGACAACGCCACCGGCAATTTCACCAAGGTGGTGCAGCGCATCCCGGTCAAGATCGCGCTCGACGGCGGTGCACCGATCGAGCTTCGCCCGGGCATGTCGGTGATCCCGAGCATCGAGACCAAGACGCGCGCCGTCGCCAAGGGAGGCGAAAAGGCGCCCGAAACTTCAAAGATCGCTTTAGCCGCCCAGAGGTGATGCCATGAGTGCCCTCGCTCTTTCATCCCAAACTCCCGTTCCCCGGGCCGCCGCACCGCCGGCCCCGCAAAATCCTGATCGGGCAAGCCCGGTCGTCTGGATTTCCATCTTCGCCGCGATGATCGGCGCCTTCATGGCGATCCTCAACATCCAGATCACCAATGCCTCGCTGCTCAACATCGAGGGCGGTATCGGCACCGGCGTCGACAACGGCTCCTGGATTTCGACGTCCTATCTGATCGGCGAGATCGTGGTCATTCCGCTGACCGACTATCTCAGCCGCGTGTTCTCGTTCCGCTTGATCATGCTGGCGCATGCGGCGCTGTTTGCGGTGTTCTCGGTCGCCTGTGCCTTCACCCACGATCTGCCCTCGATGATCGCGATGCGCGGTCTGCAGGGCTATTTCGGCGGCGTGCTGATCCCGATGGCGTTCACGCTGGTGTTCACCAAGCTGCCGAAGGGCCAGCAGCCGATTGGTCTGGCGATGTTCTCGATCGCAGTGACCTTTGCGCCCGCGATCGGCCCCACCATCGGCGGCTATCTCACCGAGAATTACGGCTGGCAGACCATCTTCTTCGTCAACGTCATCCCGACCATCGTCATGGTGTCGATCCTGTATTTCACGCTGGAGCGCCAGCCGATGCAGCTTGGCCTGCTCAGGGAAGGCGACTGGTTCGGCATCGCCACCATGGCGATCGGCCTATCGTCGCTGCAGGCGTTTCTGGAAGAAGGCAACAAGGACGACTGGTTCGGCTCGCCCTTCATCGTCAAGCTCGCCGTCATTGCCGTGATCAGCCTCTCGCTCTTCATCGCCAACGAGCTGATCGTCGAAAAGCCCCTGCTGCGGCTGCGGCTCCTGACTAACCGCAATTTCGGCATGGGCACCACCTCGGCGGTGTTCCTGGGCTTCGGGCTGTTCGGCTCGATCTATCTGCTGCCGGCCTATCTTGGCCAGGTGCAGGGCTACAATGCCGAGCAGATCGGTAATGTGCTGGCCTGGACCGGCTTGCCGCAGCTCCTTCTGATCCCGCTGGTGCCGAAGCTGATGCAGCGGATCGACGCGCGTTATCTCGCTGCGTTCGGGCTCGTCCTGTTCGCGATCAGCTCCTTCATGAACACGACCATGTCGCTGGATTATTCGGGCGACCAGTTCTGGATCCCCAACATCATCCGCGCCATCGGCCAGGCACTGACGCTGGCTCCCTTGAGCAACGTCTCGCTCGGCAGCGTGGCGCCTCAGGATGCGCCGGCTGCTTCCGGCATCTCCAACATGATGCGTAACCTCGGCGGCGCCATCGGCACCGCGGTGCTCGCAACCATCGTCACCAAGCGCGAGCAGTTCCACTCCAACATCATCGGCCAGTCGGTCGATCTCGGCCGGGAGGAAGTGCGGACGCGGATTGCGCAGACGACCAACTACTTCCTGTCGCATGGCGTGAGCGATCCGGCTGCTGCCCATGCCCAGGCCATCATCGCGCTGGGCAAGACCGTGAAGCGCCAGGCGCTGGTGATGGGGTTCAGCGACACCTTCATGGTGCTCGGCGTGGTGCTCCTGCTTTCGGCCGCCGCGATCCTGCTGACGCGCAAGGTGAAGGCCGCGGCCGGCGGAGGCGGCGCACACTAAAATAAACGACGCGCCCCGCCCAATCCCGGGCTGCTCCGGCAGCCCGGGATCTTTGCTTAATCTTGTCACAAAAGCGCTGGCATTGACGGCGACGCCGACGGAAGGGGCAGACAAGCGCACCTAAATCGCCGTATAATTGCGACCGGAGCATCACCAACCCATTGAGCCCATGCGAAAGAAGGGGCAGCTCAGCCGGCGCGATGCCTTGCAAGCGCTGGCGATGATTGGCGCGGGCACGTTCGCCGGCGCGCCCTCCTCTAGCCGTGCCGTTCCCGCGCCCGTTGGCGATCACGCCATCGACGCGATCCTGCAGCACGCGGTCGACTTGAGGCAGGTGCCGGGCGTCGTCGCCATGGCCGCGACGGATCGCGCCGTCATCTATGAGGGTGCGTTCGGGCCGCGCTCGGTCGGCGCCGCAACAAAGATGTCGCCCGACACTGTGTTCCGCATCGCCTCCATGGTGAAGCTTTTGACCTCGGTCGCCGCGATGCAGCTTGTCGAGCAGGACAGGCTGAAGCTGGACGAGCCGGCGGAAAAGATCGATCCGGAGCTCGCTTCGTTTCTCGTGCTCGACGGCTTTGACGGCAAGGGCGCGCCGCAGATGCGCACCGCCCGGAAGCCGCTCACCTTGCGCAACCTGCTCACGCACACATCCGGCTTCAGCTATCCCTTGTGGGATGCGAGCGTCGTTCGCTATCTCAAATGCTGCCTGACCGACAAGAGGCTGCCGCGCAGGCCGCTGGCCTTCGATCCCGACACGAAGTGGGCCTATGGCAGCAGCATCGACCGCGTCGGCCGCCTGGTCGAGATCGCAAGCGGCATACCGCTCGATCGCTATTTCCAGGAGTACATCACCGGCCCGCTCGGCATGCACGATACCGCCTTCAACATCTCCGCAAGCCAGCGCTCGCGCGAAGCCGCTGTCCACCGCCGCAATGCCGACGGCAGCTTCAAGGCGGAGCCGCCCGAAAAGCCCGTCGTTGCCACTGCGTTTTCAGGCGGTGGCGGCATCTATTCCACCGCGCCTGATTATCTGACCCTGCTTCGGGCACTCCTGAATGGTGGAACCCTCGACGGCGCCACGATCCTCAAGCCGGAGACCGTCGCGCTGATGTCGCAGAATCAGATCGGCGACATCGAGGCCGGCATCATGAAGACCACCAATCCGGCACTGTCGAGCGATGTCGATTTCTTCCCTGGCGTCCGCAAGCGCTGGGCCTTCGGGCACATGATCACGCTCGATCCCGTCAAGGATGGCCGTAGGGCCGGCAGCCTGACCTGGGCGGGTTTGCTCAACACCTATTATTGGATCGACCCGGCTTCCCGCATGGCCGGCGTCATCATGATGCAAATGTTACCCTTTGCCGATGCACATGCGCTAAAACTCTATCGTGAGTTCGAGCGCGGCATTTATCATGCCTTCAAATCGGCCTAAGCGGGCGATGTATTATCCGCCGAGCAAATGATTGAGGGAACGGCATTGTCACCAAAAGTTCTGGCCCTGATCGGCGGTCTCGCCTTCACGCCCGCCTTTGCGCAAGACCGCCTGCAGGATGCGCCAACAGAACTGTCGCTGCTGGCGACGCGCGATGCGGCTGGCGACAAGTGCCGCCGTGTCGACAAGATCGATCCCACAAACCTCGGGTCGGTGTCGCTGCACCGGACCTTTCATGACGATTTCGACGAACATCCGCTGAAGCACGGCCTGTGGCTGCCGTATTATTCGGGCGGCGCGGCCTGGCCGCTGGCGCAATATTTTGGCGGCCCTCGCTCCCAGCTCAAGCGCCAGACCAAATATAACGGCGAGCAGCAGATATATGTCGACCCGCATTACCGCGGGCTTGCGCTACGGGCGCTCGGCCTCGATCCGTTCCGGGTTCGGGGCGGCGTGCTCTCCATCATCGCGAGCCGCACGCCGCCGGAATTGCAGGCGGCGCTGTTCGACAATCCCTACATCTCGGGCATCCTGACCACGCAGGCCTCGTTCTCGCAGAAATACGGCTATTTCGAAATCCGCTCGAAGATCCCAGTCGGCACCGGCGTATGGCCGGCGTTCTGGATGCTTGCCAATGACGGCGGCTGGCCGCCGGAGATCGATGTGATGGAAGGACGCGGGCAACAGCCCGGCGACCTCGTGATGACGACGCATTGGCGGATTCCGGAAACGCAGAAGATCATATCCTGTGGCTTCGATTTCCAGCAGCCGGACGCCGCGATCGCCTTCCACGATTACGGCGTGCTCTGGACGCAGGACCGGATCATCTATTTCATCGATCGCAAGCCTGTTTCCGATATCAAGGTGCCGGTCGGTTTCGATGATCCCATGTACATGATCATCAACCTCGCCATGGGCTCGAAATGGTTCGGCGGCGTCGGTGTTGTCGATGGCGAAACGCCGCGGATGGTGGAGTTCCAGATCGACCGCGTTTCCGCCTATCAACTCGATCCATATCAACCTGACAAGGCGCAGCAGGGCTCGGCGCCGATCAAGGCAAGCCTGACGGGGGACAACAATGGCCGGTAAGTTCTCGCGGAGGAATTTTGCCAAGCTGGCCGGCCTCGCCGGCCTTGGCATGTTTGGTCCCGCAATAGCGCAAGACAGCAAGACCATCGCGGCACCCGAGCCGGCAAGATTTCCGGCAGGTTTTGTCTGGGGCACGGCGACCTCTGCGTACCAGATCGAAGGCGCCGTCAACGAGGACGGCCGCGGCCGCTCGATCTGGGACATTTTCAGCCATACGCCCGGCAAGATCGGCGACAACACCAACGCCGACCGCGCCAACGACCATTATCACCGCTACAAGGAAGACGTCGGTCTCATCAAGGATCTCGGCGCCAAAGCCTATCGCTTCTCGATCGCCTGGCCGCGCGTGTTTCCAAACGGCGACGGCGCGCCGAACCCGAAGGGCCTCGACTTCTACAATCGCCTGGTCGACGAGCTGCTGGCGAACGGCATCGAGCCTTACGCCACGCTCTATCACTGGGACCTGCCGCAATCGCTGGAGGACCGCGTCGGCGGATGGCGATCCAGCGATACCTCAAAGGCCTTTGGCGATTATTCCGGCTATGTCGCCGAGCGCCTGAGCGACCGCGTCAAAAACTTCTTCACCATCAACGAAGCTGGCCGTTTCCTCAATTTCGGTTATGGCTGGGGCATCGATGCGCCTGGCCTGAAGATTCCGACCGGCGAATTGAACCAGGCGCGGCATAACGTCGTTCTTGGCCATGGCTATGCCGTGCAGGCGATCCGCGCCAAGGCGCGCCCAGGCACCAGGGTCGGACTTGCCGAGAACATCGCGGCCTGCGTGCCCGCCATCGATACACCCGAACATATCCGCGCCACCGAGATTGCGACGCGCGAATTGAACTCCGGCATTCTCGGCGTGATCCTCGAAGGCAAATACACCGAAGGCTATCTCGAATTTGCCGGCAAGGATGCGCCGAAATTTTCCGCTGAAGAATTGAAGATCATCGGCTCGAAGATCGACTTCGTCGGCCTCAACATCTACGCGCCGCAATTCTACATCGTCCCGAAGGACACCAAGCCCGGCTTCGACGTCGCGCCCTTCCCTTCCTCCTTCCCGCACATGAAGTCGGATTGGCTGCGGATCGGGCCCGAGACCGCCTATTGGGTGCCGCGTCTGGCAGCCAAGGTGTGGAACGTCGATAACATCTATATCAGCGAGAACGGCACGTCTTCCGAGGACAAGATCGCCCACGACGGCAAGGTCTACGACCTCGACCGCATCATGTTCCTGCGCAACTACCTCGTGCAGCTGCAGCGCGGGATTGCCGACGGCGCGCCGGTGCGCGGCTATTTCCTCTGGAGCCTGATGGACAATTTCGAGTGGATCTTCGGCTTCGAACAGCGCTTCGGCCTCTATTACGTCGATTTCGAAACGCTGCAGCGGACGCCGAAGCTCAGTGTTTCCTTTTACCGCAACGTCATCGCACGCAACGCCGTCAGTTCCTGATCGAGATTCCCATGACGCGCACTCTGTTCACCTCTCCCCTTCGGGAGAGGTAAGACCTAGCTGATCGGCTTATGATGGGGCACGAACAGCCGCCCCTTTTCCGTCACCGCCGCGATCGCAAGCGCGACCAGGGCACAGATGAAGAAGCCGATCGAGAACGGCAGCATCGTGCCGTCATAGCTCTGGCCGATCAGCATGCCGACGCCGATGCCGAGCAGCGTGGTGATCGATCCGTAGAGCGAGGATGCGGTGCCGGCGATATGGCCATGCGGCTCCATCGCGAGCGCGGTGAAATTCGCCATCATCAGCCCGAAGGTGAACATCATCAGCGCCGACAACAGCATGAACAGCGGCAACGGCAGCATGCCGGTCTTCTCGGCGATCAGCATCACCACGGCAACCAGCGCAAAGCCGACCAGCGCGCCATGTGAGATCACGCGCATACCGACGCGGCCGACGATGCGGGAATTGAGAAAGCCTGCAATCGCGACGCCGGTCGCAATCGCCGCAAAAGCGAGCGGGAAATATTGGCCGAGCTTGAAGACGTCGGTGAACACCTGCTGCGAGGTGAACACGAAAGCGAACATCGCGCCCCAGACGCCGCCGCAAGCCAGCGCATAACCGATGGTCTGGCGGTTGGTGATGGTTTGCCGGAAGGCGCCAAGCACGTCGCGAAGGGCCAGTGACTTGCGCCCTTCAGGCGGCAGCGTCTCTGGCATGCGCAGCGCGCTCCAGATCAGCGCGATCACGCCATAGAGCATCAGCACGACAAAGATACCGCGCCATTGCGCCAGCAGCAGTACCGCTTGCCCGAACGACGGCGCGATCACCGGCACGGCGATGAAGACCATCATCGCCAGTGACATCACGCTCGCCATCCGCCGGCCGGCATAGCAGTCGCGGACGATGGAGGTGGCGATCACGCGCGTCGCCGAGGTGCCGAGGCCCTGCAACGCACGCGCGAGCAGCAACGCCTCGAACGAAGGCGCGCCGATCGCAAGCAGGCTCGCCAGCGCATAGATGACCATGCCGCCAATCAGCACCGGACGGCGGCCGAAGCGATCCGACAACGGCCCCATCACGAACTGGCCGATGCCGAAGCCGAACAGGAAGGTCGACAGCACCAGTTGCGGATGGTTGGGGTCAGCAATCCCGAAAGCGGCGCGGATGTTCGGCAACGCCGGCAGCATCATGTCCATCGCCAGCGGGTTCAGCGCCATGATGGAGGCGATCACCACCACAAATTCGGGAAAGCCCATCGGGCGGTGGCCTGAGGAAACCCAGGCGTCGGCATCAATTTCAGTCACTAAGCACCTCTTTCAAGACCGGTTTTATCAGTCTTGCTGCGGTGCACAACGCGCAATTTCGGATGGGTGGCCGTCGATAGAAGATGAGGTATTTCTGGGCAGCGGCCAATGCGCAGGGCGGATTGGGGAAGCGTAATCCGCCACCCTACTTCAGGGCGAGCATTCGCTTCAGCTTCATCACCGCACTGTCGGGCGTCGTCAGCACCGGCCTGCCCGTCGCCTGGGCAACTTTCTCC
>Ga0210401_10007129_pt1 | contig 11267 bp, 20 predicted proteins | sample IncBWH32MmetaG_FD_150866 | JGI IMG/M metagenome (GOLD analysis project Ga0210401, IMG submission 150866) | Forest soil microbial communities from Barre Woods Harvard Forest LTER site, Petersham, Massachusetts, United States - Inc-BW-H-32-M | ecosystem: Environmental > Terrestrial > Soil >... | reverse complement strand
AGGAATTGATGTCGTAAAATCGTATTCGCGTGCGTGTTCGGAGGCGTCGTCTGTGGCCTTCTGCTTAGCCGCGCTTTGCCCTCACAGCGTCTGAGCGCTGAGTCCAATCTGAAAATGGTGCAATTATGAACTGCATTCTTGAAGGAATTGCCCGTTGGACGCAAGTTCGCACTGGACACGAGGGCCATGGCAGAAGGGTGACAAGGATTAAGCAAGAAGCATTACTTTCGCAACCCGGAAACCTACGTTGCTTGTTGATCGTCGCCGAGCCTAGGCCGCGAACGAAGCCGGTCCACAGTAGATGCCCAGAGTCAGTTTCCTGAATTGTGATTTCGAGATTGAGTGCGGCATCCTACAGATTCGGCCCAGTCTGGCGTTTGCAAGACACTATCGAAAGATCATATGGTTGAGTGCCAACCCGCCTCGAACGCGGCGCCATTCTTCAGCGTCGTCATAGCTGTCCACAATGACGGGGTCGCGCTCGACGCATGCCTGCATTCACTGGCGCAACAAATACTAGGACCAAGCTTCGAAGTGATCGTGGTCGATGACGGCAGCAGCGATGTTACTCCTGAATCGGTTTCCCTCTTTGGCGTGGTGCATGATGCCATCGTGGGAAACCTTCACAACCGACACATCCTACATAAGCTCTTCAGATAGTGTTCCTTGCAGTTCATGACAGTGCCCACAAGCAGGCTCTGGTGGGAGTACCTCATATGCATGACCCAGTCTGTGTGCGTGAGATCGCATAGACTTGTCAAGCACTAATCCCCTCCCCGCACTACCTAATCGACGGCTATAGAGACCGAGTGATCTTAATATGTGCCCTGCACTCTCACTGCTCATTTTCAAGTATTCTCCCTCTTCGACATAGATCCGGTTCACCGCAGAGGCGATATCATGCACGTATGCTTGCTGCAAATCAGGCTCATGGCAGAGCTTGAGAACCGCTCTGACGACAATCCCGTTGCGACCGCTGGCTCGATCGACTCCTGACTGCTCGTCGCGCTCTCTCAGTAAGTCTATGATGTCGCACTGTAGTCGGAGATCGTCTACGATTATCGCCCCCAGCGACTCGGCGATTGCACAGACTTCCGGGCGAAATCCATGTACGCGAAATCTAGAAGCCGCGACATTTTCGCGACCAAGAAACCGGTAAAGGAGCAGCTGATTCTGGAACCTTTCAGCGACTTCCGCGGTCGGCGATTTGTAAGTCACTTTTCTTGACTTACTACTGACGTGAATTTGTATGCTGCTCGGAATCAGGGACAGATCTACAGGGTCACCAAAATAAATACACTTTGGGCAATATAACGGCTGCATGTCTTTGCCACTCGCTATTAGATAGCCGGGCCGAGTGGAGGCATCAAGCAACGTCCCCATTCGCTTGTTCAGCTGTGGCGCACGAATCAGTAGAGTGGGCATCAACTCTCCCCACCAGGGTGCACGCAGGACGCCAGGGTCGATGCCAGCGAGTAATACTGATCTTCGGCAAATCGCCGCCAAAGCACGAAATATGGGTTCTGCAACAGCGGCTGTTCCTGTAATCACCACGGAAGGGAGAAACGATAAAAAATCTGGGAACCATGTAGCAATCGACCAGTAAGTAAGAATTCTTGCTTCGTCATCCGAAAGCAGGCTGTGGTTCTTTAGGAAGACGAGAATATCGTCGAAGAGCTGGCGACAGGATCCGAATCTGTGCCAACCGCTTGGTAAAATCAGTGATCGGTAGAGCGCGGGTGGCATGTCGGGCACTCGGTGACTTCGCCTTTCAGGATCGTCTGCATCTAGCCACCGGAACTTGTCTTCCCCCGCCAGCCACCGGAACTTGTCTTCCTCCGCTACAAGAACATCGATTTGCATGCGACCAGCCGGACGCGGGCGCGTCAGCTCTACCATCGGCTCAGGCGTCAACGGCGGCCAGTAGGAGGTTCTATCAACATAGTCGTCGTTAGATTCGTCTTCGAGGAATTCAGAACGGGAGAGAGGATAGTGCTCTTTAGATTCGTCTCCTGGCGATTCAGAATCGGATCCTGGTTCGTTGGTGGAAGCATAGTCAGCGGGTGCCTCTGCATCATATGAGCCATGTTGATCGTTCAAGCTAGGCTCACCGCTCGACTGGTTGCCACCCTGCATCTCTACGTCAGGTAGCTTTTTCGGGGCTTGTTCTCCATTCAACCCACTGGCGGTCTCAGCAGCATTATCCAGGGCTCTTGTTTCCGGCGCTTGACTTTGCGCTTCATTCCCGTCGCTGGGATCGTCGCGCGAAGCGTCAGTTGGCTCTGGCATAGTCTCTCAATGTAACCTTTATTAATCAAAACGCCGCTCGTCGCCGACTGCAAGATTCTTCTTCGAATTTGAGTTACATGAGTAACTCGACCTCATACTGCTTCAGCATCCCTGTAGAAGACTGAGCCAAGCCTCGGAAAAAAGCGACCTTCGCGGGCCTCAAACCTTCTGGCTCATTTTGGCACCAGATCTGTCTTTCCGAACGCCTCCGGAATACGGTAGCCCAAGGCCGAGTGCAATTCGCTGTCGCTTGTAATACTGCTCGATGAACACCCCGATGTTCGCGCGCTAGAGTTCGAGATTTTCGTACGAGTTAGCGCAAATCTCTTCTCGCTTCAACGTCTTGAGAGAAGGCATCCGAGATCATCGCTAGGTACACGAACTCGCCTGGCAGTCGAATATAGGTCATGTTGGCCACCCACAACTGGTCGATGCCAGTTAACTTCATAGGACCCATTAGGTTTATATAGACCTCCAGTGCGTAATCGGAATCTGTGGCGACCACGAATTGGGCCTACACAACCATCAGCTTGTCTCGCACATGATGGGTGGTACCCGCTTGTTGATTGGCCAGCATTCCTCTCCGCCGCAGCGCATCTGAGACCCGGCGATGACGATGACGGCGCCGATGTTCCAGCACGATTGGTTGGATCGCCGGTCGCAGTTCCATGCCTTCCTCGACCGCATTTCTCGCTGCAGCTACCGATAAAACCCTTGCCCGACTCACGTGCGCCAACTGACACATTCGCTCGCCACTCTTGCCGCCTTGCATTGGCATCACTTCGCAGGCTTCGTCGTAGACGCCGTCTCACCAGAGTTTCCGCTTCCCTGACGTCGAGCCTCGACTTTTTGCAAGGCACGTTTGAAAAAATTCACCTCCATCGCCTTGTCCGCCGGTAGACGCTTCAGCTGGTGGATCTCCTTGCGCAGCGTGGATTCCCGTGACGTTTGCGGCACGATCCCTGTGGAATCTCCTCTTCTCCCAGTTGATCTCGCCACTGTAAAGTAGGCGCCGGTGCAAGCCTAGTTCTCGGGATAGTTCGACGATGTTATCGCAGCTTCTTAGCCGCTCGACAGCCAGGCGACGGAACTCCTTCCGTTAGAGCCCCACTCGTTTCTTTGCCACTCGCAGTTCGTTTCCCTGCTTGGTGTGCCTTTGTCGAGTGTCTCATTCTTAGGGTTCAGTCCAAGGCGCCAGCGTCGAAGCTGCAACTGCAATGACTTAGGGGGGAGGCTCAGTGAGGGGGCGATCACCCAACCTACAGAAGAAAAAAACTCAATCTTGATCGTCAACCAGCCCTGGCAATCGATCGCCCGAGCCAATTCTTCGATGCTGAGTGTCGTACGTGAGGTCCGTCGCCGGAGAGTAATCAGCGACGGCCTCGCCAGTCGGCCTGTAGAGGCGTTCTCGCCCACCCGCGATTTCGCGAATGACACCTGTCAGGCGACCCCGCTTATCTCGAATTAATTCCATTCACCCCTCCTGGACTCGCATTCTTAGATACTCCCTGGCACTCCTAACGATCACCGGAGACGGATCGATTGGCCTCAATCGGGCCAACTCCTCCAGGGCGACACCGAAACTCCGGTAGCCAACCAGGTCGAAATAGAGTGCGGCCATTACCGGCGATCGCGACAAGCCCGCAGCACAATGAATCAGCACGGGACCAGCCCGAATACTTCGAGCGATCGCACGCATGACTTCGTCGACGACATCGAACGGCAAAAACTCCGCATCCAGGACTGGGAGATGCACGTAAGTGATCTTCGGGCTCCTGGATTGAACCTCCTCTGTGCACACGCTCACAACTGACCGCATCTCGAGCAGGTTGGATTTGGTCAAGAGCTCAGCCGCCCGAAGGCTACCCAGGAAGAGGCGCTCAAATGGTGTTGCGGTAATGGTCACGATTAGTCTTGATCTCCCTCTTTGCTCTATTCTTCGTGGGCTTCCAAGAGTTCAAACTTCCGTCCAATGCTTGTTTCCAGATTCCGTTACCGGCGCTGCTCTCGCTGCACGAGCTGGACGGTAACGTTTGTACGTGGTTCAACCAGAGCGGATCGCGAGATCGCACTCCGCCGAAACCCCGCCCGCTTTAGCGGAATTCGGGCCGTCGACGCACTCGGAACGGTAAAAGTCGTACCCGCTACTAAGTGTGGAATTCCAACACGGTAAAGAACCCTCTGGACGTACCGAACGCATGCTTCCTCGCGTCCAAGATTAGAAACTCCGCCTGACTCCCAATCGGGGAACTCGATGTCGTCAACCCGTGCAAACAGCTGGCATTCTGCGATCTCTGAAGCTTTCGGAAGATCTGCAACGCGCAGCAAAGAGCTCTTTCTAAGGACTGCCTTGAGTTCATTCAGAGACACCCGTCGCCAGCTCGCATCGCCCCCACGTATGTCGATTTCAAAGCCAGAGTGCAAGGAAAAGGCCCCCAACACCAGGTCAGTGACGACGATGTCGAAATCGCCCGCGCGTTCGCTGGTACGGCGGGTCCCGACGGAGTGCATAGACATTCCGTTGAGCAACAGCTCGCAAGGAAAATCGTCGAGTGCGAATTGTTCAGGCATTGTTTTTCAAGGCTCCTCTCGTTAGAGTCCGAATAGTAAAACCACAGTCTGCGGTCAGCATAGCGCGTCCCGTAATGTCAGTTCACGTTGCCTCGCGGGTAACAGATCATTGGAGAGTGCTGCGCCGCCGCTTCCCTTGTCATTAGTCTGTCACAACCCAAACACTGCCTCAGTTGTGCGACGACAATGAAGACGCTCCCGGTACGGTCCACTCGCAACGATTCTGAAAAACGGAGATTTTGGTCTTTTTGCATCATAGAGAACTCCTAGAGAGGCAAACTGGACACCGATAGTGCGAATCCGTAAAGATCTCTACCCGCGCAGGTAACTGCAGACGTCGTTTGATCTCCCGCACTATGTCAGGCTTCTTGATGATGCATCTGTCTAAATATAAGATCGGGCGGCCGGTAACACGGTTTACTACAGAACGGCCACGCGGAGCGGTTATGTAATCCTCGGCTTGCGGGACCAGGCCCTCGGTTTGTAGCTGGGCCCAAAACGCCTCGTGCCCGTTTGCGTGATTGAGAAAATCGCCGTACGCCTCGCCCTTACTCGCCTGTGTAGACTCGATTAGAATACGATTATCGACAACGAAGATGATACCAACTTGGAGGACAGGCAAGGAGTCGGATTTCTTGCGCGCTCGCGGCGAAGACGACCGTTTTTGTCGTGTCACGATCAATTCTACCGGCGCCAAGCAGGATTTGGGTAGGAATCACCAAGAATATTTCTTGCTCGGAACACCTAGGTACCCGTGCCATGGGGCTCTCAAGTAACTGTTAGTAACTCACGGCGTCCCTTAGTTGCCATTTCGGCTACGCAACTGAGTGATCTCGCCTCCACCGACTGGTTTGTACGCCGCGTTCTGGGACTTCTTAAGGTCGATTGCGGAGAGTACGAGGAAGCCGCGTCAACGCGTGCCAAAGCAAGAGGACTCGGTGATACAAGCGAGGAAGTAGCCCTAAATCTCTGCGGGCGCTGATATCCAGTGCTAAGTACGAGGAGGCGCAGACTGAACTAAAAGTTCTAATAAGCCAGTTTCTGCCTGTTTTTGTGAGATTTTAGCTGATTCTCCGATTGACTTGACTTACGCGAAAGCTGGGTAGTGCGGGTGCCGTCCTGTCAAGGCGAGAGTCGGCCGTGGAAATCGGTCTCTTCGGGACGCTACCCTGTTCTCCCGGTGGGGGGCTCTGGTGCCGGCTTTTAGGTGCGCTCCACGTTGTCAGATCCGCCAATTGGCAAGATTTGCTGATAATACTCAGCAGAGCTTACTCCTGGCTCGCACGATGGTCCTGATTCCCTAAAAAACTTAGTCGCGAACTCAAAATGTGGCGGTATTAGTAAATAGAGGGTAAAAGTCCTCGTTCTGATCTACAAAGGAGCTAGCATAATGTTTGATCTTGTCAGCAAGAGCGATCCTCTCAAGGATATATATTGCATTGGAGTTGTCGTCGATGGAGCGGCCTACATGTACGGATGTGACTGTTTCAACCATTGGGAAGCTTTAGAAATGGCTCTTATCCAGCATCGTGCGGCAGGGATTTCAATTCCGGTCGGGACCGACTGCTACGTGTACGGGGCCTGTCACGATCCTGGTTGTCACTGCGGAAAAGATCAGGTGATAAAGTACAAAGTCACGACAGACGGATATTCCAGTACGTGCGATGCGCACGACCGCGACTTCGACGCGTAACCCACGGCCAACCCGGTTGCGTTCTGGTCTTGCTTCTCTTCCTCTTCGGGATGGATTGTGAAGAATGCCGTTGTCCCCCATTTGTACAAATGGAGAACACATTTCCCGGTCGCGGTGAAAAACTTTACACCTATCGCCCTGACCGGGTAAGCGTCTGACCAACAGACCTGTTCGAAAGGCGAAAGCTGTGTTGAAGTCTCCAGATGAACACAAAAACAGAGTTGTCAGCTCCCCAAGCGACGTACACGCGCGAAAGCCAGGAGTTGGTGGCGGAATTCTTGAGGAGCGGTATGCGGCGGAGCGAGTTTTTGCCAGAGTCGAGGGTTGAGCTTCGGCACGGTGGATCGCCATCTGAAAAAGAGGCGTTGGAATAGAAGGCTTAGCCCAGCTTCTTTGGCCCGCGAGTTGGTGAAGGCGTGAAGGCGGAATTGGCCGCGAAGAAATCGCCGACGCAAGACGACGCCACTTGTGGGCCGACAGTAGGGCTGCTAGGCGGTTGCCGGATCGAGGTACGTCCTGATTTTGATGCGAGTGCGTTCGAGCGCCTAGTGAGTAGGCCCAGCTACACGGATCTATCCGGCCGCCGGGGTCACCGACATGCGCAAGGGGTTCTAGGGGCTGTACGGTCTGGTTCGGGATCGATTGTCGTGTGAGCCTCTGAGCGGGCACCTGTTCTTGTTCTGCAACGGCCAGCGTAATCGGCTGAAACTCCTCGTCCGGAACGGAACCGGACTCTGGGTCTGTGCCAAGAGATTGGAAAAGGGACGTTTCACTTGGCCGCAGTCCGGCGACGCGCAGGGCAAGGTAATCAAGGACATCCACAAGGGTAACGTCCAATCAATGAAAACTGATCGGGAAGGCGTGTACAGATTCTTCTTCCTCGCTCCTGCTGTCTATAGGCTGACTGTTTCGCACGAGGGTTTTCGCAAAAACAGCCAAGCAGTGAATGTATTGCTCGGGCCCCCAGGAACTTGTCGATAACCGCAGCAACTTGTTCGATGATCTGGGGCGTCCGAGAGTGAGCGCGCTATGAGCGCGGGGGCGGCTGGGCATCCGAGTAATCACAGCCGACGAACGAGATTTCAGCAGGCTCGCCGAGTTTCGCACCTTCCTGTAGCAAGTGACCTCGCTTTGACACACATCAGACGCCAGGAATTGTTCGCGGACTACTCCGCTCACAAGTCCGAGGTAGAGTTTCCCGCGTAAGTGTGCGGCTTGCGCCTTCACACCCGCGATGACGTGAGGACAATGGACTCCGGTTCCGAGCTGCGTGCGTCCTGCATGATCCGGAAAATGATCTTGATGGCCTCCTGTCCGATTTCAATCTGCTGAAATTGGAAGCGCGGCGATCGCCTCAGCAAGGCTGTGACTTGTGCGACCGTGATGCGCTTCCGTCGTTCTGTTACCTGCAATGCGTTGGCAACCTCAAACGGCATATCGCAGGGATGAGCACCTCGGTTCCTGCACTCGCCTTTGTGCTCATCATCGGCCAAGCAGATCGCTTTGGTTGCGGTAACCGGGCAGTTATTTTTTTGACCGCTACAGAATATCTGATAATCTGATTTTGTGAAGAAGACCACCATCAGCGTTACTGAAGCGGCCCGCAATTTCGCTGATTGTCTCAACCGCTCCCACTATCAAAACGTCACTTTTGTGCTCCTCAAAAATGGGGCTCCGTTCGCTCGCTTGGTGCCAGACAACGAAAAAGTCTGCTCGGGTCGAGATCTGGCCGCGGTGTTGAGCGAAACCGAATTGTCGCCAGACGAGGCCAGAGCGTGGCGCCGTGATCTCCAAACTGCACGTAAGACCGCTAAGCCGCCTGGCGACAAATGGAGATAATTCTCGATGCCGACGTCATCATCCGCGGGGAAAGGGGCGTCTTCGACCTCGCAGCATGGGCTGCGTCGCGGCCGAACGATCGGTTCGCAGTTGCGGCCATCACAGTGGCGGAGTTGTGGCACGGGGTAGAGCGTGGGACCGAGCCACACAAGTCCAAGCGTCGAAAATATCTTGAGGCCATTGTGGCAGCGCTGCCTATTATTCCTTATACAGAGCAGACTGCATATAGGCACGCGCGCCTCTGGGCGGATTTGCAGTCCGCCGGCAAAATGATAGGCGCCTACGATCTGATCGTGGCAGCGACGGCTCTCGAACGTGGAAGCCACCTAACCACATTCAACAAACGACACTTCGCAATAGTCAAGGGACTTCATATCGTCGAGCCAAGATGAGGCGAACCTGCACAGTCTTGTAGATCTGCGACATCAAATTCTCTCTCTTGTTCGATCACCCTGATCGATCCTTATTATCGTGCTGGACTCAAGCCCTGGCCCTAGCTGAAGTGCTTGCGCGGTGCGAGAACAGGCTGATCATTTCGAATGCCGAACGTTCTCATCGAGGAAAAGCAGCGGTGTGCTAGAAAATGGCTTGCCAATTGTCAGAGACGCTTGTTAGCAAGGGTTATTCCGTGGGCCTCAGAAACTCGGCGCCTGACAGTGTTGCGGCAGGCTTCGACCGACTTAAAAGCTAATGTCTTGTTGGTTCCTCGCCCCGCCGTGGCAGACGGAGTACGATCATCGTAGATCTCTCCGCCAAATAGACTCATTTCATAAACAAAGGTCATTCGCCGGGAAAATTCCGGGTTTGCAGCCAATCTTCCCGGTATGGGGAATATCCACGCCAGAGCTTGCACGCTGCATGATCAAGTCCGGCTTGCGTGCCAAACTAACTTGTGTTGACCCCAAATGCCTAGCTCCGGAATTCGTCGCAGGGAATTTGATGAACGACTGCTCTCGGAATTGCCACTGGGGATCGATCCTTGCGGCGAAAACGGAGAATTTCACACGTTCGTCTATGCAGGCCCGATGTTGGCACACAGCCTGTCGGTCAAAATGGGAGAAATCGTATCTCGTGACGGGTTTGTGTTTCCCGATCTGAATCTTGGTCAGAATCAAAACAAAGACATGTTGACGACGCCGCGAACGTTTGGCAACCCATGTCATTTGGTGTCTGTCAATTACACGTTCTTCGGGAGCGGACTCTGACTTTCCCTTAGCTTCGCATCTTGTGCGAGTTGCAAATGCCAGGCCTACCTGCTTTCGGAGTACAAGTAAGCGACGTAACTCTGAACGAGAGAGGCTTCTATGTCAAGTGCGCAACGCTTTTCATCACGACCGCCGGGCGGACTCTATACGTCTATGCTTCAGCAAACAGTCGTTCTTGCCCTCGCACTGAAGATCTTCACCGGTTAGCCACCGGCAGATCGGCTCGCGCTTCTTCTCGCCTTTGGTCATGACGTTAACCTTTCAGGACGCATTAGTCCAACCCAATTGTGGGACTTGCCCTTAATAACTATCGCAACATCGCTTCAAAAGGTAGAATGGCCTCCCTTGAAAATACCTGTAGTCAGTCGCTCGACTGTAATGGAGACGGGGTTGGCGCGAGAATCACTCTGTGGCCGAGAGCCTCCAGACGCTTTACCAGTCGTCTGGTAGTTCGCAGGAGGTTGCGTTTGTCAAAGTAGTTGCCGCCCAGTTCTCGGTACGTGGTTCCTTCCTTCAGCATATGGTAGCCGATAGTCAGGATGGTGCTCGCCACCGCAATGATGCGCGGCAAACGACATCAACAACAAAGGGCAAATAGTAGGGATATCCTGCGACGCGAACTTCAATTGCCGGGCGTTTCTTTGGGAGAAGGGAGTAATGACCGATCTCAATACTCTTATTCCGCCCAACTCCCCGCTATATCTGACATACGGGGGCGGTATCAATGACAAAGGAAAAATCGCAGGGTCGGCCTACGAACAAACTACCGGCACCAGCCCAGCTTTCTTAGCGTTTCCTTGCGATGAACGCAATGCAGGCGAGGGGCAGCCTAGCGTCGTTAAGAGGCGGCTCCGCTCATTGACGCACCTGAGTCAATTTACGAAATCAGGCCATAGCGCGTTTTGAGGGTTCTGAGTGTAACGGCGATCTTTCGCCAAACACATTCCATTCGCGGTTTGGAAAGAGGTCACTTGCCGCGATGGGGGTCAGTTCCCCGGGCCTGTGCGGGACAAACCACCCGGCTGCGCTGGGAAAGACAGGTTACTCTTATTGCTGCGTGTTGCCCTCATCGCCGAGGCTAATTGGTTCAGAGTGGTTTCCGCCGACGGGGGACTCAAGGGGCTTAAACTTTCCCAGCCAGGTGCAGATTTCCGAAATGCGTGTGCGGCGCTGGTCGTACTGCTTTGCTTCCTCCCTTGACATACTGATGTAAGCTCCCTTATGCAATGCTTCGGATTGTTGCTTTGACAACGCGGAAAGTTCGTCCGCCAGTTGTGCAGCCTTTTCTGCCGACATCTTATCGCTAGTTCCCATGAATGGTAGTATCCGAGGTCTTCGTTCGCCAACTCGTGTCGTGAATCACACGTGATGGTGACCGGTGTCACGATGTGGCCTCTGGTTAATTTTCCCCGTGGGTGGGATTGCCAGTTCCGGGCGCGGGAGTTGACGGTTCAGTTTCCAAATGGCGTTTGTGAACCGCTGCGTCATCATACTCCAAAAGGCGGCCAAGTTCTGCCACAAGTTCATTGAATCTTTGTGGGTCGCCTTCCTTGTCATTTTTGGGCCTGCGGCCCGCGAAACCTTATGAAAATTATTCCGGGTAACATCGCAACAGCTTGGAGGGGCGAGGTCGAATCAGCAATGGATAAGCCGAGGCCGTTTCTTTGTCT
>Ga0210401_10007128_pt1 | contig 11268 bp, 10 predicted proteins | sample IncBWH32MmetaG_FD_150866 | JGI IMG/M metagenome (GOLD analysis project Ga0210401, IMG submission 150866) | Forest soil microbial communities from Barre Woods Harvard Forest LTER site, Petersham, Massachusetts, United States - Inc-BW-H-32-M | ecosystem: Environmental > Terrestrial > Soil >... | reverse complement strand
CAGTTCCTCGACCAGCTGCGGTGATGGATTCGGCCCCAGCAGGTTGGCTTTGGAACCGGCGTGGGTGTACTGCCCCATTGTGATGACGGCGTAACACAAAATGCCCAGGTCAGGTCGTGAGCTTTCGCGCTCGATAGGATCTGCGGACGTTGCGTCACCGGAATCAAAATGAGTCAGCGCCATCGAAGCCAGGTGTCCTCCGGCTGAAGACCCGATGATCCCCACACGATGCGGATCAATACTGTATTCCGTCGCTTGCGCCCGAACCCATCGCATTGCGCGTTCGACATCCTGAAATTCGGCGGGATAATGATAACCGTGCGAACCGAGCCGGGATTTGAGCACGAAGCACGTCAGGCCATGTTGATTGAGCCACAATGCGTAATCGCGTCCTTCGCGGGGTGAGAGCGTCTGATAACCACCGCCGGGGCAAATGACCATGGCCGCGCCCGAGGCGTTGGTTGCGGGCAAGAACGGCGTAATCGTTGGGATATCATTAGAAGATGTTCCCAATGGGCTCGGCGCGCCGTTGGGCCAGAGCGGGATCGCGCTTTGCATTTGCGCGTGAGAGCAGGTGAGGGACAAAAGCAGGAATACTGAAGCGAGGAACGTTTTCATTGCCAGACATTGTCAGATGAGCTGCCGGGGAATGCAATTTTGGTTTTTGGCAAAAAAAAGTGGGTGGGAAGGACTCTTCCCACCCGCCAAATGACGAGATTTTGTACTATAACTTAGGCCTTGGCCAGCGTAACACCCGGCTTGGCTTGAAGCGCGTTTTTGGCGATTGTAACCAGTTGTGAAAATCCAGCGGGGTCTTGCGCGGCGATGTCCGCCAGGATTTTTCGGTCGAGTTCGCACTTGGCGGCTTTGAGGCCCTCCATGAAACGGCTGTAAGTCAGTCCTGCGGCGCGGACAGCGGCATTGATGCGAATTTGCCAGAGGTAACGAAACTCGCGTTTGCGGCGGCGGCGGTCCCGATAGGCGTATTGGCGGCCGTGATCCACGGCGTCGGAAGCGTAGCGATAAAGTTTGCCGCGTTTGAGCCGAAAGCCTTTGGCGGCGCGAATCATTCGCGTGCGGCGTTTGCGTGATGCGGGAGAATTAGTGACGCGCATGGTAGTAAAAGTGTAAAGCGTGAAGCTACGAAATTACCTTGTGAACGGTAGGTTTTGGGTTATCCGGTAGAGGTCCGTGGGATGGACGCCTGCGGCTTTGCCCAAGCGTCGGAGTCGTTTTGCGTTTTTGGTTTGGGCCAGATGGCGCCGTCCGGCGCGAGAGCGCAACGCCTTGCCGGTTGCGGTGATTTTGAACCGCTTGGCGACAGACTTTTTCGTTTTGATGCCTTTTGGACGTCTCATAAATTATTCAAAAGAACGTGCATTATACGCTTGCAGCGATTCGAAGCAAGGGAGAAATGCAAAAAATCCTGGGAGTTTAATACGGGGGCGGGTCAGGGTCCGACATCTGTTTCATGGCGTTTTGAATCCGTTGATAATCCGGCATTTCGCTCGGGGAAACCTGCTGGATATAATCAGTAAAGGTCTTTGGGACGGCCCACCTCCAGTGTTCGACATGACCATCAACGAACGAAAGATTGCCGCCCCGGTTATGGCGGCTTGAGGGCAAATCCCACCATACGCCCTGTTCGAAAGGCCCGCCCACCGGAGGATTGCCAAATTCCGCATCCAAAATGGCATCAGAATCTTCATCAATGAAAACAAACACTGATGTAGGGTCTCGTCGGATTTTCGTGACCTTGTCCCACATTGGGAGGAAGTCGAAAAGCTCCGCGCTAAAAGTCGGGTAGCCGTTGACCGACTGGCTCATATTGTAACTGCGCCAGCGCAATTGGCTTAAAGGGTCTCCATCCTCAGTTTCCAGGGTGGACATGTCCGAAGGGCAATGGTAAATGCCGATCTGATTGTTGTATTGGAATAAAAGCCCATTGATAATAGCGGACGGGTTGATTTCCGTTTTGGCGTCGTCGTCAGGCAGCCACGAGATGCCTTGAATATTTTGCGATACCATGTTCGTGTCTGGTCCAATTATCGCCACCGAATTATTTGGCACTAAAACGTCGTGGTTGTCCTGATAATAAAGATGCCAGCAGATTTGAAGCTGCCGCAAATTATTCAGGCAGGTAATATTTTGCGCGGATTGCCGGGCCTTGTGCAAAATCGGAAGTAAGATCGCAGCAAGGATGGCAATGACAGCAATGACCACGAGCAACTCGACCAGGGTAAAACCATCCCACGCGGAATATCGATTTCCGCCACGATCGGTTTTGTGACGCTGGTTCATGGGAACCTCGCTTCTACAGCAATGCCCATTGTATCCAAAATCGCCTGCTGAGTCAATTTCAAAAAGGAGCTGGATATAGCTAATGAAAATTCCCGGGAAAGTTGCCAGATAAAGAGGGCGGGATAGGATCAGGCTCGCGCTTGATGCTACCGTCACTTTCAACGCTTTGAACCGTCGCGCTTTAGTTCAGTCGCCTTGCAGATTTCGGCAATTTTTACGGTCAAACTGGCGTTATTTCGGTCCAGGTCCGCCTTGTTCTTTTCGATACGCTCGTCCAGGTTGTTAATGCTTGCGTCAAGTTCGCGAATCCGGCCCGGAATGTCTTCCGGCCGTTTTCGGTCCGCTTGCGTATCGTTTTTCACGGTCCATTTCTTAGCAAATATAATACCAGTTTGTTTAAGACGTTGAAGCGTGAGAGTTTAATCGTGGAAGCGGACCCGACTTCGCCCGGAAGTTACGGCGCGGCATGTGAGAACGAGGATGATTGCCCATAACCGCAAGAAACGAGCGGATGGAGCGTGGTTCCGGAACGAAGTGCTTTTTAAGCGGCTGTTTTTGACTGTCCGGAATGACGCTTGTGCCCATGGCCCGGAGGGTGGCCATTTTCATCCTGCGCGGGTGTGACAGAACGACCAGCGGCGAGGGCAACCGCGGTATCCATTTGTTCTTCGTCATCAGTTTCCGGCGGCGAACCATTCCACACCGGCAAAAATATTTTGAATTCCGAGCCTTTGCCCAACTCGCTGACGAGTTCGATCCAACCTCCGTGGCGCCGCACGATGCCTTGCACCATCCAGAGTCCCAGGCCGGTGCCTTTGCCAATTTCTTTGGTCGTGAAAAATGGATCAAAAATATGGCTGGCAATCTCCTGCGGCACGCCCTTGCCGCGATCGCTCACGGTCAGACGCACAAATTCGTTCATCTTTGTGCCGCCGCGTCGCAATATATAAGTATCCGTGAGGTCGACTGGTTGCGCATCAATGGTGATGTCGCCGCCTCCCGCCATCGCGTCCCGCGCGTTCAACACCAGGTTGATCAGGACCTGTTCCATATTGCACTCATCGGCGCAAACCGGCGGAAGTTTATCGTCCAGCAATACCACGAGCCGATAGTCTTCGCCCAGCGATTGCTCCATTAGTTGGTGGGCGCGCTTGACGCAGGCCGAAAGACTCACGGCCTTGAGGACAATCGGTTGCTGTCGAGTGATGCCGAGCAATTGCTTCGTATAATTCGCCGCGCGCGTGCTGGCCTGGAGGATTCGTTCGGTACAGGTCGTCGGACGTTTTTCCGCGGCCAATTGCGATTGCAGCAGGCTGGCATGGCCCTGAATCACGCCCAGGACATTGTTGAACTCATGGGCCACGCCGGCGACCAACCGGCCTACGACCTCGAGTTTCTGGGCCTGACGCAGTCCCGCTTCGAGTTTCAATTTTTCGGTGACGTCCTCCGCGACGATGAGCAGGCACGGCTGCGCGTCGGCTGTGAGGGGCTCGGAGCCGAGCACGAGGTCACGTTCTTCGCCATCCTGCCTCAGCAGCACGCACGAGTGGTTGCGAAGCCGTCCTTCCGGCTGAAGACCCGCATTTAACGCCGCCACGTCCTTCCATAAATTCAATTCTTCACCGGTACGTTGCACGATTTGTTCGGCGGAATATCCGGTCAACGCAGTGAAGCTCGAATTGACGGCCAGGAACCGGCCATCCCCCCGGCTTTGAATTGCCATCGCCATGGGGCTGGATTGAAATGCTTTGCTGAACTTTTCTTCCGAAGCCAGCAGGGCAGTTTGCGCCTGCGCGTGTGCCTGCACTTCTTTAACCAATTCTTCCGCGCGCTCCTGCGCCATTTTTTCCAATTCGTCCATTCGCAGTCGCGCCTGCTGCCCCAGCGACCATTTCCGTGTGAGCGCGTGTGCCAGTTGCAGGACCTCAACCGTTTCAAACGGCTTTTTCAGAATCAATAAATTGTCCGTGTGACCGAATCGCCCGATAATGTCGTGCCACGAATAATCTGAATAGGCCGTGCAAATGACTGCCTGGAGCGAAGGATAGACTTTCCAGAGGCGGTCAATGGTTTCTACACCGTCCCATCCGGGCGGCATGCGTATGTCCACAAATGCCAGCGAATAGGGATCATTCGCTTTCAACGCCTTTTCGACCATCGCCAGCGCATCCGCCCCCTGTGATGCGAAATCCACCCGGAATGGCCCTATCTTGAGCGTCGGTCCCGGTTTGCTGAACAGTTCCGCCTCGATATCGGCCAGCGACGACGAACTTGAGCCCGTACCAAGCAATGTCTTGCGAAAGTCGTCGTGAATGGCCTGGTTATCGTCAACCACCAGGATTCGCGGAATGTCATTTGTCGCGCTCATAATCGTGACTGGGAATCCGGGCGCTCGACGGGTAGTTCCAGGATGAACGTGGCGCCTTTGCCCGGGCCGTTGCTATTCGCCTCAATTGTGCCACCCAATTCCTTGGCCGCCAGCGCGCTGCCGTGCAAACCAAAACCGTGTCCGCCGGTCTTTTTCGTTGTGAATCCGTGATTGAAAATTTTCTTGAGGTTCGCCAGGGGAATACCCACGCCGTTGTCGCTCACAGTGACTTTGACGCGTCCGGAACCGTTGGCCACGCGAATATTGACTTCCTTGGGGGTCAGTTCCGATTCAACGCAGGCGTGTTTTGCGTTGCTCAACAGGTTCAAAAGAATTTGCAGCACCTTGTGTTTGTCGACCACGATCTCGGGTAATTTAGGCGCATAGTCGCGCCGTACGTTAACCTGATGTTCGGTCAATTCCACCGCCTGCAGCCGCAGAACGTCTTCCACGAGGTCCTCTACGCGAATGCTCTCAGCCAGCCCCATCACCTTGCCGTAGTTCTGTTGAGTCGAGATAATCTGTTTGATGTGCTCGATTTTCGTGCGCACGAAGCCAAGCTCTTTGAGAATCAGGGTCTGCTCCAGCCCCAGGTGCGTCGCGAGTTTCGCCAGATATTCGGGCAGCTGGCTTCCTTTGGGGTCTTTCGTTAAATAATCGCCGATGTCGTTCACGTGTTCGCGCAGAAGCCGCGCCACCTGGCCGATGTTTTGAACCTTAAACTCCGCGACGTGGTCAGACACGACCGCCGCCGAAATATTGACGCTGTTGAGCACGTTGCCCACGTTATGCAAAACAGCCGTGGCAACTTCCGACATGCCCGCCTGGCGGGAGACCTCGAGCATTTCCTTGTGCGTTTTTACGGTGCCTTCCTTTTCAAACTTGAGCCTGTCAGCTGACTGACGCAATTCTTCGTTCGCTCTGTTCAACTTTTCCGACTCAGTCTTGAGCGTTTCTTCGAGCGCCGCCTGGATGGTTCTGGCTTTTTCCTCCGCGCCCTTGTACCACTTGAGCAAGGCTTGAATGTGATACATCCCGACGAGCAAAAGGAGGGAAGTGAACCCATATGCCCCGTCCAGGATAATGTTGCGCCGGGGAAAAATAGGAATCACATCCGCGTTTTCCGCCCAGTGCAAAATCGCCAGGCTGGCGAACGCGCTGAACAACCACCAGCCAACTTCGCCAGCGCGAAAGTGCCGTTTAAGCCACAGCGCATAACCCGCCACGAACAATTGAAGCGCGCCCGCGGCCAGGTCTATGTAAAGTTGATAATTCATCGGCAGAAAGCCTGAGCATTCAACGCAATATTTGTGCCGATATTTCTCGGAAATTGAGAAATTTCAATACACAACCAGCGCCGCGGCAAGTTATTGCTTACTTTTACCGTCAGCTATGCAATGGGTTTGCCATTGCCGGAAGCTTCCCTGTCCAGTTTTGAGGCACCGTTACGTTTGCGAGCCCTCAGGGAATATTCAAAATCTCGCCAGGACGGATGTGGGAAAGATTGACGGCTGGATTGGCGGCCGCCAGTTCGTTCAAATGCACGCCGAATTTACGGCAAATCGCCATCGCGGTTTCGCCGCGTTCGACCACGTGGGTGTGACCGTGCGCAGTTGGAGTTTCTGTATGCGCAGGCATTACGGGGACGGGCGGCTGCGTCTGTGTGGGCTGCACCGGATGGACAGGCTCAACGGGCTGAGCAGACTGGCTGGAGTTCCCGGGATCAGGAGTGATATCCTGAGGCAACGTTGAGTTTGGCTTGGCCGCTGTTTGGTTTGCATACCAAACGTTCCATTGCTTCAGCGTGTCCTGGAGACTCTGGACCTGCTGCTGTAACTGGCGATTTTGTTCGACGAGCTTTTCCAACTGCTGCTGCGCCTGGGGTGCGCTGGGCAAGGGCAACACATCTGCGGCGAGTTGTTGTTTGCAGGCGGCGATGTGCTGCCGGATGATGTCCGCGTTTTCGGCGGAAGGATCAAATTTCAGGTACTGCTCGTAGTGATAGATCGCCGCCGCCGGGTCGCTCTCCTGGTTTTCGTACAACATGCCGAGCTGATAATGCGCGGCCGCGGAGTGCGGATTCGCTTCCAGCGATTCCTCAAAGGCCTCGACGGCGCCCTGGTAATCCATCGCATTTACCCGGCTGATGCCCAGGACATAGTGCGGCTCCTTCTCGTCGTCCTGGCCGGACGGCGCGCATCCGCTCAGCGCGGTGGCCAGCAACAACACGAACGAAAACCGTATCCAAAATGACATCAGCTCAAAATTAATCGAATGGCGCGGAGCGTGCAATTGAAAGCCGTCGTTAAAGCGCTGATGATGATGCGGAAGAAAAGTCCAAAGCATACTTTCAATCCTGCAGGATAACTTTGGCTTGAAACCTGGCAATGAAATGGAAAAATGCTTCCCATGAATCTGAGCGAAGAACAACGGCAGCGCGTCACGACCTGGATTTCGGCGGGAGCGAAGCTCTCTGATGTCCAAAACCGACTGAATCACGAATTCGGTCTCAAGCTCACTTATATGGAGACCCGGTTTCTCGTAGACGATTTAAAACTCACTCCAAAAGATCCCGAACCGCCCAAAAGCGAAAAGCCCCCCATCCCGGAAGTGAAGAAGCCGGACGAAGAAAAAAAATCGCCCCCGGAAGCTGTCAAACCCGGCGAGGTTTCCGTAAATGTGGACCAGATCGCCAGGCCCGGCGCAGTGGTGAGCGGCAAAGTGACTTTCAGTGACGGGCAAAAAGCGGAATGGTATCTTGACCAAACGGGACGCCTTGGCGTCATCCCGGGCCAGCAGGGTTATAAACCCTCCGCCGCTGACGTGCAGGAGTTTCAAATGTCTTTGCAGGAGCATTTGCAACGCATGGGCCTTTAAGTTTTGCTCTTGTCTCGTAAACGGTCTTTTTTGTTACTTTTCTGCGAACATTGGGCCGCCCTCGTTGTCTCACCATGAATGCTGTCTTATGATAGACACCTTATGGAATACTGGTCGCATATCGCGCTAAATAGCCTTTTTGTCCTGGTGGACGCGATATGGTGGATAGCCGCGTTGCGCCTGACGAATAAGAAAGTCTTGCGTATTATCATAAACATTTTTATGGCAGCGCAATTGGGCGCCGCCATTTTGGTCGCCGCAAATGTGGATTTGTCGCTTTACTTTCCCACTGCCGCGCTGACCGCCGTCGCCGTCTGGCACCTTTTCGGCACGGCCGCGCTCGCCGCCCTGGGTATTATTTATGTCTTTTTCCGAATGATTCGCCGCCATCAGCCGGCGACGACCATTCAAAAGTCCTCCCCCATCACGCCGCCCGTCGAAAATTCAATCTCGCGCCGCAACTTTATCGGCGCCTGCGCGGCCATCGTTCCGCCGCTATGCACGTTCAGCATTACAGGCGTCGCCCTGGGCCAGCTTGACGAATTTCGTCTCCGCCGCTATTCACTGTCGCTCCCGTCGCTGCCAAAGTGCCTGGACGGGTTAACGATTGCCCACGTGAGCGATATTCACGTGGGACAATGGACGCATGGGCCGATCCTGAAGAAAATTGTCGACAGCACAAACGCCCTTCACGCTGAGCTGGTGGTAGTCACCGGTGACCTCATCAATTACGAGTTAAGCGATTTGTCTGGATCCATTGACCTTCTAAAACAAATGCACGGGCGTTACGGCCTTTTCATGGTTGAGGGCAACCATGACTTAATTGAGAATGGGCCGGAATTTGAACAACGAGTCAAACGCTCCGGGTTGTCGCTTTTAGTGGATGAATCCACAGTTGCCATGGTCCGCGGCTATCCCGTTCAATTCCTGGGACTGCGCTGGATAGATAGCGTGGGATCTCCCGATGACCGCATCATTTCCCGTCATGTGCGCGAACTGGTCAAACAGCGCCGCCCGGATGCTTTTCCAATCTTTCTGGCGCATCATCCGCACGCCTTCGACCCGGCCGTTGAAAATGGGTTGCCGTTGACGTTGACCGGGCACACGCATGGAGGCCAGTTTATGTTGGACCGCAATACCGGTCTCGGGCCGGCGCTGTTCCGCTATTGGTCCGGATTTTATAAGCGAGGTGATAGCCAACTGATTGTGTCCAACGGCGTGGGAATATGTTTCCGTTGCGAATTAACGCCCCTGCGGAGCTGGTGCATATCACCTTGCGTTGCGCGTAAGTTGGATCATTCCTCGATGCCGCACGGCTCGCACGAAGTTTCAGATGCGGCGGCTTCGCCAAAACGTTTTAGGAATACCATCAGGATGCCGACGTCCGCCGGCGATACTCCGGAAATCCTCGCCGCCTGGCCAATCGTAGCCGGGCGAATCTTTGCCAACTTTTGCCGCGCTTCCAGACGCAGCCCCGGGACTGTTGAGAAGTCAAACGCACCCGGTATCTGCTTGTCCTCAAGCTTTTTGAATTTTTCAATTTCCAGTTCCTGCCGCTCCACGTAGCCGGCGTATTTGATGGCGATCTCGACTTGCTCGATGATTTCCTGAGACAGCGATTGGTCACGCCCGGGCAAATCGTCGTAAGCGGTTTCCGGGCGAGACAGGATTTTGGCCAATGAATCAGAAACATAATAATTAGTATTCAATCTTCTAATCTCATAATCGATGGCGCGTTTTTTGGCCTCGAGCTTCCGATAGTTGCGTTCGGGTAAAAGGCCGATCTCATATCCGATTTCCGAAAGCCGCAGGTCTGCATTGTCCTGGCGCAACAGCAACCGGTATTCAGCCCGCGAAGTGAACATTCGATACGGTTCGGTTGTGCCTTTTGTGACTAGGTCGTCAATCAACACGCCAATGTATGCTTGATCACGCCGGAGAACAATTGGCTCCAAATTTTGGGTTCGCCGGGCGGCGTTGATTCCTGCCATGATTCCTTGAGCGCCCGCTTCTTCGTATCCGGAAGTTCCGTTTATCTGCCCCGCGAGGTATAAGTTTCGGCAAGCTTTTGCCTCGAGCGACGGAAACAATTGGGTTGGATAGGCAAAGTCATATTCGACCGCATAAGCGGGGCGCAGGATTTCGGCATTCTCACAACCTTTAATCGTTCGGATCAATTGGAATTGCACTTCAAATGGCAGGCTCGTCGAAAACCCGTTCACGTAGATTTCATCGGTCTCAATTCCCTCCGGCTCGAGAAAAATCTGGTGTCGCTCCTTGTCCGGAAACTTCACTATCTTATCCTCGATGGACGGACAATAGCGTGGTCCAACGCCTTCGATCTTGCCCGAATACAAGGGAGACTTGTGCAGATTGTCTCGAATTACTTTGGCGGTCTTCTCGTTTGTGAACGTAATGTGACATGGTAGTTGGCCGTTAAGCTTTGCAAGAACCGAACCCGGCGGATACTTCGTATGGATGAGTGTTCCTCGAAAACGACAGTCAGATTGTTCCACGTGGAACAATTCGTCCTTCCAGTAAGTGAAGTATTGAACCGGCTCATCTCCTGGCTGCACCTCAGTCATGGAAAAGTCTATCGAACGACGCAGTAAGCGCGGCGGTGTTCCAGTCTTTAGCCTGGCCAGCTCCAACCCAATCTCTTTGAGGGAGCCAGACAGACTCTGCGCTGCAACGTCGCCCGCCCGCCCGCCCGATTGCTGGTTGAACCCAATGTGCATCAAACCCCGCAAGAAAGTGCCGGTGGTAATGACGACCGTCCCGCCATGGTATTGAACTTCGAGGGTGGTTTCGACTCCGTAAGCCACCCCATCCTTGTGCAGGATTTTAGCGGTCTGGCCTTGTTTGACATCCAGGTTCGACGTTGTTTCACAAACCCACTTTAGCCGGAATTGGTAATGCTTTTTATCGCATTGGGCTCGCGGTGCCCATACCGCTGGTCCTTTCTTGGTGTTCAGCATTCGGAACTGCAGTCCAGTCATGTCCGTCGCCTTGCCCATCTCCCCGCCCAACGCATCAATCTCCCGCGCCAAGTGACCTTTCGCAAGTCCGCCGATCGCAGGGTTACAGGACATCTGCCCGATCGAGTCCACGTTCATCGTCAGCAACAAAGTTTCGCAACCCATACGCGCCGAAGCCAAAGCGGCTTCGATGCCCGCATGGCCCGCGCCAATGACAATCACATCGTAGTTTTTAGGATAGATGAACATGTGGGATTCCGGAACCATCGCGCAACGATGACCGCAAACAAAGGCCAAACTCCTCGATATCTCCAGCCAGCCCCAAGAATTCCCCGAAGATCCGGCCAAAACGCAAAGAAAACCATTCGCTGCACACAGATAACGTTAAATGTAGCTTAAATACCCGAATAAACCAGCACAACATTGCATACGTTAACGTTATCCTACATATAATATGATCATGGCATGATGAAAACGCGATCTTTCCGTTCGAACAGCTCAACTTTGAGGCCGGAACGGTTGCAATAAGTGCGAACGGAATTTGTTCGCTCGATTCTGTAACATGCATGACTTCTACTCAGGAGAAACAGAATAGGCGTCTTTTTAGAAATCGCAATCCTCGAATCACGAATTCACGATTTGATTTCGACACTGACAGGAAGCAGCATTGTTATGGAAGATAATGATACGCGGGGTTTTAATTCTCGTGCTCGTTGTCATTGTCGTTCCGGCCATTGCTTAGGC
>Ga0210401_10007127_pt1 | contig 11268 bp, 9 predicted proteins | sample IncBWH32MmetaG_FD_150866 | JGI IMG/M metagenome (GOLD analysis project Ga0210401, IMG submission 150866) | Forest soil microbial communities from Barre Woods Harvard Forest LTER site, Petersham, Massachusetts, United States - Inc-BW-H-32-M | ecosystem: Environmental > Terrestrial > Soil >... | reverse complement strand
GAAACTACAGCGGTGGAGTTGGCGTGCAGGCCTACGATGATTTTGGCCGCCGAAAGCCCGGCGCTCGCGAGCATGCTGGTAACGGCGAGCGCTCGGCTGGCGCGCTCCGGATTCACCGCCGCCTCTTATTGGTTTTCACCAGCTCGTAGCTCCCGCGTATGAGTTCGCCAATCTCTTTCCAATTTAATTTCGTTCTGGCGCGGAGCGAGACCCAGCCGTGCTGGCCGACGTAGGGCGTGCGGTAGAAGCGGGAGTCCTCGAGAAAAACGGGCTGCATATTCTTGCCGACTTTGACGCAGATCGACAATTCACCCTTGTAAGTCTCGAGCACCGTAAACGTCTTGGTCCCCACTTGGAAAGTCGGATGACCGAAAGTCGTCGTTTCACTCGTTTTCGGGAGGGCCAGGCAAATCTCGCGCAACTTCACCAGGATTGTTTTTTCGTCCATCGGCAATCAATACCAGCGTACTAAGGAGCGGGCGGCGGCGCACGCTCAATGTAGGATGCCATAGAACTTGTCAGCGCCAGTATTGATTCTGAACGGCTTTCCATTGCGCTTGCCAGAATTGGTGACTATTCGTGTCACCATTCTTGGCAAGATCCTACTCTTTTGTCACTGTTGTTGGCATAATCCAACTCGAGGGCGCTGGGCCGCCCACATTCCCCTTCGTAACCGGAGTGGCTCGTCGCGCAATTCGTTTCTGTTCAGCCGTTCAACTTTCCTCATATCCCGTACGCATATACGGCAACTCCGGCGAGCACGTTGCGTAAGCGTCGGGTCTGTTAGTTTAGCTAAATCGGTACGGGATTTGCGCGCAAGGCAAAGAGCCATGAACCCGCGATACTCAGTGCCACACCCAAATCCCAAACACAAACTGGTTTGAACCGGTTGGTTCCCCGGTCTGACGACTGAATTTGGCGGACCCACCGAATACACCGGAGTACACGTACCCAATGTAGGGAGCGAACTTGCGTGAAAACTGATAGCCGAGTCTCACCCCACCGTCGAGGTCTGACAGCCCGGTTCCAATCCCCCGTGCCGGATCTGCCTGACTATAGAAATTCATTTCGATTTGAGGTTGCAATATCAAGCGTTGAGTGAGGTACAAATTGTATAAGCCTTGGAGTCTTCCCGCCACGTGGCCTCCATCGCGAATATAAAGTGTTGGCTCCAAATCGAAGAAGTACGGAGCGAGTCCTTGCACACCGATCGCGGCCCATGTCCTAGTTGGACCGGAATCGCCGTCGACCCGCAGACCCGCCTGCCAGTCAAGGTAACGCGTGTGTGGAATCGGCCTGTCGTACAGAATCTCGTGGTCTCCATCGCTGGCAATCCCGTTTGTCACCGTTCCTTCGGATTTGATCCACAACTTGTTGAAGTCTGTTCCAATCCAGCCTTGGCCATCCCATCGAAAGCTGTTCGTCGGCCCATTCGTTCTGCCTTCCAGTTGCTCGAACATTATAAAATTGAGAACCTGGTTATCTTTCACTGGCTCGGGCCAATTCGATGTCGGGGGTGGCGCGTCGACCGGAGTCGCCGGAGCCTGTGCGCAAACCGGCATTGCTCCGAAGCCCGCCGCCAAAGCTCCCGCGAAGGCAAGCTCGAGAGCGAGGCGCGACATCACGACACCACTACGGCACGAAACATTCCCGCTTCCATGTGGTAGAGCAAATGACAGTGGAAAGCCCAGCGCCCGGATGTGTCTGCGCTGACGAGATAACTCACCCGCTCGGCAGGCTTCACGATGACGGTGTGCTTATATGGAGAGAACTCACCGCTGCCATTTTCCAACTCGCTCCAAAGTCCGTGCAGATGAATCGGATGCTCCATCATCGTGTCGTTGATAAGAACGAACCGCACCCGCTCGCCGAGTTTCAGATGGATTGGCTCAGCCTCTGAAAACTTATACGCGTCGAACCCCCAGATGAATCGCTCCATATTGCCGGTGAGGTGAAGAATGATTTCGCGAGTCGGCGGTCGCCCGTCCACGCCTTTGTAGAGTGCGCGGAGGTCGGCATACGTCAGCACGCGGCGGCCATTTCCATTCAGCCCATCTCCCGGATCGTTCAGCCTTGGGGACGTGTTCATAGCAACACTGGCCCCTTCAGGGCCAATGTGCAAAGGCACCTCTCCTTGCATCGTCTGGGCCGGGGGAGACGCCATCCGAGAAGGCGGCGGTATCAGGCGCGTCGTGTGTGGCCCAGGCTGCGGAAACGGACTCTTGCCCGCCGATTGGTCGTTCAGTGGACCTCTGGGCTCGTCCACGTGCGCGTGACTCATTGTGGACATGCCACTATCCTTCGTCCCGCCCGTGTTCATATCCTTCATTCCGGGCATTTGATCAGAAGACATGCCGGCCCTCTTCATGGCCTTCATGTGAGCCATCCCGCCCATCCCCATATCAATCATCGTGCGCTGGGGGTATGGATCCATGGGCGGGATCTCTGCCGTCATGCCCATCCGCTGAGCCAGGGTACCGCGTGCATAACTACCCCGCGATTCCGGCTGCGCAAAGATCGTGTACGCCGTCTCTTCGTGCGGTTGAACGATGACATCGTAGGTCTCGGCGACGCCGAGTCGGATCTCATCCACCGTCACTGGCTGTACATAATTTCCGTCCGCCTGCACGACGGTCATAGGCAGACCGGGAATCCGGACGTCAAAGAGAGTCATGGCAGACCCGTTGATGAGACGAAGTCGAACACGCTCGCCCGGGTTGAATAATGCAGTCCAATTTGCGTCAGCCGGATTGCCGTTCATCAAGTAAGTGTAGGTGGCGTTGGTTACATCGGCGATGTCGCGCGGGCTCATGTTCATGCGTCCCCATGTCAGCCGATCCGCCACCGTGGAGCGCAACCCCTGACTTTTTGCGTCGTCGATAAACGTGCCGGCCGTACGCTTGTGGTAGTTGTAATAATCGCTTTGCTTCTTGAGGTTGTTGTAGATCGTATTGGGGTTCGTATCCGACCAGTCGGTCAGCAGCACGATGTAGTCGCGGTCGTATGCGATGGGATCTTTGTCCCGCGGCTCAATTATAAGAGCGCCGCTCAAACCTACCTGCTCCTGAAAGCCGCTGTGACTGTGGTACCAATACGTGCCGTTCTGCTGCACCGGAAACCGGTAAACGAATGTTTTTCCCGGTGGGATTCCAGCAAAACTCAACCCGGGCACGCCATCCATCAACGCAGGAACGCGAATACCATGCCAATGAATCGATGTGCCGTCCGAAAGGCGATTTGTCACGGCGATTGTCACTATCTCTCCCTCGCGCCATTTCAGTGTCGGACCCGGTAAACATCCATTTACTGCGATCACCTTCACGCGCCGCCCTGTGAAATTGCCTTGATGAGCCTCGATCGTCAAATCGAATTGATTGCCCGTCAGCACAGAAGGCGAGTGGGCAATCGTCTCGGCGCCGGCCTGGTTCAAGCTTTCTTCAACCAAGGCGCCCAAGCCTGCTAGTGCAACGCCTTGGACAAAGCGGCGCCGAGTCGGGGTCGAACTACTTCGCTCTTGATAAAACATCAGCACATCCGAGTGAAACCTCGGTTCTCGGTCGAACAACGTAAGATACTCGGAGATCCCTATGGCGTCTCAACATGTTTTGTACTGTCGTGCACGTAGCAATCGAATCGCGGCATGGTTCTTTGTGCGACAGTTAGCTCGCGCGCCCTGCCGTAAGGAGCAGTTGGGCTACTCGAGAGCACGTGGATAGCCAGAATCGTGTTGCACGTTGCATTCGGCCCTCGCGCGACCGGTTCAGGATTTGCGTGATCGCGACCACTCTCAGCTCATGAGGCTAGTACGACGTCTTCGTGCCTTCGCGGTAACGCACTCTGCGGAAATCATAGGACTAGTTTGACGACGGACTTCAGGAGGTGCATAGGCAGGCGGACTCCCAGCCTGTGCGAACCGATATACAAACCGGGCGTGGTGAGCAACGGCGGGTGAAACCTTCGGAGAGAATAGACAACCAGGACAATGCATCGACAGTGTGTCGGCCACGCGACAGAGATCGAACGACATTGCCTGCGCACTCGACGGGCTCGAATCGTTTAGGAGATCATGCGCTCTCCGCACTGCTGAGCGGCCTTTGAAAAGCCATTCGGTACCGAATCGGCTCTATCGTTCATCGCCGACGCCCCGGCGTCCGCCGCCCAGCGGGCTTTGTTCTGGCCGGCGATCCGGAAGTAATCCACTTTGACGGTTTGTCGAACAAGCCAAGCTGGCACCCGCTGCCCGACGACGATCCGGAGCAGGTGATAGCGCGCATCTCGTTCAGAGCGCGCGTGGCCCGCCTTACCGAGGATCTTGCCACTTTTCGTGACAAGTTTAGTCACTTTCTGTGGCACGAATTGTCAACTATTCTGTCAACCTACACTCAAAGATATTTTTCGCGCAAAATCCCCAGGTGGTGCAGCTCATGCCCGGCGACGACGTACCCCAGCGCGCGAACCGTGATTGATGCATTGTTGGCAACCCCGAAACGCTGCTCCGCCTCGGGCTTCAAACCGCGAAAGAACAAGATCGTCGAGCGGCGGACATGCTCGAATTCAGCCACCAGCTCGCTCCACGGCCGGTCGTCAAAGTTGGCCTCGTTGACGTAAGGATCCTGGTCGAAGCCCGACAGAGGCGTATGGTCGTTGCGGGCGAATCGCAAAGCCCTGTAGATGAAAATCCGCTCGCTATCGATCAGGTGGCCGAGGAGTTCCTTGATGCTCCACTTGCCGGACTCGTAGCGATGGAGCGACTTCGCCTCAGAGATTCGGCCCAGCGTGGCTAACGAATCCGTTAGCTGATGATCCAAAATCTCGGTAAGATCATTGCCCTCGACGAGCGAGATGTATTTTTGATAGTAAGGTTGATATTCGGTTATCTCAGGCGGGCGCATCAATACCAATGTGGCACAGGTTTCTGTATCCGTGTTGTTTCACGATATAACCGCAAGCTTCGGATAGCTTGCCGCGCCTGCGACCTCCTACACTGATGAGGTGGCCAACCTTAACAGGGCATTTCGCGACAGCCTCGACGCAGCGTTTCAACATTCAGTTGATCATCTGGAAGGACTCGATCGCCGTTCGGTGGCAGCTACGGCGAACCTCGAGACGCTGCGCAATCGGCTCGGCAAGCCACTGGCCGACGATGGCCTTGAGCCGCAGCAAGTGATAACAGAATTGGTGGACGACGTCGCTGGTGGGATCATCGGCTCGGCCGGCGGACGCTATTTCGCGGGCGTGGTGGGTGGATCGCTACCTGCGGCATTGGCGGCCGACTGGCTGGCTGCTGCGTGGGATCAGAACGCGGTGCTCTACGCAACTGGTCCGGCGGCAGCCATCGTGGAGGAGACTGCGGGAGCGTGGCTCAAAGATATCTTTGGGCTCCCGGCGGGGGCCGGTTTCGCCTTGGTGACCGGATGCCAGATGGCGCATGCGACCTGTCTCGCCGCGGCACGACACGCGATCCTCGTGAAACGCGGATGGGACGTGGAGCAGCGCGGCCTGTACGGCGCGTCGCCGATTCGTATTTTATCGGGCCAGGATCGGCATGGGTCGACTGCGCGCGCGATTCGTCTATTGGGACTCGGCCTCGAACAAATCGTCGACTTGCCAACCGATGCCGAGGGGCGTCTGCATGTTGGCTGTCTGGAAGAAGCGCTCGCGTCCGATCCTAATGCGCCCACCATCGTCCTGACGCAAGCCGGTGAAATCAACACTGGCGCATTCGATCAGTTCGAGATCATCGTTCCGATCGCTCACCGTTACGGCGCGTGGCTTCACGTGGATGGCGCGATCGGTCTGTGGGCGGCGGCGAGTCGGCGTTTGGCGCATCTGGTACGCGGTGTCGGGCAAGCCGACTCCTGGGCGACCGATGGTCACAAGTGGTTGAATGTCCCTTATGACTGTGGCTATGCGTTCGTTGTCGATGCCGAGGCGCAGCGCGCTTCGATGGCGCATCGCGCGCCTTATCTCAGGCATGCTGCCAATGCGCGCGATCAGATGGACTGCACCCCGGAATGGTCGCGCCGCGCGCGGGCGTTTCCTACTTACGCGGCGCTTCGCCAGTTGGGTCGCAAAGGGCTAGCTGGGTTGGTCGAGCGTTGTTCGAGGCACGCGCATTCGCTGGTCACGCGAATCGGTCGCCTGCCGGGAGCCGAGATGCTATGGGAGCCGATTATTAATCAAGGCCTGGTGCTCTTTCTCGACACAAAGCCGGGCGCCACGGATCCTGATCATGATCGCCGGACCGAAGAGGTGATCGAAGGGATTTGCGCCACCGGCGAAGCTGTTTTCGGAGGAACCACTTGGCGTGGAAAGCGGGCGATGCGCGTAAGCGTATGCAACTGGCAGATCTCGGACGAAGATGTCGAGCGCGTGGTTAAAGCCGTCGCGGAAGTAATGGGTGTGAGCGCAATCAGTCCGAAGATGTCAAACTAAGTCGGATGCGTTTCCTGGAATCTCTGATCCAAGATCTGCGTTACGCCGTGCGTGGGTTCGCTCGCAATCCGATGTTCACGCTGACCGCCGTCTTCGCGGCCGCGCTAGGCATCGGGGCCACGACAGCAGTCTTCAGCGTGGTGGATCGCATCCTTTTTCGCAGCCTGCCTTACCCCAACGAAGATCGCCTGGTATCGGTCGGCATGCTGACGCCACTCGACACCAGCGAATTCCTGTTCGCGGGTGCCTATCTCGATTGGCGAAGGAATCAGGCGCCCTTCGAATCCATCACTTCGTTCACGGCCGGAGTCGCCGATTGCGATCTCACGGAGAGCAATCCAGCCCGGCTCGGCTGCGCCAGTGTGGAATCGAATTTCCTTCCCACGCTCGGATTTTCGCCATTCCTGGGGAGAAATTTCGATGAGCAGGAAGATCGCCCAAACGGCCGGAAAGTCGCGCTCATCTCGTACGCATTGTGGCAAAGCCGTTTCGCTCGCGATCCGAACATCGCCGGTAAAATTATCTCTATCGATGCGCAACCGGTCAGCATCATCGGCGTGCTGCCTCGGGATTTTGAGATCCCGACCCTGGCACGCGCCGACCTGCTTGTGCCGCAAGCGCTGAACGAAGGAGATCGGCAAAGCACCCGGGCGCTGCGGCTATTTGCCCGGCTGAAGCCCGGTGTTACTATCGCGCAGGCGCAAGCCGCGATGCAGCCGCTTTTCGATCGCACACTCGAATCTGTGCCGCCGGCCTTCCGCAAAGAAGTTCACTTGTTGATTCGCTCTTTGCGCGATCGTCAGGCACAGGATGCGCGGCTTGCTTCCTGGATACTCTTATTCGCCGTGAGCGTAGTATTCCTGATTGCGTGCGCAAACATCGCCAATCTTCTGCTGGCGCGGTCCACCAGCCGCGGCAAAGAAATGGCCGTGCGAGCCGCGCTCGGCGCTGGCCGTGGACGTCTGATTCGCCAGACACTTACGGAGACTACGCTTTTAGCCCTGATGGGGGGCGCGGCCGGCTGCGCGCTGGCCTGGGGGATGCTGCGCCTTTTTATCGGCATCGCGCCCAGTGGGATTCCGCGTTTGGACCAGGCTGCTCTCGATGCGCGTGTGTTGCTGTTTACGCTGGCTGGCTCGCTGATCTCCGGATTGGTATTCGGTCTCGCGCCTGCAATCCACGCTCGTACCGCCGAATCGCTCGCCGGACCGCGGGCTACTGGCGTACGCCGTACATTGCTGCGCGAAATTCTGGTGGCCGCTCAGATCGCTGTCTCTGTGGTGCTGCTGACCGGCGCAGGCATGTTGCTCCGAAGTTTGTGGAATCTTCAGAACGTACCACTCGGTTTATCGGCCGAGCACGTTGTTACAGCCGACTTCATCCTGGGCAAGCAACGCTATTCCGAAGACGTCCAGCAGCTTCGGTTCTTCGATGATATCGAGTCGCGCCTTGGCGCCATTCCCGGCGTTACCTCATTTACGATCAGCGATTCTTTGCCTCCGTCTGGCGGCGTCCGTGCGAGGCCGTTCGCTGCGATTCAGGTGGAAGGCCGGCTGACATTTCAAGAGGGCACTGGCGGCATGGTGGTGTGGAGGTACGTGACGCCGGGTTATTTCAGCACGCTCGATGTGCATATCGCGCATGGACGCGGGTTTGAGGATCGCGATCGGGCGACAGTTGAGAACTCAATCGTTATAAGCGACTCGCTCGCTCGAAAGTTATTTCCGGCCGGCGACGCGCTCGGAAAGAGCCTCAAGATCGATGGTCAGACATCGGCGGTGATCGGCATCGCATCCGACGTCCGCAACAATGCTCCGGCAGGCGAGACGTCGCCAGAATACTATGTGCTTCGGAAACCCACGCTCGACGCAACCTTCCGTAATCAAATGCCGCCTAGTGGATGGAGACAGGTGAAGGTGGCGATACGGACTCCGATGAACCCCAACGCGATGGCCGTCTGGCTGAAGAAAGAGATCGCCGCTATCGACCCTGCGTTGCCTGTCACGATCTCGACCATGCGAGAGCGTGTGAGCCGGTTGAATGACCGGTCGCGCTTCAACGCCATCCTTCTGGCGCTCTTCGCCGCCATGGGTCTGGTTCTGGCAGCGATTGGGTTGTTTGGATTGATGTCATTTCTGGTCGGACAGAGAACGCGGGAAATCGGCGTACGTATGGCACTGGGGGCCACTCCACGGGCCATCACCAAGCTAATCCTTTCGCGCGCCGCGGTCTGGACTCTGGCCGGCGCGACAACCGGACTAATCGGCTCGTTATTCGCGACCCGCGCATTGCGTTCACTCCTGTTTGAAGTTCCCGCGCACGACCCCTGGACCTTAGCGGCGGTCTTGTCCGGCCTGCTGCTAGTGGCGATGCCGGCAGCCTGGATTCCCTCCCTCCGGGCGGCCCGCGTGGATCCAATGACGGCACTCCGTCAAGAATAACTTGACAGAGGCAACTATCTAGTTGACAATGTCAGCATGGCATCAGCGGCCCGCTCCCACGCCCGCGTTGCTTCCGTGCGCGGCTTCAATCGTTTTTACACCAAGCAGATCGGCCTGCTGCGTAATGGCTACCTGCAGAGCTCCTTCTCGCTCAGCCAAGTCCGGGTGTTATATGAGCTGGCCCATCGCAGCGGGCTGACAGCTACCGACTTATCCAAAGAACTGGACTTGGACACCGGCTATCTGAGCCGCATCCTGCTAGGATTTACCAAACGCGGCTTCCTGTTGCGAAAGGCCTCCGAGAGCGACGCGCGACAGACGCATTTGGCGCTATCCCAGAAGGGCAAGAAAGTGTTTGCGCTACTTGACTCGAAAACGCAAACTGAGATCGAGACCATGCTCTCGCGACTCGCGCCGGGAGAGCAGGCTACGCTGATCGACGCCATGAACACCATCGAACGGCTGCTGGGGGCGCGGCCTGAGCCCAAAACACCTTATCTTCTGCGGTCTCACCAGCCGGGCGATATGGGTTGGGTGATTCACCGGCACGGAGCGCTGTACGCGCAGGAATACGGATGGGATGAGCGATTCGAAGCGCTGGTAGCGGAGATCGCGGCCAAGTTCATCCAGAAGTTCGATCCCAAGCGCGAGCGCTGCTGGATCGCTGAAAAAGACGGCGGCATCGCCGGTTCCGTTTTCCTGGTCCGCGAATCCGAGAAAGTCGCGAGGCTGCGGTTATTGCTGGTGGAACCTTCGGCTCGTGGACTCGGCATCGGTAATCGCCTGGTGGACGAGTGCACCCGCTTTGCGCGACAGACCGGTTATAAGAAGATCACTTTGTGGACGCAATCGATCCTGCATGCTGCCCGTCACATTTACAGGCGGGCCGGCTATCGTCTGGTGAAGCAGGAGCGCCACCGGGAATTCGGTTACGACCTGGTCGGCGAGACCTGGGACCTGAACTTGTAATCGCCACGCATTGACACCGGGCAATATAATTGTGTGTGGCCCGGCGCGCGCTGATACGTTCTCGCTCCAACGCCAGACTTCTCGAACAAGCCGCAGCTTTTCTCTCTGAAAACTCCCGCAGCGAGATTCTGGTGCTGGCTCCCACTCGCGCTGCCGCCAACGAACTCGCGCTCTCCGCCTTCGAACGCGGCTGCCAGGGCATCCACGCGTTGACGATCACCCAACTTGGCGCCCAGCTCGCGGCCCGATCCTTGGCTCAAGCCAAACTTGCTCCCATCAGCCATCTCGGGGTGGAGGCGCTGGCGAACCGAATTGTCCACGCGGCCAAGCACGCGAACGAGCTGCATTATTTTGCGCCGGTCGCTCAGACGCCCGGATTTCCACGCGCCGCCGCCAGGACCATTGCGGAACTTCGTCTGGAACTCGTCGAGACGTCCGACCTCGCCGCCACTGGCCCACCCGGCTCTGATCTCGCGCGTTTGATGAAGCGCTACGAGCGCGAGCTGGAGCAAAGATCGCTGGCGGACCTTTCGATGCTCCTACGTTTTGCGGTCGAAGCAATCGCCGGAAAATCGCATCGGTTTGCCGGCCTTCCGCTGGTTCTTCTCGGTCTTGCAATCGAATCGCGGAGCCACGAAAAGCTCCTGGCGGCTCTGGCTGAGAAATCTCCGGACATTCTCGCGGCGGCCATTACAGACGACGATCGCGCGATTCCGGCTCTCCATCGCATCGTCGGCGTGACTGCCCAGGATATCGACGCATCGAAGCCGGGCGCGACACTCGATCGCGTCCGAACCTGGCTATTCTCGGCCGATCAGCCCCCTCAAGCGCCGCCCGATGCGGACCTGCTTTTCTCGGCCCCCGGCGAGAGTCTGGAGTGTGTGGAAATTTCCCGGCGAATCCGCAGGCTTGCCGAACAAGGCACTCCGTTCGACCGCATCGCCATCCTGCTTCGCAATGTTGAGCAGTACCAGCCCTTGGTGGAAGAGGCCTTGCGTCGGGCCGCGATTCCTGGGTATTTCAGCCGCGGCGCCGCGCGTCCCGATCCAGCGGGCCGGGCCTTCCTCGCGCTGCTCGCGTGCGCTGCCCGAAACTGCTCGGCCTCGGGTTTTGCGGAGTACCTGTCGTTGGGGCAGTTGCCGCCCGTCGACCAAAGTGGCGCGCCGGTGCAACGCCCTCCCCAATGGGTTCCACCCGACGACGATGTGCTCGCGAATTTCCAATCGGCTCCGCCTGGCTCCGAAGTTCGAGCGCGGGCCGTCGAAGCCCCGAGCATTGAAACAACTGAGACAAAAGCTGAGCCCGCTCTCGCCTTCCCCATCGGATGGGAAAAGCTATTGGTGGACGCGGCGGTGATCGGTGGACATGATCGCTGGGCTCGGCGGCTGCGCGGGCTTCGTGCCGAACTGTTGGCTCAGCTTCG
>Ga0210401_10007126_pt1 | contig 11270 bp, 4 predicted proteins | sample IncBWH32MmetaG_FD_150866 | JGI IMG/M metagenome (GOLD analysis project Ga0210401, IMG submission 150866) | Forest soil microbial communities from Barre Woods Harvard Forest LTER site, Petersham, Massachusetts, United States - Inc-BW-H-32-M | ecosystem: Environmental > Terrestrial > Soil >... | reverse complement strand
GGTCGGTTCGGGTCCGATACTACCGGCTGCGCCCCCCGGAACGGCTAGGATTCTTGGCGCCGGCCGACGTAGCTCAGTTGGTAGAGCGCTTGCATGGTAAGCAAGAGGTTCCCGGGTTCGAGCCCCGGCGTCGGCTTTGACCTGAGTACCGCTCCGGCACACGCTTTTGGGTGGTTGCCGCGTTCCGGAGCGGCGCGTCGCTGTGGTTGGCGCATCATCCGAGGCCGGCCTTGTCGAGCATCGCGATGAGCGTCGGACGGCGGCGGTGGTGCTCGCGGAGCTCCGCGAGGCGGTCCCCGCGCTTCGAAGTCGGGCCGCGAACCACTCGCTCTCGCCGGCCGCGTCGGCGGCACGGCGGGCGTGCTTGAGCCCGGGGATCGACCGGGCGTAGGAGCGGCGGCCGGTCTCGAGCATCAGCTCGTCCGCGACGAGCATGTACCAGGGCAGCGCCTGCTCCGGCCGCTGCGCCTCGCGCGCTTCGGCAAGGCGCAGACGCTGCGCCAGCCCTGGCTCCCAGCCGGGGGACTCGTGCGCGGCTCGCCACGCACCATCGACGTCGGGGACGCGGCCACCGTCCGCAGCTCCTCGACCACCGGCCCCGCCGCGCGCGCCCACTGCGAGCCCTCCCGGTACCCGAGGAACCGGCGCGTCCGCAGCTCACGATCGACCTCAGCCCGAAGCTCCGCCAGATCGCCAGCCTCGCGGGCCGCCGCCAGCCGCACATGCCTCTCGACATCGCCGTGACGATCGGCCGCGGACGCCACGATCTCCCGCAGCGCCTCGGGCGCAAGCTCGCGCACGACCTCCCCGAGATCCCTCTGCTTGGGCTTGGCCTTCCCGCCACCCCGCAATCCTCTCATCCCGGCCGTGGACACTGCGCTCAGCACGGGTACTATCTGACTGCTTCGCATCGCGAGCTTCGCGGCACCGCGCGCCGCCTTTGATCGCGTCCTCGTCGGGTGGGTCCGGCCCGCCCGGCAGGTCGGCAATGAGGTGTGCGTGTGGGTGAGCAGGGTAGCGGCGCTATGGCCCATCCACTCGGAGACTTGCATGATCGAGTGTGTGTGCCGATCAGGAAGGAATGGATGCCCCTGCTTACGCCTTCACGCATGGCGTGCGCCGGACGCGCTGCATGCTCCGTGTCTGGCGGAACGAGCGATGGAGGATCATGCGCCGCTGGAGCACCGGCTCCGCGCTCGCCGCATTCGGGCTGCTGGCCGCCGTGCTCGCGATCTCCGCGCTCTCGGGCGCCGGCGCCGAAGCGATCCCGCGCGAACCGCCGTTCGCTACGGGAGACGCGGTCGATATCGCCGGCATACTGGGCAAGAACCTGCTCGTGTTGGCGCTGCACGCGATGGCGTGTGTCGCCGGGTTCATCGCCGGCAGTTCGCTGCCGCTGCAGGCAGCCTCCCACCGCGGGCTCTCACGCTGGGTGCACGAGCACGGCGGACGCATCGCGATTGCATTCGTGGTGTGCGCCACTGCCTTCTCCCTCTCCGCCCAGGCCTACCTGCTCGGCGACCGGCTCGCCGCCTTCGCGCACTTTCTCGGCGTGCCCGCCGCGCTGCTGCTGCTCGCGGTTCTGCCCCACGCGCTGCCCGAGCTGATCGCGCTGTTCCTCCCGCTCGCTGCGTGGATTATGGCCAGCCGTCGCGGCGAGTGGGACCAGCTGCTCGCCGCGACGCTCGTGACGGTCGCCGTCGCGATCCCCATGCTCGTGGCGGCCGCGCTTGTGGAGGTCTACATCTCCCCCCATCTCTTCCACGCGCTCGCCGACGCCCACCTCTCAGCCACACCTCACCCGGCGGAATGAGCGCCGCCCACTGCTTCGCCGGACGCCCTGCACTGCGCATCGGGCAGAACGCACGCCAGCGCGTCGAGGAGCCTCGCGCTTACCTGCCGTTCGGCAGGCGCGGTTTGGGTGGGAGCGCCTTCCAGGCGCACGGCGACAATCCGGTAAACGTGTGATCCGCGCAGCAGGAAGACGTCAACCTGCTTGGCATGATCGGGATTGACCCAAGCCAGATTGCGCGCCTGCGATGGCGAGAGGGCCGGCCACAGAGCACCGTCACGATGACAGTCGGTGCTCGCCGCCTGCGCGAAGAACTCGCGTGCCTGACGCGATCCGCCGAAGACAAGAGCGTCGGCTGCCATGTCGTAGTCGCGCGTCCACCATCGCATCTCATAACCGGCCGGCCACAGCCCATCCGCCAAGCGCGTGGCGCGCAGCCGCTGCGGCAGTTCATCCGACCACATGTCTTCGGGAGTCACGATGCCGGCGGCGTACCGGCTGCCGGCGTAGCGCGCGAAGACCCTCAACAGCGCGGCGCGCAGCGCGAGCAGCTCTTCAACCCGGGCGCCGGCGGGCGCCGGCGGTCCGGGAGGAACGCACCACGTCGCGTCTTGCGCGTTGCCGCCGCCGGTCTCGGCCACGCTCAGGAGACTCGTCCTGGTGCCCAGCAACAGCGCGATCACTGCGGCTAGGCACGCCAGCAGCGTGGCCAGGCGGACTCGCTGCAGCGCCCACCACGCCATCGGCGGGGTCTCGCGATCATGCTCCACACCTCCACATCGAGCACGCAGCCCGCCCACTTGAGAGCTCCCGTAACACGACGCCGCCACAAGGTCGCCCTCTGTCCGCATCGAACAGCGGGTCGTGGTGGTCCTGGAAGATACACGTGACCGAGCCGATCGTGCGCTTCGCAGCAGTGCTACGAGAAGAGCTCCTGTCCAACGAACCCGCCGGGCTGCGCGCCGGGCGGGCACGCGAAGATCGCGCTGGACGTGTGCAGCGTGTGCTTGTTGAGGGCGTCGGAGGCCGCCAGTCGCCGCTGTATGGGAATGAACTGGCTGCTGGGGCTGCGCTGGAAAGCGATGAAGAATAGGCCCGCGTCGATCTGGCCGCTGCCCGGTTCCACGCTTTCGCTGTAGGAGTAGCCCCGTCTGAGGATGCGCTGCCCTTGGTTGGCGTGCGGCCCGGCGACACGGATGTGCGCGTCAGCTGGGATCACCAGTTCGCCGTTGGCAGCGGTAGCCTTCAGATCCACAGGGCTGTACTCACCCTCGCCGCCGAGCGGCGCGCCACTGAGCTTGTTGCGGCCGATCACGCGCTGCTGGTCTTCGAGCGTTGTTGCGTCCCACACGTCGAACAGGATCTTGATGCGCCGCGCGATCAGGTAGCTCCCGCCCGCCATCCACGCCGGCTCGTCGCCGTCTTGGACCCATACGAAGTCGTTCATGGCCTGCGTGTCCTCCGCGCGGATGTTGTCGGTGCCGTCCCTGAAGCCCATCAGGTTGCGCGGAGTCTGCTGGGTGCGAGTGGTAGACGACGTTCGGCCGAACCCGGCCTGTGTGTAGCGCAACGCCGCGGCACTTGCCGCCACGCGCGAGAGGACGTGGATCGCGTGGAAGGCGACCTGCGGATCGTTCGCACACGCTTGTACGCATAGATCGCCCCCGGAGCTTGATGGGTCGAGATCCTCGCCCTGAAACTGCGGAAGCGGCACGAGCTCAGACGGCCTCAAATGCGAAAGCCCAAAGCGGTCGGTACCAGCGGAACCAAACAGCGTCGGCCCCATGCCGATCGTGATCGTCAGCCGCGATGGACTCAAACCTACAGCCTCGCCCGTATCGACCGGTGGTTCGTTCTCCGTTTGCGCTACCGGCTCGTACACGCGACCAGCGGTCAGCCGTGCAGCTGCGGCACTCCACTGTTCAAGGACGCCCCGCAAGTCATCAGCCGCATCGCTCGTAACATCGAACGCAGCGAAGTGCAGGTAGTCTTGCGCCGGGGTAGCGATCCCGGCTTGGTGCGAGCCATAGAAGTCCTCTGTCGGGCCAGGCCCCGCTGCGGGAGCGGCCGCGCTACGCGCAGAACCGCGCAGAACATGATCCAACCCTGCACCTACACCCAGGAGCGCGGCGCTGGAAATCACTCCTCTGCGCGTGAAACCCTTTCGTGCACCACGATCTTCTCCATCCATCATAGACTTCCGAAATGTTGCTTCACCGCGATGCACGTTCCGCAATGTGCCCTGCGATCAAACACACAATCAGCAAAACAAGACTCGGCACTAACCCAAATTGACGGTCTACCAAGTGGACGACGCCCACCGTCACCCACGCCGCCGCTTGCCATCTCCAACCTGTCCAGCGCAGCATAGGCGTGGCCTACGAAGACGTCTGCCGCCGCAAGTCGATGGTGTTGGTCGTGGCGCGACTATATAGTAGTCGGAGCACTTGCTTCTCCGTGCGAGCCGGAATGGGATGGCCGAAGCCGATAGCTTCAAGTCCAATTTCGATTGGGCCAGTAGTGAATCCAAAAATATCGCGGTAGATATGAGCGCGCACTGCACCGGTACGGAGCAACCGCGTTTCGTTGATCTTCGTTAGAAAACTATGGCTAACCCGGGGTAATGGGTTAGGAAAAATCGTGAGGGTAAATGGCCCAATTTGTCCCCGCCCGTTGCGTTCCCGATTGATCTTTTTATGGACCGCCTCTAAAAATCGTACGAGGCACGCTCTACCGTGAGCACTATGGGATCTAGCATTGTTGAGAGCTACCATGGCTGGCGTCGGCCATACTTCGACGGTAGATTTTATGATCTTGCCGTAAAAGCCCCTCCCGGCGGAGAATTCGGGCGAGGAGATCATTGCGATCCGGCGGGCAGGGCTGACGCTACCAAGGCAGCGACTGTATTCGAGGCTGTATCGTCCCGGCTTAGGTTCTTCCCCTTCATTTCCGATGCTGGTGAACCCGGGTAGATCGCTGGCGCGTAGATTCACGGCGTGCGCATACGCGATGGCTTGGACCGGTGTGGGTCGGGCTGGGCTGACCACCGAGGCGACGGCCCCGCCGCATCCAGCCAGCAACCCAGCGGCCAGCAGAAGGACACTCCGTACTGCTCCGGGTCGAGGCCCACCACTGGTCATGCGGTCATTATCGGCATAGGGCCACGCCCGCTAAAGGCCGCACAGGCGGCGTCCCCAAAACCAACCCTCTGCACCCTTCTGGTGGTAGGTTTGCGGAATGCATCTGCGTCGGCCTGGGGAAGACCCCTGATCCTACCCTAGCCCGGGGCCCTTGCCGCCGCCGCCGCCGCCGCCACCACCACCGCCGCCGCCGCCGCCGCCACCACCACCACCACCGCCGCCACCGCCGCCGCCGCCACCACCACCACCACCGTGACTACCGTGACCGCCGTGACTTGGTGGTGTAGGTGGCGGTGGTGGCGGGGGCGGCGGTTTACCATGTTCTTCATGGATAATTTTTTCGCAAATCCCTTGCTCCAGCTGGCCCGCTACGACTTTCGTCACATAACCACCGGGATTCGGTACGAAGATCGTTCCGACTTCGCAGACCGCATGTTCCGCCGCTTCGATGACACTCTGGGGCACTTCCGCTGGCCCGCATGACGGTTGTTGATAACTAGTTTCGTTATAAACTTCGTCTTCTCTTTGGCAATTCCCCTTCGGAGCTGTTTCGCCAGAATTGTATTCAGTGCCCAACGGATCAGTCGCGTTCAATGGGTTATCACCTGTATATGCATACAGATTGGGGCCCTGGACCTGGCCAACTGGATCCTGGCTGGTGAAGTGCTCAGATGCGGGACTGTAATAACGAGCGCGGTCGTAGTAGAGCCCGTCTCCATCGTTTTCTTGCCCGGCGTATTGCATAGTGTTTTCGCTTGCGGTACCTGCTTTGGTGGTAACGCCGAACGGATCATAAGTGTAGGTAGTTTCTACACTTCCGCTGCTGTTGGCTAGAGCTATCGTGCTGCCGAGCTGATCGGTGAGCAGGTTTTCGGTGCCTTTGCTCGTGCTTCGGGTGAAGGCGTTACTTGGCAGTAGCCCTGTCAGCATGTTGGCCGTGACTTTGCCTCCTTGGATTTCCTGGATGACGTTCGGACCGTCGCTGAGCAGTTCGGTCGTGGTGCCGTTTAGCGTGCGACTGACTCGCTGTCCAAACGGGCTGTAGCTGAAGCTCGCTTTTGTGCCTCCGCTGATGCTTGTTAGCTGTCCGCGCGCGTTCCACGTATATTCGTTGGTGCCGTCGGACGTAAGGTGGCCGGCGGCGTCATAGCTGAATTTTTTGCTGCCGCGTTCCGTCTGCTCGTTGTCAGCGTTGTATTTGGCAGAACTGAAGGCTTCGGGCAAGCCAGTGCGGGCATAGCTGCCCCACATCGCTTCCTTGCGACCATCGAGGTCGTAGCTGTAGTCCAGTTCCCCGAGTGTGGTTGTGCCTTTCTTGTAGGCGATAGAGGTCAGCTCGTTGGCTTCGTCGTAGCCGTCCTGCTCTTCGATCCCGTCGGGGAGTGTGGTGTTGGTTGGCAGGTTTGCTTCGTTATAGGAAAAGGTGACTGCTTGTGTACCGCGTTTGATTTCTTTGACGCGGTTTGCTTCGTCATAGGTATATTTGACCGCTTCTTGGCCCGGGGCGGTCATGCTGGTTCGCCTGTTCGCTTCGTCGTATTCGTATTTGATCGTGCCCTGCGGCGTCGCGAGCGAGGTGACCCTGTTTAGTTCGTCGTATTCGGGCGTGTAGGTGCCGGTTGCGCTGTCGACGACCTTGGTAAGACGGTTGCCGTTGTCGTATTCGTATTTGATTGTGCTTTCGGCGGTTTCACCGGAGACACCGTACTTCGCTTCAGTGAGGCGGTCCAGCGCGTCGTAGGTGAACTTGTTGACCTTGCCGCGCCGGTCGGTGAGTTCGACGAGGTTCCCTTCCGCGTCGTAGACTGCCGTGGTTTTCTTTTCGAGCGGGTCGGTTTCGCTTTCCAGCAGGTCCATTTTGGTATAGGCGTACGTGGTCTTATGTTTCAGCGGATCGGTGAGCGCGGCGAGATTGCCGTCTCCGTCGTATTCGTAGGATGTTTCGTCGCTCGCGGGATCGACAGTCTTGGTCGGTTGGTTGTCGTTGTTGTATTCGTAGGTGGTCCGCTGGCCGCCTGGCGCTGTGGTCGATAGGATTTGTCCTGCTGCGTCCACGAACTGCTTGGTTGTGCGGCCCAGCGGGTCGGTCACGCTTGCGGGCACGCCGTGTTCGTAGGTGATCGTTGTTTTGTGGCCGAGCGGATCCTTGATGACAGTCGGCTGGCCTTCGTTGTTGTATTCATAGCTGGTGGCGTGCCCGAGTGCATCCTTCTTGGTGACCAGCTCGCCGAGGCTGTTGTATTCGTAGCTGGTGGCGTGCCCGAGGGGGTCGGTTTCCTTGCTCAGCTCGTCGGTCTGGGGTTCGTAGCTGTATTTGTAGGTCTGTGCAGAGGAGGTACCCGCGAGATGGGTCACTGCGGTCACGTTGCCATAGCTGTCGTATTCGTAAGTCGTCTTGCGGGATCGCGCATCGGTGCTCGAGAGCAGGAACCCGGTGTTGGCCTGGCGTTCGAAGGTTCTCTTCTGTTCGATCGATGTGCCGAGCGCCTGGGTTTCGCTAGTCGGGTAGCCTTCAGTGTTGAACGTTATCTTGCGTTTGGTTTCGCGTGGTTCGGTGACAGTTGCACTTTCGACGTTGCCTTCGGTGTTGGTGGTGTAGCTGAATTCGAACACGCCGCCACTCGCCATTTTCTGCTTTGAGATCCGGCCATGGGATTCGTATTCGTTTTCAATGTACTTGTTCCCACGCGGATCGGTGATCGACGTCATCTCACCAGAGGAGTTGTATTCGTATTTGGTTGTGCGTTCCGCCGGATCCGTCGCTGATTCCAGCAGCCCTTCTTTGTTGTACGCGTATTTGAGGGTGCGGCCAGCATCGTCTTTGATTTCGGTGATGTCATTCGAACTGTTGTAGGTGAATTTCACCCACCGACCGTGCGGCGATGTGATCATCGTGATGTTGCCCTTCTGGCCTTCCGAATGGTAGAGGGTCAGCTGCTGCCCCTGCCGGTTGCGGATTGCCTGCAGCGGCGCGAGCTCACCAAACACGTACGTCGTGCCGTTCGTCAAAGTGAGATCCCAGCCCGGCACGGATTCATTCCACCTGATCGTCGACCTGTAGAAGGCAGTGGGCGTGTTCGTCGCTTCGTATACGGCTTCTTTATAGCCCACGCCGGGGGAGGTGCGCTTGTAGAGGATGGTGCCACCCGTCGGCAGGACGAGGTCGGCTTCCTGGTAGTTGTCTTCGGACCAGAGCCGCATGTCATACAGGCTCTCAGTTCCCACACCGAAGCCGTAGGAGTTCGAGTCGCCGGGGCGGTAGGTCCGTTCGATCACGATCGGGATCGTGTCGGGGATCATGAGGTCGGGTCGGTGGTAGTCAAACAGACCCGTACCGAGGTCGACGGGATCGCCGCCTGGGCTGCCTCCCCCCGGCTTGGGGCTCGGGTGCGGTGGTTTCGGTTTTTCGTTTACCATCGCCCCGGTGAATTCCCAGACCCGTACGCCCGGGTCGGGGACCACCTGCTTGCCGTTTGGTGTGACCGTACCTTCTCCGTAGACGTACCAGCCACGGCCATCCGGATCGTAGTTCCAGAACGGGACACGTGTCCCAGGACGCAGGTGCCCGTAGTTGGGGTAGATGATCTGCGCGCCCTTGCTCAGATACGCCCGGCCGGGCTGCACCGTGAAGTACAACGGGACCTGGTCAAACCACGGCAGCGGAAACGGCGGTCGATCCACGGGAACTGCTGTGATGTTCAGCTCATGCACAATACGCCCGTTAGCGCCCCATATTACGGTCCCCGCCGGCAGCACCACTTCAAGGCCAGGGATCCGTGGCGTTGTGATGCGCGTCTCGCTCTTGGTCGGCGAGGACACCCTGTGATCGCCGGCCGGGTCGAGCGGGGTCATCCAGATCGGCGCTTCAAGCTTCGTGTCCTCGTGAGCCGCGAGCTGCACGCCGATCGCGAACGTGCCATAGCGCTGTCCGGCGATAGTGCCGCCATCGACCACCAGCACCTGATGGCCCGCCGGCAGCCCGCTGAGCACGAACTGGCCGTTGGCGTCCGTCGACGCCGTGGCGGCTGTGCCCTGAACCGTGACGTGCAGTCCGACCAGCGGCAGACCGTTGAGCTTCAGAGCCTGCCCGGACAGCGCCGTAGTTGCGCTTGCCGCTGGTGCGGCCGGCGTCAAGTCGGCCCACGGACTCGGTGACTGTCCCGTGCTCCATCCGTCACCAGTTCTCGGATACCACACGTCCGACATCGCTGGATGAAATGACCGAAGTTGCGCGGAGAGTACGCCGTGGGCGTGCGCCGCGCTTTTCGTGTCTTTTCCCGGCCGGGCGGCGCGCTTGCGTGCCGCCCGCTCCGTGAGAATGCCGATGTCGTGGCGGCCTGGGACGGCCGTGAGTGCGGGCGCGTCATCTGACTGCAGCGAAGCGGCGAGTGGTCCATCCGTCGGAGCTACCTCGTTAGCTGGGGGGCCTTTACTGGAGCCGGCACCCGGCGCTTTGACGATCAGGCCGTGGGGTGCTGACCCGAGGTAGGCCGTTAGCTTGACGCTGCCCGTGTGTCCTTCGGAGAACCCGACAACGATTGTATAGGTGCCCGTGCTTTTCAGCGTGAACGGCCCGATCGACCCGGACAGCCCGCCTGAGGCCACAACGCTGCCTTCGGGGTTCAAGACTTTCACGCCACCGTAGGCGTAGGTCGCTTCTGATAGTTCAAGTGTGATTTCTTGTTCGGCTGTCCCTGAGAACGTGATATCGGCTTTCTGTCCTGGCACGCTTGTGGTCACGACCTTGGATTCACCACCTGATGTCGGTGTGATCGACCCAGTGACGGCCGTCGCGTTGTACAACGTGAGCTTCATCGAACCGGTCTGGTTGAATGGATTGATTCTGAGCGTGTACGTTCCCGACGCCGAAAATGTTACCGGTTCAAAGAACGTATTGGACGACGTCTGGTATTCGTGGATCAGCGTTCCGCCCGAGTTCAACCATTCAAAGCGAGCCCCGTCGGCAAGCGCCAGTTCGCTGACCCTCATCGACACTTCCTCGCCCGCTTCGACCGTTACCGAGTACAACGCCTTCTGACCGGGAGCGGTAAACGACACAGTTTCGTTGGCACCGCCGGTGGTTGGCGAGATGGAGCCCGTAACGTCTTTGACGGCATACGCCGTCAGCTTGACGCTACCCGTGTCGGCTTCTGAACCGTAGACCGTGATCGTGTAGGTACCCGTGTTTTTCAACGTGAACGGACCGATCAGACCGCTGACCCCGCCAGACGCTTCCGTCGAGCCTTCCGCGTTGGTCACGGTCACGCTCCCCGAGGCGATCGTGGATTCGGACGCCACAAGCGAGATTTCTTCACCTGCATTACCAGAAAAAGTAACCGTCGCTCTTTGACCGGGGACGCTCGTGGTAACCGTCTTTGATTCCCCTTCCGCGGTCGGAGTGATCGAGCCGTACGACACTTTCGTCGCGTTATACAAGGTGAGCTTGAACGCTGAAGCGTGAACAAACGCATTCACCCGGAGGGTGTATGTACCTGCGGAGCGGAACGCCATCGGCGCCTTGACCGTATTCGACGAGGTTTCGAATTCACCAACCTTTTCTTCGGCTCCGTTGAGCCACTGGAAACGAACGCTGCCCTGGGCGGAAAGTTCGCTGACCCTCACCGACACTTCCTCACCTGATTCAACCGGCACAGAATAATTACCGACCTGGCCTGGCACCAACGACACAGATTCCGCCGCCCCACTAGTCGTAGGAGTAATCGACCCCTTAGTATTATTAAAGACATACGGAGTCACTTCGACGCTGCCAGTCGATGTCCCACCCAGCGTAATCACGATCGTGTAGGTCCCCGGCAATGACAGCCCCTGCGGCCCAGCCAGCACTTCGTCGCCTTCCGAAAAGAACGTACCACTGCTCAACTGGGCGTCACCCGGCCCGTAAACGTACACATCGCCAGAAAGACCCGGTTTAGCAGACACGACAGCCGACAGATCTTCAACACCGCTATCTTCAATTGTCGCTAGAGCGATCGTGCCCGACGTGGTGATATTCACCGTCGAGGCTTTACCCGAGGTCAAATTGAGCGTAGGCCCGACCTGGCCAACCGTATACCCCGGCGGCGGAATGTACAGAAACGGACCGGCGACCGACCCATACGGCGTGGACACCGACACCCTTCCACTCGACGTCCCTTCAGGCACCAGGAATTTCAACGCAGTGGCTGTTGCAGATGTCACTTCCGCCGCTGTACGATTGACCGACACATAATCATCCGCCTTATTCGTTTCAAACCCGCTCCCGTTCACCGTAACCACGGTCCCGGCCGCCGCCAACGACGTCGACAGCGACGTAATCGCCGGAGCAGACGCACCACTGC
>Ga0210401_10007125_pt1 | contig 11271 bp, 6 predicted proteins | sample IncBWH32MmetaG_FD_150866 | JGI IMG/M metagenome (GOLD analysis project Ga0210401, IMG submission 150866) | Forest soil microbial communities from Barre Woods Harvard Forest LTER site, Petersham, Massachusetts, United States - Inc-BW-H-32-M | ecosystem: Environmental > Terrestrial > Soil >... | reverse complement strand
CGCGCCCATCGGCACTAATTCGACAGACGAACCAATAACTTCCGGCTTGCCCGTGATCGATCGTCTCTTGGAAGCGCCCGATCGCGCTCTCTACCAGATGAAGCGCAGCGACGGTGCAGCCGTGACAGGGACGTCAGGTTTAAGGCCGGGTTGCCCACCGTTCCGGGACATTGTGTTTCGATCACCCACTTCCCCTTTTCTCGGTCGCCGCACGGAGGAGTATCGTCTGTCCGACCGCCAGTCGACCGATGCGAGTGACCGCGCCGTAGATTCCCGCGGTGTTCTGGTGCACACGAACGACCGCCTTCAGCACTTCTGGCGCCGGACTTGCCGAGTCGGGATCAAGGTTCAACATCGAGCAGCGGATGTCGCGCATCGTAACGGTAACGGCGGGGGCCTCTTCCCCCTCGCCGAATGAGAGCACACCGCCCAACCACTCGTCCTCCTGGAAGGGAACCGATCGCAGTGAACGAACCACAACATTCGGGCGAAATCGTCGCACGTCCAGGCTCCGACCTGCGAGTCGTCCGATCTCGTGCACCGTATCGGAGGCGATCACGGAGATGGTCGCTTCATCGAAGATGCCATGCTTCAACTGCATCATCTGCACGGAAGCCCCGTATCGGCGTCCGACCTCAGCGGCCAAGTCCTCCCCGAAGACAGGCATTTCTTCGCCATCCGGCGTGCGAATATGCGTAGGGAGGTCTCCCGGAGCGCCGTCTTCACGGCGCTGCGGAGCGAACCGGACCAGGTCGGGAAGTTTGCTTGCGGTTAGCCACGGGAACCCGCTGCGGTCATCTATCCGCCGGAATGCCAGGCGTCTGTCACCGTCGAGGCCGTGCCAGCCCAGATTGGCGACCTCGAGTCGTTCGCCACCCATGGACTTCACGGGATACCGAAAGATCGCCTCCACATGTCCGATTTCTATGAGCATGCTCGATTCGAGTCCGCCCAACAGATAGGGTTGTTCCCGTAGGTCCAGCGACGAGGATGTGAGTGCATGTTGGAAGTAGTGCGCCTACGGAAACAGCCTGTGGGACTAAGCCGCGAATTCGGCGCGTATTGAGATTGTACGCCCGGTAATATTGATCCGATTTTAGAAAGGTAATGAAATGCACTCTTAACGGGGCTTTTGATCTGCGCCTGGGGCATCCGGCCGGTCCTCGGAGGAGCCAATGGCTCACAGGGGAGCCACGGCGGAAATGCCGACGAGGCGACGGCGAAACCGGTGGATTTTGAGTTCACAGGTGAGTTCTGAACCGTTATGAAAACTCTCTACTCTACATGATTCGTCAACCTCTCAGGCGGGCGTACCACGGATACTCCCATTTTTCCGGCATGGAGATGACGTGTTGATTTACCATGTGGAACCATTCGCGGTTCCGCATGAAGTCTCTGCCGGGCTTCATCGGATTGTTACCATGTTCATCGAGCCATTTGTCCACGTCGAAGAAGAAGTACTGCTTGGACCACAGCATCCCAGCCAGCGCCTGACGCATGACAAGCGCTTCATCTTCGCTGACGCGGGTTGGGGTTATGGATTTGTAGAACTCGTCGGCCTCGCACCGGCGGGCTTGCATGATCTCCGAGAAGTCCTTGAAGGGATCGCCGATGGTGGCTGATTTCGTCAACAACCACTTCCGGTCTTCCCCTGATCCCTTCCCAACCCACTCTTTTGGTGAATCGACTTAGCTCAGTTGCCCCCATGCCGCTCTCGGCCGGCGCAAACTCGGCCCTTACAAGATCCTTGCGGCCATCGGCGCGGGTGCGATGGGAAAAGCGTATCGTACCGAAGACGCGCGTTTGAATCGGACAGTCGCGATCAAAGTTTCCAGCGCACAGTTCAGGGAACGGTTCGAGCGCGAAACCAAATCGATCGCCGCGCTGAATCATCCCAACATCTGCCAGATTTACGATGTCGGCCCAAATTATCTGGTGATGGAATACGAGGATGGGGCGCCGACTGTTAGCGGTCAACATACGTTCCAACATTTCTTGATCAAGCCGGGTGATCTTTCAGCAGCGCGGTGACTAATGGGTGGGAAAACACGTTGTGTCAGACCACGGATGCTCCGAAAAGGGATGCTGAGATGCGCGAAACCCAGTTTTCATCGACCTTTCGGAGCATCCCCAACTTACTTGGCTAGAGACTTTGTGAATAATCCAGGCCTAGTTCTGGACTGTTCGGGAGACCCCTCAAATTAGCTGCCCCACATTGCGTTGCCCGCCTTCGTGTTCGTCTTGATCTTCATCGGGTTGCTCCTTATCTTGGGATTTGTATTTGCTCGTTCAGTCTGCTAGCCCAGTTTCTGGGCGGTTGGGGAAACCCTCAAATTAGCTGCCCCACATTGCGCTGCCGGCCTTCGCGTTCGTCTTAACCTTCATCGGATTGCTCCTTTCTTGGGATTTGTATTTGCTCGTTCAGTCTGTTAGCCCAGTTTCTGGGCGGTTGGGGAAACCCTTGAATTAGCTGCCCCACATTGCGCTGCCGGCCTTCGCGTTCGTCTTAACCCTCATGGGAGACTCCTCTCTTGAATTTTTTATCTATTTTGGTCGGTTTGTTTTCACGGTTCTGGGCGGTTGGCGAAACTTCAAAATTAGCTGCCCCACATTGCGCTGCCGGCTTTCGTGTTCGTCTTAACCTTCATTGGAGGGCTCCTTTCGTCTGGAGTTTCTTCGCTTCGTTTAAGTGACTGTCAAGCACTCTTAAGTAATGCACTCGATGTGCCAAAAGTAACCAGTCGGTTCAGGCTGATAGCGCAGGCGTGCTTCGCATTGACAAGAAACGAGATAGTAGGGGATTGGGCCCGGAGACGATGCTCGCCCCCCGCTTTTTGTCGGAGGCGACCTAACAATCAGGCTTGGCGACCTCACATTTATGTTAGGGAGCGAACGAAATAGGCGGTTGGTATACTCGTCGAGTGAAGAACGATGCCAAAGATGACAGTGTTTCCTCCGGCCCGGCCCGGCTGGAGGCGGTGAGCGGTCCCCTCGAAGGCAGAACGTTCCAGCTCACGGAAGATCAGCTATCCATTGGTCGTGAGCCATGCAACCAGATTTCGCTCCTTGACTCGCTGGTCTCACGCCGGCACTGCGTGATTCGGAGAGACGGCCAGGGATTCTTGATCCAGGATCTTGACAGCCGGAATAGTACCTTCGTAAATAATCTGCCCGTTAAAGAGCGACTGCTTGCGGACGGCGACCAAGTCCGGGTGGGAAAATCTATTTTGGTATTTCAAGGTTTGCCCAAAGAGCTTTCCGACGGCCACGCTGCCCTGCATCTTGATTCCGCAGCAACGCCCGGCGGACCCACGATGATCTTGCGAAAGCAGGATGCGATTTACCTGCAGCCTTCGCAGCTACACCCCACGGAGCGTACAGTTCGCGATTTGAACGTGCTGCTCAACTTCAGCAAGAGTCTTAACTTCGTGCGCGGACTGGGCCCACTTCAGCAGAAGGTGCTTGAAGCGGTCCTCGAAATTTCCTCTGCCGACCGGGCCGCCATGCTGTTGACGGAAGAGGGAACTGAGGGATTCGTTTCCGTCATCGGATGGGATCGCCAGTTGGGCCCGAATCAACCGATTCAAGTCAGCCAAACAATTCTGAATCAAGTCATCGAAGAAAATCTCGCCGTACTTTGCAACGACGTTCCGAGCGACGAGACGTTTCGTGAGGCGGAGAGCCTGCTGGCCCCCCAGGTACGCTCGGTGTTGGCTGTTCCTCTCGAAGTTCAGGACAAACGATTGGGTGCACTTTACCTGGATGCCAGCTCGCAAGGCGCTGGTTTCGATTCGGACCTCTTGCAACTGGTGACAGCGCTCGGAAACGTGGCCGCGCTAGCGATCGACAACGCGTGCCACCTGGAACGGCTCGGAAATGAAAATCGGCGTTTGCAGCAAGAACTCAACATCCAGCACAGCATGGTCGGAGAAAGTCAGCGCATGCGTGCGGTGTATCAGTTTGTCTCCCGGGTGGCGGCACGGGAGTCTACAGTCTTGATCCAGGGCGAGAGCGGCACTGGCAAGGAACTCGTTGCCCGCGCCATCCATAGCAACAGCGGTCGTGCCGATCGGCCGTTTGTGGCAATCAATTGTGCAGCTATAGTTGACACATTGCTGGAGAGTGAACTCTTTGGCCATGAGAAGGGCGCTTTTACCGGCGCGGTCGCGCAGAAGAAAGGAAAACTCGAGACCGCGGAGGGCGGGACCGTGTTCCTCGATGAGGTCGGCGAACTGGCAGCGCCGCTTCAGGCCAAGCTGCTGCGCGTTCTGCAGGAGCGCGAGTTCGAACGGGTGGGCGGCACGCGCCCCATCAAACTCGATATCCGGCTGATTGCCGCGACCAATGTTGATCTCAACGAGTCGTCCCGCGCGGGGAAATTCCGCCAGGACCTTTATTATCGACTCAACGTCGTTTCACTCGAGGTCCCCCCGCTGCGGGAGCGTCGCGAAGATATTCCGTTGCTGGCGGCGTACTTTACGGCCCGGTACAGCGAAAAAGTCAATCGGCGCGTGGTTGGCGTATCTCCTAAGGCGCGAGCCTGCCTGCTGCGCTACCCCTGGCCCGGCAACGTGCGCGAACTTGAAAATGCCATCGAACGAGCGCTAGTGTTGGGTTCAACCGAATTGATCCTGCCAGAGGACCTGCCTGACTCGATCCTGGAAGAAACGGCATCTTCGGGGGAGGGCGTTACGGCGCTCCACGACGGCATCCGGGAAGCGAAGAAAAAAATTATCGAACAGGCGATTGAACAAGCGAACGGGAACTACACCGAGGCTGCTGGGATCCTCGGCGTACATCCCAATCACCTCTTCCGGCTTATCCGGACACTGAAGCTCACTCCTAAGCGTCAGCGACGCGCATAAAGACTGAACCACCCGAGGCACAGCGAATATCGGGGAACGCAGGAGTGAGACGCCCGGGTATCAGCAAAGACGAAAAAACCGAACAAAAATGTTAGATCGACAACTTTCTTGTTAGGCAGTCGACAGCGTGAGACTCGCGGGCTCGCCCCCGCGCACAAACCTTTCCTGGCCAACTCTCCCATTTTCAACGCTCGCATTCCTTCCGTACCGGCAGGCCGACTCTGGCACTTGGTTTGCATAGCCTTGAGATTATTTCACCCGAAATCTCGGCGAAGGAGAAAAAATGAGAGTGAAAAGCAACGTCAAAGCAGGACAGTCATCCGCCGCCATTCTCGACTAATGGAATGGCTCCGCTTCGAGTGGGAATCTGAAACTTTAGAAAATCCTAAGGAGAAAAGAAATGAAAGTGAAGAGCAGCCTCAAAGCAGGGCAGTCAACCGCCGCGGTTCTCGACTAATTCCGGGACTCGAACCGACGTGGAAACCGGATCGCAACCGTCATTCCCAAGCCCGCGAGATCGCTGGTCGCCAGAGAATATGCGGCGGCTGGCGGTCTCTTCGTTTAGTTGCTAGAGTTAATTTCAGCTCTGCGTCGAAAGGTTCTCACTTCAGGCCCCTTACTAAATAGAGGTTGGCAAGATCGTGCTGAAATGAGAAAGCGCCAGCCTTTCCATCCGCCGACAACGCCAGGGCTCCGATAAACTCGGCCCCGGGTTCAGGAACTTTCAGGGTCTGCCAAAGTTCTTTATGCCCGGTGGCGACCTCGAGCCGGCTGATCTTGATGGTATCCCCTTCTGGCTGTTGCAGGAAAAGATAGCGTCCATCGCCGCTCCATCGCACCACCGCCTCGCCATTCTGCAGCGGACTAATGCTCCGAGGTGCTCCACCCTCGATCGGCACTAGGGATAGTCCATGGGGATCAGCAATGATGAACCAGCCGCCATCAGGTGAGACTTGAGTTCCCCTGGTGCCCTCAGCCGTCAATGGTGTGGCTTTGTCGGAATCCAGGTCGTAAACCCAAGTCCTAACCGGATGCCCCGATTCGTTTCCCGTAAATACAACCTGCTTGCTGTCAGGAAACCACCCCAAGGATTCGAAGTGCACCCCATCAACCTTCAGAAAACGCGATTCTCCGGGCCCGGTAGGGAGCAGCATTAAGCGCGAGCGCCCGGGCTCATGACGGATGCATACAATCCATTTCCCGTTTGGCGAGAGTGAGGGCCGATTGCCGTACCCCAGTCGTACCGCGGCGGCCCCATCGGTCTTCCTTAGATAGATCGCGGCGTTGCGGCCTTCGCCATTGGAGAGTTCTACAAAAAGCAGGCTTTTCGCGTCGCTGGAGAGCTCGTAGAGCAAAGAAGCGTCCAACCACGCCAGATCGCGTTCAGTGGAATGTTCGAAGTCAACATAGCGAATGCCCAATCGTGAGTTGACCACGCTGAGCAGCACACGGCCATCCGCAGCCGCATCTTGCATCACGATCCAACCGGGAGCCTGGGTGAGAAATCGCTGCTTGCCCGAAAGGGCGACCGCGTAGAGTGCAGGATCGCTGCCCGGTTGGCCTGCGGAGAACCAGATCTCATCTCCCCTTGGTGACCAGTGCAGCGAACCAATCGCGCGCCAGCCGCGGGAGAGCACCCGCCTCGGCTGGTCGAGGCCAACTACGCATAAGGAGTAATCTCCAACCTCCGCATCGTAGTCGAAAAAGGCCACAAGCTTGCCGTCGCCAGACACCCTTGGCGCAATCGGCGGGCGCACGTCGTTTTCGTAAAGCACGGTCCCCACGGGATATTCAAGGCGATGCTTTCCCCCGATCGTTCGTACCACGGCAAGCATTTCGCCACTCGGGCTCCAGTCCGCAGCGCTGACATTTTCCAGCATTTCACGCGGGGCGCCTCCACCGAAAGTCGCGCTTGCAAGCGTACCTACATTATCGGCGCCCAGCAGAATTGCCATTTCACCGGCACGTGAGATTGAGAGAATCCTTCCCGTGGGAAGACCCAAGGGCCTGGCTTCACGATTCCCCGGCTGGGTAGAAAACAACTGGGACGGAGCACCGTCCCACTCGGCACTGTAAACGACCGCCTCACCAGGACCAAACCTGGCTGCGGTGACGTCGCCCCTGCGAAATGTCAGCCGCTGGAAGGTGAGTGGGGCAGAGCCTAAGTAGCTCCGCGCCGAATAGGCACCTAAAGCAAGTCCAATTAGCAACAAGCTCAAGGCTCCGAAGATGAACCAAGGTTTGGCCGGAAGCGCGTCGCGTCTCGCCGCAGCGGTTAGCCTCTTGGGATCGACGCTGCTTGATTCCATCTCGTCGCGCAACTCGTCCAAAGCAACCTTCACATCGGCCATACTCTGCCAGCGGCGCACCGGATCCTTCTTCAGACATCGAGCGATGATCCTGTCCAGTTCCGGCGGAATGTCAGGGACCGCCTGCGAGGGGGGCGGCGGTTCTGTATGCAGGACTGCCGAAAGTGAGGACAGTTTAGATCCGCCCGAGAAGGCACGACGTCCGGTAACCATTTCGTAGAGCACGGAGCCGAACGAAAAAATGTCAGAACGGGTGTCGACTCTCTTGCCATCGGCCTGCTCCGGAGACATGTAAGCAACCGTGCCAAGGATGGTCCCCTCTTCCGTAAGAGGAGCACCGTTGCCGTGGACAGTCTCCGCGAAGGCGTCGGCATGGTCCTCCTCGTTCAGCTTGGCAAGGCCGAAATCAAGAACCTTGACCACGCCTTGCGGCGTAACCATCACGTTCGAGGGCTTCAGATCGCGATGGACGATTCCGACCGCGTGAGCAGCGGCAAGCGCGTCGGCCATCTGCGCAGCATACTTCAATGCAGTGCGAACCCCCAAGCCCTTGCGGCCGATCAAGTGATCCAGGGTTTCGCCGGCCACGTACTCCATTGCGATGTAGTGAATGGGCTTAGCGTCTATCTCCTGAGTGTCGATGTCATAGATGGTGACGATGTTCGCGTGATTCAGTGAAGAAGCAGCCTTCGCCTCCTGAACGAACCGCTTTTCGCGGTCTGCACTGAAGGCCGAGCCAGCTAAAACCTTGATCGCAGCGGTTCGGTCGAGATGGGAGTCCAAGGCTTTATACACGACACCCATTCCGCCCGCACCAATTTTTGATTCTATGCGATATGAGCGAAGTGTCTTGCCAACCATAGGTCAACCTCTTGAGGGTTGCAATTCTAACCTAGATTTGGGCGATGGCCCTCACGGATGCGCAACTACGAGCAAAGTGCTCGCCCGCTGCAGCACGCAATCGAGCGCCAGCCTTACGTTCTCCGGATCCAGAGCCGCAAAGCTTTCGTCGAAAATCACTACCTCAGCTCCCTGAAGCAGCGCCCGCGCAATGTAAACGCGGCTGCGTTCCCCGTGAGACAGTTGCCAGCCCGTCTCCCCAACCATCTGCAGCATTCCCGCGGGCATCTTATCAAGTAGGGGCCCAAGGCCGAGTTCACCGCAGATCGCCGATGCTTCTCTCATGTCTTCTTCGCGTGGTGGCCAGCGCCGCCCCATGAGAAGGTTGAATGCGAAGGTCTCGCTGAGCACATGATTCTCGTGGAACTGGGGTGCGGACACAACTCGTTGGCGCCAGCCTTGTTCACCCAATGTCTGCCGGTCTAGTCCGTGCAGCAAGAGCAGGCCGGACTGCGGCACTCGTAAACCAACCAGCAGCGAAGCCAGCGTAGATTTGCCTCCGCCCGACGAGCCTTCAAGCAGGACCCTTTCGCCTCGACGAATGGTTAGGCTGCATCCTTTCAGCACGGGCTCGCCACGGTCCTGGTAACGGAATACCAGATCATGACCCTCCATAACCGCCTGGTTTCCGTCCCCGTCGTTTCGGGCTGCGGGCGTGAAAACAATGGCGGGGGAGCCCTGGAGTTGCGGTCTCCCCGCTGCCTGAAATAGTGGAGCAACTTGTTGCCAGGAAATTATCGCGTCGGCCAGCGAAATCAAGCCCAAGGAGAGCCTTTTCAGCGCACGATACGCCAGCAGGATTCCGCCGAGGGAAATAGCGAGTGTGATGTTCAGACCCTGACTTGCGACAAACGCCCAGGTCAAACCGAGCGTCCCCAGGATCAGCCAGCCGCGCGGCGCGATTGCCATCAGTAGCGCAGCCGCACGGTCCATCCTTTCTGACATTTCCAGGTAGCGCTCTAACTCCTCATCTTCACCATCGTGCCAGTGATGGCGGGCTTCCTGCGCCAGTCGAGTACGGTGCCCGATCATTCGCTCAGTGAGATCGTTGGTCATCGACAGTCTCGATTCCGTCCAACGCTGCCGTTGCTGGAAATAGCGGGCTCCCATGAGCAGCGTAAGTGCGACCCATGCCGGTAGTAAAACTAGCTCCAGCCCGCGGCCCACACCTTGCGAGAGAACGACTTCGGCCGCAATCAATTCGATTGCCGCAGTCAGGCCTTGAAAACCAACACTCAGCGCCAAAGATTCGACTGCCTCCGATTCCATTACCTCACCCAGAAACTGGCCCACCCCCTTGTGCCGAATTTCCTCTGGTTTCAGACGAAGAGCACCGAAAAGGAGCCGCTGTTTAAGGAGAATTCCCCCGTTGATGGCCAGAACGCCCTGCAACCAGGTGCTGAGAACACGGAAAGGAACCAGGGTGAGTAGAATCAGCGCCCACGCCAGCAACCAGCCATTGTCCAAGTGTCCGGAAAGCGCGGCACGCCCGATGAGCCACCAGGAAACAATCAGCAGGAGATACTCAGCTGCGTGTGCTAGCAGGAGAATACCCAGGCGTCTCGGCAAATGGGCTCGATTCACCTGGCTCGAGAAGCCAGCACCCGGCGACTGACGAATCAGCCAGCATCCGCCAACCTCCTTGGTCCTCAGGCGTTCGAGCAAGAGAGCCGCCCGGGCTGCGACGCAGCGGGCTTCGGGAATGCCAGCTTCGTTGAGCAGGCCGTCGACTTCTGGAGCCACAGTCTCCTCGAGCGTGCGACAGAGGAGGGCGCGAACGGCTTCCAACTGCAGTGGCACCGCGCGCAGATCAGGGGCAAGCAGCGATACGCGTCCACGGTTTCGAGGCAGAAGGAAAAGAAATCTAGGAGCGCTACTTCCCGGCAGTTGCAGCACCGCCGGTCCAGCGTTCTCTATTAGCCGCTCCAGACCTTCGTATGTAACCGTCGAAGGCTCTGCTTCCAGGCCTAACCAAGCGGCCGCCGACTCGATCCACTGGTTCAGCGCATCGCGGCTCTCGGCGCTATTATCCAAGGAAGCAATCGAGCTTGGAGGATGCGGCACCTGCACAGGTGATGGCTGGAGCTTGCTTCTACGCGCAAGAGCTTCAAGGCCAGACCCGAGCTGAGACGGCGACCAGAAAAGCGTGGGCAGATGTTCATTCATATTTCACACCGATACCCGTTGCAACTCTTCGGATAGGCGGCCATCTTCCAGCCGCAAGTGGCGCCATTGGCCGCTCGTCCACGATCCTTCCCTTACACTTTCCTCAGCTTCCAAGAGTGCTCGATAGCGAGAATCTGCCTGTCGAGCAAGCTCTGCCGGGTTGCCGTCCTCGACGATGCGGCCGTTCTCGACCACCAGCGCTCGAGGAAATCCCAGGGTCTCACTTACATCGTGCGTGACGCACATTAAGGTAGTGCTCTCCCAGTGACGGCGGGCACGCGCAAGCAACGCCCGTCGCTGATGCCGATCAAGTCCTCGAAAGGGTTCGTCGAGCAGAGCAAGGCGAACTTCGCGTCTCAGCAGGGCACGGCCAAATCGGACACGTTGGCCTTCTCCGCCAGAAACCAGGCCACCGCTTTCTCCGAGTTCCGTCTGCAGTCCATCGGGCAATTTTTCAAGCAGCTGGCGAAGTTCGGACTGTTCCAACAAGTTAGCAGTGGGCACACGGTCCGGGTTGCCGTAACAGAGATTGAAAAACAGAGAGCGATTCCATAGTTGAACCGCAGGATCTACCCAAGCCGTATCCTTGCGCAACTGGTCCAGATGGGCACCCTCCAGTGCAGCGCCATCCACCAATACGCGACCCTCAGCTGGTCGATACCATCCCAGAAGCAGGCCCAGTAGGCTGGATTTGCCCGCACCCGAGGCTCCAACAATGGCTATATGCTCACCCGGCGCAATGTTCAGGTTTATCTCTTCCAGAATGGTGTGTCCCGCGGCGTGCACACTTACGTTTCCGAACTCAATGGCTGCTCCGCCAGGCAGTTCTGCAGATTCAAGTTCACTAACAACGGAGACGGGAGATAAGACGCCCACCGACTGGGGGGCAGCGATTTTGTCTTCGAGGGCGCCGATCGGCTCCAGCAGGCGGAGGGTGACATTGCGGTAGGAGGGATATTGGCGTGCGACCTGTGCGATTTCCTCGCCCAACCCAGGCAGATTGAGTGCCCAATATACGAGCAGCAGCGCCC
>Ga0210401_10007124_pt1 | contig 11272 bp, 13 predicted proteins | sample IncBWH32MmetaG_FD_150866 | JGI IMG/M metagenome (GOLD analysis project Ga0210401, IMG submission 150866) | Forest soil microbial communities from Barre Woods Harvard Forest LTER site, Petersham, Massachusetts, United States - Inc-BW-H-32-M | ecosystem: Environmental > Terrestrial > Soil >... | reverse complement strand
TGATCTTTCCGCGCACGATCCATATTTTATTTTGCCCGTGGTCATGGCCATCTCGATGTATTTCATGCAGAAGATGACGCCCACGCCCGGCATGGATCCCGCGCAGGCCAAAATGATGGCCATTACCCCTTTGATTTTCGGCGGAATGTTTGCGCTTTATCCCAGCGGCTTGTCGGTGTATATACTGACGAGCAACGTTGTCGGCATCGGCCAGCAGTGGTACCTCTATCGCACGTCGCCGCCCCCGCCCAAGCCGTCGAGGGGCCCCGGCAAGAAAAAATAGCTGTCGAAGTCCAAAATCTGAGGGAAACAATTTTGTCGACCGCGTCCCGCCCTAACCTGATCATTGATGGGAAACTGAATCATGCTGCAATTACGACGGAATTGCGGCGGTGCCTCGACGCGCTTCTTCAGAAAAGCCGGTTTCAATTGACGTATGAAATTAAAGCCACTTCGCCTGCCTCTTCGAGAGAGCTGGAAAATCCTGAGATTGTGGTGGAGTTCAAGGGCAAGGATCAAGGCTTGCTGCTGGAGCAAAACGCGGAACTGCTTCTCGCACTTGAACATATTTCCCTTCGCTGGCTGTGGCTTGATCCTCAGTTTTACGGGCGCATCCGATTTGATTGCGCGGGATATCGCGGCATTCGCATTGAGGAATTAAAGCTTTCGGCGCGAGTGGCCGCCGGACGCGTCCGCGAAACGCACGCCCCATTTCGTTTCAACGCGATGTCATCGCGCGAACGGCGCATCCTGCATCTCGTCTTAAAAGAGGAACAGGGCGTTCGCAGCGAGAGCGAAGGAACAGGCGAAGACCGGCATCTTGTGGTTTACCCCGCGAATTAATCCTTCGAATAATCAAGAAAAAATCTCTATTCAGGTTCTCTGAATCCGTGGGATATGACTTTTCCTGCCGTATCGAAAATAATCTGAAATGTAAATCCAGTGGTCCTCGCTCGAATGCCAGAAACTCGCATAGGCGCCTGCGGAGGGTCGGTAAGTTCAGGGGCATTTTCCCTAAAAAAGCGCACGTCTGAAATCTCGACGACCGTTTCCCCGCTTCTTGTTTGTCTCATGCGCCACACAGGAAATCGCGCAAACCAGAGATAGACCTGCACGTCGCGCAGTTTTTTTGCTTGCTCGATGAAATTGTTCGGTGGGGCTTCTACATACAGTTGAGTTTTCTCCACGCTTCCGCTGGGTTCGTGAAAAGTGGTGCGCCACACGCCTTGCGGAGTCGTGACCAGGCCCACCCAATGGGTCAGGGTTGGCGGCAGCGGAAGGGCCGCAAGCTTATCCACCTGCAAATGTTGCGCAGCGGCGAATTGTTCCACATCCGCGAGCGCTTTGTGATGCTGGGCGGTAGCCAATCCGATGTAGATGCACAAAGTAGCTAAACCAGCGCGACACCAATTTGCGCGCGTCCAACGGAAACCCGCGCCTCGGGCGAATGGGAAGTAGAGAATGGCTGCGAAAATCGCGCTGGCTATGGCTACAACCGGCAGAGGAAATCCATACCCTGTGGCGCTCGCAAACAAATATGTTCCGAACGCTCCTACTGTGAGCGCAGCCCACACAGAGATTGCGCGGCGCTTAAATTGGTGCGGTTCTCGATAACACCATGCCGTAAGCTGCGGCACGAGCGCGATCGAAGTCACTGTCAAATCAAGAATAAAAATCAGGTCCCAGGCCGGACGCGAATATCGCACCGGACTCCAAACCATCGTCCCGAAGGTGGTGACCAGATCGAGAAATATGTGCGAAGCAAGTCCCACCGCGTAGATTCCGAATAAAAATAAAAATGGCGGCGACTTCCACCTGAGGCTCTTACTGAGCGGTATTGAAATTGCGGTCAGCAGGAACGCCCATAAGGGAAGCAAGACAATGGAATGCGTGATGTTGCGGTGCCACTCCATAATGGCGAGCGGGTTGTGCGCCAATGTGCCCGCAAAAACGTCGATGTCCGGAAACATGGCACCGAGGGTGCACGCTGCGATTGCGACCCTTGCCGTGGGTGAACTTAGGGCTTCTTGAATTTCGCCGACACGCGAGCGTGTGGCGGGAACATCCGGACCGGCGAACAACGCCTTTCCAAGCAGCGCACCCACAATTCCATGTGTGATTGTGTCCATGTGGCTGGAAGATCAGCAGTTTCGGAAACAGATTATAGACGTGCGCCGAAGCTTTCAGTTTCGTTATTGACCGACTCGGATCGGTATCGTCAGCGGCTTTGTGGATTCAGAAGCGGCCAGCATGTGGCATTGGCCGTCAAATATTCCGCCTGGTTCGATGACAAGGCATGGCGAGTGGACTTCGCCCGTTACAACGCCCTTGGCTTGGATCTCCACGCGGCCCTTCGCAAAAATCACGCCATCGAATTTTCCGGCAATTACCACGTGATTCCCTTCAATTTGCCCTTCGACGCGGGCGCCTTCGCCGAGGACCAAACTATGGTTGGAAATCACATTTCCCTTCACCTGGGCGTCTATACGAAATACTCCGGTCGCCTCCAGGGTTCCTTCAAACCGGACGCCCTTGTCAAGAAAGCCGGTGAATTCGTGCTGTTCCTTGTCTTTGTCGCGTCCTTTTGACCGCCATTGCATTCGAAACCCCCTGAGGGAGAGAGGATAAATTTGGGAAGGCTATTGTAGCCGAAATTGCAGAGACGCTTGCGAAGAAATCGCTGCCCTGTAACTTAGCAGACAATTATACCCTAGAGTTGTGAATAAGAGCGTTGCAAGATACTACGAATGTAATATCAGTTCATCAGTCGTTCGTACAGGGAATTCAATTGTTCCTCATCATAGAACTCGAGGCTTAATTGGCCTGGACGGCCCTTTGCGGGCATGTGCAAGGTAACCCGCGTTCCGATGTGTTTTTGCAACTCGTCGATGGCCGCCTGGCGATTCGGATCTTGCGGCGCAACCTCAGATTGCAGGCTGCCGGCCCGGCTGCGACGGGTACCCATGCGCTCCAATTGCCGCACTGTCAACTTTCCGCGAGAGGCCTTCAATGCCAGCTCGCCACGCAGCTTGCGGTCTTCTACTGCAAGCAGCGCGCGTCCATGCCCTGCCGTGATTTTTCCCTCTTCGATCAGCTCCAGGAGGGGTTCTTCGAGAGAAAGCAGGCGCACAGAATTCGCAACTGTGGCGCGTTCTTTTCCGGTTCTGGCGGCGACTTCGTCTTGCGTCAGATGAAATTGCTCCATCAGACGGTCAAATGCACGCGCCTGCTCAATCGGATTCAGGTCTTCGCGCTGAATATTTTCTACCAGCGTTAATTCCAGGGCTTGCTCGTCGCTGACTTCCCGCAAGACAACTGGCACGCGCAATAGTTGCGCGCGCTGCGAGGCTCGCCACCTTCGCTCCCCGGCTATCAGCTGAAATCGTGCGCCGATCTTTCGCACAACAAGGGGCTGAATAATCCCGCTTGAGCGAATGGACTGTGACAATTCTTCAAGGCCAGTCTCCGAGAAACGGGTTCGCGGTTGAAAAGGGCTCGGGTCAATCAAGTCAATATCGACTTGCAATGGTCCGCCGCCAACGGCTGGTGCCGGGGCTACGGCCGCTGCGGTTGCAAACGTTGTGTTTTGTGGGGGAGGAGCCGGAGTCGGCTCAGGCTCCCGAATTAGCGCTCCCAGCCCCCTGCCCAATGCGTTTCTGGCCATTAGAGATGACCTCCTTCGCTAGATTTGTATAAGCTTCCGCCCCTCTACTATGAATGTCGTAGAAGTGGATTGGCTTTCCATGACTGGGTGCTTCGGCCAAGCGGACGTTTCTGGGTATGACGGATTCAAATACCTGTGCTCCAAAAAAACTTCGGAGGTCAGAAGCGACCTGTTTCGACAGGGTGGTCCGTTCGTCAAACATGGTAAGTACGATGCCCTCGACCGCGAGACTGGGATTCAAGGTTCTGCGGATTCGCATGAGCGTATCGAGCAGTTCTGAGACGCCCTCGAGTGCAAGATACTCGCACTGAATGGGGACAAGGACGGAATCGGCGGCAGTAAGAGCATTTAATGTGAGAAGGCCCAAGGCGGGAGGACAATCCATAATAATATAGTCGTATTTTTCATTCACCTGTGGCAGAACTTTCTTGAGTTGATATTCTCGACTTTCGGCGCTAACGAGCTCGACTTCGGCACCAACCAGGTTCTTATCGGCAGGAATAAGATCCAAACCGTCGACCTGCGTCTTTAATATTATTCTTTCAAGCGGTTCGCCCAAGATTAATGAATTATAGAGCGTGCGGCGGCCCGGATCCTTAGGGAAACCAATGCCCGAAGTCGTATTGCCTTGCGGATCGCAGTCAATAAGCAGAGTTCGCTGCTCTGAAAGAGCTAGCGAGGCAGCAAGGTTTATGGAGGTTGTAGTTTTCCCCACCCCTCCCTTTTGATTTGCGACGGCAATAATTCGGGCCAATCGATATGCCTCCGGGCGCGAAATCTAACACAGCAACAATGAAAGATGCAAATTGTTTCACGTGGAACATAATGATCGACATCTTTTGAGCCTGAATTACTCTGAAATAATGAACAAGAGATGCACAATTGTTCAGAATTTCAATATGGTATTTGGTCGTCATGGGAAGAAATCGATTCTAAGCTGGACTTGGGAATCTTTTGCGAAAGGATTGTCGAAGTGAGACGGACTCGACTCTCTGTTGTAATCGGGCGGCAGATAAATTTTAAATGGGTAACTGAGAGACGTAAGTCAAAGGGGAATTAAACTCAGCGAGGACCTTATGTTGATTCATTCAACCTCTACAAAAATTCCCTATATTTCGCGCTTCCCTGTTTTTGCGACGTGTATTTGGCGAACAAAAATGTTCCACGTGGAACATTTCATGTTCATTACTACGAATTTCCTGGAATGGTAAGCTTCGGGCGTCCAAGTAGAATGAATCGTCGCTGAGAATCTGGAATACGAGTCGCTGGCTCCCAGATCCATGACGAATTCGTAGCAAGCCTCGTTGCATCCTCCGCACCGACCCAAAGCAAGATATTTCCCCCGGGTTTGAGGGCTCTTGCGGACCACCGAAGAAGTTCTTTGAAATCTCCCAAGGCTCGGGAGGAAATCAGGTCAACTTGGAGTGTCTCGGCCCGGATTTGCTCAAAACGATCTGGGACGATCTCTATTCCCTTCAAACCTAAATTTCTTACGACCTCCGATAAAAATGCATATTTCTTTTTATTCGATTCAATCAAGACTAATTCCACAGCGGGTGATAGAATTTTTAGCGGTAAACCAGGAAAACCTGCTCCTGTGCCAACGTCGGCCAGTCGACAGTTTTCCACAGGTATCACTTTATTGGCAAACATGGATTCGCCGAAATGCCGGCTTACGATTTCGTCAGGGTCCGTAACTGTCGTAAGGCTGATGGATTGATTCCACTTCAGCAAAAGGAGCACATATTCACGTATCTTGGCAATTTGCTCGTTCGATGCGGAAATGCCAAATACGGATAAAGCTTGAGAGATTTGTTGATTGCTGATCGGGAGGACCGGAGGTTTCGGCATGTATATTACGTCCTTTGCAGCACTTTAGAAGCATAATGACCGGCAACGAGGTCGATGCCGATATGAGCGGCAATGGCAGGTATGAGGCTGCCAGTCCAAATGCGGATAGAAATAAGAATTATTCCAACTACAAATGTAGTAATAAGGCCGCGCCTTCCTTGATATAAATGGGCCAACGAAAACCAGGCCGAAGATAAAACTCCAGCAATTGTATCTGGTGGCCCATAATTGACTATCATCCTGTAAAACGTCATGAAAACAAATCCACGGTATAAGAACTCCTCCGAGCATCCGGCCGTAACAGCAAGGGCCGAGAAGAACCACTTTTCCTTTGTGCTGCGAGGCATGATTTTTTCAGTAACTGCAAAAACCGAGCCACGTTTATCGGCGGGTACCCCGGCGAGTTTGCGCAATCCGATAAATTGATTCGCGCAGAGGATCCCCGTTAAACCGAGGCTAGTCCAAAGAATTCGCCAGGGGTCGTTCATAGTAAGGCCCAATTCGCCGGGGCTTACGTCCCTTGCTATCACCCTCCAGGCGACGAAGGCCAGGATGAGCCATTGAAAGAAAATTGTAGATTGGTAGAGAGATAGGCGATCGGACGAAGAAAGCTCCGATTTGTCCATGAGCCGCTTCATTCGTACGGTTCCACGCCAAGGTACAAGCGTGGCTAGAAACAAAAGTATGAGAATAAAATCCCAAGGAATATAGATAAAATTCACAGGAAGGAATGGAAACATGTTTGGGGGGTGCATGCAAGAAATGATTGAACAGGGAACAGCTTTATTTCCAGGTCTTTCTGTTCTGCTGCGCTGCGTGAGTGCGATGCCTTATTTAACCGATATTGTGGGAAAGACGTCTATTCTGGACAGCTTATCCGCACCTTGGCGAGAATGCTGGTCTATCTCCTGAATTATCCTCTATTCTATCGATGATGAAAATGGAACGGATGAATGAGTCGCGAAAAGTCGGGCTAGCCAGGGCCATATCCAAGTTGGGCTACTGTTCGCGCTCAAACGCCGCAAGAATGATTTACGCCGGAGAAGTCGCGCTAAACGGAACAATTCGTCGAGATCCTGAATTTCCAGTGTATCTTGGGCGTGATCGAATCAAAATCAGCGGAAATGAAATTCAAACGCAGGCGCGAATCTATTGGATGCTGAACAAGCCTAGTGGCCTCGTCACGACCGCTTCCGATGAAAAGGGTCGCGAGACGATCTATTCGCTCCTGGACGATAAATTACCCTGGATGGGGCCGGTTGGAAGGCTGGACAAGGCTACAGAAGGACTCCTCTTGCTTACGAATGACTCGGAATGGGCGGCCCGAATTTCCAATCCCGCCTCACATATGGACAAAACGTACCACGTTCAAGTGAGCGCGACCGGGGTTCACTTACCAAGTGAAGAACTTATAAAAGGGGTGATGGTTGGTGATGATTTTTTACGGGCCAAAGCTGCTCGAATTGTCCGGGCGGGCAATAAAAATACGTGGATGGAAATTGTATTGGATGAAGGGAAGAACCGGCAGATCCGCCGCATGTTCGAACATTTTGGTATCGAAGTCGTGAGACTGATTCGAATTGCGGTGGGCCCCCAGAATTTGGGGCAATTGTCAAAAGGCCAGTCGAGGCCTCTTACAATTGACGAAAAAAGTGCGATCGATCAAGCTTTAACGTGCTTGCGGAATAAATAAATGGATTTAAAAAATATCTCAAGATTGAAATTGGCGGCTGGAACGAAAGAATCATGGTGAGGATCTTTCTTGCCCTCCAACCATGCGGCTTCCGAGGGTAGCAATAAGGAGAAAAAGAGCCAAAGCGAGCCGATCGCTTGAACTTTTGATTGTCATGTTTCCGACTGGTGCAAAGAACCAGAAAGTCAGGATGAACGATGCGATTGCCGTGGCAATGAGCCCGTTGATTAGTCCTTCCACCTTAGAAATGCACAAAACAGCCAATAAGAGCAAAAGCATGGAAGCATCTTTTCCGATATTCATTCGATGACAAAAGGCTGCAATTAACAGCAGGACAACAGTTGAGAGAAGAGTGCCGGGAATGGAACGCACGCGAAATAAGCGAGCCCGTTCACTGGAGAACGCCGTTCCAAGCGTAAGCAATAAGAAAGTGCCACAAACGCCGAGAAGGCAACCTGTAACCAACCCGGCAGTAAAACCCCCCATTCGACCATCCTTTCCTGGAACGTTATGTCTCTATGTCTAGACTACTGATAATAACGTAATTCTATTTATCCTCAGGATTTCACGTTTGAAATCTTTAACAAATATAAACGGCAATTAATTTGCGTTAGATCATTCACGACGAAACGTTACATGACATGAAATTTTTCGCTCGCGTTCAACCCATCAGGAGCTGAGAACAACGCCATTGCCGCGCGCCGTAATTGTTCCCAAGTGGAAACCGGAATAACTGAAATCCTTCCCCCATACCAGCTAATTAAACGTCGAAGAAATATGGCGCAGATCAGGAGCACGAGACCGACAACGATTGTATCGTAGGACTGTCGCTCTACAAGCACAGTCCAATTAATGTTTTCTTGCCAGGATGGCACGAGAGCACTCATTTTTCTTTGCAAATAGCTGCCAACAAAAGGCAGTCCAGCCACATGAACGAATGCAGTATGTTCAAAATTATATCTGGGGTCGTAACCGGGAATATTTTGAGTTGCCTCTCGAAAAACTTCGGGGCGTATCAGATCTTGCCTTGTCAGGAAACGGCCCTCGCTGTCCTTGAAGATTGCATGGTATGAAGGATCTACGATCACCCATCGACCATTCAGACGGACTTCAGCCACGACGTGATTCGTGCTCCGATTTTGTTCGTCGAGCAAAAGTAGGCGTCGTGCCTCAATTCCGCCGGCAGAAGCCAGATTGACGAAGGCATTCGTGGCTGTCCCGCAAACGGTGAGCAATTCCTTGTAATTTAATGTATCGAACGGATCGCGATTTTCGCCATCATCGCTGAAATAATCCGTTGACCGGGCAGGCCCCTGGTCCATCCAGGAAAGAATGGCTGTCACTTTGGTTTCAGGTGAGGAAGTGAAGGGAAGAACTGCGTTTGAGAATCCCGAAAGATATGTTCGCGTGGAATATTCCCATCCCATTCCTGACAAAATCAGCAGGATCGACGAGATCATCAACATATTGACCAAGAAGGCGAGCGCTTGAAATACATTTTCCTTCTTCATGATTGATCTCCTAGAATTTTAATCCCCCTTCCACTTCTGAAGCAGTAAGTGGATAGCCACGAAAGTAAGAAACTTTCAGGAAACGCTAATCCCTGGAAACCTGGATCGTAAATCAAGTTCAGCGACACACATTAATTACCATCATTTCATGCCGGAAAACAACAAGTGGCTTGAGCAGCACTGTCGTAGGCGATATCCGTGCCGGAGGGGATATCGCGGCAAAAATTGATAAGATTTGCAGCGATTGCCAGGGCGGTATCTGACCCACGTAAAAAAGCCAAATTTTCCCGCCGGGCTCGCTCATTGCTGATTATTCTCGATTTGAAAATGCTCTCAACGCCAGGCCATGCGCCACGGAGGTGAATTCGTGCCCAGTCCGCAATTTACCTGCACCAAAGCGCTTCTCGAAAATTTTCCTGACCGACGGCACGAATGATGAGCCACCGGTTAAGAACACGGCGTCAACCTCGCGATGGTCCGCACCAGAAGCCTTAAAGATAGAATCGACGCAATGTTCAATCTGCTGAAGTTCCTCCGATATCCATTCTTCAAATCGGGCCCTCTCAACTTTGGCCTCCAAACGGATATACCCATCGGAAAACGAGAAAGTCGCGACAGGGCAGCTTGATAGATCGCTTTTTACCTTCTGAACGGAACGGTGGAGCTGGTAGCCAAGGTCTTCTTTAATGAGATGACTGAGGGCGGCAATTTTCTTTGGCTCCAATGCATGCGCTTGCACGCCTTTCAGCATTTCCATCACATCGCGCGCCTTCAGGAAAGAAAGGTGATGCCAGTGTTCCAACTTCGCATAGACCCAGCCGGGAACGGAGAGATTTTTGTTCATCGAGCGCATTTCAGTTCCCGCACCGAGCGCGGGCGCAACTAGATGCCTTATGATTTTTGCGTCGAACGCATCTCCAGCCAAACCGATTCCGGCGTTTCCTAAAATATCAGCGGACTTCTTTCCTTTTCGCTGGATATCAGGGCCGACACGGATTAAGGAAAAATCGCTCGTTCCTCCGCCAAAATCACCGATCAGGATTAATTCTTCGCGTTGAAGGGTGGATTCGTAGTAGTGCGCCGCGGCCACGGGTTCGAGGTCGAATTCGACCGACTCAAAACCTGCGTTGCGAAAGGCCTCACGCAATCGATTTTCCGCGTAATTGTCGTCCTCCAAAGAATTGGCTCCCACGAACCGCACGGGTCGCCCTACCACCGCGGCTGTTATGCACGCGCCAAACCTTTCCTCGGCTTTCTTCCGCAGGTCTTTCAGAATTCGCGCAATCAGTTCCTCAAGCGTGTAGCGCCGCCCAAATACCTCTGTGCTGAGAAGGCTCCTGCTGCTCAAAAAGGACTTAAGCGATTGCATCAATCGGCCCTTGGGATCCGCGGACAGGTAGTGCTCGATGCCCTCGGGGCCGCTCCAGGACTTGAGTGTATTTACCGTGCCTTCTTTAACGCGCTCTAGATACAGGAGAGAACGATAAGCGTCGGTCAGTGCGCCCATGTACGGGAACTGGGCCAACTCCACTTCGCGCGCGTTTTTGGCAAACGCTATAGAGCTGTTTGTAGTGCCAAAATCAATCCCAATGCTTTGTGATTTCATAGAGTAAGAAAAATCAAACCTGAGTGCGGCGCAATCTGCAGAAAATTTGGTGGACGTGACAGGGTTCGAACCTGCGACCCCCTGCTTGCAAAGCAGGTGCTCTCCCAGCTGAGCTACACGCCCACAGTGGCTAGTGCAATCAATTCTAAAGCATCCGCTGCCATTCGAAAACACCGAAACGCGAATAATTGTCCAAATCTTCGAAACCCAGGTATTTTAACAAATTCCAACCACGGCACCTGCAACGAGAAAAAATTGATCAATGGATTGAACTGAAGGCGGATCAATGGTTCTCTGCGGCGGATGGCAGCGGCGGTAAATGCTCGCGGATCAAAGCCTCCACTTGCTTCCAAACGTTCGGATCGCATTCAATTTGGGTGTGAGCTCTGGCAAACAGATGGTCATACCAGGGGTATTCCGTGCAGGCGTAACGGCTGGTTCGATAGTTAAATTTATAATTTCCGATAATTTTTGTGTGACTAGAATCCGCGGCCCGGATTTCGTTTTGCCCGTGGACAAATCCATTGCGTTGATAGAAATTGGCAGCCTGCGCGACGTTTGCCGGGATAACAGTGTCATTCTCGTGGCGTTTGGTCACGCTATCCACTTGAATGGTGAGCAGGACAGGGATGCCTTCCTTTCCCAGTTCACGTGCGACGGTAATCGCCTCCGAGGCGCCCCAACTGTGGCCGTAAAGAATGATGTGTGCGGCCTGCTTTTCCGCCGGCATCAGCGTAGTGTCGTGATTTGTATCCAGCAGAGTCAGGATCTTTTTCAAAGCTATTCTGCCATTGGCGTTTTCAAACACTTCCACATCCACGCTTGAGCCATACGCTTTTTGCAAGCTTGCGCCCAGTTGAACTTCGCTATGCACAATGTCATCGTGCCTCACCCATCCGCCCACGAATCCAAAAACAATGAAGGGAGGGCTCTTTTTAAGGGCCGTA
>Ga0210401_10007123_pt1 | contig 11272 bp, 7 predicted proteins | sample IncBWH32MmetaG_FD_150866 | JGI IMG/M metagenome (GOLD analysis project Ga0210401, IMG submission 150866) | Forest soil microbial communities from Barre Woods Harvard Forest LTER site, Petersham, Massachusetts, United States - Inc-BW-H-32-M | ecosystem: Environmental > Terrestrial > Soil >... | reverse complement strand
GCGGAAGAGATTGTCCTGACCGACGCTGACGTCAAACAGGCTGCGCGGCTGGATTCGCTGCGGATTGTGGTCGTCATTCTCTTTGCCGACCCCTGGTATCTTGACGTAGATGGAGCCCAGACCTGCGGCATCGCATGTTGCCAGCGCCGGTCCTGTCGGGCTCGGAGCTGCAAGCTTGCCGTCGCATGTGAGTCCCGCCTGAAATTCCTGATCGGCAGTAAGAGGTAATCCCGTTAGGTTGTTCACGAAAGCGACTTGACCTGCCGGGATGGCCGCCCCTCCACCGTCTGCAGAGGAAGTCGAAGCAAAGCACGTTGCTGTTGGTGCTGAGCACGGAATTGCGCCGGCCACCAGCCCGTTGTCATATCTCCAGTTAAACGCCACCCACGGCCCGCGTTGCCAAGGCTGGTATTGCAGGTGCGTCGTTTGATTAAATTTCTCGTCGTGGTCGATGCGGAAGACCCCGGGCGCAGGCAAGAATGGGATTCCTCCTACCTGCGGCGGGAAGTACCGCGCGGCTACCCCAGACAGGACCACGAGTCCCGTGAAACCGTGGAAGTTCGGCACGCTCACGCGCACCGCATATCCCGGAATTTTGGAGTTGTGCCAGGCGAGTGGGAACGCGAGGGGCGAGGCCGCCACAACCCCGAAGTCGTAACCGTTATGGGTGTACTTCCAGAGGTACTCACCGTCAATCACAAGATATTTCCCGAACGCTTGTTCCAGGCCCGCGTGGAACTCGTTGCGCCAGCCTGGACGAATGAACCCCGACGCGCAAGGAATATTCGGCGGCGGCACCAGCACCGCGATCACCGGAATACTGCACCCGGTATTGGCAATCACTATATTCTCGTTGAACGGCGTTTCCATGGTTCGCGCGTAAGACAGGCGAAGTACCGTGCTGGTCCGCTTGATGTTATAGGCCACTCCAACTCGAGGCTCCGGTTGCCGGTCGCTGACGAACCCGTTGTAGAGATCCCCGCGAATCCCGAGGTTTAATGACCAGTTTCGAAGGCTAATGGTGTCTTGGACGTACATCGACGTCTCTTTTACGTCTGTGTGGCCGTGAAACAGGAATGGCGCTCCACCCGGTTGTGTAAGATCCACTGAGCTCAGCGTCTGGCAGGGACCGACCTCCATTGGACTCAAAGGTTGCCCGCAGTTAAAGTTTGTGCCAGGCACGGCTGGATTCGGAATGGTGTTGCCATTTATATCCAGTTGATTAAACAACCCCGAGAAAGTCGGATCGACCGTGGCAAGGGTGTCGTTCTCCGTCAGAAACCATTGTTGATATGTGATCCCCGCCTTGATGTTGTGAATTCCCTTAACATAAGAAATATCTGCCCGTGCACCGGCATTCGTAAGTTTCCGGTCTTGCCCGATCGTCTGGGCCTGTAGCGACGGGGAAAAATCCGCAAACGGGTCCGCGCTCGGGTAGAAGTTGAATTGGTCTTTTCGCACGAAACCGCCAAGCGTGAACACCGCCTTTGTGCCGATCAGGTGCGTCCACGTTGGCGCGACGTTATAGGTCTTGATCTGCGAGCGCTGATCCGTGGGGCCTAAGGGAGCGCCGTTCACTGGGTTGACCGCGACACCCGCCGTATTGCAAGTGAACCCTGCACTGCAAGTGTGCAGTTGCTGGTCCCAGGTGTTGGGATTCTGAAACCAGGAACGCGTAAAACCAAAATTCGCGTGAATAGTATCCGCGGTGCCAACCTGATAGTCCACGCGGTCGAATATGTTCTCCTGATTTCCTTTATCGTGCAGTACCACGACTTCTGGGCCGTCAAGAAATCGGCCGCTGTTCAATCCGTTCAGTGCTATGAAATTGCCCCACTTCTGGCCCCCGTAAGCAAGATTCACGCCAGCAATGGCCGTTCCAAAACTGCCATAGCTTGTGTACACCCTCCCTGTTGGCTTGGTTACTCCGAGGCCGGAACGAGTCGTTACCTTGATGACTATGCTCGTTTTGTCGCCGAATTCCGCGGGTGGCGCGCCGGAAATCACTTCCAGCGACTGAATCGAATCCGTGGGAATTTGGTTGGAAAAGACTTTGCTCTGTTGATCCGAGATTGGCTGGTTGTCCACTGAAAACGAGTTTTCCGCATGGTCCCCCAACCCGTGGAATAGGCCGTTGGAATCCGCGGCGATTCCCGGAACCGTGAGGGTCACGAGTGAGCTCACCCCCGAGCTCGCGCTCCCCAGCGGCAACCGGTCGGTGATCGCTTGATCCACGTCCGTATGAAAAGTGGAATCATTCTCCACGAGGTCCCCGCCGTTAGCCTCAACCTTGACCGTCTCCGCAGCTGCACCGACCTTCAGGCCGATCTGCAATGTCGTGGGCACCGTCGAGCGCACATCCACGTCTTGCGTGTACGATGCAAATCCTGCTGCTGTCACTGTCAAATGATACGGATTAAACGGCACGTTGCTGAAACGGAAGCTTCCGTCGCTCCCTGTCGCAGTCTCCCGTTTAAAGCCGCTGACCGGATTGGAGACTTCTACCGTGGCGCCGGCAACTACTCCCCCCGACGCATCCTTCACCACGCCTTCAATCGATCCCGAATTCCCCATCTGTGCGTTCACCGGCTCAGCCGTCAACAACAGAACAAAACCGAAAACAAATGCAGTGAATCTGCTCAGTCGCTTCAACATTTTTTCTCCATCCCTTGAAGGGTCAGTTGTGTGAGTGTGGATAGAGACCGCCTGAACCTGTGGCGGTGGCGCAGCCGCCGGAATTGGCGTCAGCGCACGGTGATCGGAACGAACAGACTGGAATGGAACTACGCGGAGGGAGGGGCGCGTCCGGCACGATGCAGCGCAAACGAATCGCTGGGAGCCGCATGTTGCGGGAGCGAAAAATACCAGGTGACAAACTCAGGCGTACTGACGAGATCGAGCGGCGCAGCCGCCAGCGTTGGCATGTGCAGCGCCTGGCAAATGTGGCAAGCGGTATCTGGGCCTTTGGTGTGTTCGTGAAGGAAACTCCCGCCCGCGGCAAAGTACAACAGCGCAGCGCAAGCCAACAGCGCCAGCGCGCGGCGCACAGCCGTCCTTTCAAACAAGAATCTAAAGCGATTCATAGGCCAGATTTACCATAGCACCTCGCTCGCATCAGGTCGAGGCCCGGCCCCTTAAAAGCAACACAGTTATACGCGTCTTCCTTGACCCCGCAACCATTTCATCCTAAGCTTCGTCTTAGTACCTACATGCTCGGCAAGACACAGCGGATTCGTATCTTGGCTTTGCTCCTCGGGATGGTCTTCCTCGGGGCGCAGTTCCACTTCTGCGCCGATTTGACGGCCACGCCTTCGGCTTCGCACATCTGCCCGGTCTGCTCCACGGTGGGCTCTGCTGTCGCCACGCAGTCGCCAAGCATTGCCGTTGTGCCGTTCGTCAACCGGCTCGAACTGCCTCCGTTGCTCGTTTCGCTGGGTTCTGCCGTTCCGCGCGCTACCTCTCCGCGCGCGCCTCCCGCGCTTTAACCAACTCCGTTCTACCTGGTCTGTTCCCGATTGCTAGCTGTCCCCTTTGGGGGGACGCGTAAGGATTATCACCATGAGAAAACTATCTTTATGGGCCCTGGCCCTTCTGGCCGCGCCGGCTTTCTCGGCAGCACAGCAGCCTCCTTTGGCCCCGGCACCCAGACCGAGCGCCGCCTCGCCGCAGACCCCGGCGGCGAGAATCTCCATTGAGGAAGCCATTCGCCTGGCCCTGGAGCACAACCACGCGCTCCTGGCCGCGCGCACCACCATCCTGCAAAATCAGGCCCAGGAAATCACCGCCAATCTGCGCCCCAACCCCGTCCTCTCCTGGGATGCCCAGTTTCTGCCCATCTTCGAGCCCAGTAAGTTCACCGCCGACTACATTGATAACCAGGCGCAGTTTGACCTCGGCATCGGCTACACCTTCGAACGCGGCAAAAAGCGCCAGCACCGCTTGCAAGCCGCTAAGGATCAAACCGCAGCCACCACTTCTACCGTCGCCGAGAACGAGCGCCAGCTCGTCTTCAACGTTTCGCAACAATTCGTCGCCGTCCTTCTCGCGCAATCCACCATCGATTTCAATCAGCAGGATCTCGACAGCTTTCAGAAGACCGTGGACATCAGCGAGACACGCTACAAAGCCGGCGATATGAGCGAAGGCGATCTTCTCAAGATCAAATTGCAGTTACTGCAATTCCAGAGCGATGTCTTTACCGCAAAACTCGCCAAAGTCCAGGCGCTCACCGGCCTCCGCCAGTTCCTCGGCTTCGAATCTGTTCCGGATAATTATGATGTCGAAGGCGACCTCGACTATCTGGCCGTCCACGCCGGTCTCGACGATTTGAAGGCCCTGGCGCTGCGCACTCGCCCCGATCTCCGCGCCGCGCAGCAAAACCTCGTCGCCGCCCGCAGCCAGGAGGCGCTCGCCGAAGCCAATGGCAAGCGCGACCTCGGTGCCAGTTTCAACTACTCCCACGTCGCTGCCACGAATACCGGCGCATTCTTCTTCAACATCCAGCTCCCTTTCTTCGACCGCAACCAGGGTGAGATCGCCCGTACTCGCTATGTCATCACGCAATCTCAGGAACTTGCCAGTGAATCCTCCCAGCAGGTTCTCAGCGATGTCGTTGACGCCTACGAGGCGCTTCGCAGCAACGAGCAAATCGTCCAGCTTTATCGCGGGGGCTACGTCGATATGGCTAGGCAGTCCCGCGACATCAGCGAATACGCTTACAAACGCGGCGCCGCCAGCCTGCTCGATTATCTCGATTCCGAACGCACCTATCGCGCCAATCAGCTCGCCTATCGCCAGGCCCTTGCCAGTTATATGACCGCGCTCGAACAGATGCGCCAGGCCGTGGGAACAAGGACTCTGCCATGAGAAAAACTTTCTTACCTTCAGCTATTTTTTCGTTCGCCGCTTTCACAGTCATGGTGGTCTTCGCCGGCTGCGGCTCTGGCCCGGGGGACTCTGAATCCAAAATGACCTCGTATTCTGGAACGGAGTCCAAAGCGGACAGTGCTTCGCTCTTTACCGTTCCGCAGGATCAGATGGCTCATATCCAGGTTGTGGCCGTGGAGAAAACGAAGCTCCCCCGCGTCCTGCGCCTCACCGGTAACGCCACCTATAACGCTTTCAAGACCACCCCGGTTTTCAGCGCCATCGGGGGGCCCGTCAACCAAATCCTGGTCGCACCCGGCGAGACCGTGCATGCGGGTCAACCGTTGCTAACGGTGAACAGTCCAGACTATTCCGCGGCGCGCTCTGCTTACATCAAAGCCCGTGATGCATTTTTTCTTGCTGAAAAGGTCTATAACCGCGCGCAGGACCTCTACTCTCACGGCGCCATCGCCGAGGCCGACCTGCAGCAAGCCGAATCCGGCCGCATCCAGGCGCAGGCTGACATGCAATCCAGTGAGGACGTCCTGCGTGCACTCGGCCTGAAAGATCCGGAAGCCGTAATGAAGCTCCCTCCGAAGACGACTTCTCAAATTCCCGTGATCGCTCCGGTCGGCGGCGATATTGTCGAGCGTCTCGTCGGTCCCGGCCAGCTGCTCTTGGCGGGCGCAACACAGATTTTTACCATTTCCGACATGAGCACTGTCTGGGTCCTCGTCAACATCTACCAGAGCGATATGGCTTACGTGCATGCCGGCGATTCCGTGGAGATTACGACCGATTCTTATCCGGATGTTTTTCACGGAAAAATTTCTTACATCGGATCGGCGCTCGATCCCAACACGCGCACCCTGCAGGCGCGCATCGTCACCAATAATCCCGGGAAAAAACTCAAGAAAGACATGTATGTCGTTGCCTCTGTGCAGGCCGGTGCCATTCGCGACGCCCTCCTCGTTCCTGATGCCGCCGTTCTCCGGGACACCGAGAACGAGCCGTTCGTTTACGTTCAGTCCGGCTCCAATCAATTCGCTCGCCGTCAAGTTAAGGTCGGTGAAAGTCTAGGCGGCCACACCCAAGTCACGGATGGCTTGAAGGAAGGCGAGCGCGTCGTCGGCGACGGCAGCCTCTTCCTCCAATTCAAGAATTCTTTGCAGCACTAAGGGGAAACTCGGCCAAGAGACCGGCATGATCCATCGCGTCGTCCAATTCGCTCTCCAGCAGCGCTTCCTGGTGATAATGGTCACCGTGCTCATCATCATTGCCGGCGCCGTTTCCTTCCAGCGCATGCCCGTGGACGCCTATCCTGATCTTTCTCCTCCCATGGTCGAGCTCATCACCCAGTGGCCCGGCCACGCCGCCGAAGAAGTCGAGCGCCTCACCACTCTCCCGCTCGAACTGGCCATGAACGGCACACCACATCTCCAGGTCATGCGCTCCATCTCTCTCTACGGACTTTCCGACCTTCGCCTCACTTTTGACGAGAGTGTCGATCCCTACTTCGCCCGGCAGGTCGTGTTCCAGCGCATCGGAGACGCCTCGCTCCCCACCGGCGTCACGCCTAGCATGGCGCCTCTTTTCAGTCCCAGCGGCCTCGTCTATCGCTACGTTCTGGAAAGCCCCGACCGTTCTCCCCAGGAATTGAAGACCTACAATAACTGGATCATTGCGCGCGCCTATCGCAGCGTCCCGGGCGTCGCTGACGATTCCGGCCTCGGCGGGCCCACCATGGAGTATCAGGTCCTGTTGGACCCCGCGCGCCTCTACAACTATCACCTCCCCGTCGTGCAGGTACTCAACGCTCTCACTGCCAACAATGCCAACACCGGCGGCGGCTTCTACTCCCAGGGCGGCCAGTTTTACTACGTCCGCGGCCTTGGCCTCCTCAAAAACACCGAGGACATCGGCGAAGTCGTGGTCGGCAGTAACAATGGCGTTCCCATCCGTGTCAAAGATGTTGGTCACGTCGAGATCGGCCATGCGCCGCGTCTTGGCATTTTCGGGTTTCAGACCGCCACTCAAAAAAACGACGACGCCGTCGAAGGCATCATCCTCATGCGCCGTGGGGAACAACCGCAAACCGTTCTGCAAGGTGTTGAGAAAAAGACCGAAGAACTCAATCGCAACGTTCTTCCCCCGGACGTCAAGATTCGTCCCTTCTACGACCGCAGCGATCTTGTACGCGTCACTACCGACACCGTCGAATGGAACCTCATTCGCGGCATGGTGCTCGTTCTCATCGTCCTCATCTTTTTCCTCGTCAGCGTGCGCGCCGCCGTCATCACCGCCCTCACCGTCCCCCTGGCTCTGCTTTTCGCCTTCATCTTTCTTCACCTCACCGGTGAAGCTGCCAATCTCCTCTCCATCGGCGCCATCGATTTCGGCATCATCATTGACGGCACCATCGTCATGGTCGAAAACATCTATCGCGAGCTCAGCCTGCGCCACGGCCAGAATTACAAACTCAACGAAGTCATTCTCATAGCCGCTCGCGACGTTGACCGCCCTATTTTTTATTCCGTCGCCGTCATCATTGCCGGATACCTTCCGATTTATGCTCTCACCGGTCCCGCCGGAAAACTTTTCCACCCCATGGCGGACACCATGGCCTTTGCGCTCATCGGCGCGTTGGTCCTCACCCTTACTGTTGTCCCGGTTCTCGCTTCCTACTGGTTCAAGAAAGGCGTTCAGGAAAAACCAAATCGTATCTTCGAATGGGTTCGCGACGGTTACGCCACACGCCTCGAGTGGTGCCTCAATCATCCCCAAATGACGCTATTCGTCGGCACCCTTATCTTTGCCTCCACGCTCCTCCTCATCCCGTTGATCGGCGGCGAATTCCTGCCCCATTTGGACGAAGGCGCTTTGTGGGTCCGCGCCACCATGCCGTATACCATCTCTTTCGAAGAGTCGAGCAAGTTCGCCCCGAAAATTCGCGACCTGCTCTCCAAATATCCGCAAGTCACCGTCGTGGGTTCCGAACTCGGCCGCAACGACGACGGCACCGATCCCACCGGTTTCTTCAACTGTGAGTTTTATGTCGGCTTGAAACCTTACGGGGATGGCGCCTGGAAGAAGGGCTCCATCCATTCCAAGGAAGAGCTCATTGCCGATTTGCAGAAAAAACTGGAAGCCTACCCCGGGGTGATCTTCAACTACACTCAGCCCGCCGAAGACGCCGTTGACGAAGCTCTCACCGGCCTCAAAAGCGCCCTCGCCGTCAAAATCTTCGGCCCCGATCTCGAGGTCCTCCAGAAAAAAGCCGTCGAAATCAAAAACGTTCTTGCCAGGACCGAAGGCTTTTCCGAGCTCACTGTCGTCCGCGAACTCGGCCAGCCCAGCCTGCTCGTCGAGGCCGACCGCCAGAAAATCGCGCGTTACGGCATCAACGTTGCCGACGTCGAAGCCGTCGTGCAAACCGCTATCGGCGGCCAGGCCGCCACGCAAGTCATCCAAGGCGAAAAACTCTTTGATCTCGTCGTTCGTATGGAGCCGCAGTATCGTTCCAGCACCAGGGAAATTGGCAATATTCTCGTTCCCGCCCCTGCTGGACAGCAAATTCCTCTCTCCGAGCTCGCCACCATCAAGGAAAGCACCGGCGCTTCCTTCATCTACCGCGAAAACAATTCGCGCTACATCGGCATCCAGTTTTCGATTGAGGGGCGCAACCTGAAGGGTGTTGTCAATGAGGGACAGGCCGCCGTCGCTAAATCCGTGAAACTTCCCGAGGGCTACACGCTCGATTGGGGCGGCGAGTACAGCGAGTTGCTCGAAGCCGAATCGCAGTTCGTCATTATTGGCCCGCTCGCTCTTCTCCTCATCTTCATGATCCTTTTCGCTCTTTACGGCAATTTCAAATTCCCCATCACCATCGCCCTCGGCGTGATATTGACCGAGCCCGTCGGAGCGCTCATCGCCCTTAAGCTCACCCACACTCCCTGGAGCGTCTCCAGCATCCTGGGCCTGCTCGCTCTCCTCGGCGTCTCCGTGGAAACCGCTGTCATTCTCGTCAGCTACATCAACAAGCTGCGCCTTGAAGGAAAATCCGTCCGCGAAGCGACCATGGGTGCCTCACTCCTCCGCCTTCGCCCCATCATGATGACCGCGCTCGTTGCCTGCCTCGGCCTTCTCCCCGCCGCCATGTCCACCGGCGTCGGCAGCGACACGCAAAAGCCATTCGCCATCGTCGTTGTCGCGGGTCTCTTGTCGCGCCTGCTCCTCGGCTTCTTCGTTAACCCCGTCCTCTACGAAATCGTAGCCCGTGACGGCGACGTCCTCCAGGTCTAAGTTGTAGTGACGTTGTTCAGACCCGTGTTTCTTTCCTTCGGATCCTGTGGTCTTCGTGGCACAGGCTTTAGCCTGTGCGCATTCAGAGTTCACCGCAACCGATTCGCATTTACGGCCCGCCTTCCGCCCGTCCCGAGCCTCGAGGCGAGGCGAGCCGCTCCTGGTCTTCTATCTCCCCGCACCCCGGCTACTTCTTTTCCGGTTGCGCGGTCGGCGGCAAAATCCCGTTCAATCGCAAATAGATCGCTTCCGTTGCATAGTGATCCGTCCAACTGCCGCCCAGCGCCACCAGCGCGCCTCCCCGTGAAATCGGCCGGTTGCCGAACAGCACGAATTGCTCCCCTAGCTTCGAATCGTCCACATTCGCCAGCGCCGCCGTGCAAAATGCGAACGAATCCTTCAGCGCCGCTACCAGTTTGTCCTTCGGATCGGTTTCCGCGATCTTCACATCCGGCGCCGTCTGTCCGGAAATCTTCGAGCAAAACGTATTATTCGATTGCGTGATGTGCATTACCAGGTGCCCAAACGAATTCATCTCCGGCGAAGGCTTGAAGCTGTATTTCTCCGCGGGCATCGCCTCGGCCGCTCCCACCATGTTCTTCTCGTAACGCGCCACTCCCGCTTTCACAAAACTGCTCACCGGATTCGCCACCGGCGTCATGTCCGGCGGCGCGCTCGCTGCCGGGGCCGCTTGCTGCGCCTTCGCAAGTCCCGCCGCCAGCAGCATCGCTATCCCCGCCACCATCAAACTCGCACGTGTTTTCATTGTTGTTCCCCTCCCCCCACAAAATTCAGAAAAAAGCATACCCCCGTCCCGCTCCTCCAACAAGCGCCACGTTTTCTCCTTTTCTCTCTCCGTGAACTCTGCGCCTCTGTGTCCTCTGCGTTAAGTTTTTTTCCGTTCCCCTCACCCCAGGTTCTTCAGCGTCTTCTCAATCAACCCTGCCGTCCCCGCATAAGGATCACCCGGACTGTCCCACTCCATCGAAAAATAGCCTTTGTATCCATGCCGTTTCGCAATCCCAAACGTCCTCGCCAGATCCACGTGCGCGACCTTGTCCTTCCCGTCGCCCACTTCCGTTTCCTTCACATGCGAAATGTTGTACGCATGCCCAAACATCTCTTCGATCCCCCGGTACGCGTACTCCTCTTCGTAAGCCGCCAGCGTATTCGCAAAATCCGGCAGCGCATGCAGCCACGCGCTGTTCACCTTTTCAATCACCTTCACCAGGAAAAACGGATCTTCGCTCACCGGATTATCGTTCTCCAGGTTCACCACCACGTTCTTCACTGCGCCATATTCCGCCACGCGCACCAGGCTCGCCGCCGTCCGCTCCACATCCGGCTTCGCATCCTTCGCCTGCGGCAGATTCGTCCGCACGCTCGGTGACCCGATCGCCACCGCCGCATCAATCCACTGCTTGCTGAACGCCACTGCCCGTTCCCGCTCCGCCCCATCCGCCGCATACGGACTGTGCTCCCCATCCACCGCAATGTTCACGATCGCCCCGCCCGCCTTCGCCACCACCGCCCGCAGCTCCTCCAGGTACCCCTTCTCCAGCGAAAGGAAATGCTCGCTCCAAGGTTCAATCTTCCTGATGCCGAATTTCGCGCTGACATGCGCCGCGAACAGTTTCAACTCCATTTTCCCGCTGCTGCCGCTCCCGGCCTTTTCATCGCGCCCCATAATGAAATCCCGAAACGGATAAGACGCAATCGCAATCCGCTCCCGCGCCGCCCCTGGAAACTGCATTTTCGGTCCGACATCTGCCGCAAGAACAGTCTTTAGCCTCGGCGACACCAATGCACCGGCCGCTGAACATGCGGCGAGTCCCAAGAATTGTCGTCGTGTATTCATCACCAACCTGCCCCCGTCCCAGAACACGTAGAACTTCGATCCTTATTTCCAGCAACTCAGCCGCTCTGCCCGTTTCTGGAATGCGGCCGCAAAAGAATGAATCCGAGCTCTCAACAGCAACCTTCGGCCCTCCGGTGCACGTGTGTAAACAAGGTCCACCGGCTCCACAAAACGGCGCCATTTCTTAGCAAACATTTCTGCAAACTCTTTTTTTCGTGCCAGCACCTCAGGAACCGCGAAATAGTC
>Ga0210401_10007120_pt1 | contig 11277 bp, 8 predicted proteins | sample IncBWH32MmetaG_FD_150866 | JGI IMG/M metagenome (GOLD analysis project Ga0210401, IMG submission 150866) | Forest soil microbial communities from Barre Woods Harvard Forest LTER site, Petersham, Massachusetts, United States - Inc-BW-H-32-M | ecosystem: Environmental > Terrestrial > Soil >... | reverse complement strand
TTTCCGCCGGGCGATATTCCTGCAGCTCGTCGATTGCGAGAGCGGCCAGCGCGGCGCGAACGGCCTCCCACTCGACCGTGTCCGGGAAGACGACTGAGAAATCGCGGCGCACTGGTTGGTAGCGGGAGATCTCGAGCGCGGTCGGCTGGCGAAGCGACTGGCGGAAAAGCCGGTCGAGATAGATTTCGCCGACGAGCACCGGCTGCCGCAGTTTGCGCTGGGCAGCCTTGTCCGGATGCAGCTCACCGAAGTAGCCGACAGTGCTCCCGTCAACCACACAGCGGGCGGAGCGCGCCGGATTGAGCCAGTGGGGGAGCAGGCCGCTCTCGAGCGGGAAGGCGTCGTAGTAGACGGAGCGGGACGCGAAATGGCTGGTGAGCGCTTCGACCAGTCCCTTGAGGTCGTAAAAATCGATGAGACGCGAGGAATGCAAGCCATCGCGAAGCTGACCCGTGGCGCCGAAGGCAAGCCACTGGACTTCGTCGACGCGTTCTGGCGATCCGGTAAATACGGTGCCTATCTCGAAGAGGCGCACGTCATCCACATTGCGATTCAGGTTGTGGGCCAGCATGGTGAGCATGCCGGGAACCAGCGACGGCCGGAGCATGCCGGCCTCTTCGCTGAGCGGGTTGGCCATGGCGACGGCGACGCCGGGCTGTGCAGCAAATGCAGCTGCATCGGCGGCGGAGCAGAAGGTGGACGAGATGGCTTCGTGATAGCCGGCGGCAAGAAACAGCTTGCGCACGATGGCATGCTTCGGAGCATGTGGCAACTCCAGCACTGTGCCGGAGAAGCTGGGCAGCGTGTTGGCGAAGCGGTTGTAGCCGTAGACACGCGCGACCTCCTCGACCAAGTCGATCTCACGCTCAAGATCCAGCCGCCAGCTCGGCAACGTGACCTCATAGCGGCCTTCACCCGTGGCGGACAACGTGCAGCCGAGCGCGCGGAGGACACCCGTGGCGACCTCGTCCGTGATGCCAGGCCCCTCGCTGGTGCGGCCTAGTAAGTAGGCGCCGCGCGCCACAGAGAATGAGATGGGACGCCGCGCGGCAACGCGAGCCAGGACCTGCGGGATGACCACATCGACGAGGTCTCCTTCGATATGGCCGCCGCTTTCAAGAATGAGCTGTGAGACCAGGGCCGAGGCCACCGGGGGCGCGTGGAAATCTGCGCCGCGCTCAAAGCGGTGCGATGCATCGGAGTGGATACCGTGACGGCGGCTCATGCGGCGGACGACCGCGGGATCGAACCAAGCGGCTTCGACCAGGATGTTCTTCGTCTCGGGTGTGATCATGGTGTCCCATCCGCCCATCACACCGGCCAGACCGAGCGCCTTCTTCTCATCAGCTACGACGACATCGTCGGCATCGAGCACGCGCTCGACACCATCGAGCGTTTTCAACTTTTCTCCAGCGCGCGCGCGGCGGACGATGATAGCGCCTTCGATCTTGTCGAGATCGAAGGCGTGGGTGGGGTGCCCCATGCCGATCAGCACGTAGTTGCTAGCATCGACCGCATTGAGGATCAGCTTTTGGCCCAGCGCGGCGAATCGTTCCGCGACGATACCCTGCGAGGGGCCGATCTTCACATCGCGCAGAATGCGCGCGGTGAAGCGGCCGCAGGCATCGGGAGCTTCGATACGAACGGGATGCCCTGAGCCCGGCTTCGCAGCCGGCAACCTCGTATCGAGCGGCGCGAGCGTGAGGCCATAGATGGCTGCTGCCTCGCGGGCGACGCCGTAATGATTCATCGCATCGACGCGGTTGGTGGTGATATCCATCTCGAAGAGCGAGCCGCCGACGGGCGCAGCAACTTCGAAGACACCTTCGACAGCGATGCCGCGAAGCGTAAGGTCGTCGGCGAGCTGACGGTCCGTTGCATCGAAAGGGGGCAGATAAGAGCGAAGCCAGGAGGTCAGCACATTCATGCGAACTGCTCCAGGAAGCGCACGTCGCCCGAGTAAAGCAGGCCGATGTCGCTGACGCCGTACTTCATCATCGCGATGCGGTCCAGACCCATGCCGAAGGCGAAGCCGGATATCCTTTCCGGGTCGTAGGCGGGCTGCTTTTCGCGCACAAAGCCGAAGACCGATGGGTCCACCATGCCGCAGCCGAGCAGCTCAATCCAGCCGGAGTGCTTGCACTTGCGGCAGCCTTTGCCGCCGCAGAAGATGCAGGAGATCTGCACGTCGGCGCTGGGCTCGGTGAAGGGGAAGAAAGACGGGAAGAAGCGAGTCTTCACGCTGGAGCCGAAGAAGGCCTTCATCGCGTAGTCGAGTGTGCCCTTGAGGTCGGCGAAGGTGATGCCCTCGTCCACACACAGTCCTTCGACCTGATGAAAGATGGGCGAGTGGGTTGCGTCGGCCGCGTCGTTGCGGTGCACCTTGCCGGGGATGACAAGGCGAACTGGAGGGGGTTGTTGCTCCATGGTGCGGATCTGCACTGGCGAAGTGTGCGTGCGCATCAGCAGGCGATCGCGCAGCGGCTTGCGCTCCTGTCCTGCTACAACGAGCGTGTCCTGGGTGTCGCGCGCGGGGTGGTTGGGCGGGAAGTTCAGCGACTCGAAGTTGTAGTAGTCAGTCTCAACCTCAGGGCCGGTCGCGACGGAGTAGCCCAGGGCAGCGAAGATGCGCACGGCCTCATGCCAGGTGCGCAGGATAGGGTGCTCCGCGCCAAGTTGCGGACGCGTGCCAGGAAGTGTGACATCGATCGCTGGCCCGGATGAGCCGTGACGCTTGCCCGCGGCGGCATCGGCGAGCAGGGTTTCGATTCGCTCCTTGAGCGTGTTGAAGCGCTGTCCGAGCGCACGGCGCGACTCCGCAGGCGCGGTCTTCAGCCATGCATCGCTCACCGTCTTGAGGCGGCCTTGCTTGCGGCCTAACCACTCCAGGCGAAATTGCTCGACAGCCTCGGCGCCATCGAGCGAGGCAGCGGCGCGCTCCAGGCCGGCAGTCAGCAAAGCAAAGGCTTGGTCCAGCGCGGCATCGTCGTAGCCGCTCAGTGCAGGTATCGAATCGTCGGGCATGGTCAAACGTCAGGATAAATCAGCATCCCGGCACATCGCCCCAGAGTGGTTGTGGCTGTGATGGAGCGCGCGTATGCTGGCGCCTGCGCCGGGCACGTGCGTCGCCGAGCCCGGTCCCCTGGCAAGTGAAAGGCAAGCGAATTCGAGGAGATTCTTATGAGCCAGTCTTTGACACCGTACCTGACCGTGAGCAACGCCGCCGCGGCCATCGATTTCTACAAGAAGGCCTTTGGCGCCGAAGAGGTCGTGCGGCACCTTGCGCCGGACGGCAAACGCCTGATGCATGCGCACCTGAAGGTGCTGGGGATGGACCTGATGCTCGCTGACGATTTTGCTGAGCACATGGGCCGCAGCCGCACCCCCGAGGCCTTCGGCGGCTCGCCGGTGACCCTGCACCTGCACACCGACGATGTGAATACGCTGTGGGCCAACGCCGTAGCGGCGGGCGCAAAGGTGACAATGCCGCTGGCAGATCAATTCTGGGGCGATCGCTACGGGCAGTTCACTGATCCCTTTGGGCACTCATGGTCGGCAGGGCAAACGCTGAAACAGGTAAGCCCGGAAGAGTTGGAAGAGGGCGCCAAGGCGGCCTTCTGAGCGGACCTAATACACGAAGGGCGCAGCCAATGGCCGCGCCCTTCATACTAGCTTCCTGCGATCCGACTACGCTGCGATCTGACCGTGGCTGGCGGCGTTCGCCTCGCGCGAGCGGCGGACCAGCGCTTCGGCGCCGAAGGCCACTCCGGTGACCAACAGGGTGGAGATGAGGTCGTTGCGATAGAACGGCAGTGCCGATGCGTAGCAGGCGGTAAGTCCGCCCAGCGTGTGCGGGTACATGCCGGAACCGACCCAGACCGCATAGTTGCTGACGGCGAAGAAGGAAGTCGATGCGAGCACCGCGCCAGAAACGACGCGCGTGGCGTTTGTCGGCTGCTTCAGCAGCAGCGAGCCAAGGACCAGCACCGCGGCGTACCAGAGCCAAGTGATGAGGTAGTCCTGAGCGTGGAACGCCATGCGATAGACGCGGGTGGTGAGGAAGACATCCATCGCCATGAACGGCACGAGGGCCCAAGCTGCCTGACGCAGGGGACGGCGCGCGCCGAAGTAGAGCAGCGAGCCGCCAACAGCAGTGAAGTTGAACCAGCCGGAGAGAGCAGCGACACGGCTGGCAAGAGCGGCCAGGATCAGGACGAACGCGGACATAGGCGACCTCGGTACTTGATTTTATCCCGAACAGGGTTGTCCGGCAGCAGAACACAATGCCGTACACAATAAAGTGACAATTCCCGATCAGTCCTGCGGGCGCCCGTCCATGTAGCTCGCCTCGATCTGACCGTTGGGGGCGACGAAGACTGAGCCGGAGAGCGGCTTGCGGTTCTGATGGCTGCCGATCCAGTCCGTGTAACCGAAGCGCAGGTCCTGAAAGTTCACCTGTTCCAGGTGCTGGCCGGCATCCTGCTGCATGTCTGGCGGGCTACCGGGTCCGATGTCTTCGACCAGCGGGAACTGCGACCAGTCGAGATAGACGCGGCCCAGCCAGGAGCGCTTGGCGGCTGCCACCGCCGGCGTAACGGGCGGCTTGTAGATCGCGCCCACACTTTCATCGACATTCACGCTGTCGCTGCGCGTACCCACCTCTGCGAGGTGGTAAGCGTTGTCCGTCTCCACGATGCCCTGCCAGCGGAACGGGTTGATGGGATAGGGCTCGGCGGCGACGCGCAGCACCGGGCGGTCAAAGGATGTCTGCTGCAGGAGGTGCACAGCGCGCGCATGTTCAGTACTGCGCACGGTATAGAGCGCGGCCACGCCGATCAGTACGGCAATCGCCCAGCCGCGTCCGCGAAATACGTCCCGGCGCTTTGAGATTTCGCGATCGACCAGGCCGAGGAGCGCCGGAATCAGCAGGCCGCCGAGCAGCAGCAGAAACATTACCGGCTCGAAGATGAAGACGATGTCCCACGAATACCAGCGGGGATGAAAGGGGGCAAAGGGGCGTATGCCGTAGTTGTTCGTGTAATCGAGCAGCAGGTGGCTGAGATCCGCGAACAGCGCAAAGAGCCAGAGCAGCAACCATCGCGGCGGGATGGGTGGTTTTTTTCGGCGCAGGCGATGGAAGGCCCAGCAAAAGAGTGTGACTACAAGCGCAACCAGGGGCGCCCCCAGAAGCGTGTGGGTAAAGCCGCGATGATGCTGGAACGCGACCAGCGGTCCGCGAAAGCCCCACAGGATATCGAGGTCGGGGGCCTCGGCGGCCAGAGTCATGGCCAGCGTGGCGTATGCGGTCTTGCGATTGAAGCCGGCGCGGCCCAGGCATGCGCCAGTGAGGAAATGTGTGACAGGTTCCATGGTGGATTGCGATGTTGGGTGTTCGAGGGAAGCATACAGGCACACAGTTCGCATCTCTATAATCCGTGACGATGGTCGAGCGAGCGAGACAGGCACCGACACTGGCAAAAACCGAGGCGCTGCGCGAGAAGATCCGCCACCACGAACACCTCTATTACGTCCTGGATGCGCCGGAGCTGGACGATGCGGACTTCGATGCGCTGATGCGCGAGTTGAAGGAGATTGAGGCGAAGCATCCGGAGTGGGTGACGCCCGACTCCCCTACGCAGCGAGTCGGCGGCAAAGTTAAAGAGGGTTTCGCCAAGGTTGCACACTCGCGACCGATGCTCTCGCTGGACAACGTGAATACCGCGGAGGAGCTGGCGGACTGGGACCGTCGCGTGCGCGCGCTGGCCGGCGACGCCGAGATCGCCTACGTCACCGAGTTGAAGCTGGATGGGCTTTCGCTGGCTCTGCACTACATTGCAAACCCCGCTCACGGCGGCATTGCAAACCCCGCAGGCGGCGGAGCAGTGCTGGCGCATGCCATCACGCGCGGCGACGGCACTATCGGCGAAGACGTGACCAGCAATGTTCGGACGATCCGCTCCGTTCCACTCTCAATCTCGGCGGAGAAGTTGAAGAAGAGCAAGCTGCCGCTGCCCTTCGAGGTACGCGGCGAAGTGGTGATGCCGATGGCTGCGTTCCTGAAGATGAATCAGGAGCGCGAAGCGCTGGGACAGTCGCCCGCGGCGAACCCGCGCAGTGCCGCAGCGGGGACGATTCGCACTGTCGAGCCGAACATTGTCGCGCAGCGGCGGCTGGATTTCTACGGCTACTTCGCCCTGCTGTTGACACCAGGCGCAGAGGGCGAAAACGCATTCCCTACGCAGGTGGAGACGCTCGACGCTCTGACCGCGGCCGGATTTCGAGTGAACCCCCATCGGGAAGCGCTCAAGACGCTCGACCAGTTGCAAACCTTCGTCGCGCGCGCTGAAGAGCAGCGCGCATCGCTCGGCTATGAGATCGACGGCGTGGTCATCAAGGTGAACAATTCGGCGGTGCAGAAGCGGCTCGGCTTTACGGGAAAGGCCCCACGCTGGGCCGTCGCGTACAAGTTCACAGCTCGGGGAGGCGTGACGCGGCTCGAAGACATTGCGGTGCAGGTGGGGCGCACCGGCAAGCTGACCCCGGTGGCCGTTCTGAGCGCCGTGGCGATCGGCGGTATCACGGTGACGCGTGCGACTTTGCACAACGCGGACGAGATCGAGCGGCTTGGCGTGAAGATCGGCGATTTCGTGCGCGTTGAGCGTGGCGGCGATGTGATTCCGAAGATTGTCGAAGTCGTCGAGGACAAGGACCATCCACGAGGGCACAAGCGATTTCATTTCCCCGCGCATTGTCCGGTGTGTGGAAGCGAGATTGTCCGCACCGAGGGCGAAGCCGACTACCGCTGCGTAAACATCGACTGCCCGGCGCGGCTGCGCGAGAGCCTGCTTCATTTCGCCTCCCGAGGCGTGATGAACATCGATGGCATGGGGGAAGCCGTGGTGGTGCAGCTGATGGAGCAGGGGTTGGTCCACTCCATCGCAGATCTGTACTCGCTCACCAGCGAAAAACTGCTGACACTGGAACGCATCGGGCAGAAGACCGCCGACTCGCTGATGGCCGAGATTGAGCGGTCGAAGAAGGCTCCGCTGGATCGCGTGCTCTTCGGGCTGGGCATTCGCTTTGTCGGTGAGCGGACGGCGCAGTTGCTGGCGGATGCATTCGGCTCAATGGATGCCCTGCTGACAGCAACGCCCGAGGAGTTGGAGCGCGTGCAGGAGGTCGGTCCACGCGTGGCGGCGGCCGTGCACGAATTCTTCGCTGAAGAGCGCAACCGTGAGTTGATCGAGCGCCTGCGCAAAGCAGGCCTCACTTTCACGGCAGAACGGCGCAAACGGTCTGCCAAACTCGAAGGCCTGACCTTCGTAATCACGGGAACGCTGCCTACGCTGACGCGCGAAGAGGCGAAAGAACGCATCGAAGCAGCGGGGGGCCGTGTCTCCGGTTCCGTCAGCAAGAAGAGCAGCTACGTCGTCGCCGGCGAAGAGGCAGGATCGAAGCTCGACAAAGCGCGCGATCTGAAGGTACCAGTGATCGGAGAATCAGAATTACTGGAGATGCTTGGATGAGAACTTCACTCTCGATTTTGAAGATGTTTGGTGCTGCAACGTTGGTCGCGATGGCGCCCGCCGCTTTGGCACAGAGCCTGCCAGCCGGAGTCGGCGGCTACTGGAAGATCACAAAGATGCATCCGAAGAAGCCCGTGGCCACGTCTGCCTGTACCGCCAATCCGGCATTCTTCAGCAAGACGGCGCGAGGCAGCCGCGTCCTGATGAGCGACCGTAGCATCGTGTGGGGGTCGACATCAGCGACCGATCCTTCACCGCGAGTCAGCATGGTCGACCCGGCGGACTTCAGTGCGCACCATTCGGAAGCGGGAGTGACGCTGCATGATCTCGCTCTCGACCGGGGTTCAAAGATCGAAGTGATCAAGTTCGGCGCGCCGGGTACGCTGCCCTTCGACACGATCGTGATCCTGGATCCGAGCACACTTTACTTCGAGCGCTGCGGCATTTTCATGGAGGCCGTGCACGACAGCGGCTTTGTCGCGCCTCCGCTGCCAAACCAGCAGCAGTGACCTTTATTTCTGGCTTTGTTCATTGCGATAGCAGCCAATGTTCCGCTGCGGTCGAGATTATTTCGGTGCGAAATACCCCGTGCGTGCGTGCACCTGATAGCCACCGCGCAGTGCAGTGAGATAGATGGTGCGGAAGGAGCCATCCGCGCGGAAGTCTGCCGGCTTGTAGGCGAGCGAGTACTGGGAGCGCAGCTCCTCTCCCACGTGATGGAACTCGTTGGCGATGTCCTCGAGCCGCTGCGGATAGAACGCGGCGCCGCCCGTCGCCGACGCCATTTTCTTCAGCACATCGTCGCCACGCTCACGCGTGGGGCTAGTGTTGGTGCTGATAGTGAAGATGGTGGTCTCGGCGCGTTGACACATCTTGATGGCGTCGTCGAGGTAGGCGCGGCTCTGGTTGTCATCTCCGTCTGAAACCAGGATGAGCGCTTTGCGCACCTCGGCATTTGCAGGAACACCCTTCAGCATCTGGTCACGACACGCCCTATAGACCGCGTCATACAACGCAGTGCCGCCGCCCGGCTTCAGCCGGTTCAGGCCTGTCTCCAGCAGATCCGGATTGTTGGTGAATCCCTGCGTGACGTACGAGCTGACGTCGAAGCCCATGATGAAGGCGCGATCGGTGCGCGGGCGCAGGATGTCCAGCAGAAATTCCGTCGCCGCCTGCTGCTCAAATTTGAAGCGCGCGCGGATGGAGGTGCTGGCGTCGATGACCAGACCTACGCGCAGCGGCTGGTTGGTCTGCTGCGTGAAGCTGTAGACCTGCGCCGGAGCACGCTGATCATCGAGAAGCGCAAAATCCTGCTGCTGCAGGTTGTTGACGAAGTGTCCTCGATGGTCGGTCACGGTGAAGGTGAGGCTGACCTCATTCACGTTGGTCTTGAGGGTGTACGTGCCTTCTTCGTCGCCGGGTGCAGCCTGTTCTGGTTCCTGATCCGTGGCCGAGGCCTGGGCCGCAGGCGGATCGGAAGGCGGTGTGGCAGGAGCTGCCGGTAACGGCTTCGGCGGAGCCGCAGGTGGCGGCGATGCGGGCTTGGCTGGTGCCGTCTGGCCAGGGGCGTCGGGCAGGGTGTTGGGCGAGGTCCGGTTTTGCGGCTGGGTCAACGTCTGCTGAGCAGCAGCCTGGGGTGCGACCGCAGACGGCGATGTTGTCGCCCGCGCCCCCGTCTCTGCGCCGAGCGGGAGCGAGATGGAGATTAGACCCGTCAGCAAGGCGCCGCCGACGCAGCGGCAAAAGCTAGAGCGGCGCAAGCCTGGGCGGCCCAGGACAGAGGGAAGACGAGGACTCATGGAGGCTTCTTTCATTGTATGCGTTTCCCGCCCGCTCCACGTGCTGCTGGCGAAGGGGGTGCCTGGGTGGTCCACCCGGTAGTTAATTGTTTGAGAAACAGCTCAAGTTCCTCAGGTAACTGTGCCTGGAACGAAAGTGGACGACCCGTGACCGGATGCGCCAGTGCAAGTTCGGCGGCGTGCAGAAAGTTTCGCTTGAGCTGGAGCACCGGTTGAGTCGTGCCGGGCTCGGCTATTTTGCGGCGCGGCGTGTGGGCGCGGCCCGTAGCCGGCGCCAGATGAATCTGCCCCGGCGCGCCGTAGAGAGTATCGCCGACAACGGGATGCCCGAGCGAAGCCATGTGGACGCGAATCTGGTGGGTGCGGCCAGTCTCGATGCGTACCGAAACCAGAGTGAAGCGGCCAAATGGAGATTCGATGCGGCGCAGCACGCGGTAATGACTAATGGCGGTGCGACCATCGTCACGGCGGGTTGTCATGCGTGTACGTCGCACAGTGTCGCGGCTGATGGCGGCGTTCACCGTGCCGCTGTCCGCGGTAAGTGCTCCGTGCACCAGCGCGATATAAGTCTTGCGCACCTGGCGGCGGGCGAACATGTCGGCCAGTTTGGCGTGGGCCTTGTCGTGCTTCGCTACCAGCAGCAGTCCGCTGGTCTGCTTGTCCAATCGATGCACAATGCCCGGCCGCAACTCGCCCCCATGCGAAGAGAGCTCTTGAAAGTGATGCAGCAGCGCGTTCACCATCGTGCCCCGGTTGCGCGCGTCGTCAGTCGATCCAGCGCCTGCGTGCACCATCATGCCGGCCGGTTTATTGACGACAGCGACATCGTCGTCCTCATAGACAATGTCGAGGGTGATTGCCTCTGCAACGGCGCGCAGCGGGCGCGGCTCCGCTTCGCCGGTGACGGAGATGTCCTCCCCGCCGCGCAATTTGAGACTGGCCTTGGGTGCCTTGCCTTCCAGGAGCACCTTCGCCTCCGACAGCAGCCACTGCACGCGGGCACGGCTCACGCCAAGCGCTTCCACCAGATACTGATCCAGCCGCCGGCCGGCCGCCACGGCTGGAATCACAATCGTGCGCGATTCGGTTGCAGTATCAGGCATTTTGTACCGCCGTTTGCCTGCCGCGCCCCAGCCAGCAAAGCCCGCCCAGAACCACCATCAGCATCGCGACGGCCTGCGCCGGAGTGACCACGTGAAAGAGGGCGGGAGCCTCGGCGTAAGCGCCGGAGAGAGGGGCGAGCAGAAAGCGCAGTATGCCGTCCGCGAAGAGCGTGGTGCCGAGAACCTCTGCCGGACGGCCTTGATGACGAAGCATCGCCACCAGCACTGCGGCCAGCAGGAAGTGGGCGATCGCTGCGTAGATTTGCACAGGATGCAAAGCGATGCCCAAGGGCACGCCGGTGGTGCGCGCGGCAAAGCGGCTGGAATAGGTCACGCCCCACGGCGCCGCGGTGGGTGCTCCGTAGTGCGACCCGGCGGCAAAGTCACCGATGTCGAGGACCGCCAGAACCAACATGACGGCAGGCGCCGCGTCATCGAGCGCCGGTATGAGCTGCACACGTGCCAGCAGCAGGTAAAGGATGACTGCAATCACCGCAAGCACCACGCCGAATATCGCTGCGCTGCCGGACGCCAGCGTGCCGGCGCTCAGGATAAGAAGGGGCGCCTCAAGAAAGCCGCGCCAGTTGGCGGCTACCACTGCAAGGCGTGCTCCCACGACGACACATACAACGGCGAGGAGGCCGGCGCTCTGGATCTTCGCAGGGTCGCGGCCGGTGCGGCGCGCTATGCCCGCCCAGAGGGCTATTCCGGACAGCGCCGCGACGACCGCGAGGACACCATAGCTGGAGATGACGAATGCGCCGAACTGGAGGAAGCGAGGATACATTGCGAAAACAAAAGCCTCGCAGCACGGTGCAAGAGATTCGGCGGAAAGAAGGGAACAAAACC